>JGI25617J43924_10000282_pt1 | contig 10151 bp, 13 predicted proteins | sample GraSoi2013_115cm_FD_43924 | JGI IMG/M metagenome (IMG submission 43924) | reverse complement strand
TGAGACATTCAACTGCTGAGTGGAAAGGTGAACAGCCAGTGTATACACAGGCATTTTCTATGTTATGTTCATGTTGAGGGCCAGACGAGAAGCACAAGCCCTGTCTTTTAGTAAGTCATTACAGATGTAGTCACGTCAATATTTTCAAGAAAGGTAGCGATGCTGTGGAGACAGAGAAAAGCAAAGTTGCGCAGTTAATGCAACAAATCGCCCTGCAAGAGGAGGCGGCTCAACGAGGATTAACCGGATTTGCCATCGTCGCCACCCACGAGAGCATCACCAAACGCATGGAGCTAGGGGCGGAGCGCATTCTCCGGCTCATCACAGAGGGCAAACACAATGAGGCAGTCGCGCTGATGAATACCGAGACCTGGGGCGTCGAAGTTGAAGAGGAAGCAGATCTGCTAGAAACGAGGGCAGAGTGATGAAGACCACACGAAGCCAGGNTGCCAACGTGCCANAGGCGCACATCGGTCTAAACGATGCANGTGTGCTNCTTACTATGGTGACAGCCTATCTTTTGTACCTGCGCAAGGCTGTTCCTCCCTCGCCCAAACAGGAGACGCAGCTACGCGTACTGCGAGGCGTGCAGCAGCGGCTGTCGGCACTGCTGGCTTCTCCTCAGCAAGCAGAGGAGACACTCATCTGGCTCACGCAACAAGAGATCCAGGCGTTGTACGAGGCGCTGAGCGGCTTTGCACGGCTGATGCGTGTAATCATTCCCGCATCGACACTGCGGGATGAGACTATTCGAGATATTGAAGGGTTCCGTGAAACTTTGAAAATGAGGCTCGCTCCTGCTCAGAGTTAAGATGAGAGCAGTGGGTACAACACTGCTCTCTGCTGTGTTATTCAGGATGTAACGATCATCGTCAGAGGACGGATGCGCAAGGCAACCGGAGCGAGCGCCGCAGCCTGGTGCAGGGTCATCCCCATTTGTGAGAAAAGCGCCTGGTATTTTTCCCGCCAGGCAGGAATCTGATCGGAAGGGAGATCGTCCGTACTAACTGATGCTTCGCCTGTGAGAATGAAGGAGTCTCTCCCACTCAGATCAAAATTAAAATGGAGGCCTACCCTTGGGTTCTGCTGGATATGCGCCAGACGGTCACGATCCGCCTCTGACGCGCTGTAGATCAGGAAGGTGGATTGCGCCTCATCCCAGAGAAATCCAACAGGGAGCGTGTGTGGCGTCCCGGTTGCATCAACCGTGATGAGCCAGATGAACAGTTCCTCGTGCAGTCGGCGAATGGTGCTTTGTCCGGCTGGTGTGGAGGGATCTGGAAGCTGAAAAGGCACCTCCCGATGCTGAGGCGCGCGCGGGCGGTCAGGCGTGGAGGGTTCTGGATGTTGAGAGGACATACGCTTGTTCCTTTCGCTTGTTCTGTGTCTGTGAATGACTCTCTCTGAATTAATGCAAAGAAAGCTTGCATTAAGCATACCATCGTTTCCGACTTAATGCAAGGGTCTCTTGCATTAGCACGCCAATCAAGCTATACTGAGCGTATGAACACACCACACCCTGGCAATACCATCCCTGCAACGCCTGGCCCTCGCCGCCGAACGGGCGGTCGCAGTGCTCGCATCCAGGCCACAGTCTTTGAAGCTACCATCCAGCTCTTACAGGAGCAGGGGTATGAAGCATGGAGCTTTGCCAGCATTGGCGAACGAACCGGCGTCCATGAAACCACACTCTACCGGCGATGGAAAACGAAGGAACAGCTCGTCATCGATGCGGTAGCCAGTCAGGTCGCACAAGATATTCCCATTCCCGATACGGGAGCGCTCCGCTCCGATCTGATCCAGCTCTTGCAATCGCTGCGCACCTTTCTGGAGTCTGCGGTTGGGCAAGCTCTTATCCAGACGGGGATTGCTGCCGGGAATGTGCCCGCGATCAGTATCCTCTCCAAGGATTACTGGCAGCGTCGAAGCACGCTCCTGCGTCCACTGTTTGAGCGAGCTATTGCGCGAGGAGAGCTCTCGGCGCAAACAGACATTCCACTGCTCTTCGAGATGCTCATCGGTGTCCTCTATGTCCGCCTGTTTTTGCTGAGAGAACCACTGGATGAAACGCTGCCCGAACGGATCGTGGATCTGGCACTTTCAGGCGTGTACATCGGCAAACCCACGAGGTAACGACCTACACTATCTCGCTTGTGTTTCTCGTACGCACCGGGCTGCGAACCTATTGGGATAGGCCCTAAGTAAAATTTTCTAAAAGTCGACTTTTGCTGCTGACGAACAGGAAATTGTTGTGTAGTAGGCTACACAATAAGAGCTGACTTTTAGAAAGTTGAGGGGATGGACAGGCATGAAAACATAGTATGTAGCCGACATGGACACGATTCATGCAGCGTATTCAACTTTCGATTTGGCTTATGTAGTTGATGGATAGGCCAACATTTTCGGCCAGTTGCGCTTGAGTTAGATCTTTTTGCTTTCTGAGATACTTCACTCTTTTTCCAAGGAGTATTTTTTCCTCATCCATCCTTTAAAAGGCTCCACAATTAGCTTCAGTTGGGCTAATTTATCACATTGGGAGTGTGAATAACACCAACTGACAGTTGGATTTTGAGAGGAAGACGGATAGGGGAAAAAGTAGGAGTCAAAGCTTTTCACTAACAGTTAGCCTGAAAGTTCCTATATATTGATCTATAAGTAGGACCATGATATTGTACAGCCAACAGTGCAAGGCATATCATCTTGTCGCATCAATACATTTCGTAGTTTAAGGAGTTGGCATGGGTAGACAATTATCCTCCGCGTGGTTCTCTCGATACTTTGGGATAAATAAGCCTCAATATGAATTACCTTTCGTAGACTTTTTGCTCAATACAGATGTGCCACTGTACATTGACTCTTTTGCGATAACAAAGGACAGATCAGAATTAGCTGTTCGTTGTCATGACTCGATTGTTTCCTACTTTCAGACTTTATTAGATGCTGTAAGGGTAGGAGATACTAAAAAGATAAGATATCTGGTTTATGACCGTTTAGTTGAACCAAGAGAAATACATTTAGGAGTCGCAAAAAAGGCGAGAACAGGGATAGGTTTAGGACGGATCCAGGGAAGTCAAATTGTCGAAGCACTTGCCAATTCTCAAGCACTGAAATCAGGAGTCATTCATGATATACAAGAGCTTGAATTGCATATTGAAGGTACAGGGCCTGATAAAATCAGTGACCTTGTTGCTAATATTATTAAAGGCCAGCTAGCTCAATACACCCAAGAAGTATGTCAAGAATATGATGTAAGGACAAGACGTTGTGCAGTTAACTCTTATTGGAACAGTGATACCCTAAAGTGGGATGCCAGTTTCTTTAATTTACCTGTTAAAGGAACTGATGCATATATACTTGTCCCGAAACGTTTTGTTCGCCGAGAAAAAGATATGGTCAATCATGATCAGTTTTACGACCATTATGTTCTGGAAATACTAGAAAGAGAAATGTTAGAGGCAGATGACTCTCTCGTCGAAACATTAAAAAACGGAAGACGGAGAGTAACAAAAAAAAGCTTGCGCGAAGACCCTCGTTTTGCCAAAAGCAAAGCTTATATTAGCCATTTCATACAAGAGCATCCAGGATCTATTGAGCAATATAGGGGAGACCTTAACAATAAGTTTGTGCCTCTTGATCCCGCAGCACTATCAGGAAAAGCAGCAATAGACGACCCAACCGTCCAGGCATACCTGAGTAAAATCGAGAAGTTACCTGTTGGAAGGCAATATGCTAATGAGTATCACGATACGATTTTTATGCTGCTTGAATTCGTATTCGATTGGTGTTTTCAAAACTTTGAGAAGGAGTATGGAATGGATCAGGGACGTGGGCGCATGGATATTATTTGTGATAACTATGCCGATGGAGGGCTACTGGCCGAATGGCGCACAAGATTTCAAGCAACCTCCGTTCCCATAGAATGTAAAAATTATAAATCTGATCTGGGCAATAATGAATTTAACCAGTTAAATGATCGCTTAGGTGAGAAATCAACAAGATTGGGGTTTCTTTTCTGCCGTCAGATTGATGACCTGGAAGAAATGGGCAAACATGTTACATATCGTTGGTTAAGGCACCATAATTGTATATTGCTATTTGACGACAAATATTTAAAAAAGCTAGTTACATTGCGACTAATGCGGGATTATCCAGGTATCGAAAAGATTTTACGCTTAATGTTTCGAGATGTAGAATATGGTTCACATTCCAAGCTTCTTGAGAGTGCGCTTACCTAGTTCAGGAACCTGTCTAAAATAAACGACCGTTTAAACTCTACAACCTACTCGATCTTGACAGAATAGATACCCCCTATATAATGTCCCTACAGTAGTGTATAGCAAGGAACCCCATTTATGAGGAGCTTCTAATTTTATGGATACATTCAATGCTAATAAGAGATGGGTTCAGTGTGCATATCCTGATTGTCCAAACTATGTTGATACAGAGGCCACGGGGCCTGCAAATTATTTGAGAATATTATCACCTCTTGTTCCAGTTGAAGGGAAAAAGGAGTGGTATGCTTGCGAGCAACATCTAAATCAGGTAAAGACCGATATACAATATATTGTTGAGTTAAAGTTTGAGGATGCTCCTAAGAAAGTTATTGACGAACAAGCACAACAAATATTGCGTTTGATTGGATATACATATAGAAAACCACTAGAGCCAAAGGCGAAGGATATTGACAATGGAATTGCAAAATGGGCAAGACACTTAACTGAATGGGATGAAAGTGGCAATGGAGCAAACTTAGAAGTTGCCCTATTAAATGCGCTTGCACGTTTAGGTATTCCTACGTTGTTTGCTGGTAGTGCTTCTTGCGGTGGCAACGAAACCCCTGTCTATGATTTGCTAGCTCTAGGCTTATTTAAAATTAACACACCTAGAGTGGTACTTATCAGTTGTAAGAATAGTAAAACTCAGCCAAACATTGGAGATATTGGAAAGCTCTCAGATGACGTTCATAAAGTTCAGCAGCTACTTCCAGGCTGGCTGGTTTCTGGCACTTTAGCAATCACTACAGAACCAACTGCTCAGGATTTTAACTACAGATCAGACATCCGCATTTGGAAAAGATCACATCTACAAGCGATCTTAAATGCCTGTGCAAGGGAGCAGATACAGAATTTGTTATGGACTACTCCTTCCAATTGGAATGCAGCAAGTGAGAGGTTATGGCGCAGCTTTTATGACAGTTATACCAGAAAGTAATTTGAACCCTACATCCCACATTCCGCAGTTTAGGGAGAGAGAAAATAGAATTGTGAATACGCGGGACCAAGCAGACGAAGAACTTGCTGATGAAGAGCCTGCAGCCCCAGCACCTGGGTGTGCCAGTGTGAACCCATGCGGATGTGCAAGAGATCAATGCCCTCAAAACAGTGGAAAATCCAGCGCATCGTAGGGCGGGCGGTTGGTTTGTTGACCTGATTAGGAACGGTTTGTTCTGTTGCCAGCAGTTGGCGACGCAGCAGATGTTCGGCCAGGCGATACACCAACAAGCAGAGCACCATCACGAAGCTCAAAGCAATCACGCGCTCTGGCTTCTTGACAAACACCGAGGAAGCCAGAAATAAGGGATCTTTGAGAAAACGAAACCCTCGCTCCACGCCTCCCTGCTCTTTGTACGTCGAGATCACCTGCTCGGGAGAAAGGCGTTGCGCGTCCAGGATGTTGGTGGCCACGATGAAGGCCGCTTTCTTTCTGGCCAGAGCCGTCACCTCTGGTTGATCCACCGCCAGGGTAGGGACCAGAGACCAGACCGTTTGATCGGGCGTGGCCTCTTTTTTCGGGCGACCACGCTGCTGATACTGCTNCTGTGCNTTGAGGGTGAAGGTGGCCATCAGCCAGGANGGTTTCCCTTTGAGCGCCTTTTCCCAGGCGGTGCGCGCATCCGTTNCGCACCCAAAGGTGTGCGTGGAGAGGTGCCAGAGGCGTTTTTCCCACTCCTGCTGGGTCTTCTTCACCTGCTTCTCCATCCGCTCCTGTGTGGCTTGCACCTGGGCATGTGTGCGCACGATCACCCAGCGTTCCTTCCCTTGCGGCAACTCCATGGTGCGTACCACATACTCCCCTGACCCATCTGAAAGCACTTGCCACTGCCCCTCCACTTCCTCCAACGCAGTTTTCGCGCTGGTGGAGGTTTCTGGCACGCGACTGATCCACCAGATCTTGGCGTCGTTGTAGCTCTTCATATTCGCCTCACTGTATCCCCCACTGTCAAAGATGGCGATCCGCTGCTCGTGCTCTTCGGGCAACTGGTCGCGCAGTTGGGTCATCACTGCTTTCACTGCGGCACTCAGATGCTCTTTATCGGAGCTATTGCCATCCAGGGGTCGCAGAAAGAGCGGAATATCCCCATCATGGGTGGTTGCCAGGGCACACATCCATTGTTTGAGATCCTCACGGTGATCCCGTGAATAGCCATAGGTGATGGCGATTGGCACGGGGTCCCCCTCTTCTTTGGTGGCATACTCTCCACTGACCGAGAACGAGGTGGTGTCTCTATGGAGGTGCTGTGCTTGTATGCCGAAGCGGCGACGGGCTTGTAAGGCCAATCCGGCAAACAGCGTGGTCACATCATGTTCGTAGAGCCAATCCAATGTGCGCCCCAAACAGTCGAACGCTCTCGCATGTCCGCGGTGATCCCTTCCCCCAATAAATGTTCGACTGGTTTGTTCTCAAAGTATTGGGGCACCAGGTACAGTTGTCGGAGGCTCCACCCGAGTCCATTGAGCACCATCGCCACCGTGGCTTTCCCGACACTCACGCTGCGGCGGCTTTCTCCTGCCTGCTTATCCAGCCACTCCGCTATGCCCGCTTCCTGACACACTCCGGCCACGATCCCCAAATGATCCAGACGCTCCGTTTGATACGCTACTTCCTGTGACACTTTTTCGTCCCTCCGCTTTTTCCCTTACCTTGACTTCCAATCCTTTTTTCCGTCAACCCTTCTGCGGAATGTGGGTCTATAGGGGCAAATTCCCTATTGTTTCTCAAGAGCAGATACGAGACATACAGTTTTCACCTGGCGAAACGTGTTATCTGCTTACGTCGGCACAATACCACAAAGTAAATAAGGCATCTACTAAAGTTATATCAGGACGGCTGGTCGCCACGAACAAGAAACTAAGATTTCTGTCAGAAACAAGCAGTTTTGAAATTTTATGGAACTCTGTTATGAGTATTAAGAGGCAGACGAAATCTATCAATAAGAAGGTCGGAAGTTCAGAATTTCCAATACCTGTATCTGGAATATATCTCGAAATAAATAAAAGAACAGGAAGTGGCTTTTATTCTGTGTCTGATCCTGAGATGGCAGAGGCTATTGTTGACACATTGGTTCGCATAGCAAAAGGTCAAATTCTAAGGATTGATACCGATATTGGTAACCATAATCCTCTACAATTGCAGCAACATATAAACATCCAGGAAAGCGAACCTGAAAGGGTGAGAAATCAATCGGAAGAACTCGATAAGGTACTGCTCCTAGAACAAGAACAGATGCAAGTGGCAGAGTTAGTCATTCCTAAATCTAACCCTAAGAGGGCCATTGAAGTTTTCTACTCCTATGCTCATAAAGATGAAAAACTGAGAAACAAGCTTGAGACGCAATTAAGTCTTTTAAAGCAACAGGGTCATATCACCAATTGGCATGACCGCAAGATTGGTGCAGGTAAAGAATGGGCAAACGAGATCAACGAACACTTGAATGCTGCCGATATTATTCTCCTCCTCGTAAGCCCAGACTTTCTGGCTTCAAACTATTGTTATAGTATTGAGATGAAACGTGCATTAGAGCGACATGAAGCTGGAGATGCAACTGTTATTCCAATCATTCTGCGTAAGGTTTACTGGCAAGGAGCGCCAATTGGTATGCTTCAGGCTTTACCTAAAGATGCTAAACCAGTGACAAGTTGGAAAAACCAAGACGAGGCGTTTTTCAATGTGGCTGAAGGTATCCGAAAAATCGTTGAAGAAATCAGGAACCGAGTATAGGGCTAATTATAAACGGTTTCCTAAATCCCCTACTTTCGTTGTACTGGTGCTCCAAACGTCCCGTTTCAAGATCTTGCTCGAAGCAATCCCCGGCCATCAACTACCCCATAACTTGCAGATCCTTAGACTATAGAGTAGCCCTATGCTTGCCTCGCTCAAAATCATAATTGCCGGGATGGTATGCTGCTTGAAATTCAATGGCAGACTTTATTATTTGAGACAGAAGAAAATCCTCCTCAATCTTGCTTTTCTCTCCCTTGACGTCACCCCCCATATCCCATAGAATGAACCAGGCAAATACTCACCGATTTCATTAAATGCTGTAGCCCAGTCTAAGCTACGTAGGGAACCTGTATGCACGAGGAGGGGCTATTATGACACCATCGCAGTTAGAGGGCGAGTGGTTGAGCCTGAGCGAGGCGGCTGATATGCTGGGGATGCACCCGGCTACTGTCCGGCTGTGGGCTGATCGGAATGAACTGCCATCGCGGCGCACCAATGGAGGCCATCGTCGTTTCCGGCGCTCGGACCTCGAGGCGCGACTGCGGCACGATGCGGAGCGCAAGCCGCTTCCCGCCGCGCAGTTGCTGGTGCAGAGCGTGCTGGGGCGCGTGCGCTTTGCTTTCACCGATGGTACGCTGAATACGCTCCCGTGGTACGAGCACTTCAATGAATCTGCACGCGAGGCTTACCGCAGCCTGGGTAGGCGCGTGCTGGAATTGCTGCTGCATGCGCTAGCTGACGGCACCTCGAGGGAAGAATTGCGTTCCGAGGCATTAAAGCTGGGCGTGGAATATGGTTCGATTACGCGCGAATCGCACGTGCCGGTTGCTGATGCCGTGCGGGCCTTTCTCTATTTCCGCAGCCTGGTTGATGAAAGCGTGCTGCAACTCGTGGAGGTGCAGGGCGTGCGCGATCACCAGGATATCCCCTGGGCCGAGAGCCTGTACCAGGTCCAGGCGCTGACGAATGAGATACTGCCGGCGTTGATCGAGGCGGCGCTGGTAGAGACACCATCTAATATACAATAAAATATTTTTAAGACTTGAGTTGCAGGTGAAAGATGAGGAAGAAAAGCCAATCAGGACAGCTAGAACTGGACGAAAATCAGGAACTCCGCGAACCATCAGCAATGTATGCCCGCAATACGGAAATACCGACGTTCTTTGGTCAGCCGCTGCTAAAAGGCACGTTTACCCAGGTAGATGAGAGCCAGCTTAAACCGGATACCCCGATCAAGTATTACCAACATCCACATGGAGAAATCTGGTGTGGTGATTCTATTGCCTGGCTTCGCTCGCTAAAAAGTGAATCTACCGACCTGATATTTGCCGACCCGCCATACAACATCAAAAAAGCTGAATGGGACACTTTTGAATCTCAGGAAAAGTACGTGAATTGGTCATTGCAATGGATAGAGGAAGCAGCTCGTATTTTGAAACCAACAGGAACACTCTATATATGCGGATTTTCTGAGATTTTGGCTGACCTGCGACTCCCCGCCTCGCGTTTCTTCAAAGGATGCAAATGGTTAGTCTGGCATTACAAGAACAAAGCTAATCTTGGCTCAGATTGGGGGCGTTCGCATGAAAGCATCCTCCATTTCAGAAAAAGCAAGCAGTTCACTTCTAACATAGACGATGTGCGGATTCCTTATGGCCAGCACACTCTCAAGTATCCTGAACATCCTCAAGCCGAAACGAGCCAATATGGAAATGGGAATGGAGCTAAAGATAAAGTATGGGCACCCCACCCGCAAGGAGCAAAACCTCGTGATGTGATTGAAATTCCAACCACGTGCAATGGTATGCATGAAAAGACACCTCATCCAACGCAAAAACCAGAGGAACTTTTGAGAAAGATCGTCCTGGCATCATCTAATGCTGGCGATCTCGTGATTGATCCTTTTCTTGGGTCGGGGACCACCGCAGTAGCCTCTGAGCAATTAGGACGGCGCTGGAAAGGCTGTGACATTTCACTTGAATACTGCCAATGGGCTGCGAAGAGAATTGAGTTGGTAGAAAACTGGCCGGTCGAAAAGTGGATCCAATATGATCTAGAAAATGCCGAACGAAGGAAGTCAATTCGATGACCTCCTTTACCTTAACTGATCTGCAAGCAAGCGTCCAGGATAGGTCGGCATTTAACAATCT
>JGI25617J43924_10000279_pt1 | contig 10193 bp, 6 predicted proteins | sample GraSoi2013_115cm_FD_43924 | JGI IMG/M metagenome (IMG submission 43924) | reverse complement strand
GCGCCGCAAATCGGAGCAGGCCGCAAGTTCTTCAGCCGGCCCGTGCTGCGCTTGTTTCTGACTTACGCGAATTGGTCCAACGGCTACCGCGGTTTTGTGGGGGGAATCCCATTCGAAGATAGAACGAGCGGGCTTACGTACGGAGTGCAAGCGGAAACATGGTGGTGAAACNTCACGGCGATACTCACGACAAACGCAAGNNCGCGATTGGTCATGCTGCAAGTTAGGAGAATATGCGATGCAAACAGACCTTGAGAAAAATCCGCGAGGCGCGACCGGGAACGCAGCCGGGTCGACCGCTGTCGTGCATGCGTCGAGTACATCTTTCGTCATTCTAGCCGCTATTTTCGCTGCCGTAGGGGGTCTGCTTTTTGGGTACGACACCGCGGCTATCTCCGGCGCCGTCATCTTCATCAAACAACAATTTTCTCTTTCCACTTTTCCCGAAGAGTTGGTGGTCGGCATGGTGCTCGTGGGCGCTGCGCTGGCCGCGCTCGGAGGTGGCAGACTCTCGGATCGCCTTGGTCGGCGGACCACGCTGATACTGACCTCCGTCATTTTTATTCTCGGCGCGCTGATCTGCGCGTTCGCCGATTCGTTTCAAACGTTGCTGGTTGGCCGCACCATCGTGGGAGTGGGTATTGGCCTGGCATCGACGACCGTGCCGGTATACATCTCGGAAGTCTCGCCACCAAAGGCGCGCGGTTGGCAAGTCTCGCTATTCCAGCTTGCTATCACGATCGGAATCCTTGCTGCATACATTGTTGACTACGCGTTTGCCGGAAGCGGCGGGTGGAGATGGATGCTTGGTCTCGCAACCGTTCCCGGCGTGATGTTGGGACTGGGCATGTTGTACCTTCCCGAAAGCCCGCGATGGCTTGCGAAACATGGCCAAACGGAAAAGGCGGTGAAAATTCTCACGCGAATTCGCGGCGGCTCGGACGTTACAGCCGAATTTCGGGAGATACAGGACACGCTCCGTCAATCGAGCGAGCGCGGTCACTGGTCCGACCTTTTCAACCCCACGGTTCGTCCCGCCTTGATTGTCGGCATCGGTCTGGCCGTCTTTCAGCAGATCACCGGCATTAATACGGTGATCTATTACGCGCCGACCATTCTGCAATCGGCGGGTATCCCGTCGGCTTCTGGCGCGATTCTAGCTACAGCGGGCATTGGCGTCGTCAATGTACTCATGACCTTGGTGTCCATGTGGCTGATCGACCGGGCGGGTCGGCGTCCACTGCTGCTGATTGGAACGGCCGGCATCATTATTACTCTGGGCATTCTTGGCTTTGCCTTCCTGACGCCTGGCGGCGGGCTGGCCCGCGTCGCCGTGGTTACGTTAATGATGTATGTCGCTTCATTTGCAATCAGCCTGGGTCCGATCTTCTGGCTGCTGATATCTGAAATTTATCCGCTCAAAATTCGCGGGCTGGCAGAGGGGACCGCGGCGGCATCGAACTGGGCGGCTAACCTGCTCGTCTCGCTGACGTTTCTTTCGCTGGTGGAAGCGCTTGGGCCGGCTCGAACTTTTTGGTTGTACGCACTGTTCGGCGTTGCGACATGGATCTTCTGCTACTACCTGGTGCCGGAAACCAAAGGGCGAACGCTCGAGGAAATCGAGCAGTCGCTAGGCGGCAAGGTCGCCCTACGCAGCCGCGTCCAAGGCGCGTAGTGTCCTGAGTCGAGGTGCTCGCACCACTCGCGTAGTCATTAATATAACTGGTCATAAGGTTTGCCAGGGGGATCCCCCATTTTTCGGATGTGTGGCAAGCAAAGGACTTGCAGTAGGCGCTTCTGCATGTGTGGCAAAGAAGGGACTTACAGGGCCATCTTCTCGCCTCGCCTTCGCTCGGGATGGATGTGTGGCAGGGAAAGGAGTTAAGAGACGGTGGAATGTCCGAAGGCAGGAAGGTCGCAGGTCGCGGCGCAGCGGGAGGTACCCCCCACCCCCGGTGTTTTGGAAAAAGAGGCTGTAAGCTATTGAAAACAAAGGAAGAGCGCTGCAAAAAGAGAGGCAAGAGACTTTAAGAGGCTGCAAGAGCGTGGGGACAAAGGAGTTAGCTTGATTCGGAGGGTGAGGAAAGGTTAGACGTAACTTATCATATAAGTATACTGATTGTCAAGCGATTTCTCTAGGCCGGTTGAGTTGCGGCGGCGAGGGCTGATTGTAGGAGACGGCTGGCGCTTTCGCGGGGTTTACCGTGCTCGAAAATGGCGCTGCCTGCGACTAAGATCTCCGCGCCAGCGCGTACGATGTCCGATACCGTGTCGTGATGTACGCCGCCGTCTACTTCGATACGAAACTGCAGACCTCGGGATTCGCGGATTTTCACGAGCAACTCCATCTTTTTCAGGCACGAACGGATGAAGGATTGGCCACCGAAGCCGGGATTCACGCTCATTACGAGGACGTGATGGACTACAGGAAGGACTTCGTCGAGTGTGTGGACCGGAGTTGCAGGGTTTATGACGACGCCAGGCTCGCAGCCGTGTGAGGCGATGAGACGGAGCGTGCGATCGAGATGGACGCAGGCTTCTTGATGGACGGAGATCCAATTCGCGCCAGCCGCTGCGAACGCGGGGATGAAATCGTCGGGGCGCTCAATCATTAGATGGCAGTCCAGCGGGACGCGAGCAACCTTACGAAGGGAGGTTACCACTGGCGGGCCGATCGTAAGATTGGGTACGAAGTGGCCGTCCATGATGTCGACGTGGAGGACGGTGGCGCCGCCGTCGACCGCCGCCTGGGCTTCCTCGCCTAGCCGAGCGAAATCAGCGGAGAGAATGGAAGGAGCGAGCTCTATCATGGGAGTTCCTCATGTTGCGGCAAATAGATTGTTCGAGTGACGGTAGCCGGTGCGGGGCAGTGCCCGCCTCGTAGCCAGACTGCACCACTACAACATCAGGCCACGGAAATTCAGCTCACAACGTTCCACTCGCAAGTTCTAACCGGCAGCTCGCGCTTGAGGTGGTTGAGCCTGCGTCATTCGTTCGAGCACACGCTTGCTGATCTTTTCTCCACGGAGCAATCCCACGGGGCGAGGATCGTCTATGCTTTTGACGACGGGCAACCAGGAAATACCGTGATCGAGCATGGTAGCGGATGCCACGAAAGCGGAATCCTCAAGAGCTATAAAGATTGAATTCGGGATTAGAAGGTCGGCTAGCTTGAGACGGCTGATATCGCCCTGCGTCTCGGCCGAAGTGACGGCAATGCGAGCGATAATTTGATAGAGGTCGCCACGATCCAGAGTTCCCCATAAGCGCTGATTTTCGTCGAGAACGAGGAGATTGCCAGCGGCACTGTCATTGAGCGCGTTTATCGCATCAGCGAACGTAGTTTCTTTGGTGAGCAACTGCGCGGGAAGGGGATCGAGGTAAGATGCGATCGATTCACCTTCCAGCAAGGGCCTGCTTACTGGCAAACGACGCCAGAAATCGGAGCCGCGGGTAACGGCCTTTACGAGCAACTCGCGAAGCGGCGTGAAGGAACCAGCGATCTGCGCGAAGAGGGCACTACCGATTTGCCGGAGCCGCACGGCCGACCGAGCGCGGATGCTGGTTTCGTGGGGGCGGTTCCCTAAGAGTGCGCCTTCGCCAAAGAAGTCACCTTTGCCCAAGACGGCGACAACTTTTGTGTCCGAAGTCCCTGGGTCTTGCTGCAGGACTTCTACCTGGCCTTCTTCGATCACGCTGAAGACGCGCGCAGGTTCGCCCTGGCGGTGAATGAAATCGCCGGGGCGGTAATACGCACGGGTGAGCTGTTGTGTGGTATCGGTATTGAGGAAGCTGAGATCGCGGGGGAAGAGCACGTCCCACGACCAGTCGAGCGCGACTTTAATCCTGCGTGACCAGCTTGGCAGCTTGAAGAGGTAAACACCGCGCCACATCAGCCAGGCGAGGAAACCCGACACATGTACGCCGAGCATTTCTGCGACGGCCTGGTAACCGCCGACGGAGCAGAGCTGCCCAAGGGCTTTGAAGTGGAACGGTTTTGTGGCTTCGCCATTCACGATTCGGATGAGGTTGAGGGCGGCTTGGCGGCCCTCGCGCTCCGCAAACTGACCTGTGGGCGCGGCAGGTTGGTTGTCGAAGGCATTGATGATGTACGCGCAATCGCCGACGGCCCATGCATTCGTCTGCCCTTCGATGCGCATCTCGGGCGTGGTGCGTATGCGGCCGCGCTCCTTTGGAACATCGAGACTCTGCACGATCGGGGAGATGGCGGTCCCAATGGTGCAAACGATCGTCGCACCTTTAAGCATGCGGCCATCGTTTAGTTCGACGCCCTCATGCGTTGCGGCGACCGCTCGGGTATTCAGCCGCATGGTGATTCCGGCTTTCTCCATCCTTCTCCTGGCGAATTCGCGGAGCTGGGGTGCTACTTCGGGCAGGATCTGGTCCTGGGAATGGACTAGGCTGACAACAACATCTTCCTTGCGGAAATTTCGATAAAAGCGGGTGCTGCTGCGAACGAGCTCATTGATTTCGCCGGCGACTTCTACGCCGCTGAAACCTGCTCCCACGATGATGAAGCTAAGATGCCAACGGCGGAGATCGGGATCCGTGGTGGCCTCGGCGGATTCCATTTGACGAACGATCTGTTGACGAAGATATATTGCGTCGCTCATGACTTTGAAGGCGAAGGCGTGTTCGCTCATTCCGGGAATGATTCCAAGGTTGCTTTCGGCGCCGCAGGCGATCACGACGTGGTCATAGTGCAAGCGTGTCAGCGCACCAGTTACATCGTCGAACTCAATCTCTGAGGAGCGCAGGTCGATCCTTTGCACGCGCTCGGTGCGGCACTCGACTCCGGGCAGCATCTGGCGTAGGGGCGCCGCAGCCGCGTCCACGTTGATGGAGGCTCCGGCTACATCCGCGAGGAGAGGATGAAAGACCATATGGTTCTCGCGGTTGAAGAGAAGAATCTCGCACGCGGAACCGCGGACCTTGCTGCGGAGAGTCTTTGCGAACTGTACAGCGGCAAAGCCTCCACCGATAACGACTACTCTGAGTGGCTTCACTTCCTTGCTCCTATTGCTTGGCTGGTACGATTGAACATTTCGGAGTACCCATAGGCTTCTCTATTACTGCGATGCCCGAATGACGACCTTTGAGCGCTCTAGTTCAGGATAGGGAGCCGGTAATTCCGGGTATATCGGAAACGTGTGAACCGTATTCGAAATGAATGGCGAAAGTGTTCCTCCGCGAAGACCGTCGGGTCACGAGCCCGCTCCTAGAGCTCAGTCTTGCCAGTTGTCCTGAGGTGCCGCGATGCCGAGGCGCTTCATTTTGTAAAACAGGGTAGTGCGCTTCAAGCCGAGTCTCGCGGCTGCTCCCCGCGGACCGCCCAGCTTCCAATTCGCGCGCCGGCACGCAGCGAGAATCTCCTGACGAACTGTGTCCTCAAGTGTTGGATTTGGAATGTCGATTGGTGCCGGCTCGTATCTTTCAAGTGGAGCCGGTTGGAAGACTCCGTCGGTGGAAAGGATTACGCCCCGTGCTACGTAGTTTTGCAACTCCCGAATGTTCCCAGGCCAGGGATAACGAACGAGGGAACTCATGGTTTCCTCCGGGATGGTATCGATAATTTTGTCCATGGAGTCCGCGAAGTGTTGGACGAAGTACCTGACGAACTCCGGAATGTCCGCTTTCCTTTCACGAAGCGGCGGCAGAGAGATTGGAAAAATATTCAGCCGATAGTACAAATCCTCTCGGAATTCACCATCTCGTACCATCTGCCGCAGGTCTTGATTGGTGGCGGCAACGACACGAACATCGACCCGAGTGGTACGCGTGCTGCCCACGGCTTCGAACTCGCGCTCCTGTAGTACGCGGAGCAGCTTCGGCTGAAGTTCCAGCGGCATGTCTCCGATTTCATCGAGGAACAATGTGCCGCGATCCGCCAACGCAAAGCGACCGATGTGAGAATTGATGGCGCCCGTGAAGGCTCCCCGTTCATGCCCGAACAACTCGCTTTCGAGAAGACCTGCGGGCATCGCCGCGCAGTTCACTCTGACGAGGCTCCGGCTGCGGCGCGGGCTTAGCTCGTGGATCGCGCGGGCGATNACTTCCTTGCCGGTGCCTGTTTCACCGGTGATCAAGACAGTGGCGTTCGTGGGCGCTACNGCCTCTACTTCAGCGAGGATTGAGCGCAAGCCACCGCGGCGTCCAACGATGTTCTCCAGGAAAGAAGGCTGCGCGCGTTCTGATTTGCGCACAATTGGTTCCTGTGGAGTGTAAATGGCTGTATTCATAATCGCGTTTCCCCTGTATTCCTTCGCTTGCATAGCTGCAATTGAGATCATGTTTTACTCCGATGCTGGCGTTCACAAATGTCCGCGNGAGTGTTTATGGTGTTCCCAATCCTGGGGTCCGGCCGACCGTGCGTTCGAGTTCTGCCCAGGCCAGCAGGTAACCGAGGTTGGCCTGCAAAAGTTCCGCTTTCGCCTCGTAGTTCGCGGCCGTGGCGTGTCTCACGTCGGAAACGAGAACTACACCCTGGGCGGCTTGATTGGTCGCCAGGCGTTCGCTCTCCTGGCGGAGCTGGGCGACCTGAGTCGCGACATGGACCATGCTGCGGGTGCGCTCCAGCTTGTTGTAGCTGCGTTCGATGGCCACGCCGACTTGCTCTTTCAGGTGCTCAAGATTTTGCTCGGCTTCGGCAAGTTGGGCGGAGTGCTCGCGTACGGTGGCGCGACGCTTGCCGAAATCCCAGAGCGTGTAGTTCANGTTTATTCCNANNGTNCCGAAGTTNTGAACGAAGAAAGGCACACCGTCCTGGTAGCTATAGCGCGCGTAGGCGGTGATGTCGGGAATGTATGCGGTCTTTGCGGCTGCCACGCCGGCGCGCGCTTTCACGACCGCTTCTTCGGCGGCGCGGATTTCGGGATTTTCTTCCCAGGCCTCTTTCACGTATTCGGATTTTGGCAAGGTCTCGAAATTGGCTTCGACTTCCGGGTCGAGCTCTAATTTTGTGTCGAGGGGAAGGCCGAGAAGATAATTCATTTCGGTGGTGTAATCGTCGATCTGGAGTTCGGCGGTGAGGACGGATTGACGGCCCTGAAGGAGTTCCGCGCGGCTCTGGATGGCCGCGACCTGCAAGGCGCTACCATTGCGAACGTCATTCTCGTTGTCACGCAGATTTTCGGTAGCGAAGGAGGTTTGCTGCTCCGCGGCCTTCTTCTGGAGCTGCACGACAAGAATGGCGTAATAGAGGGAATGAACTTGCAGAGCGACTTCATTTTCGGCGTTCTTCAGATCGTCGCGGGAAGTGGCGGCTTCCGCAGCGGCGGCGCGATTTTCCTGGCGGATACGCAGCAGTTGGGTCAGGGGCTGGGCGATCATGGTGCCGCTCGAATAGAGAGTCTTCTTGCCTTGAAGGAGCAGCGTGCCTCTGTTTGGAATGGGCACACCTGCCGCGGCACCAAAAGCTCCAGCCGGGATGGAGACGTCCTGCAGTTCGGTGATGTGCAGTATGTTCGATTGGTTGGTTATGGTTGGCAAGTAATCAGAACGGGCAGCTTCTTTGCGGTAGTCGTTTTCGTGGACCTTGGAGCGAGCGATCTTGAGGGTGCGGTTCTGCTGGAGCGCAAGGTGAACCGCTTCCGAGAGGGTGAGATGACGCGCTTCGTTTGCTAGAGATGAGATGGCACAAAGGAAAAGCGCTCCGGTGGTTGCAGTGAATCGGAAGATGCGCCGGCGAGTCGAAGTATGTCTAGCGAGCCTTGATCCAAGGCGATAAGCCTGGCGTGCGATCATGATTTTGCCTCCCGAGGTAATTGTTGCTGAACATCAGCAAGACCGTCGTAGTTCAGGGGCGACTTGCGGAGCAGTCCGACGAGAACAAGTGCGATAGCGCAGCTCCAGGCGACCAACAGAAAGCCGTCAATGAGGCTCAATGAATACGCCTGGAGGCGCAGCCGGGCGGCGATGAGATCGGCCGCACGCGCCGCAGCCGATGGGAGCCCGGAGGACTTCCCAAAGAGTCCCGCAGTCAGCGCATGAATATTTGCATCTGTAATCCAGTTGCCGCTGCTTACGTGCAGACCCAAGAGATTCGAGTGCAGCTTCTCGCGGTCGGCGAGAAAATGGCCCATGTATATGGCTCCCGCGGTTCCTCCAAACAATCGAACGCTATGAAAGAACGCAGAGAATGTCAGGATCCACTGAGGTTTCGACAACCCACCAGTGAAAACGCCCTGCAGGACAATGCCTGCCACCAGTCCGATGAGAGCAAACGATTGGCCGACGCCCGTCAGCAGTTCGGTGCGATAATAGTTTTCTGCGGCCCACGCACTGGAGTATTGGGCGCAGAAGAGAGCCGCGAGGGCTGTGCATGTCAGCCCAGCAGCGAAGACCAGCCGAGGATCCACCCCGCTACGCAGTAGAAGCCCACCCATCAACGCGACCGGCAGGAGCGGTATAGCGCTCCAGATGATTGCCGGCCCGATCTGATCGGCCTCGAAACCATGGATAGCCAGCGACTGCGGAATCAGGATGATGGTTAAGGTGAGAGTAAACCGAAACCAGAAGAGCAGACTTCCAAGCAGGACAGTATTCCATCGCCATAGATAAGGGAGGGCGACAAGCGGATTGGGACCGAGTAGTCGTCGTACAAGCGCGCATAGTGTGAAGAACGCGCCGGACCAAAACAACGCGTTGAACACGCCGGAGCGCCACCAGTCGAGCCTCTGGCCTTGCTGGAGNGCGGCAAGCATCAGAGCCAATCCGGNNCTCAGGTACAGGAACCCGACAAAGCTAGGCGNAGAACTACCCTTCTTTCGAGCAGGAGCCGACGGTATCCCGAAATAGATACAGATCATCATCACCGGCGCGATGACGGCGGAGCCCCAGAACATCCAGCGCCAAGAAAGTTGGTCGCGATACCACCCATAAAGTGATGGTGCGACATTGACTGAGCCATCGATGAACGTTGCGTAGAAAGCGACTACAAAGGGTAGAAACCGCATGGGGGCGATACGAAGGGCAAAGGTTAACGTGAGCGGATAAAAGGTGCCTGAGGTCAGCCCGGCGACAATCAATGCGGCAACCAGAAGGCTAAAGCTGTGTATGAAAGGCAAGAAGGCGCAGGTTGCGGCAAAAATGCCTGCTGCAAACAGAAGGACGCGACGTGGTCCGAGTAAACCTCCGACGTAGACACTAAATGGGCCGACAAACATGATCGAAGCGTTATAAGCGCTGTCGAGCCAGGCACCTGCATCGTAGCTGATGCCGAGATGACCTTTCAGGTCCGCCAGTCCCAAGGTAAGCATGCGACCGGTAAGCGTGACGAGGCCGGCTCCGATGAGCACGCCGAGTATCCCCACCAGAGGCCGGGTTGAAATTTCTGAGGGGATCGCCGCAGCTGCGGCATGGGCAAGCTCCACCGAGGTGAGCGGACGTGTTGTGATCGCTGTAGAAGCCATGATGGTCCCTTATCGTTTGGTGCGGACTGTGGCAGTTACAGAAAGACCGGGTTGAAGTTTGGCGGCCATGTTGGCATCCTCCAGCCCGATCTTTACGGTAATGCGCTGCACGACTTTGGTGAAGTTGCCCGTAGCATTGTCGGGCGGCAACAGTGCAAACTGCGATCCGCTGGCGGGGGCGATTTCGAGCACTCTGCCATGAACGACCTGCCCGGGGTATTTGTCGACGCGAATCTCCGCGGAATCGCCCACTTTCACGTTGGTGAGCTGCGTCTCTCGATAGTTCGCCTCTACCCATTTGATATTGCTGACGAACGGAATTACTTGCGTGCCGGGAGAAACCAACTGGCCCGGCCGCACCTGCCGCTCGCCTACCGAGCCGTCCATGGGAGCCGCGATCTTGGTGTAGCCGAGGTTCACCTGTGCGACGGTGAGTGCCGCCTGCTTGGCGTGGAGGTCAGCGACAAGTTGGAGTTCCTGTGATTCCAACACCGCCTTGCTGCGCTTTTCGGCCTCAACGGCCAGTTCGTTGCTGTGCAGGACGGTCTTGGCCTGCTCGAGGTCAGCCTGGCGACTGGCCAACTGCGCGGCAAAGCGCTGTTGGTCCGCGACCACCTGCTCGACCTTCTGCGGTGTGCTAGAACTCGATAGCAGGAGTGCCTCTTGTCTGCTACGTTCCTTCTGGGTGCGCACGACGTCGGCCTGGACGGCCTCTTCGCCACTCTGCGCGGCGGCGATCTGAGCGTGAGCCTGGTCGACTCC
>JGI25617J43924_10000274_pt1 | contig 10245 bp, 9 predicted proteins | sample GraSoi2013_115cm_FD_43924 | JGI IMG/M metagenome (IMG submission 43924) | reverse complement strand
CCGCTTGCCGGGTTGGTTTCGCTGTTCCTGCGAAGAGCGAAGCTCGCAGGCGTCTTGGCGGTAATAGACGCCTCGTTTTCCTTCCTCCTCCCTCCTGCTGACCAGGCTAAGTTCTTCTTCACTATTCCCCCTCCGCCTGCCGTTTTTATCGGTGAGTACATCCTGATATTGGTAGGAATCGGATACATGCTTTTCGGACCACGAGTCTATTCTCAGACCCGTTAGCGACCGAGAGATCGACCGCGAGTACTAAGTTTCTGTTTGGACTCTTTTGCGGTTCCGCCCTCGTCGGCGTCATCGACTTGCTCCGCGCCTGGCGAACTGAAACGAGCTGGACTTTAGGGCTGCTTATGCTCGACCCAGACATCAGGGATCGAGGCGTGGGCAAGGCTGTGGTCCGAACCCTCGAGGCATGGATTCGCTCGCAGGGAGNGAAGGTGATGCGAATTGGCGTCGTTGAGCGCAACACGAGGGCGATCAGCTTCTGGGAGCGATCAGTGCGCGGCCGCTACTCCTCGACCAGCCGCTCCATCGTCAGTGTCAAACCGTGCTCAGACGCACTCCTCGCAATTTCAACGTAACCAAGAAGCTGGAGAGCTCGGGAGGCTCCGCGCGCCCGTTGATTCGCTATCTCGCGGTTGGGATGCCGGTCACCAGGCGGTAGCGGTGCTCAGGGCGGCCCGGCCCGCCGTAGCGCATGGTGAGCTCCACCTTCCCCAACTGGCAGAGGTGATCTAGATAGCGACGCGCCGTGACGCGGCTGACACCGGCCTCATCCGCCACCGCGGTTGCCGCCAGGCCTGATTGCGACCGGTTCAACGCTTGGACGATCAATTCCAANGTGGCGTCGGACAGGCCCTTCGGCAGGGGCTCGTTGCGGGCGGTCCTCAGCGTGCTGAAGATGCGGTCCACGTCGGTTTGCTCCGCATGGCCGATTCGCTTCATGCGATCGCGGGCCGCCGCGTAAGACAGCAGCTTTTCTTCGAAGGTCGCGAACAGAAACGGCTTGATCAGGTAGTGGACAACGCCGCCTCGCATCGCCGCGCGCAGGCTCTCGACCTCGCGCGCCGCTGTGATCGAGATCACGTCGACCGGAGGATGGTCGCCTTCGCGCAGCTGCTGCAGCACCTCCAGGCCGGACATGTCGGGCAGGTAGATGTCCAGCAACACCAGGTCTGGCCTCAGCTGGTCCACGCTCGAGAGCGCCTCGGCGCCGGTGTGTGCTCGGCCGGCGACGGCAAAACCAGACACGCGTTCGACGTAGGCGCAGTGAAGGTCGGCGACGCGGTAGTCGTCGTCCACGACAAGGGTGCGGATCATGTGGCCGCGGTCACTCTCAGTGGTAGGCGGACGGTGAACAGGGCGCCGCCATCATTGACCACGCTTACCTCGCCCCCGTGCCGGTGGGCCACCTGGCGCACCAGCGCGAGGCCGAAACCGCGGCGTTTGCGCCCCGGGCCGGATTTCGTGCTGAAACCTTCCTGGAAGATCTGGCCGTTGAGGCTTTGTGGCACCCCTGGACCGGAGTCGTGCACCCTGATCACGACCTCGTCCTGCTGCTCGGTAACGGATACGCTGACCCACCGCTCGGTGCTCGACGATCCAGCCGCGTCCAGCGCGTTGTCGATCAGGTTGCCGAGAAGCGTGATCACGTCCTCACTGTCAAGCGCACTTCGAGTCATGACCGTGTCGTCACTCACTCTCAGCTCGATTCCTCTCTCTGAAGCAACCGCGGCTTTTGCGAGCAGGAGCGCGCCGAGCACCGGATCTCCAACCCTGTCCAGCAGCGCTTCGGTGAGCTCCTGGTGCACGCCTGAGGTCTGCGCGATGAGCTTCATCGCTTCGTCACCGCGACCAATCTGGACCAGCCCCGCGATGGTGTGCAGACGGTTGGAGTACTCATGCGCCTGCGCGCGCAGCGCATCGGTGAGGCTGTCCACGCCGAGTCCGCGCGCCAGGCCCGTGAGCTCGGTCGAGTCGCGCAAGGTGGCGACGTGGCCGATCTCGCGGCCCTGGACGCGAATCGCGCGCCGGCTCGCCACCAGCACACGGTCTCCTGCGAGGAGCACCTCATCTTCGTCGTTCAAGCCACCGGAGAGGAACTTNAGCAAGCGGCCCGGTGGCAGAACCTGCGACACCTTANGGCCGACACAGTCCGAGGGCAGCGCCAGCAACCGGCGCGCCTCGTCGTTCGCGAGGGTGATCGTTCCATCCCGATCCGTAGCGATGGCTCCTTCGTGAATCCCCTGCAAGCTGGCTTCACGTTCCTCCAGCAGCCCCGCGATCTCATACGGCTCGAGACCGAACGTCTGGCGCTTGAGGCGCGACGCCAGCAGCATCGAGCCGGCCACGCCGAGGCCAAGCGCGAGGAGCACCGTCACCGCGAACCCGGGCAGCTCAGCCAGGAGCTGATTGAAGACGGCCGTTTCCAGGAANCCGACCGAGACCATGCCGATCACGCCGCCGCCGTGGAAGATCGGTGCCTTTCCCCGTGCGGAGACGCCCAGCGTGCCTCGCTGCACACCGATCCAGGTGTTGCCCGCGAGCACCGTGTTCGGGTTTTCGTCCACGGGCTTGCCGATCAGGGCCGGATTCGTGTGCGAGTACCTGATGCCCTCGCGATCGGTCACGACCACGTAGGTCGCGCCGGTCGACTGCCTCACCTGTTCCGCTGTCTTCTGGATCAGGTCGTTGGGGTCGCCGCTGAGCAAGGCGTCCTGGATTGCGCTGTTGGACGCGACCGATTCGGCGATCGCCAACGAGCGCTGCTCGTACTGGCGGTCGAGCTCCTGGCTCGCCTGCCAGACCGCAGCCGCGGCTCCCATCAGCGCCGACAGCAAGATGATGGCAACCTGGAACACCAGGATCTGGTAGGCGAGGGGAAGCCGTCTTTTCACGGAGTCGTTCCCTGGTGATCCTATTACGTCGCCGTAACGCGCGCGACGACCAAAACGACCAAAACGGCCACAACGACCGCATGGATTGCGCCGGACGCACGTGGGATCCAACCTCATGACCGATGACTCCGGCTATCGAGCTTCGTGGTGTCACGAAGCGCTTCCTCACTCCCTCCGGCGGGATCTACACCGCGCTTCGGGATCTCGACATGGTGGTCGAGCCGGGTGAGTTCTGCGCTGTAGTCGGGCCCACCGGCTGCGGAAAGTCCACCACGCTGGCCTTGATTTCAGGCCTCGAACCGGCGAGCGAAGGCGAGGTCGAGGTGTTCGGTAAGCCGGTCAATGGGATCGCCGATGGTATCGGCTACGTGTTCCAGACCGACGCCGTCTTTCCGTGGAAGACGGTGCTGGAGAATGTCGCCGCCGGACCGCGGTACCGGGGCGCTTCAAACCGCGACGCGCGAGAGCGGGCGCGGGACTGGATCTCCCGAGTGGGCCTCAGCGGTTTCGAGGACCGATATCCGTACCAGCTGTCGGGCGGCATGCGGAAACGCGTCGCGCTGGCGCAGAGCCTGATCAACGGCCCGCGCATCCTGCTGATGGACGAGCCGTTCAGCGCCCTTGACGTGCAGACGCGATCGCTTATGGAGAACGAGCTGCTTGCACTGTGGGCCGCGAGCTCCGCATCGGTTGTGTTCGTGACTCATGACCTGGAAGAGGCGATCTCGCTAAGCGACCGCGTCTTCGTGATCACCGCCGGACCCGGCACGGTCAAGAGCAACTACAAGGTCGACCTTCCGCGGCCTCGCAACGTCGCCGAAATTCGCTTCCAGCCACGTTTCGCCGAGATCTACGAAGAGATGTGGAAGGACCTCAAGGACGAGGTCCTGGTGAGCTATGAACGTCAGAAGCGCAGCGGCGCGGCTTAGCGTCCGCATGCACGCTCCCACCGGATCGGCCAGGCGGCCGCTGCCGGATCTCGCGGCGAGGCGACGTCGCGATGCACAGCGCCGCCGCTTTAACGTAGCGGGCCTCCGCCTGCTCCTCGGCGTCGTGATCCTCGGCGCCTGGGAGCTCACGACGCGCCTCGGCTGGGTCGACGTCTTCTTCTGGTCGCAGCCGTCCGCGATCGCCGACAAGCTCTGGATCTGGATCACGCAGGGCACCGACCTGGGTCCGTTGTGGGACCAGGTCCTGGTCACCATGGAGGAGACGGTCGGCGGGTTCATCGTCGGCTCGATCCTGGGCGTCATATTCGGCGTCGCGCTAGGCCGCAGCCGGCTGCTGTCCGATGTGCTCGGGCCGTACATCAAAGGCGCCAACGCCATCCCGCGCGTGGTCGTGGGCGCGCTGTTCGCGGTCGCGCTGGGTCTTGACATCAGATCGAAGATCGCGACCGCGGCGGTCTGGTCTTCTTCGTCGTTTTCTTCAACGCGTTTCAGGGTGTCCGCGAGGTGGACCGCAACCTAATCGCGAACGCTCGCATTCTCGGCGCCGGTGATCGGCAGCTGACGACCGAGATCCTCATCCCGTCGGCACTGTCGTGGATCGTTGCCAGCTTGCACACCAGCTTTGGTCTCGCGCTGGTCGGCGCCGTGGTGGGAGAACTGTTCGGCGCGACCCAGGGCCTCGGCGAGCTGATCTATGCGGCGAAGAACAACTTCGACACCGCCGGGGTGTTCGCCGGCATGGCGTTGCTGGCTGCCATGGCGCTGGTGGCAGAGGCGTTGATCACAGCGCTGGAGAACCGCTTGATCAAGTGGCGGCCGCAAGCCGTCACCGAGGCAAGGATTTGAAGGAGGAACGGAGAATGGGTAGGCGTAGTCAACGGCTGTTCACGGCGGTCGCGGTGCTCGCGATCGCTGCCGCGTGCGGGGGCACGACCCCATCATCGAGCGGAGGAGGCACACAGGCCACGGTCTCGCTGAAGATCATGGTCGGGGGGCTCAACAAGCAGATCTACCTGCCGAACATGCTGGCCCAGCAGCTCGGCTACTTCAAAGCGGAGAACCTGGACGTTACGCTCATCGATGAGGGCTCTGGGCAGGCATCGGAGGAAGAGGTCGTCGCCGGCAACGTCGATGCAGGCTCCGGCGCCTACGTGCACCCCATGGTGCTTAACACCCTGGGCAAGAAGATCGAAACCATCTGCCAGTTCGGCATCGCACCGGGTGAGGCGGAGGTTGTCGACGCGTCGCTGACCAACATCTCGTCGGCCAAGGACCTCGGGGGCAAGAACCTGGGCGTCACCGACATCGGTTCCGGCACGCACGTTCTTACGCAGGCCATTCTCGGCAGCGCCGGGCTCGACCCGACCAAGTCACAGTACGTGGCCGTCGGCGCGGGCGACACCTTCATCGCGGCCATCCAGCAGCACAAGATCGCCGCCGGGATGACCACCTTCCCGACCATCTCGCGGCTGGTCAACAGCGGCAAGGGCAAGATCCTTGTCAGCCTCCTGACGCCGGCCGACACGCGCACGGCCCTCGGCGGCGACTACCCGTTCATCGGCATCTTCGCCAAGAACGATTGGGTCAACAGCAACAAGGGAGTCGCGCAGCGGTTGGTGAACGCCTACGTCAAGACCCTGCAGTTCATGCACTCGCACACGGCGGCCGAGATCGCCGACAAGATGCCGAATGACTACTTTGCCGGTGACAAGGCGTCTTACATAGCCGACCTGCAGAGCCAGCTCGGAATCTTCGGGACCGACTGCAAGATGCCGGTTGGCGGCCCAGAGAATGTGCAGAAGATCCAGCAGCAGTTCGTGGCGAGTTACAAAGGAAAGTCAGCCAACTTGAGCGAGACGTACACCAATGAGTTCGCCGACAAGGCGAGCTAGAAAGAGAAGGGTCGATCTGAGGGACCGGGCCGCGCCTGGTCCCTCAGGCTTTGTGCCAATGGAGACCGTCCGCAACCTCTCTCGCCACAGGCTCCGGAGCTCACTGGCCATCTTCCGGCATCGTCATAGGCGCCCTGGCGCTCACCACCACGGGCGCCCTGGTCGAAAACTTCAACGCGCTGTTAGACGGACGAGTCCAGTACTTCGGGTCGAACGTGCACGTCGGCCCCCCAGCGGGACAGGCCGCCTCCCTCCTGCCGCTGACCAAGATCGATGAGATTCGCAAGGTGCCGGGTGTCGCTGCCGCCTTCCCGACTTATGACTTCCCGGCCAAGCCCGGTGCGGTCAGCGTGGCCAGCTTCGACACCCCTGACACGATCATCGCCAGCGATCCCACCGAAGCCGCATGGAGCGACCTCAAGACGACCTACGCGCTGGGCCACGCCATCGACGCGGACTCCAGCGGGGAGGTTGTGCTCGGGTCGATGATCGACAAGGAGTTCAAGAAGAAGATCGGCGATACCATCGACCTGCCGGTGAGGCCGCCCGATGCCACGCCAGACTTCGTCAATCACACATTCAAGGTGGTCGGGATCCTCAATGTGACGCGCACCGCGCCGGATGCATTTGCGTACATCAACATCACCGACGGCCAAATGCTTCTGAAGGACAGCCTGCCCGTCGCGGTGCGTGACGTGACCGACGTGACGAAGATCTCGAAAGGCATCGACGTCTACGCCAAGTCCGGGACGTCCATAAGCGAGCTCGACAAGCTCGCAGACCGGATCAACGCCCAGGTCAGCGGGGTCAAGGCATCGAAACCCAGCGATCTGGTCAGCAGCTTCAGGGAGGGCGGCACGATCTTCACCGTGATGGCCGCGGCTGCCGTGCTCCTGGCCTTGATCATCGGCGGCTTGTCGGTCGTCAACACAACGCACATGGCGGTGGCGGAGCGCGTGCGCGAGATTGGCCTCAAGAAGGCGCGCGGGGCGACCACGTTCAACATCATGAGAGAGTTCCTTGGCGAGGCGACCCTGATTGGCGTCCTCGGCGGCGTGATCGGCTACGGCCTCGGCGCATTGATCACCATCCTTGTCAACGCTTCGACGCCGCCCGGCCAATCGGCGCGATTTCTCATCACCCCGAGCCTCACTATCCTCGCGATCAGCTTCGCCACCGCGCTGGGGGCGGTCGCCGGCGTGCTGCCGGTATGGCGCGCGGCACGCCTCGACCCGGTCGTCACCTTGAGGAACGAATAACAAAGAATGGCGAACGTTCGGTCCGGGTGCCGGTCGGCCCTGTCGCGCAGGCGCCGCCAGTTTGTTGGTCCGAAGTTAGCTAGGCCGTCCCTACCGGGTACCCGAACCTGAGTCGATCGCGGGCCTCACGGTCCTGACCTGTGCGTCGGCAGCACGCCGGCGCGGACAGCGCCTTTGATTTTCGAACCCAGGTGCTTCACGGTCCTGGGGCCGTGCGCGTGCTGATATATCGCCCGTGCGATAGCCATGAGCGAGTTCAATCGACGGTGTGCAATTCACTTGAACGGGGTCTGCCGCGGCCAAGTTCGAAGAAAATCTGTGACACGGCTGTGACTCCCGTGTTCCGACGGCGCGCGAAATCGACGATTTTGAACTCAAAATTGGTCGGGGGCCCGGGATTTGAACCCGGGGCCTCACGGCCCCGAATCACACCCGATCCCGTCCAGCGGGACCGGATTTGACCATTTTCAATTCGAAACTGTTACCAGATGCCACGGCTCCGCCTAGATTTGAGGCGTTTTGCTGCCCGATTACTACATGAAGTACTACATCGACCAGTCGCTCCGGGCGAACGCGGTCCCTGAGATCCGATTGTGGACATGACTGACGTGAAGGTTGTCTGAGACGCCAGACGACGCTGTGGAAGTGCGCTGACGAAAAGACGACGAGCAAAGCGGTGATTGACAGACCGAGATGCCTCGAGACCTGCGTTGCGACAGCGTCAACTATCACGAGCGCTCGGAAATCCGGTGCGAGGTCGGCGCTCAGATCGCCGGCCTCGCAGGCTAGAAGTTAGTTCTCTCCTTATTGACACTCGGAGCTCAGTTGCGGGTTGGGTATCACCCCGGTGATGATCGTGCCCGCAAAGCGAGCCACATCCGGTGTGCCGTACTCAGCTGCACCGCCGAAGCTGTTCGTGGTCACGTGCTTGATTGTGTTGCCGAAGTTCCACTCACACGTGTTGGCTCCGCCTGCGATGGACGGCTGCACGCCGATCGTCCAGAACGGGTAGAACGCCGAGCCGTGTGGCGGGGCGGTGCAGCCCGCGCCGGTCACGACGTTGCAGTCGTTCTCGGAGGCCGCTAGGTCGGTCTCGAACTGAATGTTTGGATACGGGTTGCCCTGCGCGTCGAATGGCCCCGCGTACTTGAACGGCGTAGGAAAGTTGGTTGAGCCGTTCGGCCAGTCGGCGATGTAGTCGTTGCCATCGAAGTCGAGATCGCCGTTCTGCGTGAAGTCTTGCTCGCAGGCAGGCACCGCCCAGTCCCATGTCGTGTTGACGCCGTTGACGACCACCGTGCGCGGTCCGGAGGGCGCGCAGATGGCGTCCGAGAACTCACAGAGTCCGGCGCCGGCCGGGCAGGCCCTACCGCCCTCGGTGGTTGCGTTGGTACAGACACCGGTCGTGAAGTTGCACGGTCCCTCACCGGTCCCGCCCGGTTCCAAGCCGCCGCTGCAGGTCCAGAATGTCTGCTGGTCGAAAGAAAGGCCGAGCTGATTGGAGACGCTCGAGCACGACTCGAAGTGGCCGATTTCCTGCTGCATGAGCACACCACCCTCGAGCGCGGCCCAGGGAACCTGGTTCTGCTTCGACGCAGTGTCGTACTCGGGATGGAAGGCGAAGGGCGTGCCGCCGCATGTGCGCGAGTTCGTGTTCATGAACCCGTTGGCCTCGCTCGCGACCATGAATCCTGTCTGGCCGGTGGTGAGATCGGTGACCGTGGTCATGAATCCGGCCGGCGTGTCCTGGAGCATCGCCTGCACCTTGTCGCCGGGGTTCATCTTCAGCGTCTTGCCGTTGGGCGCGAAGCTGGCGTCGTTGAGGAGCTGCGGGCTGGGCGGACCGGCGGGCACCCCATCGGTCTGCAGGTATGCGAAGTTCACTGGCTCGATGCAGTTGTTGTTGCAGAACTTGAAGTTGAAGCTGCATGAAAGGCTGTCGATGGTCAGCGCGACACAGTACTGCGTCTGGTCGCAACTGAACGCGTCCTTGAAAGGACCGAAGCCGGGCGGGTAGAACTGCAGCTCCATGAACGCGGAACCGGCGTCGGTCTTTGAGCCGAGCCCCGTGTTTGAGTCACTATCGGGCGTACAGGGCTGCTGCGGATAGGACTTCGGGTCGCACAGTGGCAGCCCAAACCAGGGGGCAATCGAAAGCTCGGCATATTTGGTGACGGAGCCGTTGGGTGTCGGCGCGGCGGCGGGATCGACCGCGAGCTGCATTAGGAAAGTCATGTGATTGCCGCTGCCTGTGGCAGCCGAGACGAACTTCACACTGGGCTCGTCGTGGCCAATGTACTTCCCGTTGTCATAGAAGCGGCTCGACCCATAGTCTCCCCTTGTGACTGGATCGGTGCAGAGGGACTTCATGTTCGACTTGGTCGCCTTGAATGCCGGGCTCAGGCCGTTGCAGTCGACCATGTTGACCGGGTTGGGCGCCACTTCGGAGGTTGATGCCGGCGCGCCTGTCGAAGCCTGAACCAGAAAGGTGAAGACAAGGATTACTGCCAGGGAAACTAATGAGGCGAGACGCCCGACGCGTGCTTTCATGTCCCATTCCCTCCGCAACACGAAAGTGGTGGCGCGACCTCGTCCGAATATACCCGCGCTTGAGTCGACGTCAAGTTTCGTATTTGGTAAGGCGATCGAGGCCGGCACCGGACGGGGCCCCTTGACGGCACTCGAGACGATCAGGACGGGATTCGGACTGCGGCGACCACCTGCTGCTGATGGTGCTGTGGGTTCGATCCGTCGTCGTAGGTGCTGACGAAGGTGGACAGACTGGCTGAGCCGCTGAAGGCATTGCTGAAGTAGTCCCCGATGAACGTTCCGATGCATGATGGGCAGCTCGTGTGTGGCGAGTTCAGCTCTACGGTCGCGGTCGACGGCCGGATCGCCTTGGGGTTCTTAGAGAGGCGCTACTCCCGGGCCGCGTGGTCGCGGTTGGAGTCCTCGCATCGCCGGCCCCGTGCGGACCGCAANGACTCGATTACTTCGCCGGTATGGAGCAAGTGAACATCNNCGACCTCGTCACGGCTAATGTCCAGCCGGCCAGCAGCGTCGCCGAGCGACAGAGCGTACACGCNTTTTTGTTGTGGATAGGTTGCGGAACTAGAGGCGGAGTCAAAGCCCGGACGCTTTGGCGNAGCAGCGAACACGCCAGGTTGGGCGGAATGGCCGAGCGCTGCCCTCAATCGCCGCGAGGCTAGAGGGAAAGGCCCCCCACCCTGCTCTCACCTACCTCGCG
>JGI25617J43924_10000273_pt1 | contig 10248 bp, 5 predicted proteins | sample GraSoi2013_115cm_FD_43924 | JGI IMG/M metagenome (IMG submission 43924) | reverse complement strand
CAACTGGTGGCGCTGACGAATCAGCCCGTCCGGGAACTGCTTGATGCGCGCTACGAGAAGTTCCGCAAAATGGGGCAGTTTTTCGATTTGGGCAACTGACGNGCTGTCNTTTNGGGANCGTCAGCCTTCGCCTCTTGACACAATTTTGAGCGTATCGCAGTATCCTGTGCGTTGTTAACTTAGCGAAACGATGGGATTTATTTACTAAGGCGTTCTGGCCGGTAGATTCCTGCGTCGTTCCTGCCTGCTGAGGGAGTGCGCGCTGAAGAAGTTGGGCAAATACGAAGTGATTGGCGAACTGGGCCATGGCGCCATGGGGGTGGTGTACCGCGCGCGCGACCCAATCATCAATCGACTAGTGGCGTTGAAGACGATCACAGCGGCCGGCGCGGACGACCGGAACATGCTTGAGCGTTTCTACCGCGAAGCGCAATCCGCGGGCGGGCTGCAGCACCCCAACATCGTCACAATTTACGACATGGGCGATGAGGGTGGCATGCCCTACATCGCCATGGAGCTCATCGAGGGCGAAAACCTCGATCAGTTGATTTCGCGTCGCACTCCAATTCCGCTCCCTTTGAAGATCGTGTACGCCACACAAGCTTGCAGCGCGTTCGACTACGCGCACAAGAGGGGGATCGTCCACCGCGATATCAAGCCCGGCAACATCATGGTGAACAAGGGCGGCACCGTAAAGGTCGTGGATTTCGGCATCGCACGCGTCATCGAAACTTCGAAAACTCAAACCGGAATGCTGATCGGCACCTTTGCCTACATGTCGCCTGAGCAGTATCAAGGCGAGCACGCAGATGAGCGCTCAGACATCTGGTCGTTCGGGGTACTCCTTTATGAACTCCTAAGTCTTCGGAGGCCTTTCGCGGGAACAACACCCGCGGCCTTGATGCACAACATTTGCTCGCAAGAGCCGCCTCTGCTGCGCAGCGTGTCTCCCGATATTCCCGAGGATCTTGAGACGGTTGTGAGCCAGCTGCTGAAGAAATCTCCGGATGAGCGAATTCAGTCGATGGACGATCTGCTGCTTAAGCTCGATCCAATTTGCAAGAACCTCCAGGAAGCATCCGTTGCGGAGATGGCGGCTCAGGCCCGGGAACTGACAGAACAAGGGGATTACTCGCGAGCGCGTGAGCTTCTGCACCAGGCATTGCTGGTGGATTCCAAGAGCACGGCGGCGCGAGCGTTGTTGGAAAAAGTGAACGCCGAGCTGCGCCGTGTGACGATCCGGCCGAGAGCTCAGCTTGAGGTGAACAAGGGAAAGGCGCTGCTCGATGAAGGAAAGATCGAGGAGGCCAAGGCCGCGGCCGACGCCGCGCTGCAGATAGAGTCCAGCTTCGGGCCTGCGCTGGAGTTGCGGCGCTTGGTGCAGGAAGAGCTGGACCGGGTTCAACGTGTCGCGGAATGGCTCGATAGCGCCAGACAGCGGCTTGCCGAGGGAATGCCGGAAGAGGCCGANGCGCTGCTGGCAAAAGTANTCGATGCCGAGCCNTCGAACAAACAGGCCGGCGCTCTCCAACAGCAGGCGGCTAAACAAAAGGCAGAGCGCCAGCGGCGCCTGCAGTTGATCGAAAAGATGCAGGCGGCTCGGAGCCTGTGGACACAGCAAAAATACGACGACTGCATCCGGCTATTGACCGAATTGCAGCAGCACTATCCGGACGAAGAAGAAGTCTCCCGTCTGCTTCAAACGGCCCGCGAAGACCTGGCAGAGCAAGAAAAAGAGCAGGCCCTAGTCACTGCCAGGAATCTGCTGGCGGCCGGCCGCTACGATGAATGCAGGTCGCTGCTCGCGGAGTTGCAGAAGAATTTCCCGAACAACGAAGAAGTCTCCCAGCTGCTCCAAGATCTGCGTGAAGACGAGGCGAACCAGCATAGGCTGCAACGCCTTGCGGAAGCAAGGAGCCTTCTTGCGTCCCGCGCGTTCGATGAATGCATTTCTCTTCTATCGGCCCTGGAGAAGGAGCGNCCCGGCGAGTTTGAAGTCGGCAGACTGCTCGACACCGCGCGCCGTGAGCAGTCGGAGGNGCGGAAGAAGGAGAAGCTGGCGAAAGCCAGAATGCTGATGGCCTCGAGGCAGTATAGCGAATGCCATGAATTGCTTGAGGACCTCCGGAAGCACTTTCCCGCGGACGATGAAATTTCAAGGTTGGTCAAGGCGGTTGATGAGGAACAGAAGGAAGAGCGCAAACTGGAAGCCCTGGCAGAGGCGCGCAAGCTTCTAGCGGCTCGGCGTCACCGGGAATGCATCACTCTGCTGAATAACTTGGAGAGGGAATTCCCCCGCAACGCAGACATCAAAAACCTGCTCAAGGCAGCGCACGAGGACGAGCTGGAGCAGCGCAAGCTCCAAGCCCTGGCAGAAGCCCGAAATCTGCTGGCATCCCGTTGCTTCGATGAATCCCTCGCTTTGCTAATGGAGCTTCAAAAGGCCTTCCCTCAACAAGAGGATGTCGCGAAGCTTCTGGAAACCGCCCNGGAAGAGCAAGCGGAGCAGCGAAAACAGCAAAAACTCGTCGAGGCGAGATCTCTGTTTGTCGCAGAGCGATTCGATGACGCCCTAAAGCTCCTGGAGGCGCTCAACACCGCTCATCCGAAGGACGCTGCGATTCAAAAGTTGCGCACGGCTGTTTTGCAAGAGAAAGAGAAACACTCCAAGGCTGAGAAGCTCAAAAGCCATATCGCGGTTCTGAAGAAGCTCGTAAGCGAGAAGAAATATCCTGAAGTGCTCGCGAGGGCTGATGACCTGGTTGTGGAGTATTTCGCGAGCGCCGATCTGGCGCGATTAATCGAGTTCGCGCGCAGCCAGCAGGCTGAGATTGAACGTGAGCTTGCCGTTCAAAAGGCGCTGGACGAAGGCCAAGCTCTGCTGAAAGTGAATCGATTTGAAGAGGCGGCGCGAGCGATCCAGGCAGGCCTGGAGGCTGATTCGGACAACCGCGAGCTTCTTAGTCTGCGGGAACGGGTAGAAACCCAACGGAAAAAGTCGCTCACCCGGCAAGAAATCGAGCGGCGCGTCAAGGAAATCAAGGTCAAGATCAACCGCGAGAAGTTCAGCGAAGCCATCGAGTTGGCGAAACAAACGATGGCAACGATCGGGCCGGACACGGATGTGACGCAGCTGATGAAGTCCGCTCAAGTGGAGATTGAGGCCAGGGANAGAAAGAGGGACCAGGAAAAAACCATCGAGAACATCCGAAAGCTCGTGCAAGCCGGACAATTCGATGAGGCCGCGCGCTCTCTGGACGCTTCTGTATCGAATAAGCTCTTCGATCCTTTCGATTCCCGCACGCAGCGGGCGGCCGAGGAGATTTTGGCCGGCAGAAACGCGGTTAAGAAAGAATCGCCCTCTCCCGCGCCAGTTGCTCCAGGAAACCTAACGAAGGAGTACGCCTTCCTGCAAGCTCCGCCGGTCCCAGATGCTCCACCTACATTAGACACTTTGACACCCGCGGATGCCCCGCAGGCGCGCGCTTCCACAACTCCGCAGGTCATTTCCGGACTACCTGCCCCGACGCCGGTAATTGAACCCGCTCAGCCGAAAAAGCCCGCACAAGGCTCAATGCCGGGCGTCGCGGAATCGCCAGCGCCAGAGATTTCTAAAACGACTCAGCCTGCGCAGCCTGTCAGCCCAGCAGAGCCGCCAAGAATCGCTGAGCCTGTGAAGTCTACTACGCCAGTTAAGCCCGCACGAACCGTGCAGCCAACCCCGCCGGTCGTTCCCGCTGGGCCCGCCAAGACCGGACCACCCGCGAGATCGATGCTTCAGGTGGAACCGCCGTCCGCACTGCCGGTTATTCCAGAAACTCCTGAGCCGGAATCCCGCTCCGGGACGGAAAAGAAGACGCCGGTGCTTATCGCTGTGTCGGCGCTGCTAGGAGTTCTGTTCCTGGTCGGCGCATACCTCTTGTGGCCAAAACCAGAGGTCAAGGTCCAGCCTTCCGCCGCAAGCAAACCTGTTTCTCCACTGAAAACCCTGGATCCGCAAGAGGTCAAACAGCGAGACGCCATCCAGCAGGCAGAGAAATCGGTGGCGGCGGGCGACCTGAAGGGCGCACTGCAAGCCGTTTTGGAGGCCGAGAAGTTGCATGGGCCGCTGAGTTCGGACCTTCAGAAGATGCAGGGTCAAATCGAGGATTCGATCAAGAACGCTGGGCTCCGGCAAATACGGCAGCGCGAAGCGCAATTATGGCAGCAGTCCGCGCACAACATAACAGCGCAGCGGTACACGGAAGCGCAAAAGGATTTGCGGCAACTCTTAGACCTGCCTGAAGGCGGCGTGCACCGCGACGAGGCTCAACGTGAACTTACTGACGTTATACCGAAGCTCCAGCAGCAAGGGAAGCTTTTGGCGCAAGCGCAGCAAGCGCTGCGGCAGGGCGATTTCAGCTCGGCACGAAAGTTTGCGTCTCAAGTTCAGCAGGGCGGCGGCGACACTAGTCAACTCAATGGAGAAATCGACAAGTCCGAGGCCGACCGGCTAGCTCAACTCGAGAGCCAATTCAGGCAGGTCAAGGAAGCGGACGACGATGCCGCAGTGCAGCAGCTAAAGACATTACAATCCAAGTTCAAGGCACTGGCGAACGATGGGGGGCCGAAGTCGCCGGAAGCACAGACTTACTTCGACAACGCTGCAACTGCCATCTCAGACGTCCAGGCGCGTGTTCAGAATAAGCGGCTCGAAGCGGCGTTTCAGTCGGCGGTTCAGAAATATCGGCAAGCCCTCAATGCGACTGATAAGGACGCATTGACCTCGGCGACTGGAGCACTCCAGCCGTTCACGCAGGGTGGACCACACGCAGGTGAAGCACAAAGGTATTTGAGCGAGATCAACGCTAAATTGACGGCAATGAACAAGCCGGCGACTCCGCCTGCCGTGCAGCCCCCGGCGGTTTCGACAACGAAACGGGAGGCGCCGGCTATCAGTCCTGTTGAGAGTGATGCGGGCGTGAGAGCCGTAGTGCTGCGATATCAGCAGGCATTCGAGAACAGAGATGCGGACGCGTTGCGCCAAATCTGGCCTACTATGGGAGGNCAGTACAAGAAATACAAGGACGCCTTCGGATTTGCGAGGTCCATCAAGTTGCAAATGGAAATCCTCGAAGTGAAGATCGGCGCCGATGGGGCATCGGCCACGGTGCGAACTGTAGTATCACAGGACTACACGCCGAAAGAGGGCAAGACAAAGAGTTCCAAGGACCAGACCATCTTCCATATGGTCAAGTCGAGCGGGAATTGGTTAATTGCGCAGATTCAGTAAGAGAGATACTNCAGCAAGTTTCCAGGCTTGACAATTCTAGGCGGTCGTATAAACTCCCGCCAAGTCTAGCACTCAAATTGCCCTATCGCACAGGGGCGCGCAGCCCAAAATTACCCTTACAGGAGGACGCGATGTCTAANCACCTGCTTATGGGGACTTTAGTTTTAGTTCTTGTGCCCGCTANCGCGTCGGCGCAGGGCATCTGCCCGTTGAATGGGACTTTGAGCAACANACTAGTTTGTGTAATCCCGCAGACGTTTGGCCCTCTTGGCGTCGGCAGTGGCGCAGGGGCACCATTACTTGCCAATAGCCACCAGGCNCACTTCGANGGCGATTTCCTCACNAGCTTCGGACCGATCAATGAAGCTGTGGGCATTCAAGTCTCGCAGTTGCCGATTGCTTCTCCCTCCTCNGGTATTACCTTCACGTACGATCCTGCGCTTAAAACCTTCTCGCCTTCCACGGAAGAAAGCTTGGGACCAATTCTCGGCGAGCGCGCAAGCACGATCGGACGCAACAGGTTTTACGTNGCGTTCAGTTTTCAGTACTTCAATTTCGACTCGATCGATGGGCAGAATACCAGTAATCTTTCTGCCGTTTTGCGGCATCGGCCCTTTCCCCCGCCTTTCCCGTCGCCTTTCCTAACGGCCTGCCCAAACCAAACTGGCCTAACGGGAAGTTACGCGGGAAATCCATGTTTCGTGCGCGATTACGTTCAAACGACGAACAATATTGATTTGACGGTGCGCCAGTACACGCTGTACGCGACATACGGGATTACTCGCCATCTCGATTTTTCCGTGGCAGTGCCGATCTTGGACGTCAGCATGAACGTTACTACGAACGCCACGATCGTGCAGAATTCGTTTGGGCCGGCTACGAGCCAGTTCCCTGGCGGTGCTTTCCATCAGTTTAATCCTGCTGTTGTTACGAGCTGCGGCTCAGCGTCACCCTGTTTGAATGGCACTTTTTCCAGCTCTGGAGCGGCCACGGGAATTGGAGATATCAACCTCCGCGGCAAGTACGAGGTGTATCACGGAGAACGATTCGGCTTCGCCGCGGGCGTTGATGTCCGTTTGCCCACTGGTGACGAACAGAATTTCCTGGGTTCCGGTGCTGTTGGAGTGCGCCCATTTGGAGTGATTTCCTACGGCGCTCGCGTTTCGCCACACGCCGAAGTCGGCTACGAGCTGAACGGCAAGTCTACCCTCGCAGGCAGCTTTGTGGGGCCGACAGCGACCAATGCCAAGGGTGGCTTGCCGGACAGGTTCGTATATATCGTAGGGGCGGACGCTTCGATCGTTAAGCGCCTGACGGGCTCGTTTGATATTTATGGGCAGCGCTTATTCGACGTTCCGCAACTGTTCTCCAACCCTTATACGGACTTNGGGAAGTGCAGCGACATCAATTGTACAACCGTGACGCCTGGAACTACGCATCCAGACGTCGGCGTTCGTCCTCTTGCGGATTACAACATTATAAATGCGTCCGTTGGGCTCAAGTACCGNCCATTCAGCCATTTAGTCCTTACCGGCAACGCGCTGATCAAATTAAATGATGGCGGCCTGCGCTCCACGGTGGTGCCCCTGGTGGGCGTATCTTATAGCTTTTGACACCCTCGCGGCGGTCGATCATGCCAATTCGCAACCGGTCCCATCTTTGTTGCAGAGCTTGAGTACCTGCGGCCAGCGGTTACTCTGAAGGCCACTACGTAAATCTTTCCGGAAGATTGGTCCCTCCCGGCAAAAAGTCGCTTTCATTTTCAANGNTCAATTATCAGCCTGCCAGAACGTGCGGCAGTTCACACTCAGGCCCCACAAGTCGGAAAGGCATTCCTTGCGAACTCGACCAAAAGAAGAGGATACGGGGTTCGAGCCGCCTTCCACCGGACTTTTCCCGAGGATCAGGTCTTTTCTGCAACATGCACCACAATCACGCTCACATTGTCCTCCCCACCATGCTCGTTCGCGAGCAAGACAAGAGCGTCTGTGATGGCTTGCGCGCCGGAAACCTCAAGCAGCGTCATGGTGATTTCCGCATCGCTAACCATCCGCGTCAGTCCATCGGTACAAAGCAATACGACGTCATTATCGAGCAGCAAGTACTCCGCCGCGTCCAATTCGACTTGTTCCTGGGCGCCTAAAGCCCGGATTAGCACGTTTTGCATTTTGCTTAAGTGGGCTTTCTCGGGCGTGATGAGCCCACGCCTGATTTGCTCGGCGACGAGCGTGTGATCTGAGGTCAGCTGCTGTAGCACGCCCGAACGAAACAGATAAGCCCGGCTGTCTCCCACATGCACCAGGCTCAAGCGAGGGCCTTCCAGCCACGCAGCCACGACGGTTGCCCCCATTCCCCGAAACTGCGGGTTGTCGCGCCCGGCTTCATGAATTTTGCGATTGGCAAGACGAACCGCGCTGGCCAAGTGGTTGGTTTTGTCGGAGAAATCCGGGCGTCGAACTTCCCAATAAGGGGTCGACGCGTCATCGGAGCCTTCGGAGCAGTGGGCTGTGATCGTATCGGCTGCGATAGCGCTGGCTAGTTCTCCGTGCGATTCGCCTCCCATGCCGTCGGAAATAATGAACAAATTCAGGGAAGGCAGCGCCCGGCAGGTATCTTCGTTGTTTCCCCGAACGCGTCCAACGTCGGTCCTCCATCCAATCTCAACTTGAAGACATGGCTTCTCGCTCACGACGTTGCCCTTATGAAGTCTTCCTTAGATGCCTCAAACCAAGTTGCAAACGCTTCAATCTCCAGTTCCCATCTTCGCTTCTTTTCCTTCGCAACCGGCCTTGATGCCATTCACACGGTAAGCCAGGAAGTTCCCTTCGTGTTTGGTTTCAATGGTTCTCCGATCGATTTGCACGATGCGCCATACGCGCTGGAGGATTTCGGGACTGATCAGAATTTCCCCCCCGGCCGCCCCAGCGCAATAGCGCTCTGTTTTGTTTACCACATCACCGATCACCGTATATTCCATACGGTCGTAGGTGCCGACAAAGCCATGCAACACTTCTCCGCAGTGAATTCCAATGCCTGCCTGGGCACAAGGCAGGCCGCGCAATCCGCGGCTTTCATTCACCCTTGCCACGGCGGCTTGCATCTCAACCGCGGCAAGAACCGCGTGCTCGTACTGCTTGGGATCAGATTCCGGGCTTCCAAAAACCGCCAGGATTGCGTCCCCAATGAACTTGTCGACCGTTCCCTGTTGGGCAAATATGATGGGCACCAGCACGGCAAAGTACTCGTTAAGCATTTCGACGATATCGTCTGGATCCATGCCTTGTGTAAGCTGAGTGAAACCACGAATATCTGAGTTGAGAATTGTCACTTCGCTTTGTTCGCCGCCCAGCCGTAGACGCCCGCGATGGTTTAATAATCGTTCGGCTACTTTAGGCGAGAACTGTCGTAGGAGCTTCGCGCTCAGAATGGATTCTTGGCGCAATTTTTCCTGCAATCGGTGGCTGCCAACCGCCATCGCCGCATACTGGGCCACGAAAACGAGCAGTCGCAGGTCTTCCTCGCCAAAGATTCCTTCTGAACTGCGCGATTCCGCACAGATGACTCCAAACGCCTCGTCGTTCCAGAGTAGCGGAGCATACATGCCGGTAATGATCGCGCTCTGTAAAATGGTGCCGCTGATGTCTCCCGTGACGGGCCGGTTCCAAATAAACCCTTTGCGCTCGCTCATTGCGCGGCGGCCAAGCGTTTCGCTCACATGAGGCTCATGTGCGGAGCGGTAAGCCTTCAGCAGAAGTGTGTCGGTCTGCGGATCGCGAACCGCCAGCGCCCAGCTCTCCGCATTGGGAATGAGCTCGACCAGACGGTCCACGATCGTGGGCAAAAGTTCCTCCAATTGCGTTCTCGCCGCAAATTGTAGTGGGAGTTCGCATACAAGTTTCAGGCGAAGCGCCCCCGAATCCCCTATACTTTTCGCAGATGCCGGGTCGAAGTTGATGGCGTCCAAATCGCATGCAATGTCCACACTGGTGCCTACCAGTCGCTTGTCCGACAGTAGATTCGCACCAACTTCTAGATAGTTTGTTTGCGCAAGGGTATCCTGAGATTCGAGGGACTCCACCCGCAGGGTCGTCTCTCCGGCACAGATCGTGTCGTCCACCTGCAGCTGCTGCTTCCCCTGCCCCTTGATTTCAATATTATTCAGAAGCGTCCCGCGATAGCTCTGGCGGTCCTCAATCCAATAGACCCCGTCCTCTTTCCACACCCGCGCGTGTAGGCGTGAAATGGTCTTGTCGGGCGATAAGTCAAGCAACAGCGGGGAATCCTCATGGGCCCGCCCAAGCACGAAGTCAGGCTCGGGTACTTCCCACACTCTTTGCGTACCGCGATAGGAGGAAATTAGCCGCATTATAAGCCAAAGAAATCTGATGAACCGCTGACACGAGTCCAAGAATGACTCGCCGGACTACTTGCACTCAGCTGCCAAAGGCAATATAAGGCCAAAATAATCCATTCGCAAACTGAATGGCAAACGCACCGGCCGCTTCATGAGTTTAATCAAGACATTTCGTTGGCGTTTCGGTCGGCGAACCTTGACAATTCATCCGCAGTCAATTTGTCGTTTCCCGAATGCAAGACCTGCGGGCCATTCTCAACTCTGGCGTTGTCCACGTGCGAGCAGAACTCGCAAAGCACATCGAGGGGATCACGCTCACGCCAAGCGGGGAGCATTACATTGCTCAGGAACCTGGAATTTCGTAGGGCGTGGCAGTATCGATGGTGCCGGGGGCCAGAATCGAACTGGCTACGCCCGCCTTTTCAGGGCGGCGCTCTACCAATGAGCTACCCCGGCATTCTTGAAGCTTTTCAATTTTAGGGAGCTTGGCGAGGCGTGTCAATTCGCCCGTCACCGGCGCTCGCCACAATGTGCGTCATTGCACCGGCAAACAGTCCGATTACGCCAAAGTAGCTTCGCCAACCTCGTCCGGCTAAGCCAAACGCCGGCTCCAGAAAGAACG
>JGI25617J43924_10000272_pt1 | contig 10251 bp, 13 predicted proteins | sample GraSoi2013_115cm_FD_43924 | JGI IMG/M metagenome (IMG submission 43924) | reverse complement strand
GCTCTGCAACGTACTCTGTTTCACTGTGTCTAGACTTACATTTGGACGCCTGGCCAGGGCATAAAGATGGTTCATGTCGATCAATGCCAGCCCTATAATGACAGCAATAAAACTGATGGCGTTCAACAGGAAAAGTGGCGCGACACCGAGCCAGGCAATGATGAGACCGCCGATTCCGGGACCAACGATACGTGCCATGTTAAAAAGCGATGAGTTCAGCGCGATGGCATTCGGGAGGTCCTCGCGTCCCACCATTTCAACAACAAATGCCTGTCGTGTAGGCATGTCAAGCGAGTTAGTGAGACCCAGTAATGCTGCCAGGACCAGTACATGCCAGATTTGTACCTGGCCACTAGCNACCAGTGCCCAGAGTAGAACTGCTTGTAGCATCGCAAATGACTGNGTGAATAAAAGTACTTTGCGTTTGGGTAGACGATCAGCAAGAACACCACCGAAAAGGGATAGGAGCATAACTGGCAAAAATTGCAGTGCGCCCACAACGCCAAGTAACCATGCGCTATGGGTCAATTCCAGGACGAGCCATGCTTGCCCGATTGATTGCATCCAGGTGCCGATCAATGAGATAAGTTGGCCAAACCAGAAAAGACGAAAATTACGATGGCGTAGGGCTAAAAAAGTTCGCAGCAGGCCTTTTACCTGCTGCTTTTCGTAATCCACTTCAAGAACAGAATGTTCCTGTTCGTCGTGATAAATTGTTTTCATGGGTCTCCGATCTAGTTTCTAAAAAATGTGTTATGTATTAATTATTATTTAATAATTCCTCGCGTCTTCGTTGATGACGTTCGATGCGTGCCAGGAGTCCTGCACGCATCTGCTCGAGTCCATCTAACTTCAGTTGGATCAAGTGCAACTGATTCCGGATAAGTTCATCAGCTCGATCGAGTTGAGCAATTTTTGTGGCTGCCTCTGTCTCATGCTGGTAGGCAACTTTGATTTGCCCTCGTTCATCCTCGGCGTCCAGTATTTCACGGATATCAGCTAAAGAGAAACCGAGCAGGTCACGTAGTTTCTTGATGTGCTCTAAGCGTTGAATATCCGCCTCACTATAGCGCCGGTAGTTACCTTCCGTGCGATCTGTGGGCGGCAGTAATCCAAGTTCTTCGTAGTAGCGCAACGTGCGTTTCGTGAGTCCTGTGTGTGCTGCAACCTGTTCAATTGTAAACGAGCTTCGTTCGTCAATATTCATCGAGGAGTATTGTTCATTAAGAGGGACCATAGGTTTTCTATCCTCCTCAGTTTTCAGAAAATGGCAGTAACCAAATGCATTAAAGACAAATATATTATATCACAAGATTGCCGTTTACGTCAAGGTTAGTGTTTGTTGTAAAGTGATAGCATATTGAGGATTGATTTGGTAAATTGTAAATTACCACCAGCCCGAAATGCGTTCACAGGGGCTTGTCGAATTATCCACCATCTCCAATGGTAGTACCAAGTACCATGAGTTGCTTGTGGTAAAATACTCGTGTATTCAAGTTATCATTTTCGAAGATTTGTTTTGGCTCATAGACATAGACATTTCGTCCTAGTGAGCAAGAATGCAAGGATGTGTAAGCATGCATGATACTCTATCGTCTTTGGTAGAGAGGGCTTTTACAGGCAACCAGCGTCCTTTAGAGTTTTATTTACGAGAACAGAGTCGCTTACCAGGTTCGCGTGCAAATCTGGAACTGGTCACTAGTCTGAGTAATCTCTTGGCCGCTATTGTCTTAGAACAGCCTGATCCAGTTTGGATGTTGTTAAAGCAGCTCGTTGCCGACGAAAAAACGATCGCGAGTAATACACCTGGTGAATTCGTTGTCCTTTGTGGCGTTGTCGGGTTTGGCGCTTGCACAGCCGTTCGACCAGAGTGGCGCGGCGAAGTCTTTGAATTGTTGGGGCACTTCGCATATAGCAGCAAATGGCGTGTGCGCGAAGGGGCAGCGCTGGCATTTCAGCGCTTGATGCCTGTAGCTCCCCAAGAAACGATTGAGTATTTGATGGAGTTAGCCACGAAAGGGAACTGCTTACAGCAGCGTCTCAGTGTCGCGGCTATAGCCGAACCACCATTACTTAATACACCGGAGATGATCGATGCTGCGTTAACTATACAGCGCCTGGTATTAGAGCGTCTGCATGCGCTTCCTGCAGGTGAACGCAAACGTGAGGATGTACGTGCTTTACGCCAGTCATTAGGTTACACAGTCAGTGTAGTGGCTGCCGCTACTCCTGAAAGGGGTTTTGCTTTGATGGGTGAATGTGCAATATGGGCCGATGCCGATATCAACTGGGTACTACGCGAGAATCTGAAAAAGAAACGGCTCGCGAAGTTTGCTGAGCATACTGAGAAGGTATCCAAACTATTGGCTTAGCAAGGATGTTGTTCGCTGCCGGCTGCGAGAGGGCCACTAACAGGCGTTCCTGGATGTTCTATCTGCTCTCGCAAAATCCCAAAGAACGTGATAAACTATTGACTGACCTACACGGCGTATTGCCTACTTCCCGTTCGGCGCTGGCCATCCCCACTCTGTAAGGATGCGCTGCGCTGTGCCTTTAATTGATTAATACTGTACGTACAATTTTGCTTGTTTGAATGAAAGGAGAATCCTCCATTGGGTGCGACAACTACAGCCGATTTTTACAATGGCATGGTTATACGCTATAACAACGACTTGTATACCGTGACCGAATTTCATCATGTAAGCCCAGGAAACTGGCGCGCGTTTGTACGCGTGAACCTGAAAAATCTCAGGACTGGACGTGTAATTGAACAACGCTTCCGAGCCGGTGAAGAGATTGAGGCCGTGCGCGTTGAACATCAGAACTGGCAGTTCCTGTATGTCGATGGTGATGATTATGTTTTCATGAATACCGAGACTTTCGACCAGCAGCCAATTTCGAAAGAGATGTTGGGTGATGCGGTACGTTTCCTCAAAGAGGGGGATGTCGTGGAATTGCTGGTGGACAGCGATACCGACCATATAGTTGCCGTAGANCTGCCCAACTTCCTGGAACTGACAGTAGAAAGTGCTGAGCCAGGCGTGAAAGGTGATACTGCGACTAATGTTACCAAGCCTGCGACCTTGGAGACTGGTGCAGTTATCAACGTACCCTTGTTCGTGAATCCGGGTGATAAAATTCGTATTGATACGCGGACAGGTCAATATGTTTCACGCGTGAAATAGGTAGATAACAGAACCGATAGAGCAGATGGCCTGGCACCTCGCGCGCGAGGTGCCAGGCCATCTGCTCTATCGGTTCTGTTATCTCTTAAATATTTCCCACAAATGCGGTACAAAAACAAATAGGCCAATAACGATAGAGAGGATCGCATTCAGTAGTACCGCGCCTGCTGCGACATCTTTAGCAATTTTTGCCAGGGGATGGTAGTCAGGCGAAGCCAAGTTAACACATATCTCGAAGACTGTATTGAACATCTCGGCAATGAACACGCCGGTGATGGCCACAAAGACCATGGCAAACTCGACTGCGGAGATGTGCAGCACAATACCTAGCAGAATCGCCAGTATCGCAATGGCGATGTGTACGCGGGCATTGACCTGCGTACGAAGCGCATACCAAAGTCCTCTGAAAGCGTTGCCAAAACCAGCAATGAATTTTGCCCACTCGCTCTTCTGCAACTGTTGTGGCGGAGGTGTAGGATCACTCATAAAGCCTATGCTTTCTGCTCAGTTGCATCCATCACGGCTTGCTGAATCCGGATCATTGCTTGATAGCCTGCTTCTGTTTGATCGTCGTAGCCGACCAGGTGCAGTACACCATGTGCGAGGAGGTAGAGCAATTCGTATGTGGAGTTGTGACCAACCTCTGTAGCCTGGCGTACTATTGTCGGCCACGAAATAACAATATCACCTAGATTGGTGGGTAGTTCGGTAGGAGTGACAAAGACTTGCTTTGTTATCCCTATTTCAGTGCTCTCACCATTAGGTGCTTCAGGAAGTGTCCAGAGTTGGTCAGCAGGTGCGTTTACTATGGGCTTGTCGAGCAATGGGAATGAAAGCACATCGGTGGGTTTGTCCTGTCCGCGATATTGCTTGTTCAGGTTACGGATGGTTTCGTCGTTGGTGATCAGCAACGTGAGCATCACTAGGCTGCAAGACGCCTGCTTCATGTAGGGTCTGATCGACTACTGCCTCAAGCGAGAGAGAGGAAATGAGTTGCAGTAGAGCTGTGTCGCTATCATCATTGCCCAGATCTATAGAGAGTTCTAGCTGCGAATCGTGTCTTGCCATGATGCCTCAATAGTAGCTTAGAAAAGAAATACCTCCGCCAGAATCGCGTGATATGCTACGCATTGATGCGCCAGGCATTTCTAACGGAGGTAAAAATTAATTTATTGTCCTTTATGGGTGGTTTTGCGGCGTTTAGCTGCTTCTTTTCTTTTGCGTTTGACGCTCGGCTTTTCGAAATGCTCTCTGCGTCGAGCTTCAGCCAGAATGCCGTCCTGCTGGATCTTGCGGTTGAAACGCTTCAGAGCTGTTTCAAAAGAGTCATTTTCGCCGATTTTAACTTCTGACACCAGGATCACCCCCTTGTGGCCTTTATTCGAGGCGTACAAGGTATTTGAAGTTGCGTACCCTCGCAGACCTGCGCGAAAATTATAGTCCAGCCACTATGGAGTGTCAAGATTTTTGTTCAGCAACAACACTGCTTTTTTGGGTTGGCTCTGCTTTGTCGCTTGCCTCCCAATGGAGATCATGAATACGATGAAGCCGATCACTAAAATGCTGAACAGGCTAATTGTGCGATCAATCAGAATAGCAGCCGCCGCTAAACTCCTGGCGGTTGTGAAAAGCGCTATCATGGCCAACATACCACCTTCGACCAGGCCGATGCCACCGCTTGTGAATGGAACTACTGTCAAGAGCGCCTCACCAAGTGCAATGAAGAGCGCGACAGCAACAATATGTACCAGGTTTCCGCTGACCAGGTTAAGCGCTAAAGCGATAAAGAAGAAGCGCAATGACTCACAAGCCCATACACCAACGGTGAGTGCCGTTAAAGTGGGGACGCGGCGAAACGAACCAAGGGTACCTTCCTGGAAATGATTGTAGTGACCGCGAAAGCGTTCCGGTACCAATTTGCCGATCTGGGCCGGGAATAGGCGTAGCAAGAACAGCCCGATAATCCCCAATATTACGACTACCAGGGTAATTTTCAGACCAGTCTGCAACTGCGGGGGGAGATTTTCGTGCAGGCTAATCATGATGGCTGGGATAAAGAGCAGCAGCAAAACGATCAAGTCTAGCAGGCGCTCAGCAAGCACTGTGCCAAATGTCCTTGTTGCCGGCAGGCCTGTTTCCTTGCGCAACAGGTATGCACGATAGAGATCACCCAACTTGGCGGGAACAATCACATTGGCGAACCAGGAAATGTAGATAATCTCAAGAAGTTTCCAGAACTTAGGTAAGTAAATGCCATTTTCTTCGGTATAACCAACATTTTGCAGGAGCAATCGCCAGCGAAATGCACGAATAGGAAATGATAGGTAATAGATGAAAAAAGCGGCGAGAACAAAGAGTATTTTAGCGGTGCGGATTGAAGCCCACGTTTGCTGTGGATCAATATNTATTTTCTGCGCGAAGTAAACGAGTGCGACGATTACGATAACTAACGGTAGGATGGTACGCCAGTTCAGGAGTCGCTTACCTATTGACAACTGCTCACGAGTTATCTCCGGCTCTTCCTGGGTCTTCTGTTTGAGAAATTCAGCCTTTTTTCCCTCGATATCTTCAGTGTTATCGTCTAGTACAGATTGTGCATCTGTTTTGGAAGCACTACCAGTNTTCTGTGTAAGCAAATTGTCCTCCAATGCCAATACCATAATCCGACGTGTCAGGTGTTACCCTCTCTAGACGGATAAGANCAATGAGTAGTAACGCGATAAGGTTAGTCAAGCTGTGAACGAAGAGATCATCAACCAGGTTATGTACGCAAACAGTGATCAGGGCAGCTAGAATGCCTATTGCCAAGGCTTTATCGTTGGTGAGCATGCCAAAAATTTCAGATTGCTCTTGTGCCTCATAATGTTGAATCAGGCTGAGTGGGCGCAAAAGCAGTGCGAGCTTGTTATGCGTTCCCAGAGGTGCCTGGATGATGGGTTGCAACTGCGGTTTCTGTGCTTTTGCCTGTCTCCATTTCTTGCTGATCTGTAGGAGCGAGTGGCCACCTGCAACAAAAATGGTGAACAAGAAAAGTACAAAGACGATCAATCCAATAGAGCCGGTTTCAGCGGCTATATTGATGTAATAATTATGCGCATGGCCTAAGGGATCCGTGAAAATAGTTATAAAATACTTGGAATATGCATCAGGGTAGTTACCGATACCTACACCAAGTACAGGATGATCTATGAACATATGAAGCCCGGCGAGCCAGTGGGCCACGCGTTCGGCAGTTGAGAAATCCTGGCTACTAGGTGTTGAAAGGGAGATTTGGACCAGGCCCAGGAAATGCAGCAGCGGATTGAAGATATACAGAGGTATCCAACCGGCTATAAGTACTTCGAGCGACCCCAGAAGCAGAATAATTAGCACTCTCATAAGTACGCGTATGCGCGGCATTCCTGCTAACACGATAAAGAGGAGAGCTGCTGCGATCGCTATCTCTCCCCCGCGCGATTGCGTCAGGTATTCTGCAATGGCAAGCAGGAGGGTTGTTAGCCCTGCCAGAATACGTGTCAGCCTGCCACGCCCGAGTAGGGTAAGTGAAAGGGCAATGCTTAAAGGGATGTTAATATAGCCTGCATAGGGGTTAGGTTGATCGAATGTACCGTAGACGCGCAAACTGGCATCGCGTATAAATGATTGTGGGCCAAGATTGAAGAATGCCTGAAAGTAGCCATAGAAGGCTTGCGAAATCCCTGCGAGACAAACGATGACAATGATCGTCCAGATCTGACGACGAGTGCGCAAGTATTGTGCTCCCAACAGCATTAGTACCAGAAATTCCAGCCATTTGCTGATTTCCTTCAGACTGGAGTTAATGTTAAGTGCCACTGTCATTGAGAGTACCATTGTACCGACTAGTGCTAACATTGCGATTACAAGGTAGTAGGAATATGCGATGCCTCACGATCCTGAGGTCCTACCTTCTGGTGGAGTACAAAACTCAAAAGCCAGCCTATTGCCAGGAATATTACGAGCACGTCGGCACTATTCAAGCGTAATCCCTTTATATCGATGAAGTCAAGCGAACCCCAGGGTACGCAAATGGGCATCAAGTAGAGCGCGACACGGGGGCGCAAAATTGTCCACACGAATACGACTAGATAGAGCGCCAGGCGGATATTCCACGGCAAAGGTGGAACAAGCAGGAGGAAAAGGGCAATTACAACGCACATCAAACCCGCCAGGTTTGATGACGTAAGGAAGTTGCGAAATGCATGATACGTTGTATTAAGCCAGGAAACGCGGTGGGCTGGTATATACTTACCAACGCTTGAACTATTCATGAATGTATAATTTCTCGTGAGAGAACATTTCGACGAACTACCAGGAACTAGGACTGGACAGTCGATAAATTCGATGTATGACTGCTGAACCATTCAATGGTACGCTGCAGTCCATCCTCCAAAGAGACTTTTAGTTGCCAGTCTAGCACTTGCTCCGCTTTTGTGATATCCGGACGCCTGCGTTCTGGGTCATCGATGCGACTGGGTTCAAAAATGATGGTGGATGAAGCCTGGCACAATCGAATAATGGTTTGTGCAAACTCAAGAACAGTATGCTCTTCCGTATTTCCAAGGTTAAATACCTCGCCCGCGGTGTAAGGCCTAAATAATGCTAACAGCAGGCCCTCAACGAGATCACTCACATAGCAGATGCTGCGGGTTTTGTTACCGTCGCCGTAGATGGTCAAAGGCTCGTTTTGTAATGCCCTGATGATAAAATTGGGTATCATGCGACCATCATCCGCCTGGCTATTTGGGCCATAGGTATTGAAGATGCGCACAATGCGGGCATTGACCTGGAATTGCCGGTAGTATTCCATCGTCAATGTTTCGCCAAGACGTTTACTCTCATCATAGCAAGCGCGTGGACCGATTGGGTTTACATTTCCCCAGTAGTCTTCGCGCTGCGGATGGACGAGTGGATCTCCATAGGCCTCTGAGGTCGAAGAAAATAAGAAGAGCGCCTTCTGTTTCCGCGCCTGTTCGAGCATCTGATATGTTCCCTGGCTGTTAACCAGAATGGTTTCAATGGGATGTTCCATGTACCCCACCGGGCTGGCCGGACTTGCCAGGTGGAAAATAGCATCTGCTTCAAAGCTAAGAGGTTGTGTTACATCGTGCTGTAAGAAAGTAAAGCGTGGATTATTACGCAATGAGTCAATGTTTTGCTCTGAGCCGGTTAGCAGGTTATCTACACACAGCACACTATGTCCATTTTCCAATAAACGAGCACAAAGGTTGGAGCCTATAAACCCTGCTCCACCGGTAACGACAGTTTTCAATGAATTAGACCTCCAAAGTATTAAAGAAACAGGTGATATCCTTAGCGGATACGATTCTCATGTTATGGCAAGGGAAACGAGTCAAAGAGATCGAATTATTTATTTGTCTTGCTATTGCTTTCCCATACCAACATCTGGCTCCAACTCGACCAGTTCGCCAAAGCCCTCCTCTTGCCAGGTGCCTCAAAATTGTCATACTTTAATGCCAGACGATTGGCAGACATCAAGGTAACGAGGTAGGAAACTTATCAATTCGCCCGGTACCAACTATACCTCTACTATTGTATGACGTATATAAAGGAGATAGGTTTCATGGCCCTTATTTTATCCCATACTGTCCGCCCATTACGCGAGGTGCGAGTGGTTAATCGCAACGATGAGCATTATAAACANCTTGTTACGAGCTTGCAAGCTTTGCTTGGCCCAGCCTGTCCTCCTATACATCGCGCACCATCTGCGAGTGAGGCGCTTTCAGGGGCATTGCTCGTGGCATGTGCAACAACTGCTACAGCTCCCTCTCTTTCAATGGAACGAAGTGACCCATGGAGCACATGTCAATGCTATTGGCGCATTCACCCCTGAGATGTGTGAGGTAGATGTCTAGTCCTGCCTGCGTTTCCATATTCTGTACATTACCTCGTCCCCCAAACTGAGGAAACCCCAGGTTGTGAAACCATGTACAATCACGACTGCCAGCAGCGAGCGTGGGTCCGGTTGTGCCAGGTACAAAGAACTGAACACAATGCCTGCCAGTCCTACTCCTCCAACACTTCGCCAACTCCACTTACCAAGGCGATGGTAAAGGGTGTAGAGAACTGTGCTGACGAGCCATCCCCAGCCAAGCCAGCCTGTCCACTGTGTAACCGCTGCTAGCAGGAAACCTCGGAAAAATAATTCTTCAACTGGTCCATTGATAAACAGGTAGAAGATGCCCTGAAGCATATGATCGCTGATGGTAGGCCAGCGAAACCAGGGACCAACGATAAGTATGCGATATGTGATAGCGAATAATGTCATCACAATGCTAACGATCAAGCCAATGACGAGCTGTTGGGGCCAGTTGTGCAGCGTCAGCCCTAAAAAAACGAGTGGTAAGTGAAAAATTGCAATGTAGAGAAAGGGAATGATGCCTAGAGGAAGGATACGCATGAGCATGTCTGGCCACAACCAGCGCCAGGTATCGGCGACTGTTGATCTAGCAACCTGAGATGATTTTATCGTTGACACTCGTGTACCTCTTCGGGGTAGAAAAACTTCCTTGATTTTGCTGGCAGACATCCTAATTATCACTTATTTTCTAGGGAGGGTTTTGTTAAGTTTATTTTAAACCTGTATTAAGTAAGTGTAATCAGTCTGCGGTTACTTGTCCAGGGTAGTGTAATAAAACGGCCTGACAAGCCATTATAGCGCTATCAAGGAACTTCTACTCACATCTTTTGCCCTTTTTCTGACTTTTCTCTTAGCCCTGTAAAATACACCACGACAAGAGAGGTCCTCCGCTCCTTATCTTAGCACTGTCCTGATTGCTCGGGCAAGAATTTCATCGCAAGAGATCTGAACAGACGAGCAGTCACTGCTGCTTGAAAGGAAGCGTCCTGGATCAAGCGTTCAGAAAAGTTGACTTAATCGCGACGGCCTGCTATTCTTATGTGTGTGAGAGCAATTACGGAGCGACACCCAGGCAGTACCCACTCGTTCACACAACTGGAGGAGACCGACTATGTCTATGCAACCGTATCCAGTACAAAGCAACACCTATATCAACGACACCGAGAG
>JGI25617J43924_10000269_pt1 | contig 10277 bp, 8 predicted proteins | sample GraSoi2013_115cm_FD_43924 | JGI IMG/M metagenome (IMG submission 43924) | reverse complement strand
GCCATTTACGATAACGGTCAGCCCGCCGGTCCGCTCGCTCTTGCTGGTGTCTTCCAAGTCCGTTTGACCGTCGCCGGCAAGTCCTACTCTTCTCCCATCGAAATCAAGATGGATCCTCGCGTGAAAACGTCTAGCGATGATTTGCGCGCCCAATTCGATCTGCTGTTGAAGCTCCGCGATCGCGAGGAGGAGATGAACAGAGCTATCCTCGGAATTCGCGACCTGCGCAATCAGCTGCTATCACTTGAGAAGCGCCTGGGCGCTGGAGAAGAAAGCAAAGAGGTCGTAAGCAACGGAGCGGAGCTCCGCAAGAAGATTGCCGCCATCGAACAGGAACTGATTCAGGTGAATGCCACCTCGCAGGAAGATGAGGCGAACTATCCGACAAAGCTCAACAGCAAACTGGGTTACCTCACGGGCGTGGTGGATAGCGCCGATACAGCCCCGACGGAAGCGGAGCTCGCTGTCTTTGGCGCGCTGGACAAGCAACTGGACGCGCAGCTACTAATGTGGCGCGAAGTTCTGTCGAAAGATCTCTCAGCCCTGAACGAGTCCATGCGCAAGGCAAATGTGCCCTCGGTCGCGCCCACCGCAAGCGGGACTGAGTGATCAGGACCTACTTGAAGCGATAGACCGGACAGCGCTAGTCTCAGGCAAGAGTTCGCTGGCCCGCAAGAGAATGTCCAGCAGCGGCCACGTTGCAGATTGTCCAAATGTGGGCATTGCAAGCTCACCTCGAGCGCGCGACGGGAGCATTCTTCGACAAATGCCATCAGCGCTGCCGAGGCGGAATCGACTTGCGAGCCGCGGCCGCAGAGAGCAAAACGATCGAGATCCTCATAGCAGCGAGAGAGAAAGTGGTGCAGACAAAGGTCTCGTTGAGCAAAGCAGGTCACAACAGGATCCGCGCACGAATCTAAACTGCACTTTCTGGCCCCGCTCACAGTAGCCTCCCGGTTCGGCTCGTCCCAACCTTGAAAATCGAAACTTGCTACACAACGCACAGCGAAGCCTCTTCTTTTGAGCAGGTTTTAATCTGCGGACTGGACTCCCTTTCAACAACACCGCCCCAACCGGAACCCAACGCTGTCGCNTACGCGTCCAGCGTCCGCACGCGCAGGCAATGATCAACATAAGGCGTCAGAAGCTTGTCCAACCATAGCGTCCTCTTGCTGCGGTCCGTCATCCCGTCTTCGCCGGTCCAAAACGTAGTTACGCTGACGAGACGAGCTTCTCGGTCAGAAATCATCACTAAGCAGCCCGCAAACCCCGGCGCCCGTTCCAACCCCTTTTGGACCTTTGCTGGAATAGTGCTCCCCAAGCGATGCACTTCGTCGGGTTTCGCCACAAATTCAATACTTAGCGCCGCCAAAGGTTCCGTTCGCCTAAGAGGTGAGTCGTTTTCCATCGTAGCTCTTACTCCCGACAAGGTAGGCGCACCCATCCGCCTTGGNGCATACGGGTGCGCCACCTTACGCACACTTGGAGTGGTGGAAGCCACACTCCGTCCTAGGACTCCCAGGGCATGGGTTTCCTATTGTCTATTAGTGACGGCAACCCCCGTTCCGTTTCAGGGCTTTAGGAAGAAATCACCCCGCGCGGCTCCATTGCTCCNAAATATCAGCGAAGCTATACTCCAAACCACAGGAAGGTGGGGGGGGAGCTGGTCNGTGGAGCTTTTCGCGTTCGATCATGCCTACGTGGAGCGTTTGCGCGATGGTGATCCTTTAACGGAAGACCATTTTGTCTCCTATTTTGAGCAGCTTTTAAGGATTAAGCTGCGCGCCCGCATGCTACCCGCTGACACGGTGGACGAACTTTGCCAGGAAACCTTCAGCCGTGTTATCGCAGCTCTCCGCAAGCAAGGAGGCATACAGCGGCCCCAAGGCCTCGGCGCCTTCGTTAACTCTGTCTGCACCAACGCCTTACTGGAATTTTACCGGGCACGTTCGCGCACCGAGCCGCTCGAGGACTTCCACCTACAGAAGACCGACAAGGTGCTCGATTTGGAGGGACTGCTGGTCACCCGTGAATCCCACAAGCATATTTCCCAAGTACTAGGCGACCTGCCCAAGAAAGACCGGCAACTGCTTCGCGCTATCTTCCTGGAAGAGCGAGACAAAGATGAGGTCTGTCGCATTTTTAAGGTGGACCGTGATTACTTGCGAGTGTTGCTCCACCGTGCCAAGGATAAGTTCAAGGTGCTCTATCTAAGAGATCAGGCGGTTATGCACAAGCGCGCAACNGCCAGNGGAACCGCATGAAACGTTTCGGCNCTCTCGCACACTACTNATTGGATGGACTTTATGAATCATTCTGAGGCTTTGCAGCTTCAGGCGGCCGAAAAATACGTCCTTGGCGAGCTTTCTCCCGAAGTTCGGGAGGAATACGAGGAGCATTATTTCGAGTGCGAGGAGTGCGCGAGCGATGTAAAAGCTGCTGCGGCGTTTGGCGACAGCGCCCGAGAGCTGTTCCACGAACAGCAAAAGGAACGCGTACAGGTAGGGGGCTGGTTCGGTTGGTTGCGTCCCGCCGTTGCAGCACCAGCGTTGGCCGCCTTGCTCCTGGTCGTCTGCTATCAGAGTTTCGTTGCCATACCGCACCTCAAACGCCCCGAGGCTACCCAAACCACCGGCTNAGCGAGCTTCATCTCTCTGATTGGGGCCAATTCCAGGGGCGAAGCAGCTAAAACCTTTTCCATTCAGCAAAATGCGCCAGCGATTCTGGAATTGGACATCCCCCCCTCTCCCGAATTTTCTTCCTATCTTTGCCAGATCCAAGACGATTCAGGGCATGGAGTGTATGAGGGCCGCGTTTCGGCCGGCGATGCAAAACACTCCGTTCACCTGATCGTTCCGGGCGGAGCCTTGCAAGCGCGTACCTACACCCTTCGCGTGATGGGCCAGAAGTCTGCCTTCAGCGAAGCCGATTCGCAGCCCGAGGTCATCCGGCTCCAGTTCACGATTGAATTTATTCCCTAAATGGGTATCCTTCTACCACCTTACCAGCGAGGTGTTCATGAACAGCGTTCCTCTTCGTCGCTTTCACTACCACGGCACTGCACATGCCATGAGTTTGCAGTTCCACCGTCCTGTTGATCATTTNATTGAAGTTCAAGCGGCCACCTCCTTACCCACCACCGGCGGACACGGCAACGCGCGCGTCGATAACTTTCGCTTTAAAGACCTCGTCTCGTTCAAAGCCGGCTATTCCCACGTGTCTGGCAGCGAGCAGAAGGATGGCGACAAAGTCTTCCACACCACGCTGGTTACCTCGGTTGTCGAGGGGCTGAATCTACTCGATGTCGTAACCGCGGACAGGATCGTGGCTAGACTTTCCGCCAGCTACGAATTCGGAGAAGAGGAAGCGCGCATTCTGCTTCTGGGCAGCAGGTTTGAAAACCTTCGTATCCTGGGCTGTCCCGTCAATGTCGAATTTCACCACGAGCTGTTCCTCAAACTCGACACCTTCGAGACTATACGGAAAGAATTTGCAACTAACGCCGATTTGAAGAAAATAGCGCAGGATCCGTTCCAGTCCGGCCATAAGCAGAAGCCGCCGGAAGCCCATGGGGTGCTCCTTTGCTCGCTGGTGAAAGAGATTCAGACAAACTGCCCGGGCGTAACGCGCAAGGGGCATCACGGTCTCGAAATCCCGAAATTCGGTCGCATCTATTTGGGCGAGGTTCTGGCCGAGCACAGCAAGCGCACCGTCACCATGTTGCGACTGGAACTTGGCTCGCCGGTGAGCGCTCAGGGTACCGTGGTCCAGCTCAGCGGAAATGGACACACCTGGCCGTAGCGGCGTTGCTGGCCGGCCACCTGCTGTTCGTTGCCGGCTGCCGAACTCCTATCCGGCTTTTCCCGGATCGCGCATACCAGCAAGCTTGGCTTAAGCTCAAGCGAGGCAATCTTAGCGGCGCGAGGGGCGACGTCGATGCCGCGCTCGAGGTTTTCTCTTCTCCCNATACAGATTGGAATCTGCGCTTTACGCAGCTCAAGGCTGAGATTCTCGTGCGGCAGCGNTCTACCAACGACGCCTTGGCGCTGCTGGCTTCGCCTTTGCGTCCTTCTCTCGCCTCTAGTGAGCTCGCGGTTTGGCGCAAACTCACCCAGGCAATGGCGTATGTTTACTCCCTGCGATTCTCCGAGGGCCAAGAACTCCTCGACCAAGCGGAAACTCTCGCGCGCCAGTATCATCCGGCTCTGTTGGGAGAGGTAACCCTTCGCCGCGGCACGCTAGCGTTTTGGCGTGGAAACGCAGCACTTGCGGAGTCCGCCTACCGCCGTACGCTCGAGCTTGCGCGCTTGCAGCATGACCCCTTCCTGGAAACTGCGGCCCTCGGCAGCCTAGGGCTCGCCGCAACTAAACAGGAGCACTACGACGAGTCCATTCAGTGGAATCAGCAAGCGCTAGACATGTCTCGCAGCGTCGGCGCTAAAGACTCCGAATCCTACATCCTCGGCAACATGGGATGGGGCTACTTTGAAATCGGAGACTACGATCGCGCCCTGGAAATGCTGCAACAGGCTGAAGAGTCTTCGGCCAAAGCCGGTTCCACCGGCGCCCAGATCGATTGGCTCATCGAGATTGGAGGGGTGGAATATTACCTTCGCGACTATGCCGCCGCCGAACGCGAGTCACAACGAGCTCTTACGCTAGCCAGACATTTGGACGACAAGAGCGCTATAACCGAGAGCTTGAATAATCTCACAGTGGTCGCCCTAAGAAAGGGACACCTTCCGGAAGCCGAACGCTACAACGATGAGGCCATGGCACTTTCCATCGCCAGTAAAGACCATCCGGGGGAACTATCCTCGACCCTGCTGCAGGCCCGCATCGAAACCAGGAAGGCGAACTACCGAGTCGCTGAGGAACTGCTAGCGACCGTTTTCACCGATCCGGCTGCCGAGACTTCGCTGCGGTGGGAGGCCCAGGCTCGTCTCGCGGAGGTTTATCGCGGCACACACCTGACTGCCAAAGCCGACGCGGCGTATCGCCTGTCGATAGCCACCATCGAGAACGCGCGCGCGTCCATTGAGGATGAGGAACTTCGTGTCGCCTTCCTCTCGAACGCCATTGAGTTCTATGACGATTACATCCACTTTCTCCTCGCGCAGGGCAAGCAGCGGAATGCTCTCGAAATCGCAGAGCTAAGCCGCGCCCGCATCTTGGCCGAAGGCCTTGGCGCTCCACGCAAGCCTTCACTTCCGCTGCCCGATTTTCATCCACAACAAATCGCCAAACCTTCCAATGCGGTTCTGCTCTTCTATTGGTTAGGGGAGCAAAACTCCTTGCTCTGGATTGTCACTCCATCGCAGATTTCCTGCCTCACGCTGCCCGGCGCGATAGAGATTGATCCGCTGGTCAAGTCTTACCGAGAGGCAGTTCTTAGCGGGCGTGACGTGCTCGAGGGTGGCAACTCCGACGGGGAGAAGTTGTATACGCTGCTGATCGGGCCGGCTAAGAATTTCATTCCGCCGGGCTCGCGGGTGATTTTGCTGCCGGATGGCAGTTTGTACGGACTGAATTTCGAGACTCTGCTTGTTCCTGGACCAAAGCCGCATTTTTGGATTGAAGACGTCACGCTGACTAGCGCGAGCTCGCTCACGCTGCTGTCCGCTGGCAGAAACAGTCCCACCGCTAACAGTTCCATTGGCACGTCGATCGGCGTGCGGCAGACGCGCGGAGTTCACCCGCGCTATGTTGGCGCGACGTTCGACACCGAACACCGCGATCCGGCGGGCGCGTTTCGTGACAAAAATCTGTTGCTGGTCGGGGATGCCACGCAAGCCGCCGCAGAGTTTCCCGCCCTGCGGCAGGCACGAGCGGAAATGGCCCAGGTCGGCCGCTACTTCGCGGAATCGCGGCGCGCCGTCCTGGCAGGGCCACAGGCCACTCCGAGCAAATTCCTGGCGAGCACGCCGGAGCGCTTTGCGTATTTGCACTTTGTCACCCACGGAAGCGCCAGCCGCGCGCATCCTCTGGATTCCGCGGTGATTCTCAGTCCCGACGGCGATTCCTTCAAACTCTACGCCCGCGACATCGTCAAGCACCCGCTCTCGGCCTACCTCGTCACCATCTCCGCGTGCAGCGGCTCCGGCACGCGCGCCTACTCAGGAGAAGGCCTCGTCGGACTCTCCTGGGCCTTCCTTCGCGCCGGCGCCCATAATGTGATCGCCGCGCTTTGGGAGGTAAGCGATGCGTCTACACCGCAGTTGATGGACAGGTTATACGGAGAGCTGAGCCGGGGACAGGATCCCGCCTCTGCCTTGCGAGCGGCAAAGCTGTCTCTCCTCAAGTCCGACAGCGTATTCAAGAAGCCCTTCTATTGGGCGCCGTTCCAGCTCTACGCCGGCTCTTAGGCTGTCTGAAAGTTTAGAGCCTCCACGTGAACTTGCAGCAGGCGCAGAATCAGAGGCCAGCCACTATGGCGGGCGCGAAGAGTTTCACTCGTGAGTCCCGAGTGCGTCAGGCGAACCGGACCCCACTAATAATTTTTGAGAGCTTCAGGATTTCTTCTTATTCCGTGCCGAGGAAGCGGAATTCCCTTCTAACCCAAATTAAACTCAACGAATAGGGCGGCAAAGGCCGCTCGCTCCGCCCGTCGCTTGCAAAGTGTTCTCCAAGCGGCAGAAGCGCAGCGTTAGGAAAATAGTGGTCGAGGATTTGCCGGAAACCGCTGGCTTTGCTGGCCATGCCCTTTGCCCCGCGTTGACAGAGGCCGATACCGTGTCCCTGGCCGGCGCCCTCCAGGATCGTTTGCCCGTCTTCTTCGCGCGAAGTGAAGTTGTTGCTCGGCACAGCGTTCCAGCCGAGACGCTGGTCCACAGCGAGTCTTCCGGATTCGCCCTTTGCAAGTAGCGCGGCGTCTTGTGGGGACAATCTGCGGGTCCAACGAGACGGATTCCGGTAACAAAAGTCGCACAAGACCGAAAAATAGGGATACGCGCCTCCGGGAAGACCGACGTCGGCTGGAGTGCGCGTGCGTCCTCCGCAACTCCGCGAGAACATAGCCGCAAAGGGCTTATCTTGGAAGGTGAGCACGAGCCCGCGCGTCTCGCGGGCGGCAACGACAGCGGGGCTGTCCCCGTCCGGCGGCTCGCGCAGGAATTGGCAATGCGTAAGATCACAAAAATCAAAATCGCGGTGACGACCTCCGCCAGCCACGAAGTAAGAACGCGCGACCACCGCCTGGGCCTTCAGAGCTTCGAGGGGCGTGTCGAAGCCGGACTCAGCCGCGACCGTAGAGGCGACCGCGGTTTCCAGATCCATCGTGATGATGGGCACCACTTCGCCGCGCGAGGCCTTCACCACAAGTGTGCCGCGATAGGCACGAGTGATTTTGCCGGGAACAGTAAGAAGAAAAGAGACTGCGCCATTATTACGGGCCGCCGCATGGATTTCCGCGGCCCGAAGAACATGTCCGCCGAAATCGAAAAGCAGCGCGTCATTGGAAACGCGGAAAGAAGCGGCTACAGACGAACCTGGCTCCAGGACGAATGTCTGGCCCGCGGCTTGAATAATGACAGCTTCTTTCTGTGAGGCCTGCAGTTTGACTTCGCGAGGGTGAAAGAGACCGAGAACGCCGATGCGGACATCCTGAGCGATTGCATGGGAGTTACAGGCCAGTGCGAGGAACAGAAGTAGGGCGGCCCTGGCCAACACGGGGTTATTCCTCCAACCGGTGGAGCATGCGGCCCGCAGTAAGCGACGCGGTGGCTCCGGGAACAGAGTGAACTCGGACAAGGAGCAAAAGCTCGGGCTGGTTCGCGGGGACCATAGCGACCACGAAGCCGTCACCGGGAGCAGCGTGCGGGTGGGTGCACGGAGCGGTGCCGGTCTTCACCAGGGCGTCCGCACTCTTCAACGCCTNACCNACTCCCTTCCCGGTGCCGCTGCGGGCGGACTGCGCCATTCCGGCGAGTACTTCGCGAANGACNGGCTGATCGCGGCGGCGATACAGTTCGAGGTAGGCGCGAGCCATTTTGATGGGAGCGATGCGCCAGCGATCGCCGAGGCCCATAAGGGCCGGCCCGGACAAAGCGGGATCGGGAGGATCAAGACCAAAGCGCTTTGTTATCGGGATCAACTGTTCACCCGTGAGATTCTCCGCCAGCGCGCGGAAGTAAGAATTGCAGGAGACGGCAATGGCGGAGACTAGGTCTAGTTTTCCGTGCGGACGCACCTGCCAGCAACCGCTGGCCTCGCCCCGGCAGACATGAGTTGGAAACTGATTTTCGTGCGTTTCCCCATAGGCAAGCGCTGTGAAGGGTTTGACGAGCGAACCGAGGGGGATGGGTTTGGAGGGATCGTCCCAACGAGAAGACAAGAGAGTGCCGCTGCGGGCATCGAAGAAAAGATATGAGATATCGCTGCTGGGGAACTCGCGTTCAAGAACAAGAACGGCGGATTGGCTAAAGAGAGACTTCGCCGCCGCGGGGGAATCCTGGGCAGCGAAAGACTGCGACCCTCGACTCCCGGAAAAGACAGAAGCAATCGCGAGCGCCGCGATCACCAGACCTGCGGCTATTCTCACCGGGACCATTCGTAGGTGACCGTCTGCAAAACCTTATCGCTCGCGTCGCGAACGACAACTGTTTGCGAAGAAATGCCGGCCAGCACCGCGCTGAAGCTCGCGAGATTGTCCGAGAAGAACTGGGGAAACGGTTCCGATGCGGAAGAGCCGTTGAGGTTTGCCCTCGGGCGGTCGAGGACTTCGGTGAGCCGGGCGAAGTTTTCACGTTCCCGAGCATGATTAAAACCCGCAACAAGCATTGCAGGCTTCAGCGTGGACTTCTGGTTCATGTTGGCGAGCATTGCGCTGACCACGGACGAATCATCCGAAAGCAGCAGATACTTTCCACGAATGGCGACGGCGAAGTTCCAAAGACCATCGAGTTCCTGATAACCGGACTTGGACTGCCACTGCAAACCGAAGTTGCCCGTCGTTAAAGAGGGTCGCAAGAAATCGACCAGGGCGGACCGGACAGAAGTTTCCGGCCAATCCGTGGCGGCGACAAAAGCGACTCCGGAGTGGATGCGCACGAAAACGCCATCCCTGTCGCGTTCCGCTGCCTGAAGGTGCAGAATGGCGCGCACCTGGGCTTTTTGGAAAAGGTCCTTCAGTGGAGTGGAAACGTCCGAAGAGGGCGCTGCTTTCGACGGGGCTTGATCGATACGCGTTTCGAGGTCGGAGGCCGCGCCGGTTTCGCCGGAAGAGAGTTGAACCTGCGGAGCCGTTTGCGGTGCGACAGCCGGGCCCATGTGAGGCGCAAGAATCTTGGTCTCGAGCACGCTGAAGCAATCCGCGGCCGAGGGAGCGGCTCTTACTTCGTAAGTGCCCGTATCCGCAGGCAACAGACGCAGCAGATCAGCGACGGCGGTGGAACCATCACCAGTATTTGCACTGCTGGCGGCGGCAGATTTCTTCAACAATACGCGTTCCTCGCGGTACTCCTTACCGGAACGGAAAAGATCGGAAATGGCTGCACTATACTGGCCCATATCCGTGATGTTGCGCTGAATCCAGTAGGAGCGGAAATAGGGGCTGGGCACGATCTTCTCGAGATTGAGAACCATTCGCAGATCGCCCACGGAGCCGCCGGCCGCGACCGCTTGGGACCACCACTGCTCGGCTTCGATGGTGCGGTCCTTGCTGCCAGCCATGAGTTGCAGCGCGCCCGCGAGGAGATCCTCGCGCGTGGCGAGGATCAAATAGTCGCCGTTGACGGCGAAAGCCACTTCGCGCCCCGATTCAGGGTCGCGCCGAACGTAGAAGGTGAGGCCGGCGGCGCTACGTGCCTCAAATTTCGCACGCGTCTGCCAGAGCGTGGATTGCGTCGAGCTGGCCGAAGGGAGCTTCGTAAGGTAGAGGAACTCCAGCTTGCCAATGTCATACAGTGCGAGCGCGCTTTGGGTGCCGGCTACCTGGGTCAGAAAATTCATGTCCGGAGGAAGACCCGCAGCGACAGCAAACTGGTTGCTGGCGCCCTGCAGGCGCAGGAAAAGCCGAGAACGGGAATAGACTTCGTAATTTTTGCTCTGCACCCAACTTGCTTTTTGCGGCGAGGCATTCCAATCGTTGAGCATCGCAGAGAAGTCCTTAGCCTGGAGATAGAGTAAAGAACCGGCCGGAACGTAGTGTGAAAGTGGAGGCGCTTCAGGAGCGAGGTTTTGGAATGCGGCCCAGCTCGCACCGATAGAAGCAATGCTTAAAAGCAACAGAATGGCAGCACGTTTCACGATCATTCCCCTCCGATTGCGCCGGCTTTGGC
>JGI25617J43924_10000268_pt1 | contig 10288 bp, 10 predicted proteins | sample GraSoi2013_115cm_FD_43924 | JGI IMG/M metagenome (IMG submission 43924) | reverse complement strand
GAGGTGGAGATTTAGGCCGGGTTTATCCCGGCCGTCACACCGCCCGTCATTACCAAGCAACTACAGCGTCGCAGCAAACAGGAGGGGGTCCCGCGGGGGAGCAATCAGTAGGTCCCATCCTTAACGCCGCTTGCGCGAGACTTACGTCCTCACCCGCGCTTTACGCCGGCCTCTTGAACAGGGACTGGTATTTGATCGCCAGGCCCATGTCGCCTTTGATCTTGAGCTTGCCCTGCATGAAGGCGGCCGTGCCGTCGAGCTTTCCGGTCGCGATCTTCACCCAGTCATCGGCGCTCGCGAGCATGGTGAGGTTGGCGGGTTCGGGCGCGTCGCCCTTGCCTGTCTCGGCCTTCCCCTCGTTGATCTTCATCCACCACTTCCCGCCGCCGTCACCGGACAGGTCGAACTGAATGGTCGCCTTGGTGGTGCCGGCCTTCTCGGGGATGAGGTACTGCGGAAGCGCCTCAATGATCTGCTCTGGTGACAACTGGACTTCAGACATTCCCTTCTCCTGGACTCTTACCGCCGCGTTCGATCTCATAGTAGCCGCGACAATGCTGGGGTGCTGACCGAGCATGGGCTGACCGAAGTCGCCGCTGGAGTCTTCGAGCTGAGGCTTCCGATCCCGTTCGAAGATGGGCTGGTCAACGTCTTCCTTTTTGCCGACGGCGACGAGGCCGACCTGCTCGATTGCGGCATGAATTCCGACGAGTCGGTCGCCACCATCAAGGCGGCGATCGGCGAGATCGGTGCGAAGCGCCTGCGCAAGCTTGTGATCACCCACATCCACCCCGACCATTACGGCGCCGCCGGCAGCCTGGCCGGCGAAGGGATGGCCGACCTCTACATCCATCGCCTCGAGGTGCCGCTCGTCCACCCGCGATACGTCGAGCTCGAGCAGCTCGTGAAGGAGGTTCGCACCTACCTCCTGGTCAACGGCGTTCCGGCGGAAGACGCGGATGTGCTCAGCAACTCGCAGAGGGCTCTGAGCCAGGTGGTGAAGACCGCGGAGCCCTCGGTCCAGCTCGATGGGGCGGAGCTTCTCCAGATGGGCCGGCGACACCTGCGGGTCGAGTGGACGCCCGGACACTCACCGGGGCACATCTGTCTGTACGACCGCACGGACAGGCTCCTCTTCGCGGGTGACCACATGCTGCCCGACCTCTCGCCGAACATCGGGCTGCACCCGCAGAGCACGCCGGATCCGCTGCATGAATATCTCGACGGCCTCCGCCGTCTCGCCGCCTATGAACCAGAGCTGATCCTTCCGTCCCACGGGCGGCCGTTCACCGGCGCGCCGGCGCGCGTCAAGGTCCTGGAGGCACACCACCGGAAGCGCCTCGACCAGGTCGTGGCGATCGTGGGCCGTGGGAAGCAGACCGGGTGGGAGGTCGCACTGGACCTGTGGGGTCCACGTGACAACCTCTATGAGAAGAGGCTTGCCCTCCAGGAGGCGTTGGCGCACCTGCAGGCGCTCGCGGTGGACGACCGCGTGAGCAAGTCGGTTACGCCCGACTCCGTGCGCTGGACGCCGGTTTGATCCCGAGCGGCAGCAGCTCCGCCGGGTAGCAGCCGACACCGACCACCCCCGGTCCAGCGTGCGCGCCGACCACAGGCCCGAGCGGCTGGATCATGAGGGTCTCGGCGATCGGCTCCAGCTCGCGGGCGATCCGCTCCGCGTCCGCTTCCGCGTCAGCGTGGCCGACGATGATGCAGACGCCCTGGCCGCGATCGACCTCACGCGTGAGCTCGACGACTCGAGTCAACGCTCGCTCGAACGTGCGCACGCGCTCGAGCGGGGTGACGAGACCGTCGCGGATGCAGAGCACCGGTTTCACTTGCAGCACCGACCCGAGAAGCGCGCTCGCCCGTCCGATTCGCCCACCGCGGCGCAAGAACTCGAGGGTCGCCACCGAGAAGTAGGTCTCGATGCTCGCCCGCATGTCGAGGACTTTGGCCTCGATCGCAGCCGCGTCTCTTCCGCTCGCGGCAAGCGACGAAGCAGCGAGCGTGATCAGCCCAAGTGACATCGAAACCAGTTCGGAGTCGATCACCCGCACGCGCTTGGCGTCGGTCATGGCAGCGGCCTGCCGCGCCGATTCGTAAGTGCCGCTCAGCTTCCGCGAGATGTGGATCGAGACGACGGAATCGTGTTCGTCCAGCAGCGACTTGTAGACTTCCGCGAACCGTCCGGGCGAAGGCTGCGACGTCGTCGGATGAGTCGTCACCGAATGCAGCCGGCGGTAGAACTCGTCCGGCCGGATGTCGACTCCATCGAGGAGCGGCTTTCCGTCGAAATTGAGCGTCAGCGGCACCACCGTGATCGAGCGCAGGGCGGCGAGCTCGGGTGGAAGGTCCGCTGTGGAGTCGGTGACGATGGCGACCGATTGCGTGCTCACTCGTCGACCGGATTCATTTCGATCGGGTCGTCGCGACGGCGATTCTTCCGGTTGCGAAAGAAGCGAAGCTCGATCGGCCTCAGGCCCAACAGCATCACCAGCACGATGAAGGTCGTGAAGCCGGCGAGCAGAAAATAACCGAACCCCACCGCCATGCCGACGGCCGCGGCGAGCCAGATCATCGCGGCCGTGGTCAAACCGTGGACGTTGTTGCCCAGCCGCAAGATCGCACCTGCGCCCAGGAACCCGACCCCGGTGACGATCTGAGCGGCGATTCGTGTTGGGTCTACGCCTGTCTTGAACGCAGGGAGCAGGCCAACCCCTGTGAACAAACATGCGCCTACCGCGATGAGCGACATCGTTTTCAGACCAGCCGGGTGGCCTCGATACTCTCGCTCGACTCCGAGGACCAGGCCCAGGAGGAGCGCTACGAAAATGCGAAGACCTAGTTCGGCCTCGCTCCCTGGTATTGGCAGCGGCTCAGCCTCTGCCGGGACGGCCCCCGGGCTTGTCCTGCGCCCCGGGCTCGTCCTTGGCTCCCGGCTCGTCGGGCAGCTCCGGCAGGTCGAGGCTGTTCACGAAATCTCGGAAAACGGCCAGGCGCTCCTCGTCCACCGGCGCCTCGGCCTTGTCCTTGTCGCCGGCTTCCTCATCCGCGTCGGGAATGATGCCGGCCGATTCCATGACCTCCTCCGCGACGAAGATCGGGCACTCGACCCGCACCGCCAGCGCAATGGCGTCGGATGGCCGCGCATCGAAGTCCAGGTCACGCCCGTTCTGCTTCACGTAGAGGCGGGCGTAGAAGACCTGGTCGGCGAGCCGGGTCACCACGATGCGCTTCACGCTGATCCCGAGGTCGCCGAAAGCCGTAGCCATCAGGTCGTGGGTCAGGGGCCGGCCGAGGGGGTTGCCCGAGATCTTGGTCGCGATCGCCTGCGCCTCGAAAGAGCCGATCCAGATCGGCAGGTACCGATCGGCCTCCTTCTCTTTCAGGATCACCAGGTGCTGGGCGGTCGGCATGTGTATCCGGATGCTGTCGACGGAGACCTCGATGAGGTTTTTCATCCTCGGACCCACTATACCTTTCGGACCTTCGAACCCCCGAAATTTGATCTTTCTGAGGCCTGGGTACGATACGAAGGTGGCGAAGGGCAAGCGGGGAAGGGTGGTCTTGATCGACGCCCACAGCCTCATCTACAGGGCTTTTTTCGCGCTGCCGCCGATGAGCACGTCCGACGGGCAGGTGACGAACGCGGTCTACGGCTTCACGTCGATGCTGGCGATCGTCCTCGCCTCGCGGCCGGAGTTCGCGATCGGCGCCTTCGACGTGGGCGCGCCGACATTTCGTTCGATTGAATACAAGGAATACAAGGCCGGCCGGCGCGCGATGCCCGACGACCTGCGGCCGCAGATCGAAAAGGTCCGCGAGCTGCTGCAGGCTTTCTCGATTCCGATCTATGCCATCGAAGGCTTCGAGGCGGATGACCTGATCGGCACGCTGTCGAGGCTCGCTGAGGAGCGTGGGCATTCGGTCACGATCGTTTCCGGAGACCTCGACTGCCTGCAGCTCGTTTCGGAGTCGGTCGAGGCGCTCGTCCCCCGACGGGGCATCACGGACACATTTGTGTACGGGCCTGACCAGGTTCGCCAGCGCTACGGGTTCGAGCCGTCGCAGCTGATCGACTTCAAGGCGCTCCGCGGCGACACGTCCGACAACATTCCCGGCGTCCCCGGCGTCGGCGACAAGACCGCGGCAAAGCTCGTGCAGGACTTCGGCACGATCGACGCGCTTCTCGAGCGAGTCGATGAGCTGCCGGAAGGACGCCTGAAGACATCGCTCAAATCAAACGAGGAGCAGGTGCGCCTGGGCAAGCGCATGGTCACCATCGTGCGCAACGTTCCGATCGAGCTGGATCTCGAACGCGCGCGCTGGACTCGCTACGACTACGAGAAAGTCCGGCTCGTCTTCGACAGGTTCGAGTTCCGGCAGCTGCTGAGCCGCTTTCCGCCGCCCGACCAGGTGCCGGTGCAGCCCAGCCTCGCGTTCGAGCCGGTGCCCGAGCCCGCCGGCTTGAGAATTGTCGAGGNCCCGGCCGAGGCGGCGAGCCTGCTCGCGGGATCCGCCGACGTGGCGGTCTTCGCGTTCAACGAAGGCGCCGGCCGCTCGGCCCGCATCTGCGGACTCGGCGTGTCTACCGGCCCTCAAACGTTCTATGCCGCGACGCCCGACGCCATGGATGCGGTCGCGAGCACGCTCTCCGGCCGGCCCATCTCCGGCCATGACGCCAAGGAGACGGAGCTTGCGCTGCGGTCGCTTGGAGGCGGCAAGCGCGAGTGGGCGTTCAGCACATTTCTCGCCGCCTACCTTCTCGGCGCAGGCTCGCGCGACCCCCGGCTCGAGGACCTGGCGCGAGAGTTCCTCGACGTCACGCTCGTCAGCAACGAGCAGCTGCTGGGCACCGGCCGCGCCGCCCGCAAGCCTGCCGATGTATCGCGCGGCGAGGCGGCCGAGTTTGCCGCCCGGCGCGCCGAAGCGATCCTGAACCTGCGGCCCCGGCTCGAAGCCGAGATGACGAACCTCGGCGTCGACTATCTCTTCCACGAGATCGAGCTGCCGCTCGCCGGCGTGCTCGCGGACATGGAGTCGGAGGGCGTCGCGATCGACGTGCCCTACCTCAAGGACATGCAGGATGAGCTGGGCGCGCAGCTGGCCGCTATCGAGTCCGAAGTCGAGCAGGTCGCGGGCCAGAAGTTCAACCTCGGCGCGCCGCAGCAGTTGGCCAAAGTGCTGTTCGAAGATCTTCGCCTTCCCGTCGGAAAGCGGACCAAGACGGGCTATTCCACCGATGCGGACACGCTCGAAGCGCTGCGCGACAAGCATCCGATCATCGGCCTGATCCTCGAGCACCGGCAGCTGTCGAAGCTCAAGTCCACCTACGTCGATTCGCTGCCGCAGCTGGTCGATCCGCTGAGCGGCCGCGTGCACACTTCGTTCGGGCAGGCGAGCACCGCCACGGGACGGCTCTCATCTTCCAACCCGAACCTGATGAACATCCCCATCAGGACCGAGCTCGGGCAGCGCATCCGCCGCGCGTTCAAGGCGGCGCGGCCCAGTCACGTGATGGTGTCCGCGGATTATTCGCAGATCGAGCTGCGCATCGCGGCGCACCTCAGCGAGGATCCGAAGCTGCTCGGCGCCTTCGCCGCCGGCCAGGACATCCACACCGCGACCGCGGCGGCGGTGTTCGGGATTCCGATCGAGTCGGTTGATCCGAACCAGCGCAGGCTGGCCAAGGTCGCGAACTTCGGATCGATCTATGGGCAGGGCGAGTACGGCCTTTCGCAGCAGCTGGGCATCACCGGTGACGTCGCCAGGGAGTTCCTCGCGCAGTACTGGTCGACCTACGCGCGTTTGAAGGAGTACCTCGATGAGGTGCGCAGGAAGGCGCGCGAGGAGGGGTTCGTGGTCAGCGCAACGGGCCGCCGGCGCGCGATTCCAGACCTGCGGTCACCGAACTTTCAGCTGCGCAGCGCGGCCGAGAGGATGGCCATCAACTTTCCGATGCAGTCGCTGGCCGCGGACATCATCAAGATCGCTATGGTGCGGCTGCAGCGCGAGATCGAGGCGGACCACATCGAGGGACGCATGCTGCTGCAGGTGCACGACGAGCTGCTTTTCGAGGTGCCCGAGTCGGAGGTTGACCAGTTTGCGGAGAAGGTGCCCCGGATCATGACCGGCGCGTACGAGCTCGAGACCGGGATCGAGGTCGAGACCAAGGTCGGGGCGAACTGGGCGGACATGAAAAAGCTGGCTGTGGTACGTGCCTGAACTTCCAGAGGTAGAGACGATCGTCGCGGACCTGCGNCCGCACCTGGTCGGNCGCNCCATCGTGCGCGCCGAGCTTCCTTTCCCGACCATCGTCCGGTACCCGGAGCCGGAGGAGTTCATCGACGCGGTTGCCGGGCTGCGCATCGTCGGGATGCGAAGGCGAGGGAAATTCATCCTGCTCGACCTGGATGGCGGCGNCATGCTCGTGGTGCATCTCGGGATGACGGGCCAGCTGCGGCTTGTGGATGCTGATGCGCCCATCGAGAAACACACCCATGCGATTTTCAGCCTTGATGGGGACTCCACCTCCCCATCCGGCGCTGCGCGCCACCTTCCCCGCGAGCGGGGAAGTGACTTATCTAATTCTCCATCCGAGCTTGGTGGGGATTCCGCCTCGCCATCCGGCGCTGCGCGCCACCTTCCCCGCGAGCGGGGAAGTGACTTATCTAATTCTCCATCGCGCCCTCAGCAGTTGCGGTATCGCGATCCCAGGCGTTTTGGGCGATTGTTGCTTGGCACTCAGGAGGAGCTGCTTGCTTCGAAGAAGATGCCTCGGCTCGGGCCCGAGCCTATTGATCCCGCTTTTGCGCCCGACGAGCTGTATCGAAGTTTGCACAGGCGCCGCACCTCCTTGAAAGCGGTGCTGCTCGACCAGGGCGCGATCGCAGGCGTCGGCAACATCTACGCGGACGAGTCCATGCACCGCGCCCGGTTGCGGCCGGACCGCATCGCCTCCGGCTTGAGCCGCAAGTCAGCGCAGCGCCTTCACGAGTCGCTGCGCGACTCACTNCTGATNGCGATCGAGAACCGCGGCAGCTCGGTCGACACTTACCGCGACGCGTGGGGCGAGCTCGGGGGGCAGCAGGAACAGCTCCTGGTCTACGGCCGCGCCGGCGAGCCGTGCTTCACCTGCGGCCGCCCGCTCAAGATGATCCGCCTCGCGGGCCGGAGCACCGTCTTCTGCACCAAGTGCCAGCGTTAGAGCGCCTCTTCCCGAGGCTCTTTGCGATCGTCGTCCTCTCGGTCGCGTTCGTCGCGCTGACGATGGCGATCACGGCAGGACTTTTCGCGAGTCTCGATCACCAGGTCGCGGTGTCGATGCACGACATCTGGCAGGAATCGCTGCACGGGCTGTTCCAGCTGATCGCCGAGCTGGGTGGGCTCGAGCTGACGACCATCCTCATGGTCGGGCTCTTCTTTTATCTATTGCGCAGCGGATTCGGGGCCGACGCGCTCGCCGTCGTTGCATTCGGCGGCGCCATCGTGCTCGAGCTGGTGTACAAGGAGCTGTTCTTTCATCCCGGGCCGCCACGTTCCCTGTCGCATCGGGACGGGCCCAGCGTGACCGACATCTTCGTAGGGAATGGACTCGGCAACAGCTTTCCAAGCGGCCACATGGTGCGCACCGTCGTCGCGTACGGCCTGGTTGCTTTTGTGATCCGCCGGCTTGCAACGTCAGGAGTGGTGCGGGTGCTCGCCCTGGCGGTCGCGATCCTGATCATCGTCGTCGTGGCCTTCGACCGCCTGTACCTGGACGTGCACTGGGAGTCGGACGTGATCGGGGGCCTGCTGCTGGGCAGCATCGCCCTTCTGGCGGCGACCGTCTGGCTGGACCGTCCGATAAAGACCGACAATTAGGGCGTGGGGGATAGGGCAGTCTTGATCATGGTCACGACCGGAGGCCGCAACGACGCCGAGCGCCTGGGCGAGGCCCTGGTGGTCGAGCATCTCGCTGGTTGCTGCTCGGTCATCCCTACGGTCCACTCCGTCTACTACTGGGAGGGCCAGCTGAAGCGTGAGCATGAGGCCCTTCTGCTCGTCAAAACCCTGGAGTCCAGGGCGACCGCGGTCCAGGAATACGTCCGAACTCACCACGAATACGAATTGCCCGAGATCCTGCAGATCAGCGTCGAGGGCGGGTCGTCGGATTACCTGAACTGGCTTGCGGATCAAGTAACGCAACAAGCCCGCTAAGCGTTAAGTCAACACTTAGACTCATGGACGGGGTGGCAACGGTAGTCGACGTTCCCGGCGATTCCAGCGGCACCAAAAAGCGCCGCCGTCGCCGAGCGCGCCGCGAGGAAGCCCGCGCCGCCCTGGAACAGAACCTCACCGGCGACCACGGCAGCCCGAACGGCAACGGCAGCGTCGCGGAGGCGATTTCCCCCTCGCCGCCGGCTGACGCCGCGGTGGTGTCGGTCGCGGTCCTGCCCGAGCTGGAATCTCCCGTAAACCAGGCGATCCTCCTGGAAGCCCCGGCGCCCGCGCCTGACGAGTTCAAGGACCTGCTCGGCCAGGCGGTAGGCCTGCGCCTCGACTCGGTCTCGCGCGAGTTCGGCGGGGTGACGAGATGCAGGTGAGCGCCCTTCAGAACGTCTCTCTGGAGATCGGGCCGTGTGAGTTCGTCTCGGTGGTCGGTCCATCGGGCTGTGGCAAGACCACCTTGCTCTCCCTGATGGGCGGCCTCGACAAGCCCACCAGCGGTCACGTCTACGCCGCCGGCCTGCCGCTCGGCGAGCTCTCGGAGCAGGACCTCGCGGACTACCGGCTCCAGCGTGTCAGCACGATCTTTCAGACCTTTAACCTGATCCCCTCGATGACGGTCCAGGACAATGTGGCGCTGCCGCTGACCCTGGCCGGGGTGGAGCTCGAGGAACGGCGCAAGCGGGCCCGCCACCTGCTGGCCCTCGTGGGCCTGGAGCATCGTGCTCGTTCGCGCGCTCGGCTCCTGTCGGGTGGAGAGCAGCAAAAGGTGGCCGTGGCGCGCGCCCTGGCCAACCGCCCCGGCCTCATCCTCGCCGACGAACCTACCGGCAGCCTCGACTCGGCCGCGGGCGAAGGGGTGCTGAACCTGCTCGAGGACCTGAACCGGCGCGGCGCGACCGTCGTGCTGGTCACACACGACCCTGAGGTGGCGCGGCGCGCTCACCGCGTGGTGAGGATGATCGATGGGCGCGCGATCGAGCTCGACGCGGGCAATCCGACCATCCGCAAGCAGGAACCGGTCGACCCGGCGGCCAGGCTCCACTGGCGCGACACCTTGAAGGTCGGCCTCGGAAGCGCTGGGCGACGGCCGCTGCGCACCACGCTGACGACGACCGGAGTCGCGATCGGCATCGCCGCGATGAGCCTGATCGTCGCGCTGGCCGGCGGGCTGCAGGGGGCGCTGAGCGCACCCGCGCTCGCGACGAGCCAGGTGCACCAGGTCGAGGTCTATCCGGCGGCGGATGCGGGAACCTCCACTTTCGATGCGGGCACGCTGGCCACCCTCGCGGGGCAGCCTCACGTGAGCGCCGCCTGGGGCCAGCTCGCGATGAGCGGGACCTTCAACACCGGGGCGCGCGCCGGGTCGGCCGGAGCGCCGCCGCCGGCGCTGCCTGGAGCCCTCGTCTCGCTCGCGCCGCTGCGTTCGTCGAGCGTGATGCCTGTGCTCAGCGCCGGCCGGCTGCCGAGCTCGGACGCCGCCTCCGAGGTGCTGCTCACGGACAGCGAGGCGACCGCCCTCGGGTTCCTCTCACCGCGCGGGGCGATCGGGACGACGGTTGTCTACACCGCCGCCTCGGGCGCCATGACGGTCCCGGGCGTGACTCGCAATCCGGTCAAGAGCCCTCTCGACCTCAAGCTGCTCGTCGTCGGAATCGTGTCCGGCAACGCGATGCCGGCGGGCGCACCGGGCGGGATGGCGCCTTACGCGACCGAGCGCGACCACTGGGCGCAGCTCGCGCGAATCAACGGGTGGAAGGGCGGCGAGTATTCGACCATCACGCTGCTGGCCGATTCGGGCCTGTCGGTGGGGAGCCTGCAGCGCAGGGTCGAGGCGCTCGGGTTCCAGACCCAGACCTTTGGAGACCAGTTCCGCAGCTTCGAGGACCTGCTCGGAAAGATGCGCGTCGCGCTCCTGGGGCTCGCGCTGGTCGCCCTGCTCCTCGCCTGCCTCGGCATCGCCAACACGATGTACACCGCGGTTCTCGAGCGGACCAAGGAGATCGGGGTGCTGAAGGCGCTTGGCGCGCGCAGGCGCGACGTGCTGCTCATCTTCGTCGCCGAAGCCGCTTTCATC
>JGI25617J43924_10000255_pt1 | contig 10443 bp, 8 predicted proteins | sample GraSoi2013_115cm_FD_43924 | JGI IMG/M metagenome (IMG submission 43924) | reverse complement strand
GGCGGGGAAATATTGGTTCCCTTCCACTACGACGCAGTGATGGCTCTGAGCTATGACTTTTCCTGCCCACGTTGCTTTTGACATTTCGTGCACCTTGAAACTACGCGCGCAAATAATCCGGCCGCCAGTTCTTCACCATCTGCTTTATGGCCTTGCGCTGGTCTATTTTGTTGTCGAGCACGCTGCGCGCCAGAGCCGGAAGTTCCGCATCGCTGGCGAAGCGCAGCGAAATAAGCTGGGCAACCGTGAATTCGGCGATGCGCGCCTTGAGGTCCGCGGGCAGCACGCGCTCGTAACGCAACTGCTCTTCGAGCCGGATCACTCGGTCTTGTACCTTCAATGCCATCGTGCGCGCGCTGATAAATCCGACCAACAGCGCGGCCGCCAGCAGAACCCTTTCAAAGCTATCCAGCGAAAATCCGGTCACCTTCCAGCGGTAGATCGACCAACCAAAATTAATAAACATCACGGGCAGAACAAAAAAATGAAATGGCGGCAAAAATTTGGCGTGATTCGCAAAATTCTGTTCAGTCATGAGTCCACCCCTGTTCCGATTGTAGCAAACTGACTTCTGCACAACGCCTTCGGCACACGCGTGGTCCTGGTCAGAAGATGCTTTGGACTACTCCCCCTTCGGCGCGGACGGCGGCACCGTTAATGGCGGCAGCTTGTGTGCTGGCCACGAACGCGACGACCGCGGCGACCTCCTCGGGTGTTTCAAATCGCTTGAGGAGGGAGGTCGGACGCACGTTTGAGAAGAACCACTTTTCGATCTCCTTCGTGGATACACTCTGCTGCTTGGCCATGCTATCGAGGAAAGTACCGACGCCTTCCGACGCAGTTGGGCCAGCAAGAATCGAATTGACGGTGACGCCGGTACCCGCCGCGGATTGGGCAAGACCGCGAGCGACGGCAACTTGCGCAGTCTTGGTCATGCCATAGTGAATCATTTCGGTGGGAACGTGCTGCGCGGATTCGCTGGAGATGAAGATAACGCGGCCCCAATTTTTCTTGAGCATTCCGGGAAGATAGGCGCGCGCGAGGCGCACACCGCTCAAGACATTTACTTCAAAGAAGCGCAGCCAATCGGCATCGGGGATTTCCAGGAAAGGCTTGGGCTCAAAGATGCCGAGATTGTTGACGAGGACGTCGGCAGCCGGAACCTGGCGGAGAAAGGTTTCCACGCCTGCGGCGGTCCCAAGGTCGGCGGGAACGCCGCGGAGGTCCGCGCCGCTGACGCGTTGTTGAATAGACTTGAGAGCGGCGTCAACGCGGGCTTGCGTGCGGCCATTTACGACGACCTTCGCGCCTTCCGCGGCGAGCGCGGCGGCAATCGCAAAGCCGATTCCGGCAGTCGAGCCAGACACTACGGCTAGCTTTCCTTGCAATCCAAGGTTCATTTTCCCCCTCTAAGGGCCTGCTAACGCGCTACGCGAGCTGCGGTGCCTTCGATTTCCGCGATGTCCTGCGAAGTCAGCTTGATCTCGCCGGCGCGCATGACGCCATCGGCTTGCTTGGCGTTGCGTGCTCCGACAATTGCGCCCGTCACTGCGGGAAGGCGAAGGGTCCAGGCAATGGCGATAGCGCCGGGCGTGGTCTTGTAACGGGCGGCGACCTTTTTCAGACGGTCGACCAACTGAATATTTTCGGAGAGCTTTGGCTCGCGAAATTCGGGATTGTTCCTGCGCCAGTCGTCTTGCGGAAGAGTCGCGGCACGCTCGCGTGTCATTGCGCCGGTGAGCAGGCCGGAGGCCATCGGCGAATAGACGATCACGCCGATGCCGCGGCTTTCACAGTGCGGCAGAATTTCGCTTTCGATGCGACGGCGAATTAGCGAGTAAGGCGGCTGGAGGGAGGTTACCGCAGCGATTTTCTCGGCGCGCTGAAGCTGCGGGGCATCGAAATTGGAGACGCCGATCCAGCGAACTTTTCCCTCTTTTTGCAGCGCGGCGAGGGTTCTCCAAGCTTCCTCGATACTCGGGCCGTTATCTTCCGGCGGCCAGTGGACCTGATACAGATCGATGACGTCGACCTGCAGGCGGCGCAGACTATCTTCACATTCCTGACGGATGGAATCGGCCGTGTGCACCTTGCTTACGTGACCATTTTCGTCCCAGAGCATCGCGCACTTGGTGAAGACGTAGGGGCGCGGACCTTTCCACTGCCGCAGAGCGCGCGCCACTAGTTCCTCGGAGTGACCGAGGCCGTAGACGGCGGCGGTGTCGATCCAGTTGACGCCAAGCTCAAGCGAGCGGTAAATCGCGGCGATGGAGTCATTGTCGTCTTGGGAGCCCCAGGCGAAGTCCCAGCCCGAACCGCCGATGGCCCAGGCTCCGTAGCCTACAGGCGTGATGTGTATGTCTGAATTTCCGAGCTTGCGCGTCTGCATTGCGTCTCCCTGAACCGTTTATAATTGCCGTCCCTTCGTTGGATGAAATAGAGACGAAAAGGTTAGGAATTTGCGTGGTCTGAGTAATTATGGGAACAGCCTAAAGGCAGCAGCCACAGGCGGTTGGCGCGACTGTCAGCGGCGTTGAGCGCAGGTTCTTCGTACTTAAGTGGTCTGGCATTATCGGACGCCGCTTCGGGTACAGGGCCGACTGGCGAGTTATCGGGGCCGGGGACGCCGCCAGATGCCGAGAGATTACTCAAACTCCAGCACAACAATTTCGGGATTGGATCCCAGCCGCAGCGGCGGTCCCCACGTTCCCGCTCCGCTCGAAGTGAAAACCTGCATTTTCCCGATTCGGCTTAAGCCATAGACAAACTGCCGGTAAATCCTCCGCGCCATCCAGCTCCACGGTATGAACTGTCCGAGGTGCGTATGCCCGGATAGCTGCAGGGACACACCAGCGGCCTCCGCAATTTCCGGATGGTCAGGCGCATGCGTCAGCAGAATGCTGGCGCGATCGCGATCCAATCGGACACCGCGCAGCACTGAAGCAAAGTGGCCATTGCGCGCGAACCGGTACGGGACACCAACGATCTGCAAACCGTCCACTTCCACCTTCTCGTTGCTCAGCACGCGGACTCCCGCCGCCGCAACGGCATTCAGATACTTACTGTCGTCTCCAAATTGCTCATGATTTCCCGCGACGAAATACACGCCGTGTGGCGCCACGAGTTTGTTTAATGGCTCCGCTGCCAGCCGCGCGTCGATGGCCGTTCCATCATACAAATCTCCAGCGATAAAAATCGCGTCCGGCTCTTCCTTCAAAATCTTCGTGACGATGCGCCGCAGAAAACCGCCGTTTCGCACGTGCCCCAGATGCAGATCGCTGACCAGCGCCGCTCTTCGCCCGCGCCACGCTGCGGGCAAGTTCGCGAGCCGCACCGTTATTCGCGTGATCCGCGTCCAGCTTGCGTTGAAAACGCCGTAAAGCCCGGCCGCTAGTGCCGCGCCGTACATCAATTCCACCGTCCGATGGAAGTTCACGTCCAGCCCCACCAACCGCGCAACTCCCCAAATAATCCACGAGAAAACCGCAGCGACAAAGAGGAAGGTCAGCGTGCCCAGCCACACCGCAGCCGCCCTATAAAACGCGCGCAGAAAAGCGTTTGTATAGCGAAATGCGAGTAGCGAAGAGGCTACAAAACTCACCGACAACAACCCAAGGACCAATTTGATCCAGAGAGCCCCGGGGGTATCGTTCCCTGCGGGTGAAAATGTCCATGTCATATAGAGGAGAAGGTGCGTCAGACAAAGAACGAACTGAACAAAAGCAATAAAGGTGATTAGAGGTCTTCGTCTCATTCGCTTCCTCAGCTTCCTCAACGTCTTTTTGCGATGGATCTCGCGGAGTGTCGTAGACCGCGTATCCCCGCAACAATTCCCGCTTTCTAGGGTTTATACCGATGTCAGGAAGGTCTCTTCGCGCCCGCCCCCTTAAGATCTCGTATGGACGTTGAGTCCCTTGCGGCCATGCGGGACCTGATACCCAGTCCAAAAAAGCGCCAGCCATTTAGATGTCTTTGGATTTCTGTACGTTAGGAGGGTGAGAACTGTCTCTCCCTTTCACTGGCTGTTCCAGTGGGCAGGCGCCGTTCATGTGCTCGTGCCGGCGGCTGGCCTGGACCGTCCAAGACACTGATACGCCAGCGTTTAGGCGAATTTCTGACCGGATTGCGTCTGCCAACATCTCAAGAGTGCGTATCTCGCAGAAGAGGAGGCTGGTCTCCGTGAGTCGGTTTCTCGCAGCTAAGCTTGCAGTTCCCACGGAAACGGCGTTGGAACGGCTGCGCGCCTCCGGAACTCAATTGGCCATCACTCTAGCCATCCTCCTGGCTTGCCTGGCATGCTCCCCGGCTCGCGCGGATGTAGGCGTTCTTCTCAATGAATCGCTCGACACCAGCGTTGCGCGCATCACCGGCTCCGGTCATAGCGCGGTGTATTTTTCCCGCATCTGCCCCGAAACGCCCGTTAAGCTCCGACTGTGCCGCCCCGGCGAACAGGGCTCGGTCATGAGCAACTACACGACGCTGGGAGAAGACCAGCCATTTGAATGGAACATCGTCCCTCTCAGCATTTATCTCTATGGCGTTCAGGACCCTCGAGACCGCCCCCTGTTTGGTTCCCGCAACATCAAGCATGCACTCGAAGAACGTTACCGCGAGAAGTACCTCGCCGACTATTGCGCGGGAAATTTCTGCCGCACGAGCAATCGCGCGGAATGGCGCGAAATGGTGGGCGCTTCGTTTTCCAGGAGCATCTACTTTTTTGTGGTCGATACCAGCGTCGAGCAGGACCTGAAACTGATTGCGGAGTTCAATTCCGAGCCCAATGTCAATCACTTCAACGGCGCGATGCGAAACTGCGCCGATTTTTCCCGGCGCGTGATCAATTTCTATTTCCCTCACGCCGCAAAGCCCGACTACTTGAACGATTTCGGCATGACCAGTCCGAAGGCGATTGCCCGGTCTTTCTCGCATTATGGCGCTCGGCATCCTGAAGCTCACTTGCGCGTTCTTCATTTCGCTCAATTGCCGGGCACCTTCAAGCGCAGCACGGAGTGCAGGGGCGGGACCGAACAGTTGGTACGATCCAAGAAACTTCTGGTCCCGATGCTCGTGTTCGCGGACCATGAGTTGCCCATCGTCGCGGTGACCTATGCGCTCACCGGCAGATTCAATCCGCAGCGTGAATTGGAAACGTACCCCACCGTGAAAGCCAGCGACCTCTCTCAGCAAATAAAGGAAGCCAAGTCCGAGAAGGACAGGGCGCTTGCCACTGAACTTAAGACGCTGGAGAATCAGGAGCGTGCGCAAGCGGTTGGCACTCCAGAGGAATGGAAGGAATATCGCGAGGCTTTTGACTCTGTCGCCGACGAAGCCGTAAGCAAAGAATCATCCCCGACCGCGATTACCTAAGGAACTTTCTCAGACATCTCGATCACGTCGGCACACCTTTGCTCGACCCGAGCGGTGCGGTATGGCTGTACATTTCCGAAAACGGCACGAGCAAGCGAGTCGGTCTGAGCGCCAGCAATATTCTCGCTCCCGGATCTGACCGCCAGACCTCTTACGTCCTAGCACTTGCGCGCACGGCTTATTTCTTGAAGAGTCCAAAGCACAGCAGAGAGAACATGCCCCAGTTCAAGGGTGATTGGGAACTTCTACAATCTGCGCGCTTGAAAAACGCGACTATCACCACGCGTGCCAGTCTGCGTGTGGTAGACGTCCCCGCCACTCCGTTTTCGACCCGGGAATAGGTGACCCGGTATTGTCGCCAGTTGTTCGTACTGAAACTCCCCGCGGCCTATAGTTTTTCCGTTCACAACTTTTACTAGGCACAGTTCATCTGTTCCTGTATGGTTTCGGCAACGCGGGTACCGCACATGCTTCGCCGTCTCCAACCGCTCTCGCTGTTCGTTTCGGCGCTGTTTCTCTGTAGCTCAGCCGTTCCTGCGGCCCCTCAAACAAACTTTGGCGTTTCAACGCCACCCGCAGTGGTGGTGATCGGCTTCGTCGGAGGCTTTGTCCGCCACGATGACCGGGTGCACAGCGAGGTCCAACTCGCCGAGCATCTGCGCAAGGATTTTCCCTCAGGCGTGACGGTCGAAATGTTTGAGAATCATCGTGGCAAGGAGGCCCACCAAAGGGTTCTNGAGNTGTTGGACGCTGACCGCGATGGAGAGCTATCCCGCGCGGAAAAGGNATCCGCCCGGATCATTATTTACGGCCACAGCTGGGGCGCGTCGGAGACAGTAAGTCTCGCACGGCAGCTGGAAAAAGAGGGGATCCCGGTCCTTCTGACCGTTCAGGTCGACAGCATCTCCAAGGGCGGGCAAAATGACACGCTTATCCCCGCAAACGTCGCTCAAGCCGCGAACTTCTATCAACGCAATGGGCTTCTCCACGGCGCGCCGGCAATTCACTCCGCCGATCCAGCACGCACGCGGATCATCGGCAACTTTCGCTTCGACTACTCGGCCAAGCCCCTCCGCTGCGAACAATATCCCTGGTTCAGCCGCACGTTTATGAAGTCTCACATCCAGATTGAATGTGATCCAGTTGTTTGGAATCAGGTGGAATCCTTAGTTCGTTCCAATTTGCTTCCGGCGGCCGCAAATGCATCCAGCCAGTCGCTCGAACGCGTCGACTCTTCCATCGCCAATCCTGTGCCGCGCAACCGATAATTCCCACAGCATGGGATTCTCTACCAATACCCGAGTCGCTCTACAGCCTGGAATCGCACCATGAATGCGGATCTCTCGACTGAAAAAGCCTGGTGATCACTTGGAGGCGTAGAAGAGATAGTCGGCGGAATAAGGGACGCGCAGTTCCTGGCCAGCGTGGGACTCGTCGCAGCCGGAGGATGGCGCTTTGCCGCCTTTGGTGTTGATGCGCTGGATGCTCGTCGCGCGGGAGAGTACGCCGCTGCCATCGTGGCTGACGATTTTGACGAGAAGCCAGGGAATGGAATTGGAGTCCGGCGACGGCGCATTGGCGACAGCTTGGCCGGTGACCCGGCTACCGTCGTTTGCTTCCCAGGACGGGCCGGCGAAATGTTTGCCGAAGGGCTTGCCGTTTTTGTCGAAGAGCTGGGCGTCGGGAGCTTTCAAAATCCAGGCATATTGCTCGACGTCAGCTTTGCAGGTGTAGACCTGGTCGCCCTTGGCATGCACCTGCAGGAAAAGCTGTTCATTGGCAGGCGGCTGTAATTGCTGTGGGACTTGTTGCGCGGCAACGGAGAACAGAAGAAGACCGATGCTAGCGACAGCGAGCAGCGTGGCGGATGCGAATCCGCGAATGCGGTTGAGCATGGAGCGATTTCTCCTACGAGGCAAGAGCTTCTGTTTACAGCGCCATCCAATTTAACTCACCTAGAGCGCGGCTAGGCGCTTCCTAATTTGGCGTGGCCTTAGAGAGACTTCAGGAACTCGATGATGGCTTCCTGGTCGAAGCGTTTCAATTTTTCAAATTGCTGGATGACATGACTGGCCTCACCGCGGTGACGCGTGATGGCTTCGCTAAATGTTAGCGAGGCGCCATCGTGCATCAATCGAGGACGCAAGCGGACGCCCCACAACGGAGCGGTGCGGATCTTGTTGCGGCTGCTTTCAAAATCCTGTTTCGCGAGATAACCGGACATTTGCTGGAAGACGCGCTGCCCATAATGCTCGCGGGTGGCTTGCAGGATTCCGTCACCGGTGCCCACGTCGTGCATCAGGAAATCGCCGTAGGGATGGAAGGCGGCGGAGCCGAGCGCGGGTGGAATGGTAAACGAGCCGCCGTTGATCTTGGTTCCTGCGGGGGCGGTGGTAAGTGTTTCGACATGGCAAGTCACACAGCCGATTTTGGCGAAAAGACCGAGGCCCCTCTTTGCCGCCGCGCCGCCCGCGAGCTGCGCATCGCGCGCGGGCGCTTTGGTAGCGCGAATGAAGCGGGCGAAGTGATCGATGTCGGCAAGACCGTCGGGCCCGGGCGTGTCATTCGGTTCCGAAACGGTGTTGCAGAGATTGGTGACCTCATTGGGTTGCAGGCGATTGGTGATGCCCATCTCGTTGAGATAAGCGTCGCCGGCAAACGATAACAGGCTGGCGTGCTGGTCTTTCCAGCCGAAGCGGCCGACNCCCATTTGTGAAGGCGCTTCCACGATGGGGACATAGAGGACCTGGCCGCAGATCTTTCCGCTCGAGGATTTGCATTGTTGCTTCGCAAGATCGACAAGAGTTTGATCGGCAATGGCCTCGACGAAACCGTCGCCTAATAAGCTCACCGAGAGGCGAAACGTGCGAATCGACTCGGTCTGGGGAACGCGCTCCTGAATTTCTTTATCCAGAAAAGCGGCGTTGGGACAAATGGCGCGGTCGTTCACGAGAGAGCGGCCGGTGACGACCTCAGATCCGTGAGCGATCGGGATATCGGGAGTGCGGAAATGTCCATCCGGCCCTGGATGACCGACGCGCAATTCCGTGACTTGGGACGACGCGCCTGACACAGGACTCTGGTGGCACTCGCGGCAGGACTGCGCGTTGTAAAGCGGTCCGAGGCCGTCGCTGAGCTGCTCGACTTCGTCGAATTTCACCTGGTCGGCCTGATGCGTCGCATCATCGACCATGCCGTTGGTTTTGTTGTCAAAGCCTGTGGGCGCGTCAGGGGCCTGCGTGCTGACAGAAACGAGAGCAAAAGTTACAGCAGCCGCTGCGATGAAGAGCTTCATGGGTTCTGCCTCCTCGAGCGGATTGGGAGCGGGGCTTACGCCTGAATACCATCTTGTTCGCGGAGTGCAAAGGTTAAAGAAGAGGGTGCTGCCCAAATCAGTACGGGCTTTGAATCGGCAGAGAAAAGAACCACCTTAATGGCACCGTCGTGTCGATTGCGATTAGTTGGCGGTGAAGGCCGCGTCTAGAGCGTAGGAAGTGCCGTCGGGATTGGTGATTACGATTTGCTGCAGGCCCGGAGTCAGCGTGGGCGCTGTTAAGGTGAGGGTGTTCATGTCGACGAAGGTGGTTGCGGCGGGTTTTCCTCCAATGGTTGCGGTGGCGCCGGATTGAAAGCCGCTGCCGCGGATAGTCAGCGTTGTTCCACCTGAGGCGGGAGCGGATGCAGGGGAAATTGTGCCGATGGAGAGCGGTACGTTTGCGAGTTGGACGACGGTGAGACCGGATGCGGTAAGGGCAAACATTCTTTGGCCGTTTTCGTCGATGGCGAGAAAGCTTCCGTGAAGCGCGTCGAGGTCGGTGGACAAGGCGGCTAGCGGCTCGAGGAAAAATACGCGGAGGAGCAAGCGGCCGCTATGCGCGTCAATGATGTCGACGCCGCCCTGAATGCCCACCGCTGGAGGCGCGGCTGGCGCGGGGCCGGTGAGAAATGGCTGATAGAGCAGCGCGCCGGTGGGATGCATCGCGAGACCAGGGACCAAAACGCGGCCGGGGATTTGCTCCAGCTCAGGGCTGGCCGGCGTCGCCGCCAGCGTCAGACCGGCTCCGCGAATTTCCGTGGCGGTGCCTGCGCGCGAAGCAAAGAACGTGCCGTCCGAAGCAGCGGCGAGATCGATTGCGGATTCTTTTGCCAGCGACGTGGCGAACTGATTGGGAGCGGCTGCCGACCATATTCCAACCGGGCCGCCGGGCACTGAATTATATGCGAGAAAAACACGGTCGCCCGCGGCGTTTGCTTGCACGAGCGGCGCGCCGGTAAGACTGGTGACCTCCGGCTGCGGAGCGGGCTGGACGGTGGGAGGACTGGCGGAAAGATTGAGCTGCGAGAGGCAAGAGCTGCACGAGCCGGACGAGCCGCCTTCGCCGCTCATGGCGACGAAAACCGTTTGCGTGCTGGTGGCGGCAACTCGGGCGGGGCCGGAATTCAAGAAGCCCGACACGCCGCCGACCGCGACAGTTGTGCCGGTGCCAGCGTCGGGGCTGAGAAGATAAATGTTCTGCGCGCCGAAATCGGCGACGACTAGTTGCGAGCCGTCAGGCGTTAGAGACAGGCCACGCAACGCGGCGTTGGGCAGCGGACCGCCTGGTGATGTGATTCCGGTGGAATGGAATTGCGCGGCGGTCAGGTCGAAGACATCCACGTGATCTGTGGCGCTGAGATACAGCCACTGGCGCTTCTGGTCGTAAAGAATAAATTTGTACAAGGCGGGCTTCGCGAAAACTTGCGCGGATTGCGTGTATTGAAACGAACGCGGGGCGGTCGTGGCTCCCGCGGCGGAAGTGACAGCGATGTCGGCCTGGCCGGGGGTTCCGGGCGGAGTCAGCAGCATGATGCGTTGCAGCGGGAACGGATATGTGGAGTCGAGAGCGAGCGACGGAGCAATGGAAGAGACATTCTCGACTTTCTGTATGATCGCAGCAGCGCCGCCGATCTTTACGGTGATTTGCGTTGCGTCGGTGGCAAAACCGTAGCCATAGATTTGAATTGCGTCGCCACCGGCTTTGGAGCCTGCGTTGGGCAGAACTTCCAGAATTTGTGGGCCGTAGCTGAAGGCGTCGG
>JGI25617J43924_10000254_pt1 | contig 10449 bp, 11 predicted proteins | sample GraSoi2013_115cm_FD_43924 | JGI IMG/M metagenome (IMG submission 43924) | reverse complement strand
ATTTTGACGCGACAAAGAAGTATCCATTGCTGGTGCTGCTGCACGGCGGGCCGCAGACGATGTGGGCGAACTCGTGGGGTTATCGCTGGAACGCGCAGGTATTTTCGGGTGCCGGCTACGTGACGCTGATGATCAACCGGCGCGGGTCGACTGGGTATGGACAGAAATTCACGGATGAGATTACGAATGATTGGGGCGGCAAAGCATACGTGGACGTGATGAAGGGCGTGGATACAGTATTGGCGAAATACAAGTTCATCGATAGCACGCGGATGGCCGCGGCGGGCGGCTCTTACGGCGGGTACCTCGCTGATTGGATAGCGACCCACAGCGGACGCTTTAAAGCGATCATCAGCCATGCGGGAATTTACGATAAGTTTTCNATGTATGCGACGGAGGAGTTGTGGTTTGAAGAGCACGATATGGAGGGCACGCCGTGGACGAATCCGGAGAGTTATCGAAAGTGGGCGCCGCTGACGTACGCGGCTGAGCTAGGCAAATTCAAAACGCCGACGCTGGTGATCTGCGGGGAGCGTGATTATCGCGTGCCGTACACGCAATCGCTGGAATTTTTCAATACGCTGCAGAGGCAGGGTGTGCCATCAAAGCTGATGGTGTTTCCAGATGAGGGACACTGGATTTTGAAGCCGCAGAACGCGCAGTTTTGGTACAAGACGTTCTTTGATTGGCTGGGGCAGTGGATAAAATAGCCGGCCGTCAAGAGACGTGGCTCAGCCTGAATGGCCGCAAATGTCACGCGAGCAGTCGCTGAACCGAGCGGCGCAAGAAGCGGAATAGATGGAAGAGAAGGAATCCCGCTAGCACGATTAGGAACGCCACGATGACAATGGTCGCGGTCGGATGGACCGTGGCCATCCAGGTGAGCCAGACGGCGAGAGCGTCCTCTCCCAAGCTGAGAAGCCAGTTGCTGAAAGGCTCGGGACTGGTATTGACGGCGGCGCGGGTGCTAGCTTTCGTGCTGTGGGAAGTAAGGGCCACGCCGCCAGCTAGAAGCGCGGCACTCCAGCGCCACTCCGGCGGAGCCGCAATCGTCGCGCTGTACGCAAGAAGCGCCGCGGCGGGTGGACGGATCAAGGTGTGGACGGCATCCCAGATGGTATCGACGTAGGGAATTTTATCGGCGAGAAATTCAATCACATAGAGTGCTAGAGCGATTCCGAGAACCCACGGATGCGAGAGAACTTGCAGCGAAGCGGGCAAATGGATGACGCCGTAACGCTCAAGAAAGCCTAACGTCGCAATGGTGGCGTAGAGATTCAGGCCGGAAGAAAATCCGGCGCCGAGCGCGAGGCCGAGGGTTTGCAGCGGGTTCACAACCTACATGTTAACAGCGCCGGCGAATCGGGAGGGTCGTAACTCTCCACCCGCGCTAGCTCTGAAGCGCACCGGCTTTGCGCAACTGGTCCTTCATGCCGGCCCAGCTCTGACGAGAGGATTCCTCCGGAGTGCCTGCACCTCGCCAGTGGGTTTCCAAGCTAACGGTGTAATGATAGCCGTCGCGCTTAAGCGCGGTGAATTGCCCAACCCAATCGATTGCACCCGCCTCCATCGCAGCCCAGGCTGGCTCGCCAGTATCGTCACCTTTGGCGATGCTCTTGATGTCCTTACAGTGGCAATGGCCGATGCGATCTTTGGGCAGGAGATTGTAGCCTCCGGGGTAAGGAGTTTCCCCGCGCGCTGCGGCATTGCCCGGGTCCCAATTGAGCATGAAGGAAGATGACTGCACGGCGGCGAGAGTGTGCGCGGCTTCGGCACCGGTCGCGGTGTTGCAGGCGAATTCGTTTTCCAGGATGAGGATAATTCCCTGCTTGCCGGCCGCGTTTGCGGCTTCGAGCAATTTCGCGTTCATTGCGGAGCGGTGCGGGGCAGGATCTTCGAGCCGCCAGAAATCAAAGCAACGTACGCGGTCCGTGTGAAACGCTTTGGCCAGGGCGATGCTGCGCTCGAGAACTTCGCCTTGCTGGTCGTAGGTGAAGTCGGCTTTGAATTGCGCGCCCTTAGGGCTGAATTTTGATTTAGGCGCGCCAGGCCAATCCACCTTAAAGAGCGGGCTGGCGATATCGGTCACGTGGACCTTGTATTTCTCCAGAATGCGGCGCGCTTCGGCGACCTCCGAAGCATCAAGGCTGAGGATGTTTTTGTTCCACATGCTCCGCAGCTCGATCCACTCCATGCCAAATTCGCGGGAAGCGACTTCGCAAGCGCGGCCGAAATCCTGGCCGAGTTCATCGTTGATAACAGCAATCCGAAATGGAGAGTTCATACCGTCAGTCCCAGCTTTTCCTGGAGATATTCCTTGTTGTTTGCGGCAGCTTCTTTAGGACTGTGCGTATTTTGGGGAACGTCGTCGAGTTCGACGACCGCCCATCCGCGGAAATTGACTTTATGCAGAGCTTCGAAAACGGCGGGGACGTCCACCAAGCCTTGCCCCAGCTCGACAAAGCGATAGGAGTGTTGCGGATCCTTGCCTTCCGGGAGGCGCTCGACGTCTTTGATGTGCATGAAGAGCAGACGATCACCGAATTTCTCGATGGCTTTCACGGGGTCGCCGCCACCTTGGAAATAGTGCGCGATGTCCAACTCCAGCTTGGCATAGCGCGGATCCGAGGCGGCCATGATTTGATCGAGCTCTTCGGGACGCTCGCCGAGTGAACCCATGTGATTGTGGTATCCGAGCTGAATTCCAAGGTCCGCTGTGCGCTTCCCAAGTTCAGTGAGGGCTTTACCCAATTGTTTGTAGTCGGCCGGAGTCACGGCGCGATTCTTGGGACGACTATCGATCACCTGCAGGTAGAGTCCACCCGCATCGCGCAAAAACTTGGCGTGCGCCGTGTGCTCGGCGATGCTCTTCTTTGACACGGCGGGATCGCTAAGCAGGTTGCCGCTGGAAAGCGCCACGAACTTCAATTCGCGCTGGCTAAGCAGATCGCGCACCGCGGCGGGACTGCCAAATTCGGCGATGCTGTTGGAGCGCAACTGTATGCCGTGAAAACCGACGGCGGCGATGTCGTCGATGGCCTGGCGATCATTGCCACCCCAGGTGATGGCCGCATAGCCGAAATGGATTTCTGAAGGTGCGGGTGCGATGGGCGTGTCGAAGTGCGACAGGTCCATCGGCGGATACAGCCGTTCGCGTGCGAGTAGGGTGTTGCAGGGAAATGCCGAGGCTGCGGCCAGCGCCGTCATCGCGCCAAGAAATTCGCGTCGCGGCATGCGATGCGTCATGAGTCCTCCTGCTGTTTGTTTCAACAAGCAACATCTCAGTCGATTCTCAACGGCACCGAAGAGGCGTAACCCTCAGGATGCGCGCGCCGCCAATCCCACGCACTGCGCACGATAGACTCCAGCGTGGGGAATTGCGGCTCCCAACGCAAATCGCGCTTGATACTGTCCGAGCCCGCCACCAACACGGCCGGATCCCCGGGGCGCCGCGCCACTTCGCGCGCGGGAATCGGATGCCCGGCTACGCGGCGAACAGTTTCGACAACTTCGCGAACGCTAAAGCCGCGACCCGTGCCGAGATTGTAGATGAGCTTGTCGCGCTCGCGCAACGCGTCCAAGACCAGAATATGCGCGCTGGCCAGGTCACTCACGTGAATGTAGTCACGGATGCAGGTGCCATCAGGAGTAGGGTAGTCGGTTCCGAAGATGGAGATGTATTCGCGCTTTCCGAGCGCCACCTGCAGCGTAAGGGGAATCAAGTGCGACTCGGGCACATGATCCTCGCCCAGATGGCAGCGGCTCCCGCCGCGTTGAAGTAGCGGAGGCAGGAGTAGTGCAGGCCATGGACGCGGTGAAACCAGGCGAGCATTTGCTCGACTAGAAGTTTCGATTCGCCGTAAGCGTTCGTGGGGCGAAGCGGATCGGTTTCTTCAATGGGCGTGCGATCGGGCGTGCCGTAGAGCGCCGCCGTGGAGGAAAACACGAAGCGTCGCACCTTGTGCGCCAGCATNGCNTCCAACAGCGTGAGAGAGTTCNCCGNGTTATTGCGAAAATACTTTTCGGGAGCCTGCATGGATTCGCCGGCTTCGATGAATGCCGCGAAGTGCATGACGGCATCGATGCGATGTTCCTGAAAAATGCGATCAAGAGCAGTCCGGTCAGCGGTATCGGCAACAATGAGCTTTGCGCCGGCGGGAACGGCCTTCTTGCTGCCGTGCGAAAGATTGTCGTAGACGATGACGTCATAGCCCTTGGCGAGCAGTTGCGAAGTTACGACACTCCCAATGTACCCGGCCCCTCCGGTAACAAGAACGCGATCGGCCATGTGGCTTTATCCCTTTGCGGAGTCAAAATTTTAAGCTTCTCTGAAAGCGCAAGGATTACACCAAGAATCGAGCGNGAGCGCCAGCACGCATCCGAATGATTGTTCNACCGTAGTGTTAGTCGCCCGGAAGCCGCCGAACTTGCGCAATCGCCGCATGCAGCGCGCGCAATACGCCATTGATCTCATNGGCGCTCTGGTATTTGCGGCGTGGCCAGAAGAAGCCCTTCAGCCCATCGCCCTTCTTGCGAGGAACGATGTGCACGTGAAAATGCGGGACGCTCTGGCTGACACGATTATTGGAAGCTACAAATGTCCCTTCCGCATGCATGCCCAGCTCGACAGCGGCGGACAGCATTCGCACATTGGCGAATAGGGGAGCGAGGAGAGAGTCAGGCAGGTCTTGGATGGCTTCGAAGTGGCTCTTGGGGATAAGCAGGCAATGGCCAGGAAATAAAGGGCGATGGTCGAGAAAAGCAATTGTGTGCTCGTCCTCAAAAACGCGAAAACCGTCGTCATGGCGCACAATTTTGCAGAAGGCGCAGTTTTCGTCGAAGGTGGGAGCTTGCGTGCTCATCTGCAGCCGGGAGAAATCAGTTTGTGGTTAGGACGCATCAGGCCAAAGCAGAAAACAACAGATTCTTCCATTTGGGAATGTCGAGGCTCCAGCACACGTGGACCTTGCGCTCGCGGTCGATGGAATTCGCCCAGACGTCTCTATTCCTGGAGTCGGTGGCGACGTCCAGTCGATCTACAAGAGTCATGCCGCGCGTGAGTTCGCTGGAGGTTTCAATTTCGACGTAATGCTGGCTGGAGGAGGTGCACAGTGCGGGATTCAGCGCGATACCCATAGCCACAGGGTCAGGCAGCGACATACCTCTTTGGCCAGTCTGTTTAAAGAATGCGTCTACAGCGGTGCTGTTGCAGCGGACCGCGAATTCCGCGACAGAATTTTTCAGCGCGAGCACGCGTTCGATGTCGTACTGATCGAGGACCGCGTCTCCGCGGCACAACTGCCAGCCCACCATTTCCACGGGCAGTCCGGACCGAAATACAATGCGGGCGGCCTCTGGATCAACCCAGATGTTGAATTCCGCCGCAGGAGTCACGTTCCCCTCGCAGCAAGGCGCGCCGCCCATTACGACGCAGCGCTTCACCGAAGTCGCGAGTTTGGGCTGGCGCAGCAAGGCCATGGCCAAGTTGGTCAGGGGACCCAGCGTAACGATATCGAGGCCCGGATTTTCCCGAACGGTTTCAATCAGCGCGTCCACCGCATGACGAGGTTCGGCGCGGCGCTTTGTAGCCTTGTACCCGTGGTCACCCAGGCCATCGGCTCCGTGGAACCAATCCGCGATTTCCAGCTTTCGCAAGAGTGGAGCTTCCGCGCCGGAATAAACCGGGACATTCGCGCCGCAGAGTTCCACCGTGAATAAGGCGTTGCTTGTAGCCTGCGCGACGGAGACGTTGCCGGCAACCACGGTTATTGCGGCAACGCGGACTTCGCGCGACCGAAGCGCCATAATTAACGCCACGGCATCATCGGAAGCGGTGTCGGTATCAATTAGGAGTGTTCGTGTCATCCAGGCAGCGCCGCCAGCCAATTTAGCGCTGCCCAGTGTGAACCTTTTGCGTCGTTCCATCCAGGAGTTTCTGCGTGCCGCTGCTTATCGAGCGCGCTCAATCAAATCGGATACCCCAAGCAATGCGCTATCATTTGGATGTGCAAGGCCTTCCAAAAACGCGAAAATCGAACAGCGCTCTGCCGCCCGCAAAACGTATATTCCTTCTTTCGCCGGCGAACGCCGCCGGCAAGCGCGCTCAGTTGCTCCTTCGAGACGACGCCACATTTGCATTAGCGGAGCGGCTGCGCGATGGGGGGCTGTCGCTTGGNGAGGCGTTCAGCTTCATCAGCGGACTGTATTTTCGCGGCAAGCTGGCATACGCCAGTATGTTCGCGGCTCCTCCCAACAAAGCACCCGGAGTTTTGGTGATCACTGCTTGCGGAGGACTGATCTCGCCCGCCGCACTCCTTACACGGACCCAACTTTGCGAGATTTCGGCCGCACCGGTCGAAGCGTCGGAACCACGGTACCGAGTTCCCTTAGAGCGCGATGCACGGCGTCTGTACAAGCAGGCGAGCGACGATTGCGAGATTGTTTTACTGGGCAGCGTCGCGACGCCCAAGTACGTCGAGCCTCTCTTAGCGATTTTTGGCGAGCGGCTGGTCTTCCCCGCAGAATTCGCCGGACGCGGCGACATGAGCCGGGGCGGACTGATGCTGCGGTGCGTGCGTCAGGGAGTGGAGCTCAATTATGTTCCGATTGTCAGTGCCGAGCGACACGGCCCCAGGCCCGCTAAGCTTGATGCGCGTCCCATCTCTTAGCCAACAAATAGTAAGGGATACTCATCCCCAGCGCTGCGAAGTATTCGTCATGCGTATATTGAAACCCAAGCTTCTCAAGCACCTTCTTGGAGTTCGCATTGCCTGGATGATGACCGGCAGACAATCCCTTTGCACCAATCGTCTCAAACGCGTAGTCGATTGCTGCCCTGGCGGCTTCTAACGCCAAACCTCGACCCCAATATTTCGGCCGCAAATGGAAGCCCAATTCATGTATTTTGTCCTCCAGACGGTATGGTCGGAGGCCGCAGCAGCCCACGTGTTCGTTGTCGGACAGCAAATGGATGGGCCAGTACTGAAACTGGTTAACATTCATCCTGTCGATCTCACGCTGCAACCTTTCGCTGATTTCTTCGTCGGAAAAAGGCCCGCCGAAAAAGCGTGTGACTTCCATATCGCCCCAGAGTTCGCGCGCCAATGGCAGGTCATCTCTCGTCCAGCATCGAAATCCAAGCCGTGCACTTTTCAAAAAATAAGGCTCGGGGACCGCGCTAGCCATCAAATCGCTCCTGAAGTCCGTGAAGAATTTCGCAACCGAATAAATAAGCGGCCGGCCCTCCGCACTTGATTCACGCAGAGGGAAACGAAAATCTTACTCTACGAAGCGAGACAGCAGTACTATCGTCAAAGGCCTAAGTAGCTTTTTGACGCCAAAAATGTTCTAAAATCGGATTAGCAGACAGTGCGCCCGTAGCTCAGCTGGATAGAGCGTCTGCCTTCTAAGCAGAATGCCGCAGGTTCGAGTCCTGCCGGGCGCGCCATCTCTTTGAAATGAAAAGAGTAAGAAGAATCGCTCTTCACCGTTGACCCTCTACGCAGAAAGCAGAAGCTCATTCACTGAGTAGCACACCTGCCAAGCACTTTAACGGCACTGATCGCCACTCTCGGCGCCGGTGCCGTAACGAACTCTCAGGAAGACTTATTGCACCCTAATGGCACCTAGATTTTCGAATGGATTATTTTCTTGCGGTTTTAAGACGCGCCCCCTGTACGGAATCGCAGAACTCTTCGCCAAAAGGTTGAGCTTTCGACGGCAACATCTGGATGATGGAGAGCTTTTAAAAGGAATAAGCGGGTGGATTCTACAGAGATGGTGGCCAGGTTATCGGTGCATCAAGCCTCACAGAACATCCCTTCGCTTGCTTCACGGGAGAGCGATGAGCCCTTTGGAGGAACGTGTTTAGAATGCATCAAAATGAAGCGAACCTTCTATTCAGGTTTTCTTAGGCGAGCGAACTTCAACTCGAAAATGTACGACCGCCTTGATCGGTGAACTTTTCTCGTCCGGACCTCCGCTGTCTTCGTAATGATCGCAGCCTGAGATCCAAAGTCCGGCCCTCCGAGTACCCGCAATGGTTCAACCCAAGTATCAAATTCCATCCCTCGCTTAGGCCGCGGCAGATTGCATAGCAACAGGGATCCATAGCAAGCAGCTTGAACTACCTCCGTTCCATCCTGCGCTCTGTCTACCATCGCTGCGGCGAATTCATCCTCGGCGACAAGACCCAGCTTGTGGATTCGTCGAAAGATTACTTCGAGTGACACATCGAACGTTGCGGCAAGTTGAAGCAGGTCCTCCGCCGCAGCGGCCTTGCCGGATGGTAGATTCTGCCTTAGAAGGAATTCGGGAACGAGGATCTCGCTCGCACCGAATTGACACAAGCGTTCGAGCTTCGGGCCTCGGGGAGCGCCCTTCATTGGCCTTGGTGAATCGCCCTCCACCGAATAAAAGAAGGTGTGTGCCAGCTCGTGCGCGAGAGTAAATCTCCGTCGAACGCGGTTTCCGGGATCCGATGCAAAATTGCCTTGCAGAAATACCTTGAAGCCACCCCGAACGGGCGCTAGCACACCTTCGGGAATCATGGGCCGGTCCTCAACGCTTACGACCGAACACAAATTCGCTATGTCGCCGGGATCGACGGGCAGGCGGAACGACCCGCGATTTTTTGCCTCCAGCAGCAGATCCTGTACTTTCTTCGAAACGAACCCTTCGTCAAACATTGGTTCCTACCGTGGCCGGTGCTTATGCGCTAGCCTTTCGAGAAAGCCCGTAAGCTTTGTTTTGCCTGAATTCTCGTCACCAACTGCGATCCGTTCCTTGCCAACCGGTGTACCCTCAACGCTCTCATTCAGTTCTGCGAGAAAGGCGGATCGGATCTCCGGAGTCCAGTCCTTTACGTTCGCTTCATACCACTCGATGAACTCGTTTTCGGCCTCCGGGTATTCTCTCTTCAAATATCCTCGGCAGACCAAAAGGAATTGCTCCTGACCGGCAAGGTCTTCGACCCTATCGAGTCGTACTCCCACTTCTGCAGTCGCTGGGATGGGCAAGAACACTCGACCCGTCGGAACTTGCTGGGCGGCGAGCTTGCAGTACTCTTCCTTATCGTCAAAAAACATATGAGCTCCGAACGCTTTCAGGAACTTCACTTTCGGTGCTCCCCCGAGGAACAGCGCCACATCGATGCGGAGATTCCACGCACGCAACGTTCGGATCGCGCGCTCGTGCGCAGGCCGGTTCCGATCTGTAACAAGTGCGATGCGTACCGGTGATTTTTGGGGATCTTCACCTTGGACTTCCGACAAGAGCTTCAGAAGCTCGGCGAACGGACCCGCCGGTAATTCCTTCCTCGCGTTGGCCCTTTCGTGCTGGTAATACGCCGGCAGCCCTTCTTTGTCGTACACCTTCTGCGCTTCATCCGAAAATAGGACACAGTCGCCATCGAATGCGATTCGGATCTGCGCCGGGGCGCTTTCCATTTCTGGTGGCGGCGAATAAATCAGGCTGGCGGCGATGCCTTGATTCGCCGCCAACTGCACGTCGTCGGCCGACTGCGAGAGAAACAGACTCGTGTTAAACGCACCTAGATAAGGGGCCAACGGATCGCCGCCAGTAAGCGCGGCTCGGGTGATCTCAAGTCCATAGTGGTCGATGGAATGAAACACGCGGAGGCTCACGTCCGGGTGGTTCCTTGAAAGCAAGATCACTTCGACCCTATGAGCGCTGAGACGGCTGTTGATCCCCAGCAGACCCTTGATCAACAGAAATGCTGAACCAGGGGGCAGAACGACATCTTCATGTTCGCGCTGGTACTTGATAAATGCCCGCAAACCTTCGGCATCGAAAATCCGGTTCTCTTCTTCCAGATCAAAAAGAGCTCGCGAAGAGATACCCACAACGAATAGTTTGGAAAGATCGATCGGCACAGGACAACCCTGAATCGATTATAACCTGTAGCGGCTTCAGTGCGACTCGCGCAATTTTCTCTCCTATCGGCTGCGTCCTCGCGCCAAGGCACTGCCCAGGAGGAACGCTTCTGGACAAATCTCTTTGTTTCAAATAGTAGGCTGGCGCCTGCCCGGCGATCCTCATCGCGTGCGCCACCGGCGAAACGAGTCGTCTAGGACCATCTCGTGGAGGGGGGAAATCGCGAACCCGGACGCCCCTACGCGCCGCTCTCGCCGATGAACGATCGCGCATAAGAACGCGGATAAGCGCCACTCGAGTTGATATATACTTCGGCGACTAGGCCCGACCCACCAGCAGGAGGCGCCTTTCATGGAAAACCGCTCTGTGAATCTCGTGTTTCAAGGCGGAGGAGTCCGTGGAATCGCTTATGCTGGCGTCCTCTCAACCATGCCCGAATGGCTGCGTATCACCGGAGTCGGCGGTACTTCCGCCGGGGCCCTCGTTGCCGCATTGTTGGCGATCGGTAAGCGAGGCAAGGAATTGCGTGAAATTCTTTCCGACCCCGCGCTTTTT
>JGI25617J43924_10000250_pt1 | contig 10512 bp, 9 predicted proteins | sample GraSoi2013_115cm_FD_43924 | JGI IMG/M metagenome (IMG submission 43924) | reverse complement strand
CCCATCCCTATGGCCTTCGTGACCCTGGGCGGTCTCCCGCTGCGCTTTGAACTGACGTGGCCCTTTCACGCCTCAACTGCCGGTGCAGACTTCCATATTCTGCACGGCAAAGTGTGGCTGCTGAGCGACCCGGCCTTGGCCCTGCACGCCGAATTTGCCGCCAACGTTTCCCTCACCATCGTGGAAGCTCTTCCCTCCCTGGAACCGCACGATGCCGAAATCGTTGTGATTAACGCAACTCGCATGGCGGCAGACGCCGGCAGGATGCAATTCAAGAAATCGCCCAAGCTCGTGCCGGTGGAGGTCTCAAGCCGTCACTTCAGCTTTAAAACCAACCAGATCGTCTTTACGGCGGCATCGGATGAACAACTGCGCAGCTTTCTGCTGCACAAGGTCTACTGGCTGGGATACCGCTCCGGAAAATCGGACGCCAAGGTTTGGATCGCCGATCCTTATGACTGCGCCTACCTGAACAACAGCGCAGAAAAATTAATGACCACCGCGCAAGTTCTGGCGCAGGAAGGCCTGCTGCGACTCGAAGGCGAATTTGCTTCCGCGAGCGGCAAGCTGGAAGAAAAGGCAGAAGCCTTCCAGGCCGATCTTGAAAAAACTTTGGAAAGCGCCGCGGCCAAATTCAACGCAGACATGGTGGAAAAATAACGCCGTGTGAATAATCCGCAATTTGCCACATAAGCATTCTATTTTTGTTTTTCTCTGTGCCTCTATGTCTCTGTGGTGAATAAACGTCATGGCAAGCCAATCCATTTCACTTGCGTCTTACCTGAAGCTGCTGCGCGGCAATGCCAACTTCCGCCGCCTGTGGATTGCGCAGATCATCAGTGAAATCGGCGACTGGTTCTACATGGTGGCCTTGTATGCCATGCTGCTGGAGTTCACGGGCAAGGCAGAGCTGCTGGGATTGGCTTTTCTGTTGCAAGTTATGCCGCAGGCGTTGACCAGTCCCGTTGCCGGTGTGATCAATGACCGCCTGCGCCGCCGCGCCGTGATGATCTTCTCTGACCTGGCACGCGCGGCCATCGTCTCTTGCATGCTGCTGGTGCGCTCACCGCAGATGATCTGGCTGGTCTACCCGCTGCTTTTTCTGGAGACCGTGATGTGGGGTCTTTTTGAACCTGCGCGCAATGCGGTGGTTCCCAATATCGTGGCGAACGATGAGATCATCATCGCCAATACTCTGAGCTCGACGACATGGTCGCTCAATCTCTTTTTGGGATCGGCATTAGGAGGCGTGGTAGCAGCGTTCTTAGGACGCGATGCCGTGTTCGTGCTGAATGGCCTGTCGTTTCTGGCCTCCGCATTTCTGATCTCGCGCATGCAATTCGCTGAACCCCATACCGAGTCATTGCCTCCTCTGCGCTGGCGCGACCTCGTAGATTATTCGCCCATGATTGAAGGCGTGCGCTATGTGCGCAGGCAGGCGCGCCTGGCTGTGACCGTATTTGTGAAAGCGGGATTAGGAGTCACCGGCGCCAGTTGGGTGATCTTTCCTATTATGGGATCTCGTGTTTTCCCGGTGACAGGTCATGGGATGGATTCGCAGCACGGCGCTTTGCTGGGAATGAGCCTGCTGATGGGCGCGCGCGGGCTGGGAGCGCTGATCGGCCCGGTAGTAGCCGCTCCCTGGGCGCAACAAAATCTTCAGCGATTGCGCCTGGGAATCATGGCAGGATTTTTTCTTTACGGCGCCGGTTACATCGGATTGAAATTCATCCAACATGCGACTGTGGCTTATGTTGTGGTGACGCTCTCACACACGGGCGGCGCCATGGTGTGGGTATTTTCCACTACGCTCCTTCAATTGATGACCGATGATAAGTTTCGCGGCCGTGTCTTCGCCGCCGAACTTGGCTTTTGCACCATCATCCTGGCACTTACGGCTTATCTGGCNGGCATATTCATTGACCGCGGAGTTGACGTACGCACCATCGCGCTGGCCACCGGCGTGTTAACCGTTTCAAGCGGGATTGTTTGGGCGTGGTTGGGAGTGAGGAAGAGTGGACTGCCGGATGTCAGCCCTACCGAGATTTGAGCGATAAAACAAAGGCGCAGCCTAAAAATTAAAGCTGCGCCTCCCGTCGTTACTTGGGCATCTTTTCCAGCTCGCGGATGTAACCGATGACGGCCTCGCTCCAGCCATCAATGTGCATCCACTTGCCGTAGCCGATGCCGTTCTTGAAGCTGGCCACGTTGATCATGTAGCCCAGCCCCTTGGGGTTAGGCACGGTGTCATGCGCCTGCTCATCCGTGATTACGATCAAGCGGTCGTAAGTTTCCTTGAGCTCGCCCAACGACTTGCCCAGGTAAGTTCCGCTGTGCGACTGGCTGTGCTCCAGCGCATCGCGCAACGCAAAACCCTGGCGCGCCGGCACCTGCACCAACTTGTCAGAGAAGGTGTAGATGGCAACCTGCTCGCAGATCTCGCGCAGTAACACCGCCAGACCATAGGCGGCGTCGGTGCGGTGCATCTCCGAGTTGCGCGAGAGCGGATGGTTCATGCTGCCGGAGACGTCTACCAGCAACACTGTCTTCCCAGGCAGTTTCTCCTGCGAAGCCAGCGCCTTGAACATGGCCTGCTCCAGCACCTGCTCCCACTGCGGCGCGTAACGCGCGGCAGCGATGAAGCGGAAAGGAAGCACGCGATCGGTCTTCATCGCGCGCAGCGCCGTGCCTACCAGGTTCGGATCAACATCGGCGTCCTTCATATTGCGCAGGTTGCGCAGCAGGGCCAGCGCACCCAGCTTGTTTTCCTGCAGCAGGCGCTCCCAGGTCTGGAGCTTGTCGGCCCCGGCCGAGAGTGCCACCTCCCACGTATCCGGCGAAGCCAGAGTGCCCTCGACGAGCTGCTTCCACAACTCCGCCTGCGCGTCATTCAACGGCTTGGCGTGGCAGAGGAACAGCACGTCGCGCAGCTTGATGGGACCGGGACGGTTGTACTTGGCCAGCGCGTANGCNTCGAACTTGGTGAACGCACCTGCCAATCCCTTTTTCACCTGCGCCGAAAGCGNGGCCTTGCCATCCTTCCAGTAGATAGCCACGAACTCACAGAGTTCGTCGGCGCGCTGGATCACACGCTGCAGGGTCTCGGCCACCTGGACGCGGTGCGTCTTGTTGCGCGCCATCTCGCGCACCAGCAAAAGCGGCGCGTGACGCAGCTTCATCTTCTCGCGCGCCTCGACGGCGAGCGAGGCCACACGCTCGGCCTCCACCTTGGGCACCAGCTCGCGGATGCGTCCGGCGATCTCGACGCCATCCTCGTAGAACTGGTCNTCCCACAACATGCAGGCCAGCACCGANCGGCGAAGCTGNTGCTCNGCGNTGATCTGCCGCGCAGGAGCNCCCTCNTGCGTGCGCGAACCAAAGACAAACTTTTTAAGATTCAAACGAGCCATGAAATTTTCCTTCCTTTATTAACTCTTTCATTTCAACTAGAGCACTGACTGCCTTCTCGGGGAACAAGCGACGCGGCGTTTTACGCTGCCTCATAGTAAAAGATCAGTGCTGGCGAGGCAGGTATGAAGTAACCGTTATCTTCACCACCGAGAAAATTTTTGCAGTAGAGACACATCATGCTACGTCTCTCACCACCGGCAAAATTGTTATTCCAACAAAATTATTTCTCGGGGAACAAGCGATACAGTATGTTCCACTGCTCTGCCGCTAAGCTACACAAGCGTTGACACCTGTGGCAGGATTCGAACCTGCGCCCGTCGGATTACGAAGTAACCGTGATCTACGCCACCGAGAAAAATTCTAAGAACTTGTTTCAAAAAAAGCTTGCGGACTGACCGAAGGACAACCTCAGGGGCTAAAGCCCGCATTTTTAAAGGCCTTAGCGGCACGGATAAATCCGTGCCCTGACACGAGCCCATTTTGAAACATGCTCTACTGCAAGAGACGCAGCAAGCTACGTCTCTTTCCATCTAAGGGCTTCGCAGCCAAAACCGGGCTGCTACGCCCTCGCGTTTGATTCGCGCGAGCCAGCGCTCATCAAAAGCTCACCCAATTCATAAGTTCGCCGGGGAACAAGCGAATACAGCCTCGACTCGGGCGGTTGCTCCACCAGGTACCTTGTACTGCGGGGCTACGCCCCCGTCCCTGGCGAGTCCTCTCCCGGCAGTTTCTCAGGCTGCGCGTCGTTCTTGGGAGAGAAGTAACTCTCTTCTACGCCACCGGCAATGGTTAATTCTTAAACCGGCAATTACGGCAGAACTTTCGCGTCTTCGCCTTCGAGTTCCTTGAACTGTTTAGGCGAGACGAACCCGATGTTGCGTCCCGTAGTTTTCGACAACAGAATGTAAGCAATTTCTTCCATACCTTCCTTGTCTGGCACACGTCTGTCGTCGTATTCGGTGCACTCACGCACGCGGAACGGTATCAGGCGCGACGGATAAAACGATTCACAGAAGATGATCTCTTCGCTCTCCGAGAACCCTTTGATGATCCGAGCATTGCGACACGTCGAGCACATGGATTCATTGCCCACCGGCGTTCCGTTTTGAACTTTCAGATTTCCCATAGCGTTTTTCTCTAAGAGGCGCGTACGCACCTCGGCTGATGGTTGATCTTTAATATTGGCCGGGGAACAAGCGACAAAGGCACGTTTAGGTGCTTCTACCACTGAGCTACACGGCCATAAAATGCCGCGGCAGGAATCGAACCTGCGACCACCCGCTTATCAGGCGAAGTATCCCTCGTCTACGCCACCGGCCAAAANTTACGTTCACGGTCTGACACTTACCTTCCGGCATCAACGATCCGGCAAAAGCTGATCAGGGAACAGGTGAAAACGGCGTTGGGGGAGTCGAACCCCCGCTGCGGTTAAGCAGTTCTGGCTGAGAGAAGTATCCGTTCTCTACACCACTGACCGGCTTTTGCGGCAGGTTAGCTGGGGGAAAAGATGGCTACGGGCTTAGTCGAGTAATAGTCGAAGGAACCGTGGCCTGCGCCACCCAGCGAACTTTGGTTATGGATCGTTTTAGCGGAAGATTTCGTGCGTTTATTGCCACGAATACGGGAACGACGTCCGCAGGCGATCCACAGCGGTAATGCCGCCGGACCTAAGTAACGAATTGTGTTTGCGTGACGTCATAATAAAAATTCCCTTATTGGGAGGACTGTAGAATGCCACAGGCGCTGGATTTTTGCAAGAGAAAACAGCCGACGGGGGAAAATTGCGATCGAAAAGCAGATGCAAAGCAGTGAATAGCCATTCATCGCGCAGCAACAATTTAATTTGCTTAGAGAACGCAAGAAATCTTTTACAGTACAGGCTTGACATGCTATGTTATAGGTATAACATATATTAAATGCCTGTATCACACAAACGCGAGACGCCCTGGCTTTTACTGGTCTTCAGCCTTCCCCTTAAGCAGGCCAGCCAGCGCGTCGAAGTCTGGCGCAAGCTGCAGCGCTATGGTGGACTTCAACTCGGCAGCTCAGGTTACGTGCTTCCTCACACCCCTGCTAATCTGGAGCACTTTGAGTGGCTGGCGGCGTTCATCCGCAAATACAAAGGGCAGGCCTCGGTGTTGGAGGTCCAATCCATTGATGACATGCCCTCGGAAAAGCTGACAAAACTGTTTAATGAGGCCCGCGCGCGTGATTATGAACTTCTCATGCGGGTGTTGAAGAAGCTGGGCTCCAAAGCGGGCGCTTTGACTTCCCGGCGGCTGACGCGCGTGCGCCAGCGCTTTCAGGAGATCATTGCCATTGATTTTTTCAACTGCCCCCTGCGCAGCCGCGTAGAGAATCTTCTGGCGAGAGCAACCGAAACAGAAAGTGAAGAGGTCCGTGCAAAACGAGGCAAGCGCTCAAGCAAGGAATATATTGGCCGCATCTGGATGACGCGCCACCGGCCTGGCATTGACCGCGTCTCTTCCGCCTGGTTGATCAAGACCTTCATTGATCCCAANGCGAAGTTTATTTTTGGCAGCGATCCGGCCGAGCAACCCGAGGCCATTCCCTTTGACATGTTCCACGCTGAGGGCTTNGGCCATCGCGGGAACGACTGCACCTTTGAAACNCTGGTCAAAGAATTTGGCATCACCGATCCCAAGGCTGTCGCCATCAGCCAGATGATTCACGATGCCGACCTGGGAGATGAAAAGTTCGCGCGAACCGAAGGCATGGGCCTTGACCGGGTGCTCATCGGATGGGCGCAGCAGGGAATCTCTGATGATGAGATTTTGCATCGCGGTATGCAACTGATTGAAGGGCTTTATCACGCATTGAGTTAAGCATTTTTGTCCCCCGGCGCAGAACAATGCGCCTAAAAATCAAATATCAAAGCGGAGACCATCATGACCAACCGGCTATTCATATTAAAACGGCGCTGTAGTTTCACAACGATCAACCTAACCAAAATGGGAATCACCTGCTTTTTGTTGCTTGCCTGTACGCTTGGCTTATCGGCCCAAAGCCAAAATAAAGAAGCCAAACCCGGTGCCGCGGAAGATCCTCAATGGAAGGCCGTCGAAGAGGCCCTGGGCAGGCCGGGGCAGGTTCAACCCGATGGCGTGCTCAAGTTTGGAATGCCGCGCCGCGACCTGAAAGTTTCTGTGGCCGGAGTCGAGGTCAAGCCGGNGCTCGCGCTTGGCTCCTGGGCTGCGTTCAAGAAATCAGGAAGCGACGCTATGGTCATGGGCGACCTGGTGCTGGTGGAAGGCGAGGTTGCTCCCGTGATGGCGAAGCTTCAGGCAGAAGGCCTTGAGATCACCGCGCTGCACAATCACCTGCTGGGCGAGACCCCGCGAATCATGTACATGCACATTGGCGGACACGGCGATCCGGTCAAGCTGGCAGAAAGCTTGAAGGCTGTCCTGGCACTCACCGGGACTCCTCCGCCGGCGGCGCCCAGCGCCGCCAGTNCACCCGCTGCAGAAATTGGCATTGACACTAAGAAGATCGGCGAAATCATTGGCCTCGCGGGAAAGGTGAATGGGGGAATACTGCAATTCGCCGTGCCGCGGGCCGAACATATTACGCATGGCGACATGATAATTCCGAACTCCATGGGTATCAGCACCGCTATCAACTTCCAGCCGACGGGTGACGGACGAGCCGCCATCACTGGTGACTTCGTTCTCCTGGGGAAAGAAGTCAATCCGGTAATCAAGGCGCTTCGAGAAAACGGCATCGCTGTCACCGCAGTGCATAACCACATGCTGATGGAGGAGCCTCGCCTGTTCTTCATGCATTTTTGGGCGAATGACGACGCGCTCAAGCTGGCCAAAGGATTGCGCGCCGCCCTTGATCAAACCAATTCGGCCAAGCCTTAATAAAGCAGAAGGTCAGGAATGCCGAAGAAAATTTTGCTGATCAGCAGTTCTACCGTGTATGGCCGGGGATATCTCGATCATGTAGAAGAAGAGATCCGTGGATTTCTGGGAGGCGTGAAAGAGGTTTTGTTTATTCCCTTCGCGCAGCATGATCTGAATGCTTATGAGGCAACGGCACAAAAACGATTTCAGAAGATGGGCTATCAACTCAAATCCATTCACCATTACGGCGACATGCCTGAGGCTGCCGGTTCAGCACAGGCAATTTTTATTGGCGGCGGCAATACATTTCGCTTGCTGAAGGGTCTGTATGACGCGCGCGTTCTGGAGCAAATCCACGAGCGCGTCGAAGCCGGTGTTCCTTACATCGGTTCCAGCGCAGGCTCCATCGTGGCTTGCCCTACTCTCAAGACCACCAAGGACATGCCAGTGGTGCAGCCACCTTCGTTTGATGCGCTGCAGCTGGTTGATTTCCAGATCAGCCCGCACTATCTCGATCCTGATCCTGCTTCCACTCACATGGGCGAGACCCAGGAGGAGCGAATCAACCAGTTTCTGGAAGAAAACGACAGGGCGGTCATTGGCCTGCGCGAGGGCACGCTGCTGCGGATTGAAAATGGCGGAATCCTGCTGAAGGGCTCCACGCGGGCCCGCATTTTCCGGCGCGGATATGCGCCGGTTGAAAAAGAGCCTGGGCTGAGGCTCGACGAGCTTCTTCATGCACAAAACTGATACGAGCGCAGGCAGCTTATTGCTCGACCGCCGCGAGATCGCAGGCTTGTTGACTCTGGAGACGTGTATTGCCGCTGTGGAGCGCGCCTTTCTCTTGTACGGGCAAGGCGCCACCTCGCCACCCGGAATTTTGGGAATTCATGCCAGTGATGGCGGATTTCACATTAAAGCCGGGCTGTTGAAAACCAACAAGAGTTATTTTGCTGCAAAGCTGAATGCAAACTTCGTGGAGAATGCCCGGCGATTTGGATTGCCCTTGATTCAGGGGTTGATTCTGCTGTGCGATGGCGAGAACGGATACCCGCTTGCCGTCATGGATTCAACCGAGATCACGATAAAACGGACCGGGGCTGCTACTGCTATCGCTGCGAAATATCTGGCGCGGCCCGACTCCAAAGTTGCGACCATTTGCGGATGCGGCAATCAGGGCCGGGTTCAGCTCCGGGCCATCAAAACGGTTCTCCCCATCGAGCGGGCCTTTGCTTTTGACGCAGACCGCACGCACGCCATGACTTTTGCAGCAGAGCTTTCTTCTGAGCTGCAAATACAGATTCAACCGACCGACGACCTGTCTTCAGCCCTCAAGCGCAGCGACGTTTGCGTGACTTGCACTCCGGCAAAGCGCTATCTGATCCAATCGCGGGATGTGCCGCCAGGAATGTTTATTGCGGGCGTAGGCGCCGATAATCCTGAAAAACAAGAGCTCGACCCCGCGCTCATGGCTTCGAGCAAAGTTGTTGCCGACGTTCTTGAACAATGCGCCACCATTGGCGACCTGCATCATGCTTTGGAGAAAGGACTGCTACAAAAAACTCAAGTCCATGCAGAGCTGGGAGAGATTGTTGCCGGCAAAAAGCCCGGCCGCACGTCGCGCGAAGAGATCACAATCTTCGACAGCACCGGCATGGCCTTGCAGGATGTCGCCGCCGCCATCGAAGTCTATGAAAAAGCTTTGCAGACCGGGACCGGCATCAGAAAAAATTTCCTGAATTGAAATTGAACTCTAGAGAGGCAACCGATAAAACCCAATGGAGCGCACCGATTCAACCGCTGAGCGCTGCAGCCTATGGGAGCTGGTTGCATATTTTCTCCGTCTGGGAACGCTTGGCTTTGGCGGGCCGATTGCGCTCGCGGGCTCCATGCAGCGCGATCTGGTGGAAGAGCGCAAGTGGATTGATAAGCAGGATTACATCGAAGGACTGGCCTTCTCGCAGCTTGCCCCCGGCCCATTGGCAGCCCAACTGGCAATTTATCTGGGATACATCCGCGCTGGAATTTTGGGGGCCACACTGGTCGGTGTTTCGTTTGTTCTGCCTTCATTTCTCATGGTTCTGGGCTTGTCGGCGGCCTACGTGAAATATGGCGGCTTGCCGTGGATGCAAGCCCTCTTTTACGGAATCGGCGCCGCTGTGATTGGAATTATTGCCCGCTCCGCCACAAAGCTTGCCAAGACCACTTTGGGAAAAGACAAGTTGCTGTGGGTCATTGCCGCTGTCCTGGCGATATCAACCGCGGTCACGCAGCGTGAGATCATATGGCTCTTTTTTGCCGGAGGCGCGGTTGCGCTGGTGGTGAAGGCCTTTCCCAGGAAATTGCCTGATGCTTCAGCCGCTTCTAGCAAGGTATTTGCATTGCTGGGAATTTTTCCGGCTGCGGCAAAATCGTGGGAGGTACTGTTGTTCTTCGCCAAAGCCGGACTTTTTGTGTTCGGCAGCGGACTCGCGATTGTGCCCTTTCTTCACGGAGGCGTGGTGCAAGACCATCACTGGCTGAACGAGCGGCAATTTATTGATGCGGTGGCCGTCGCCATGATCACGCCCGGTCCGGTGGTGATCACAGTGGCGTTCATCGGCTTTCTGGTGGGAGGGATTTACGGAGCTGTCGCCGCGGCGGTTGGCGTCTTTCTTCCCGTGTACCTGATGGTGATCGTGGTGGCGCCCTATTACAGACGTTATTCCAGGAATCCGCAACTCAACGCATTTGTTCGCGGAGTGACGGCTGCAGCAGTAGGTGCAATCGCAGGCGCGGTTTTCGTTCTAGGCCGGCACGCAATTCACGATGTGCCGACCTCGCTGATTGCACTACTGTCGCTGTCTGTACTTTGGCGGTGGAGGGTGCCAGAGCCCGCAATCATCGTAGCAGCGGGTATTGCCGGACTCATTTTTTACAAAGGATGACGTTACCGAATCGCTTTAGGCTTTAAGATCAGGTGTCGATTTATTTTCTGCCTCAGTCGCCGCCTTGGGGGTGGGATTAGGATTGTCTTTCATGCCCTCTTTGAAATTGCGGATGCCGTCGCCCAATCCTTTGCCGATATCAGCCAATTTGCCCGGACCGAACACCAACAGCGCGATGATGAGCACCACAATAAGGTGCATTGGTTGTAATAGACCCTCAAACATTCTTTTTCTCCATTCAATTCGTGTTAATAATGAATTGAAGTTGACCCCTTGAATTCGCTATTAACCGCTCTTTGTTCAAA
>JGI25617J43924_10000248_pt1 | contig 10526 bp, 9 predicted proteins | sample GraSoi2013_115cm_FD_43924 | JGI IMG/M metagenome (IMG submission 43924) | reverse complement strand
CGCACCACTAAAGACCGCTACGACAAGAACAGTTAATGCCTCCTTTCCTCTCTGAAGAAGTTCTATCAAAGCCGTTTGAAAGGTGATTATTTGAGGACACCCCATTTCCCGGCAGGAGCGGCCTTCATGGACTCATGCTATTAATTACGCTTCAACTGGATTTGATATCACACTCTCTGCTCAAATGAATAGGCGACGAGCTGGCAGATACGTTTGCTTATAGATTGTGTTGTAAATCTCAACTGCCTGCGTGTCAGGCTCATAGATCTGAATTGTGTGCCGGACCGAAGAGGCTGCTTCCTCGCCTGAGTGAAAGATATTCGCACCCATGCCCGCGAGCAATGCTGCACCAGTAGCTGCTGCCTCAGTAATTTGAGGTACTTTGATCAGGCATCCGGTTACTTCTGCCTTTATCTGTAACAATAGTGTAGCTTGAGTAGTGCCGCCAATCACAGTGATTTCGGGCTGAGGTGGTGCAATGCCCAGGGTACAGAGCATCTCCGTATTATCACGCAGCCAGAAAGCAAGACCTTCCATCAGCGCCCGCACCAGTTCTGGACGGTTGTGTGAAGGTGTCAGGCCAAGAATAGCTCCGCGCGCTGAGCTTTGTCCATATGGCGTGCCGGAGCCACGAAAGGAGGGCAAAATGATAGCGCCNCGTGCGCCAGGAGGTATCTCTGCGGCTTCGCGTAGCGCTTGGGCATAGTCCTCTGGGGAGACGGTCCCTTGTTTTCCCTGACCATAGAGCAATGTAACAATCCATTCAAGCGCGCCTCCGGCGAAGTTCAGCGTACCCAGGGTTACGTAGGTATTCTGTACGACATATGCATAACTGTTGAAGCCAGTTGCCAATAGTTCCGGATTGGGACGGAATGCATCGCTCACAGCCATGATAACGCTAGCTGTACCTATTGACTCAAGCAGATGACCTGGGCGTGTCACTCCTGCGGCTAACGCGCCGCAGAGATGATCATGTCCACCCGTACTCACAATTGCTTGTTGTGGTATGCCTGTCTCTTCAGCAACTTCTTTGCTCACNGTTCCAATGGCGGTTCCACTGGGAAAGGCAGGCGAGAACCACGCTGCAGGTAGCCCCGCCTGCTGGAGAAGTGGTTCTGACCAGGTGAGTGTGCGTTGATCAAAGAGCATTGTGCGTGAGGCAATACTATAATCAGTAGCAAAGCTCCCACTCAGCTTCCACAACACAAAATCTTCAATGCTTAACCAGTGATGGATACGTTCAAATACCTGTGGAACATGATTACGCAGCCAGAGCAGCTTATTCACGCCATACGTTGGGCGTGGAATATGTCCCGTAATGGTAAAGATGCGCTCTCGACCGGCGATGTTCTCCCACCATTGTGCCTCCGCGACTGTTCGCTGGTCATACCAGGCAATAGCAGCGTGCAATACGTTTCCATCAGCATCCACGGGGAATGCTGACTCCCCCATGCTGGCTACAGAGATGGCACGGATGCGTTCAGGTCGATCACAATGCTGAACAGCAGCTTGAATGCTCCGTAGGACTGTTCCCCATAAGTCTTCTGCGTCAAATTCGCTCCATTCCGGCACTGGATGGCGTGCTATGGTGCGGCTGCTGCCGACAGCACAGATACGACCGGTTTCCACATCGAAAATGACAGTCTTGGTATTCGTTGTGCCAACATCGATGCCAACAAGGTACATAATATACTCCCTTGTACATTCAGGCTCATCGGGTGAGGATGAGCACCGTCTCTACCGAACACCTTCTTGATACTATGTATAGCTCTTTGCTGCTGACGTTACCTTACCTGCTCTCATGCAAAATATGCACTGCGTCATCCACGCTGGCATCACGATGAACGAGAGCCACTAGCGCCTGTGTCATAGCTGTGGGAGAGGGGGATTGCCAGACGTTACGACCAATAACGACGCCTACAGCCCCCGCATCCAAAGCGCCACGAATGGATGCCAGGAATTCCCGATCACCATGCGTTTTGGGACCACCTAATACTAGTACCGGCACATAACACGAGCGAATGACCTTCCTAAAACTTTCACTTTCACCTGTATAGAAGGTTTTTACAATATCGGCCCCGTTTTCGGCGGCCATGCGGCATGTATCTGCCACCTGATCTACAGCCCGAGCAGCAGGATGCTCCTCGAAACCATATGGCAGAGCCTCAGCCATCACGGGGATGTTCCAGCGATGAGCCTCTGTAGCCAGGCGAGGAAAATAGATTGTCGAACCATGACCATTCACAATGCCTGGAATGTACATAGCTGCTGCGGCATCTGCCCCTGTCGTGAGAACATCATCGATACTTATAATGAGCTCTCGTGGACGTTCCAAAAAGGGCGAAGTGGCTCCATCACAGCGTATCATTAAACCTACATCTTTGAGCTGCTTACTAAAATGTCGGGCAATACCAATGCTGGTCAGAATTGCGTCAGCGCCACCAGCTATCACTTGCTCCAGTACCCTCTCCGGGTTTTCAAACCCCGCGACAGCCCCATCAGTAGTTCCGTGATCCATTGCGATGACCACGGATCGTTCATCTGCGCCAAAGAGTCGATGAAAGCGTCTACCTAAAAGTTCACTCATAACTTATCCTTCTTCCTCTCTTTACAAAGAACATGATGTGTACTTAATAATTCCTGATGTACACCTGGTGAAAATATTGCCAAAGTATATCACGAGGGGGCAGGTTGTAGCTGAGATGCGCAATTGCTCCCATTGAGAAGGCAGTAGCTAATCGTCCGCAATCAGCAAGGCTCAACCCCTGTATTTGAGCTGTAACGAGACCGGCGACCATGGCATCCCCTGCCCCAAAGGTCTTCTTCACCGTCACAGTAGGGGGAGTCGCCATAAGCGTTGTTGCTTGCTCAACCAGCATCGCGCCCTGCCTTCCCATTGAGACAACGACCAACTTAATGTCTTCATCCAGGAGTTGATGGGCAGCTTGCTGAATTTCGGCTTCGCTCNTCAAAGAATGTNTCACAAGATGTTGTAGCTCCTCAATATTTGGCTTCACNATAGTGGGGCCTGCCTGTATACCTTCACGGAGGGCTTCCCCGCTGGTATCCAGGATGATACGCTTTTTTTGCCGCTTGAGTTGGGTGATGATCGTAGCATAGATCGTGGCAGGCACATCTGGCGGCAGAGAGCCAGATAATACGAACCAATCGCAAGAGTTCGCTAGTTGCTCGATTGTTTGGAAGAGTGTATTCATCGCTTCCTGAGGAGGAGTTTGACCTGGCATGTTGATATCTGTTGTCTGCTGGTTAACCTCATCAACGACTTTTACATTGATGCGGGTGTTTCCAGGAATGCGGACGAAACAATCAGCAATGCCTTTGGATGCAAAAAACTGCTCGAAGATATCGACATTCGACTGACCAAGATACCCTGTCACAGCGGTCTCGTGACCGTAATCTGCCAGGAATGAAGCAACATTGACTCCTTTGCCACTAGCATCAAAGCTGATTGCCTGGGCTCGATTGACTCTATTTGGCCGAAAGTTATCAACTCTCACTGTTTGGTCAATGGCCGGGTTAAGCGTAACTGTCGCTATCTTCATGAACTTTGCACCCTTGTTGCCTTGCGTCACTCCCGCCCCTTGCAAAAATTTGATCAATTTTGATTGTGTTTGATTAATATTAATTGTAATGATTTTTTAACGTTTGTCAAGGTTGCATAAATCCCTTTTTTCACTGATAAAGAGCGGGTTGAAAGAAAACGAAGAAGCTAGACCTTGCTTCGGTTTATGAGCAGATGCCAGTTTGTATTTTCTCCTAAAAATTGTTATAATCAAAATTAATCAAGATAGATACTATATTGTCAGGGGTTCGGTCCACTCGGCGTTTCTCTATATCTAGTAAGGGACTGAGAAATATGTTTACGCTCAAATGACATATCAGACCCACTCCAGATAGGCAAAGGGATTGTTGGACCAAGACCCACATTGCATGGGTATAGGGGAACATATGACGGAAGGCACTATTGATNGTTTACCTGGAAGCGATCGCAGAACTGAGGAATCCGNCGCTGATGGTCGCGCNTTTCTTACGATAGAACGTCGCATGAATATAGTTAAAGCTGTCAATATGCATAAAACGGCCACCGTTGCGGAAATCGCGGAATGGTTAGATACCTCACCTGCGACAGTACGCAGAGACCTTACCTGGCTTGACGAGCAAGGTTTGATTGCGCGCACGCGCGGAGGTGCTACCGCTATCGATTACCCTTCACAAGCACTATTGCGCAGATCCGTGCCAGCCTACGAACAACGACTGAATGAATACATAGAAGAAAAGCAGTCCATTGGACAGTGTGCGGCTGAACATATTCATGATGGGGAAACGATCATACTTGACGCCAGCTCGACAAACCACTATGTGCTTCCTTATCTCACGAAGAAACGAGACTTGACAGTCATCACCAATTCTCTTTATATAAGCAAAGAGCTGTTGACAATAAGCGAGACGAACCCAAGCCTGACCGTTATTTGTTCGGGTGGAACATTATTCATGCGCTCCTACTCGTTTATTGGCATGATCGCTGAACAGGCGCTAAGCCAGTTCTATGTGGATAAGGCATTTATCGGACTACGTGGGATTTCTTTGCACCACGGACTCACCAGTCCCTTTCCAGAAGAGATTCCAGTCAAGCGCCAAATGATCAAGTGCGCGGGACAAGTCTTTATTTTGGCTGATCATACAAAATTTAATCTCACTTTTGCTAGTCTAATTGCGCCTCTTAACGTCGTTCACACTCTGATCACCGATGCACGAATCACCCCCGAAGTTGCTCGACAGATGAGCGCTGCTATTCCTAATGTGGTCATAGCGCCACTTATAGTAAGGTCAGGCCTCGAGTAGGATTGTTCTCTTCAATGTAACAGGCACTATCTTGGACAAATGGTGTTCCAGTAGCAAATAGCCGGAAAGCGGCTCTCCGTCGCTTTTGGTGAGTCAAAGCGCAATGGGTAACGATGTTCTCAGCAAATAGATAAGAAACATAAAGTCTCCGTTTACACTTCTCCTTGATATGTTTAAGATTATTCCCACCCAAAACCCTTGACATTACTTGCATCTAAGTGTAAAATGCATATAGATGCTAATTCAACATCTGAAAATTATCATATACGTAACTAGATGCATATAGGTGCGATATGGCGGGAGAAAACAGAGACAACGCAAGAAAGAATGCGGTGAACGAAGCATGGTCAAAAAACTGGCTCGTTCCCATCCTTCTCTTAATGCTGAGGGAGTGGAGTTCCTACGGCTATGAGTTGATGGAGAAGATGGCAACCTTCGGCTTAGCCGCGATGAACCCAGGCACGTTCTACCGGACGTTACGGCAGATGGAAAAGGATGGGATGGTTAGATCCAGTTGGGATACCTCGGAAGGTGGACCTGCCCGCCGTGTATACTCAATCACGGAGGCCGGTGAAACTTACCTGAATTACTGGGCCGAGTCTCTGGATCAATACCAAAGGATGATGGATACATTCTTCCAGCTCTACTCTGGTCATCCGACTTCGAGAGACAAAAAGGATCAGAAGTAGGCCAAAAGGAATAAGCATCTGAGCTGCAGCTGGATCAAGACCGTCAGGCCAATGTAAGAGGATTAAACAGGAACAATGAGTACTGTTTAGAGTAACAGTCAAGCAGGAAACTGTAAAAGAAAAGGAGCAAGATAATGGCTAACAAGGACAGACTTAATGAGGCAGCATGGAACCTGAGCAATGCAGCACGCGAAGCAAATCAGGCCATTGCCAACAGTGCTGTTGCAGCCCAGGATCGAAACATGAAGTTTGCGCAGAGTACCTTCGAGAATGGTGTCGAAGTACTCAAGAGTCATGCAGAGAGTACCAGGGCACTGATGGATGAGTTGGTGCAGGAGCCTTCGAAGGATCGAGCCATATTCCAGTCAGTAGCAGATAATGCTGTTGCTGCCCAGGAGCGGAACGTGAGGTTTGCTCAAAGCCTCGTCCAGAATGGGACCGAGGTGCTTAAGAGTCATGCGGAGGACACTCGCGCCCTGATGCAGACGCTAACTGAGCAAACGCAGAAACAGCAAGAGGCTTTTCAGGTGTTGGTCCGTGAGTCAATGGATGCCTACCTGGACTACTTCTATGCCCCATTCTCCTATTACGAGCAGACATTGGAGACCGCTGGGTCGATAGCCCGGCAGGGTGTTGAGACCGTTCAGAAGATCGCTCGCCAGGGAATGGAAGCAGTCCAAAAGGCTACTCGCCAGACGGTGCAGTCAGCTACAGAGTAACATGCATTCAACGCATATACGTGGAGGGGTCGGAGCATCAGCACCGACCTTTCTTTCTATATGGTATCATATTGGTGAGTATTGACGTGATTACTCACGTCTCGAGGCTGAGCAAAGGAGTATTAGCAATGCCAGAGGATGGAAATTCCACAGGACCTGCAGATCCAATAGAATTGTGGGAGAAATGGTATGGCACAACTTCCAAAGCATGGTCCAAATCCCTGGATGGAAGCAAGGAAGCTTTCGTGGACCCTTTCGGTCTTTACCGACCGTGGTTGAAAAGCGTAGGCGCTACTCAGGAGCAAATGAAGGCCAGCCCTATCGGAAAGACGGATCCTAAAGAGTTCTGGAGCCAGTGGCTCGAAGCATCTGTAGATGTCTGGAGAAGAGCCTCCGAGGGAGGAGCAGACCCGTTAGGGTTTACTACCCAATGGCTAGAGATGATGGAAGAGGCCCGAGCCAGGATTCTGACTGAAGGAAACATCCCCGCGGACCCCTTTACTTTTATTAAGCAATGGTATGATGCCACAAGTGAGACATGGGCAAAAGTAATTGGTGACGTCATCGGAACCGACAGGTTCATGGAATCAGCCAAAGAGTTCTTAGAAAGCTATACGAGCTTCTATAGGACATTCCGCCGCGCAAATGAAGAATTCTTCAGAAATCTCCAACTTCCCACTCGCTCCGATATTGCCAGGGTTGCAGAGCTTGTGGTTGAATTGGAAGACAAGGTCGAATTAATCGAGGATACGCTTGAAGACTTCGAGGATAACTTTGCTAAAGCTATAACAAGCAATCTCAAAGAACACCTGGACCGGGTAGATATGAAACTAGATGCGCTTCCTGACATATTGCAAAAGCTTACGATTGTAAACGGTTTGGAAAAGCGCCTGGATCAGGTAGATATGAAACTAGATGCGCTTCCAGCCACACTGCAACCGCTTACAACTATAGATAACCTTGCAAATCGTCTGGACCAGGTAGAGACGAAATTAGATACACTCCCTACTACATTGCAACAGCTCACGGCTGTAGACAGCCTGGAAAAGCGCCTGGATGGAGTGGAGAACAAGCTGGACAAACTTCTTTTAGCTTTAGAGAAGAGCGAAGCCAGCGAACCTTCAATAACCCCAAAGTCTACTAATTCAACTCGTAGCAAGACCAGAGAAACCAAACACCAGTCTTCAACAGATTAAATACTCCTAATAGAGGCTGAATTAGTATAGAGGAGGACTATATGAGCCAGAATAATACCACACAAAGCGACCTTGAGAGCGCCTTCAAGAAATACAGAACAGGCATGGAGATTGTCCTGGAGGGAGCAAAGGCGGACACAGGCCAGAGTCCTAAAGAGGTTATCTGGACCAAGAACAAGGCTAAACTTTATCATTACGAACCAATGGTAGAAAAGCGCTTCCCAGTCCCCATCCTGATGATCTACGCGCTCATTAACCGTCCCTACGTTCTGGATCTTCTGCCCGGGAATAGCCTCGTAGAATTCCTGGTAAGTCAGGGCTTCGACATATTCATGCTCGACTGGGGCACGCCAGGTGACGAGGATAAAAATCTTTCCTTCGATGACTATGTCTTAGACTACCTACCACGAGCTGTGAAAAAGGTNCTNAGAGCGACTCATGCAGAGGAAATCACTCTGTTGGGCTACTGCATGGGCGGAACAATGACTGCCATGTACGCAGCACTTTTCCCAGATAAACCCCTCAGGAACCTGGTCCTGCTCACCGCCCCCACAGACTTCGCACCNGATGAAATGGGTCTATTTGGTGTTTGGACCAACGAAAAGTACTTCAACCCCGATCGNGTGGTAGAGGCATTTGGAAATGTTCCAGCCGATCTAATCGATACGGGCAACCGNATGGTCAGGCCTNTCACCAANTACGTCGGTTCCTATGTCACAATGTGGGATCGCATCATGCAAGGTAAATCGATGGACACATGGCTGGCAATGAGCAAGTGGGTAAATGATGGTGTACCATTCCCCGGTGAGGCGTTCAGGCAATGGATTCGGGACTTTTACCAGCAGAACAAGCTCGTGAAGGGAGAAATTACGCTTCGCGGTCGCCGGGTAGACCTCTCGAATATTACATGTCCTGTCCTCAATATCGCAGGTAAAAAGGATCACATTTGTACACTACCTCAGGCCGAGGCTACCATGGGGCTCATCAGTAGCCAGGACAAAGAGTTCTTCGTGGTCGATGCTGGGCATGTAGGTCTGTTGACAGGTTCAGAAGCCAGGAAAGTTCTCTGGCCTAAATTACTCACCTGGATGGAATCACACTCAAAATAAGAAGGATGTAATATTCAAGCCAGCTAACTAAAAAGGGGGTGTGGAACTTTCGTGAATGTGTTTGCCGTTCTGTGATGCATTTGTGACAGAACGAGGTTTTCTTTCTTCCAAATATGGAGCCTTCGGCAATTTTGTCGTATACTAAATCTATGTAAGACAGTAAGCTCTACAAATAATGGAAGGAGCCTAACAATGGGATCTTTAGAAGGAACGGTTGTCGTAGTCACAGGCGCAGCAAGAGGTATAGGACGCGCAATAGCAGAAGAGCTGGGGCAAGGCGGATCAAAAGTAGTGGTGAATTATTCTCAAAGCAAAGCCCCAGCAGAGGATTTGGTAGCCCAACTTCAGCAGAACGGATCGCCCGAATCGCTAGCGATTCAGGCGGACGTTTCAGACGCCGAACAGGCAGCCAGGCTCATCGAGGACACGGTGAAACATTTTGGCCGGATAGACGCACTGGTCAACAACGCCGGCATCAACGTCGACCGTACGATGAAAAGAATGTCTGTGGATGACTGGAACAAGGTCATTCAAACCGACCTGAATAGCTGCTTCTACACAGTTAAAGCTGCGCAGTCGTATTTCATACAACAGGGACGTGGAACAATTATTAACATCAGTTCTTTCGTAGGACAGGCGGGTAACTTCGGACAGGCTAACTATGCGGCGGCCAAAGCAGGCATCATCGGCTTCACCAAAGTAGCTGCCCTTGAGTTAGCTCGGAATAACATAACCGTCAATGCCATCTGTCCGGGCTTCATCGAAACAGATATGTACTCAGGGGTTCCGGATAATGTGAAGGAGTCCATCCTGAAGAGAATACCTCTTGGTCGTGTCGGTAGACCCCAGGAAGTTGCTCGAGCTGTCCGCTACCTTATCGTCGACGGAGCGTATATTACTGGTCAAACCCTCAACATCAACGGCGGAATTTACATGTAGTGCATCATTGTATTTGATGTGACGAAGAAGGAGTACACACTGACGTGAGTAGTAACCTTAGCTTTGAACATACCGATAGTATTTTGATTGAAGAGCGCGTTTTCGTACCATCCAAAGACATCGTAGAAAATGCTAATATTACCGCTTACATGAAGTCCAAAGGTTTTGATAACTACGAGGACTTTTATCGATGGTCGCTGGCTAACCGCAACGAGTTTTGGGAAGACATGGCGAAGGAGTTGCACTGGTTTAAACCCTGGCAGACAACTTTCGCGTGGACCGAAAAGCCTTTCTTCAACTGGTTTGTCGATGGCAAGTTCAACATCGTTTACAACTGTCTTGACAGGCATATGCAAACCCCAACGCGTTCAAAAGTTGCATACTATTGGGAAGGCGATCTTGGCGCAACTCGCACAATCACCTATCAAGACCTGTTTGTCATGACGAACCGGCTGGCAAAAGGCCTGCAAAACCTGGGCGTCAAGAAGGGAGACCGGGTAGCAATTTATTTGCCCATGATACCCGAACTGGTAGCGGCAGTATTAGCCGTGGCTCGCCTGGGAGCGGTGCACATGGTGGTATTTGGTGGCTTCGCGGCCAGTGCCCTTCGCGATCGCATTATTGACTGCGATGCCAAAGCGCTCATTACGGCTGACGGCAGCTATCGCGGGGGCAAATTGATCGAACTCAAGCAAATTGCGGATGAAGCGATCGCCGAGACACCAACTGTCCAGAAGTCGATTGTTGTCCGGCACACAGGTATGGAAGTGCCAATGAAGGCAGGCCGCGATATCTACATGGACGACTTGCTTGCAGATATTCCTGAAGATACCGTTGTACCCGTTGAACCAATGGACAGCGAGGATATGCTCTACATCCTTTACACCAGCGGCAGCACGGGCAAACCAAAGGGTGTTGTACACGTCCAAGGTGGCTACGCCGTTGGAACATACGCCACCACCAAGTTTGTGTTTGATATAAAACCGAGCGACGTTTTTTGGTGTACCGCCG
>JGI25617J43924_10000244_pt1 | contig 10607 bp, 12 predicted proteins | sample GraSoi2013_115cm_FD_43924 | JGI IMG/M metagenome (IMG submission 43924) | reverse complement strand
TCTTCGTTCAGGATTTCGCCTGCTGGCTCCCGCTCGGCTCCGCCTCGCTCACGCCCGCAAACCGGCTCAAGTTCAAATCCTCTCGCCCCGACCATTTAAGAACCCCGCTTTCTTGAGCTGGTAACTCGTTCGGGGACTTCTCTTCGTTCAGGATTTCGCCTGCTGGCTCCCGCTCGGCTGCGCCTCGCTCACGCCTGCAAACCGGCTCAAGTTCAAATCCTCTCGCCCCGACCAATTAACCTTCGGGTCTTTAATGCGGATAGAAGCCGTCGTTCTTCAGTCTCTGGCTCCGCAGTTTGTGCCCTGTGCCCAATTTTGCGACCACCCAGTTTTTCAACCACTGCCAGCACCGCGTCCCTCCACTGGCTGGCTCCTTCAACTTCATCATCCGTGAGGGCCGCAGCGGATGAAGCTGGAATTTCTTGCCGGAGCCGAGTTCCTTTCGGACACCGTCCCTTCAATGCGGCTTGAGGAGCTTCAAGTCGGATTTTTGGGGGATTTCATTTTGAGTGGAACATTAAGTACCGAGGCAACGGCTGACGAAACGCTCTAGTTCTCTTCGTTTGCTGCCGGGCCTCTGCTCGGAAAGAGAGTTGGTTCACTCGCACCAAACATGACAGAGTTTGTCATTTCTGACGTTTAAGAATTTGGCGGAGACACAGCTACGGCTTCAAGGCCGTGTTTCGCTCAGTGGTAAATGACCTCGTGTCAATCTCACAGTTGGGTAAGCTACACGAAACAATTGCCTCCGCCGTTGTACGCGACAAAAATCCCAAGGTTGCCCCTGTCCGCGGTGAGGAGAGCAGGTATATTGGGTATGAACATTGGTTCAAACGTTGGATGTGATTACCTTGCAAGTGCTGTGTGGACGTGCCTCTGTTCGCGTCGCTTTGGGGAGTTCAGAATTCTTTCTCCAGGACTGAGAGTCGCCGGAGTTCTAAAATCGTCGTTCAGGATTTCGCCTGCAGGCTCCCGCTCCGCTCCGCCCCGCTCACGCCTCCAAATCCGCTCAAGTTCAAATCAGCTCGGCCCGACCAGCGCGTGATCGGGTGATCGGATAGATCAGAAACATACAGGGCTAGGCTTGAGAAGAATGAAATCAATACTTTCCAGCCGACCTCAGAGCGGCCTCGATAGTTGCGAGCGGCAGCAACAAGCTGAGGGGTGCGTCCGCCAGGGGCGCAGCGCCATAGCCGGCGTACCAAGCGGCTACCTTTTCGTTCTTGGCATCGATAAGCAGGGCGACACCCCCCACTTCTGCGGCAGCCAGCAAGCAGCGCCTCCCTGCGGTGAGCAAGAGCTGTCCCCCAAGCCCATGCCCCTGGACCTTGCGATCGACGGCCAAGCGCGCCAGACGGAAAACTGGCACGTCATAACGTGCCAGCCCGCGTCGCACAATTTCCGGAGTCCGGGCGTATTCGACCGAAGCCGGGCTCAGGCTATAGAAACCAAGAATGGTCTTATTGTCGGCATCGTCAATGGCGAGGAAGGTTTTTGCGCCGCCCAAATCGTGACTCTTGCGTGCATGGCGCTGCAAAAATTCGTTCAGCGCTGCTTCGCCGCAGTCGAAGGCTTTGCGATCATGTTTCTTGCTGATCGGCTCCTCGTGCCATGCCGGGAGACTCATGATTTTTTCTTCTTCTTTGGCAGCGCACGGGCAGCGGCTCGCAATTTCGCGTTCGGCCTGGGTGGATTTTCCAGGACGTTTAGTACACGGAGGCTGTCTCTTTCAGAAAGACGAAGATGCTCGGCGTCCTCGATGACCGCCTTAGCGCTACGTAAAGCGTGCTGCAGGACGAAATCCGTGAGGTCGGTATTTTCGAGCGCAGCCGCACGCAAAAGCATCGTCTTTTCCTCGGCCCGAACCCGCATGGACATCCGGTCATTGTCTTCTACTGCTACTCGTGGCATGGCGAGTTTCCTTTCTCTTGTACACATTCAAATGGTACACACCGCTTGTCTTAGAGTCAAGATATGTACGGATTGATTACGTACAACCAACCGAGCCTTTTGGTCATCCGCCTACCTGGGCCAGGCTGACGGCCTGCGCAACGCGCTTTGGATAAGTTCTTCGATTCGTTTGGTGACAATTCGCGACGTGTCGCCGGGGCCCTCAATGGCTGGCAGCCACGGTTTTGAGTGGAGGCGTTTCGGCTCTCGAGCCGGATCCGTTGCTCAACTCCATATACGCCCGCCGGTAATAGACCATGTTGTACCAGCCTGGCCAATTCTTGACATGGGCAAAGGCCGCCGCAAAAAATAGCCCATAAGGTTTGCTATCCGGGGAGACCTCGAGCGTATACAATCCGCTCGGATCGAAATCCACGAACTGGCGGAATGACGTCTGGTCGCTGATCCATTGCGGTTCGTACTCTTCGATTGCTGCCAGCGCGACCAGCAACGGTTCGGGAATGTAGACCCAGCCGCGGACCAGCGACAGCAGGAAGTCCGCCCCTTGCTGAGATCCATTTTTGCTGGTTACCTCCATGCCCGAGGCTCCCTCGCGGACGATATAGCCTGGCGTATCGCCGCTCCGGCCGCTGTCTAACAACTCTTGCAGCTGCGTGGATTCTTCGTCGATGGCGAGCGGCAGCGGGCCCGAATCGGGCAGCACCATCAGCGGGTAGGGTTTCGGAACCTCGGCCTTCAAGTTCCGGCGCACCCAGCGCTCGAACCTCGATTGTGGAGGTCCTTGCGAAAGAGCACGCTGGCGCATTGCCAGGTAACGCACGCGGTTCTGAAAGCGCCGCGCGGTGCGTGGCGTATTTTTCGCCCCGCTGGTCATCACCAGGGGATGCCAGATGTTGAGCGCGTTCACGAAGGGCTTGGTGTCGGTGATGGTTCGCTCCGGCACGCGACGCAAGGCCGTCGAAACCAGGCCCAGCGCAACCAGACCCATGAGATAGAAGGGCCAGAACGCAAGCCAACCCAGATGCGCTCCAGCGTTGCCCGGCTGAATTTGCGGCTGTTCGCGCGGGACAGGTGAGGGCGTGGGCTCGGGCGCAGCTGGGAGCGAAGGGGAGCGATTAGCGTCGAGGGACTGCCCTGCGCGAGACGCAATGGAGGCGTCGGTCGAGGGCGGCTGGCTCGCCTCCGAAGGCAAAACAAAGAACTGGCGCGCCATCGGCTTAATGGAATGGCCGGCCAGCAATCCAGCACCGGTGACCACGGACGCAACCAGCGCCGCCCGAATCCAGGGCGCAAGCCAGCTCGAGCCGGCATCGGCCACTCGCAACACTTTCTGTGCCCGGAGTTCGTTCTTGGGTTTTTCGTTCTGCTCTTCGTCAGTTTGAAACAGCAGACGTTTTTGCAGACGCGTCGGTTCAGGAACAGCAACCTCGATCTGGATCAGTTTGTCCAGATAGAGATGGGCAAAGGCGCGTCGTTTCGCCGCCACTTCGACGGCAGCGAATTCCTGTCCGGCGCCGTTTCCATTACCTCCGCCCTCGGCGGCCGCCACTTGAGCGTCGCGGATGAAGCGCTCGATCTCCTCCTGGGAAAGACCCATGGCATCCCAGCTCAGGGTATCCACGGTGCGCCGGAAGCTGATGCCGACACAATGCTCGACGATGTCGCGAGCCATGCCCAAAACGATAAAGCAATCGCCGCTCGAGACCAGGAAGTTGACCGCCTCCAGTACCTCGCGCATTTTTTCCGGACGGCAGCGATCTAGGTCGTCGATCAAGATGAGCATGCGCCGGCGATCGCCCAAGGCTTTGGTTACATCGGCAAACTCTGCGGCGAAACGCTGGCGGAAGCTGGTTTGGGCGTCCAGGTCTTTCACTTTAGTGCCGCCCGACATGGTGGTCAGCAAGCTGGCGGGATTCGTGCCGAAAGCGGTCAGCCCGGCGGATAGTGCTTTGAGCGCTGCCAAAATTCCTGTCACCAAAGTGACGACGGAATTGTCCTTCATGAAATCCAAAAAACTCTTCAGCTTGTTTTCCGAAGGGCCGGCAAAAAGGAAATGCAACAAAGTCCCAAAGGTAACACCGGAATCACGCAGAAACACTTCCGCGCGGTACATGAGGAAGAGCAGCGCACCGAGCATGGTCAGGCGAAGCCAGGAGCGCTGGACGCGGATCGCGGCCAAGCGTGCGCGAAAGATCCATCCGTTCCACGACGACCATAGCGGAACCGCCTGCGCCTTTACCGCTTGCAACAACGCGGCGAGCAGTTGCTCTTCCTTCTGATGATGCCAGGCGTTGAACCAAACCGGCCGCGAGCCGGAGTCTTCGAGACTCTTCTTGAGGAGGTTCATCAACGAGCTTTTGCCGCTGCCCCATCGCCCGTTGATCCCGATCGCCAGCGGTGGCCGCGTCTTGTCGTTGCGCAAGAAGAAGGCCAGTCCTGCGGCGATGGTGCCGAGTCCCAGCGCATCGGGCTCGCCCGGTTCGAGAGGCTTGTCGCTGATGGCTTTGTTGCCGATGCCGTCTTGCGGGCGGCTCGGTGGATCGAGGGGTTTATCCGCGACTGCCTGCCTGGCAATACTCGAAGGAACCGGCTGCGATGGAAGATTAGGCAAGTGTTCTTTATCGTGGCCGACAGGAGCAAATCCCGTGAACGCGTTGATCCCGGCCAGTTGCCGGCGCCATTCGGCATCGGCTTCAGATTCTTGGGCGCGCTTGCCCGGCGGCGCCAACAGCGGAGAAGCCAACACACCGCACAGCAGCAGCGCCAGCCAGTACCAAGGCGGCAGGAAGCGCACGTAGAGATCGTCCGTATCCTCCTCCAAGCGAGCCGATTGCGTCGCTGGATACCAATGAGCGCCGCCGTCATTCGTCCGAAGAATCACGCCGTTACGTCCGACCAACCATCCCTCTCGCTGGTCCGGCGTCAGGGCAACCTCTTTCAGCGTGTACCGAGAATGATCAAGACTCTTGATGCCGTCCACAATCTGCGGCGCCAGCGGCCGTTTTTCGTTCGACGTCATCCTTACGCGAATTCCTTGCTGAGTGATCGTCGCGATCGACGAGGTATCTTTAGGAGACGGGGGCCGTGCCTCGTGAGCTAGCCAATGCGCCCCAGCATCCTTGGAGATATAGAGGACAGAGTCTGCAACTGCCTCGAGCTCGTTGCCCGAGGTCTCGAGCTCGAGCAAATCCGGCGGCTGCGTAGGAGGATGCCAAACCGTGATGGTCCCCACATTGCCGGGTGGCGGCACTTTGCCCACGCCGGCCGGTTTTTGCAGACCGCTCCCGGAAAGAGGCACGTCGACGTACAAGCCGTTTTGCGTCCTCGCCCGAAGGACGGCGGCAGTCCTGCCTGTTGCATGAGGTGAAAAAGCGATGAAGACCGTGCATGCCTCTCCAGGTTGAAGCGGGCGTTTGACGCAGCCGTCTTTCTCGACCCGAAAATCTTTCGACGTGAGCGAGTCGAGCGTGACCATCGCTTGTTGCTTGCTGACATTCCGGAACTGGAATTTGTACGAACCGGCGGAGCCGACCTGAATCGGCCCGAAGCTGACCCTTGAAGGACTGGCCACGATCAGCGCTGTGCTTGCCGTTTGCTGAGCTACGTCCGCCTGCTTCAAAGTATTGTTTTGTTGGGTCTCGGGCGATGGAGCGGTCGTCTGGCTTTGCGGCTGTGATTTTTGTTTTGAGTGCGCAGGTTCGCTTGTACCCGCGTACACAATGGATACAACACTTGGCCAGCGCCATGAGCCGGAGCGAGCCGGCCGGGCCAAAGCGGCTTTTGCTGGATTGGCTTGCGGGACCCGGAATTCGCGTCCGGAAGTATCGAACTCGAGCAGCGTCCAGCTGTCGCCCTGATCCTTGCTGAACGCGAGCAAACCGTCTTCGCCCGCAATCCAAAGCTTGCCGTCGGAAGCCGGCAATACGGTATTGATGTTGCCCGTGATTCGAGGAAGGCCGGCGTCGAGGTTCCATTCTGCCGGATGCAACCACCATGAAGAGCTGAAGCGCGGGTAGGGCTCGTGCCAACGATAAGGCTGACGAAATTGCCGGTACGCCAGCATGCTGAATCCGACAAACAGCAGTATCGTTGCCCAGCCCAGATGAGCCGGCTTCACGTTTTCGATGCGGAAGACGCCCGCCAGCCAGCGAAGAGGCTCGAAGATACGCCTCCAGCCTTGACCTGGGTCGTCCACTTCGCCATTGTGACCAGGATCTTTTTTCTCAGCCATCTTGGCTCTTGCCCCCAGAATTCGGACGAAAGTTCTACTTCTGGATAGTGACCCGGTACCTGTTTCCGTTTCCGTGGCGAAAGACGATTCGCGAATGGCCGATTTGCGAAATGAACGCGATAGTACCGTTACGGCCGAAGAGCTTTTGGATGCGCTTTTTCTGAAATCCCGAATCCCGGCCGTCGTGAGCCGGGGTGAGGGATCTCTATAGCCGCGAAACGCTATGGGGACACGAATTGGAAATCTATATGGATCCCTCACCCCGGCAAAAGAGGCCGGGGATTCGGGATTTTAGAAAACGGTGCCCGCGCGAAACGCGCCCCAAGCTCCGGGCGGACGTTCTCATACCACACCCGCGCTTCTTTCAGGACAGCGTCCGCCTCTGGTAGCCAGACGACCGGGAGCGTCACGGTTTCTTGAACAGGCCCGCCTTCACTTGCTCCCAGGGGATGACATCGGAAGGATTTTGCTCATGCCGCTCGATGCTGTAATCCAGCTCCACGCGTTGGGCGTCGGTCAATGCTGCGCCTCGGCTTCCAGGCTTTCCCACGCCACATCCAGCAAATCAGCCCTCTCGGCAGCGGAGAGGTTCTCTATTTGATTTCGCAAATCGCTCATCGTCTATAAACCTAGAGCGGTTTCCCTGCTCTGGCAAGCGCTCCTTCATCGTTACGGCCGAAGAATTTTCTGGATGGCCTGCAAGGATCTCTCCACCTGATGTAACTCGGTTGCGCTGAGGCGAGCCAAATGTTTGGCCAGAAACCTTACTCGCCGCGCGCGGCCTGCCCGGAGTACAGCCGAGCCCTTGGCCGTGGCTGCAATCAGCACCGAACGACGGTCTTGCTCGTTCAACCTGCGCCGGGCCAGCCCCGCGGCTTCCAGAGCATCGACAATGCGGCTCATGGTCGGCGGGCGGACTTGTTCGGCCCCAGCCAGATCGCTCAGTGAGATCGGCCCGCCAAAGACAATCACGGAGAGGGCCGAGAGTCGCGCCGGACTGATGCCGCTGGCGGCGTCCTGGACACGCACCCGGCGGAGCAGGTGGATGGCGGCACTGTGCAGACGATCGGCGATCTCTTCTGGCCTGGGCGGCTTGGGGCGAGCGGACATCTCTTAGCAAGGCTAACTATTTTCTTGACTAAGGTCAAAGCCGGGCTTATTAATTAGCTATGCTAAGCAATTAAACGAGGGCGGACACTGTATGCAAAACGAAATCCAGCTGTCGCGAATTAGTGCGGTGATGTTGGGCGTACGCGATCTGGCGGCGGCCCTGGCCTTTTATCAGAACAAACTCGGGCTCAAGGTGATCATGCAAGAGCCTTCTCTGGCTTTACTGCAGTGCGGCGCCGTGCTCTTGGGTTTGAGCCGCGGCCACACCAACCTTGCTCCCCACGTCGCCGGAGCCACCGAGGTTGTCTTTCAGGTGGACAATGTGCGCGCCGCTCACAAGGCTCTTGCGGCACGCGGCATCGAGTTCACTACAGAGCCGCGTCAGGCCACGCCCACCGATTGGGTAGCGCACTTCAAAGACGTTGATGGACATCTGCTGTCTGTCTTCGGACCGGAAGGAGAAGATCGCGCGTAATCGCCGTGATCGCGCGTGATCGCCGTCATCGGAACCTTCCCGATCTCGGCGATTCGGGCGATGGCGGCGATCCCCTAGATCGGAATCAACCCGCGCCTGATTCCCAGGCTGACGGCTTCGGTTCGGCTGGCAGCGCCCAGCTTGCCTAGGATCGAGCTAATGTGAAACTTGGCGGTGTGTTCGGAAATGGCAAGCCGCGCGGCAATCTCCTTATTGCCCAGGCCGTCGCCGAGCAACCGGAGCACCTGGCGCTCGCGAGCTGTGAGTTCCTCTCGCTCGTTTTCATCCTCGTCTTCATGAAGGGCCACTTGCGGATGAATGAACCTGGATGCCAGCGAGCGCGCCGAACTCGGATGAAGCAATATCAATCCCGCCTCGGCAGCGCTGATTGCCAGTCGTAACTCGTCGGAATTTGGCTCGCGAGAAATGATGGCGTTGGTTCCCGCACCTAGCGCGGTCTCAACCCAGTGCGCATCCGGCGCGTCGATCAACGCCACAGACCCCAGCGTGCCTTGGGCTCCTGGTGAGCGGTCCACNAACCTGACGAAGGCCGTCGCTTNTGCGGGAGTCGCGATGTCCGCAACCAGAATTTGCGTGGCCGTTTCGCTAGCGACATGGTGCCGAGCTTCGAGANTGGCGANGACCTTCGTCGTGCTCCGCTCCAGATTTTTGGCCACACTGGAGAGCCAACTTCGACGAGCAGGCGAGGCGGCATACAGCGAGATTTGGATCCTATTCTTCATNAGCCGCAAACCATGGACCGCAAACCGCCTCGCGTGCTCGTGTCATCTCACCCGATCGGACGCGCCTCCAGTTTTAGTCTCGTCTTGTTCGCCGCGCCGCCGCGGATGAACAGTGCCTCCACCTCGCTGCCGATCTGGCGCGAGCGTAGCACGTCTTGCACTCCGTCGGTGTCGGCCACGGCCTTTCCTTCAAGCTCGATCAAGGTATCGCCTAGAAGCACGCCGGCCTTCCCCGCNGGACTGCTGGGTTCGACATGAACCACGAGAAGTCCTTCGTCGGAAATTAGATTCAGGCTGCTNCGTAAGGATTCCGGCAGCGAAACGCTGTGCATCGCCAATCCCAGGTACGGACGCTCGACGCGGCCCTTCTCCAGCAACTCGCCGGCGATTCGCGTCACCGTAGAAGCGGGAATGGTAATTCCAGATCGATGCAACCCAACGGTGTTGATCCCCAAGAANTCTCCCTGGCTGTTGAGCAAGGGGCCACCCGAAAAACCCGAATATAGAGTGAGGTCGGGGCGCAGAAACTGATCCAGTTCGCCGCCACGCCGGGTTCGCCACGGGCCCGGCATGAGCCCGGAGATGATTCCGGAACTCGCCACGATATTGCCTCGCCAAGTGCGCGCAATAGCCAGCGTAAGCTCTCCGATGCGCGGCTTCGCTTCGGTTCCCCACCGCACTTGACCAGATTCGACGCGTTGCTCCAGCCGCAAGACCAACAGGTCGGTTCCCGGATCGCGTCCGGCAATACGCGCAGACACCCGCTCACCGCTGGCCAGAACCACGCGAGCCTCTTCGCCGCGCAGCGCGTGATTCACGGTGATGATCGAATCTGTGGAGAGGAAAACTCCGCTGGCGGGATAACGCCATCCGTGCACCGCAACCACTGAGCGTCCCGCCAACTCAGCCGCCTGGGCCAGTTCAGCCGACAATGTGTTCCAAATCTTTTCTGCCATGTTTGGTCCCCTTCATTAACCTTGTGAAACCAGTATGCGGGAAAGGAGAGGGCCGCCGCATCCGCCATTTGGGTAGTTCTTCTTCTGAAAGACGCTGCTGCCGTCACGTATGGGCTTGGCTGGCGGCATATATTTTCCAACCGGAAAAAACTTGTCCCAACAGGTCGATTTAAAGACTTNGGCGCGTCGTACTGGTGCAGGACGTTCGATTGTTAAGAGGGNGTCGTCGGCATCCAAGCCAGGAAAAGACCCGCGTTTGCAGGTCGCAAGACGGCCGGCGCTTACCCTTGGAGATCTTATTCTCGATGACTACAGACCAACTCAAGGAGAAAACCAAATGAAGAAGCAAGTCAAAGCAGTCCCAGAAGGCCATCACACCGCGTCACCTTATCTGGTCATCCGCGACGCCAGTCGCGCCATCGATTTTTACAAGCGAGCCTTTGGCGCGCAGGAACTCTACCGGATGCCGGGACCTGACGGCAAAATCGCTCATGCGGAGATCAAAATCGGAGACTCAGTCATCATGATCGGGGAGGAATCCCCGCAGATGAACGCCCAGTCGCCCCAGGCTTTGAAAGGCACCCCGGTCAGCATCTTTCTTTACCTCGAAGACGTGGACTCGGTTTTCAAAAAAGCCATTGCGGCGGGTGGCAAACAAGATGCCCCGGTACAAGATATGTTCTGGGGTGACCGTTATGGCAAGCTAACCGACCCATTCGGACACCAGTGGCAGTTGGCTACGCACATCGAGGACGTCCCTCCGGAAGAGATGGCCAAGAGAGCGTCGTCGGCCTTCGCGACTAACTAAATACAATGTCCAGGTTAAGCTAGTTGTAGTTCCGGGTGGTGTGTACCAACAGCAAGGCAACAGCAAAGGGAGCGTCAGGCTGTGAGCCACGCACCTGCGGGGCCAGGTTGAAACAGGAATGAACAAGAGGTCTTAAAACGCGGAGGCGCGGAGACGCGGAGGAAGATTGGGAGGTTCGGGGCTCTGGGTGGACGATGACTCCGCGGGAACGCAATTGGCAAACTCTGACCAGATCTTTGTCCGCGTCTCCGCGTCTCCGCGTTTAAAGTAGTTGAGCATGCGCAAGCCGAATCCTTCTCTTTCATCGCATCACCATGACTTCCGTGGACTTGATCAGGGCAGACGCGATCTGGCCCTTTTCGAGGCGCATCTC
>JGI25617J43924_10000243_pt1 | contig 10615 bp, 8 predicted proteins | sample GraSoi2013_115cm_FD_43924 | JGI IMG/M metagenome (IMG submission 43924) | reverse complement strand
GCCGGAATCGTTTTGACAAGGATCGTGGATGGACGAGGCGGCCTACGGCAGCTTTTCTCCCGAATGTTTCTGGCCAAGTTTTCGGGGCTTTGGTACATCACGTTACTCATTCCCCCAACTATGATTTTGGCCGTCCTGATTCTTATGCACGCATTCGTTCCCCGAGCTTACACTCCTAACTATTTTTTTGTGGGCATTCTATTCGGAATGCCGGCTGGGTTCCTGGAAGAAATCGGATGGATGGGCTACGCGTTCCCGAAAATGCGTTCCCAAAGCAACGGATTGACCGCGAGCATCCAACTTGGGCTTTTGTGGAGCCTGTGGCACTTGCCAGTTATCAACTTCCTGGGGACCGCTACTCCTCACGGTGTCTTTTGGGTGCCATTTTTTCTCGCGTTCACGTTCGCTATGACGGCAATGCGAGGGCTGATCGCATGGGTTTACACCAATACGAAGAGCGTATTGTCAACGCAGCTCATGCATGTAAGTTCCACAGGCTCACTTGTGTTTTTTAGTCCACCACGTGCGACAGCCGCACAAGAAGCCCTATGGTATGCGCTCTATGGAGCGGTGCTGTGGATTGTACTGGCAATCGTCGTTAAGAGGTTCGGCAGGCAGCTCGCAGGCCGGTCGTCTTAAGATTCCGGGCGCGAAAGCCGATGCTGTCTGGCCGGAACCATCACCGGGCTAATTTTGCATTCTGGAAGCCAGGCGCTCTTCTCCGGCTTACGGATCGGATTGGTTGCGGGAACTGTGAGCGCCACGATGAGCATCATCAGCCCCTTCACCGAATGGTGGGCGGACCGGCTGCCAGCTCGTCGCATGGGAACGATTGGTGCCTTGCTGATCGTATCGGGTTTTTTGCTTCAATCGATCCAGTATCTCTTGGTCCTTTTCGGCAAAGCCACCGCAGGGGTAAGGTGTTGGCGCTCGGCTCGCGAAGCGCTCCTATTTCGCCAGGCTGCCGCAGTTGCCGACGCACTGAATCGCCTGCACCTGAACTTGCGTTTTCTTATGCGGAGGAATATCGGCGCCGGCCTCGGGCAGCAGCACGAGCGACTGCGGGCCGTCGGCGAGATTGAAAGTGCATTGAAACGTTGTGTTCTGGACGCCACGCTGCGCGCAAGAACTGCTCTCGACCGCTGACTCAAACATATCCGGCTTGCCGTAGAGCTGGCCCGCGATCTTCGCCGGCAACATGGCGACTGCCATCGGCACTGGAGATTTGACTTTGACGGAGACCTGCTCGCCATCGTGATCCGGGACCACGGTCGCGCCATACAATTTCAGAAGCTTGGTGAGCGGATATTTTTCGTTGACGTGGCTCACCCATCCAAAGTCCGGCTGATCGCAAGCGTCGACACAGCTCCACAGGTAACCTTGCAGCCGTATCTCATTCGGCGCCACGAATTGCCGCCCCGAATCCTGGCCGGTTACCACGATACCGGGCGATGCCACTGGAACGGATTGCCCTGCCACCTGTTTATCGNGATCAGCATGGCCGCCATCGCGCTCGTCGAGAATNATCAGNAAACTCGGAGACCATACCACCGGGATTTTGCATGTGAAAGTGGTGCGCACGACGTGCTGCTGCAGACAGGTGTACTCGATATTGTTTAAGTTCTTGCCCAGCCGCTGCGCAAGGGCATTGTTCCAATCGTCAACTCCTACTACCGCCATTGTGACTGGCCGCTGTGCTTCGATACCGAGATGGTAGATAACGTCGCGTTCGCCAAAGGCCCAGGTGGTGCCGTGGTAATAGGCGGCTGGCTCCAAACGCACTGTTTCACTGTTTCCCGGTACCCAATCGAACAGCTTTGGTCTCGGCGGATCGGGCAAGTTGCAGTTTTCTGTGCATGCCCAGTCGTAATACTCGATGTGGACATCGTTCGGATAGAAGAACTGGCGTCGAGCGCGACCGTCCAGGACCGCATCGACTCCCGCATAGATCGCACGGTTGTCGTCACGCCGGTCGCGATCGCGGTCCCGGTTAGCATCGGCGTTCCCTGCCCGCTCGCCATTCGCTGGTTGGGCTGGAGCTTGCTGCTTGTCGTGATCCCGGCCCCGTGTCACTTCTCCTATACCCGCAAATATCCCGCGCTCGTTGCGTTCATCGCGGACCAACAGCACCATGGGCGCCGCCAGCGGCAAATTACACGTGTAGGTCGTCTGGACGACATGCTCTTGGACGCAGAGGAAACTGAGATTGCTCATGATCTCCGGACGCTGGGCCGCATCGTTCCACTCTTGAGCGGAGACCATGGCAAGCGTCACGGGCTGCTGCGCATCGATGTCGACGTGAATCGTCCTGGTTCCTGGGCCGGGTTGGTACGTCGGACCAGAGTGGTAGTAGCCGGGGTCCAGGCGCACAGTTTCATCATTGCCCGCCACCCAGTTGTAAGTTTTTTGCTGGCCGAAAGAAGGTGGTGCCAGCGCACAAATGAACAACAGTGTGCCAATAGCTGCTGCTTTCATAAAGTAGTTACCTTGGCACTATTCCAAACTAGAAGGCCTGGCGTGACAACGTGCCGTGGGGCCAAGACACCTTGGTGTGTTCCCAGTTGGGCAACCAAACCGAGAGGGGTGCCTAGCCTTTTTTCTGTTAGCCGACATTGTGCCGGCACGCGGAATTACTGTTACCACTACGGATCGCCGCAAACGCGCTGGCGTCTGCCTCCCGATCTGACTAAACTTATCCCTGATGATAAAGACAGTTCAAATAAAGAACTTCAAATCCTTTCGGGATGTGACCCTAGAGTTGCGACGGAACAATGTTTTGCTTGGCCCTAACATGTCTGGCAAGAGCAATTTTTTGGATTTCTTTAAGTTCGTCCAAGATTTGCTGGTGCCGTCGCCNGGAATGTTATCTGGATTAGCAAATGCTCTGAACCCCCGAAACGGGTTCAGGCGAGTGGCATGGGGGGGCGGTGACAACTCCGTTATTCAATTCGCCATCGACGGAGCAGCTGAGGACGGCGGGAAGAGGTTCGATTGGCGATACGAAGTTGAGTTACTGGGAAACCAATGGGGATCAGCACAGATTCAGCGTGAAACGCTGACCGTCAACAACGGAGACACGTCACGAGCCTTGATTGAAACGAATGGCGAATTCAGAAACATTCTCGGAGTGGCAGGCGCGCAGGTCATGCAAGTGCGCGATTCGAACAAGCTCGCTCTTGAATACGACGTGCCGAATTGGGAAGGGAATTTCTTGCGACGGTCCATCTTTTCTTGGAGACTGTACAACTTAGTTCCGCCCTTGATGCGCAGCCAAAACCCGACGGCGGCAACTGAGTTTCTCACCTCGCACGGTGAAAANCTATCCGCTTGGCTGATGGTGCTTCAAACGAAGTACTCCGAATACTTCGAACGCATTAGATCAGTCGCGAAGGACGTTTTTCCGAGTCTCGAGAACATTTTCACCAGTCCGACGGCACACACGACGGTATACTTGGCTTCGAACGAGAAGTTCTTGAAAGAGCCAGTAACCGTTGCCGAGATGTCAGACGGTGAGTTAACCTTCCTCGCCTTGTTGTCGCTGCTTTATGCTCCAAGATCCGCCAGGTCGGAGTTGTGCCTCATCGAGGAGCCAGAGAATCACCTTCATCCAAGGCTGCTGGCGGTGTTCGTGGACTTGTTACGTCAAATCCAAATCGAATTCCCGCCAGAGAAGCATTCGCAGTTCGTAATTACGACCCACTCTCCATATTTGGTGGATAGATTGTCGATTGATGAGCTGATTCTGCTGAACCGGCAAGAGGGCGCGACGGTCTTTCAGCGTCCGGGAGACCGCGCAGAGCTCCGGGCAATGGTAAGCAATGAAGAAATTGGCTTAGGGGACCTATATTTTTCTGGGGCGTTGAGTCTTGCCTAGTTACGGCCTGATTGTAGAAGGAGAGGCTGACCAAATAGCGTTCGGGCATCTCATCAGAAAAGTGAACTCTCCCCAGGCTACTATTTACCCGTTGGTGTGCGGCGGCGTTCAGCGGTTGATGAAAGAATTTCCGATTTTGCTGACGAGGTTTGAATACGCTCATAACGGCGGTCCGGTTGACGGGGCATTGGTTATACGCGATTGTGACAACAAAGCCCCAGCACAGGTTTTGGAAAGCATGCGAGGAAAGCTCGATCCACAAAGGTATAGATTTCCGAGAGGAATAGAGCTTTGCGTCATTAGAAGGACGCTTGACAGTTGGCTGCTCGCAGACGAAGACGCTCTGAACGCTGTCAGCCAGTCTCGACGCGGGCGACGGATCGCACGCGTCAACGAGACAATCGAGGATATCGATCATCCGAAGGAGCGTTTACAGAGAGTCTTGACTGACGCGAAGCTGAACTACACCTCAACTGTTCTTGGTGCGATCGCAGCGCAAATCAATCTTGACCGTCTTGAGTACCGAGTGCCTTCATTCGGCCCNTTCAAGAGAAGCGTGCTGCAGATCTATGGTCAATAACAAGAAAGCTCGCTCACCCCGCCTCCTCATCCACCTCCACTAGCCTTTGCCCGACCACTCGCGTCTCGCCGCCGGCTAGCTGCAGTCGGACGGGCGTTTCGCCCGAGTGTTTCTCGACGAGTTCGGCGAGTTTGGCAGAATGCGTAACCACCCAGAGCTGAGAGTTCTTCGAGGCCTTCACCATCTGCATCGCCAGCGGCTCGAGCAGATCAGGATGCAAGCTGGTCTCCGGCTCGTTCAAGGCCAGTAGCGCCGGCGGACGCGGGCTGAGGAGCGCGGCCAAGAGGCAGAGGTAACGCAGCGTGCCGTCGGAAAGCTCACGTGCACGCAATGGGCGTTTGAGCCCCGGCATCCTCAACATGACGGCAAACATTCCATTGTCGTCGTCATGTTCGATCTCTAACGATCCTCCGGGAAAAGCCTGGCGCACAGCCTGGTGCAGCTCTTCGGACAACCCGATCTCGTTGATGGTCTGGAGCGCAGCTGCCAGGTCCCGGCCATCATGGCTCAGCACCGGAGTGCGCACTCCGACCTGGGGATGACGCAACGAGGAATCAACATCGGTACGAAAGTGATGATAGAAGCGCCAGCGGCTCATCTCGGTGCGCAGCGCGGAGAGCTCAGGATAGAGATGCGGCTCGCGGAGCTGCGAGAGTACCGACTCGGTCGGCATGAGTTCGCCGGAGTAGTCGGTCAGGCGTTCACCGCTGTCAAGAATCCATACGCCTGTCGCATCACGCTTGAAGAACGTAACTTTCAGTCCGCCGGGCGCCTCCATCCAAACGTGTTCTTCCTTCACCTCGGGATCGAGATGAAAGGCGGAGTGAAACTGGCCCGGAGGCACCGGCCCTTGCAGCTTGGGCAGGCCGCAGATCAGCTCGTAGTTGAACGTATCCGTCTTCACGCCGAGGCCCATGCGCACTGGCTCCAACCGCGCTGAACCTAAAGCGCGGGACTTGCGCGTGCCGGCCCAGAGCACCGAGGGCATACCACCCTCTTCCGCAATCACCTGGGCAAAACCACCGGCTGCTGCTTTGGCCGACAGGAAGACGGAGTTGTACAGGTTGCTCTTTCCGGAAGCGTTAGGGCCGGTGAGGACGTTGATCTGTTTCAGCTTGAGCCGTAGCTCGCGGACCGACCGGTAGCCGGAGACGTGGATTTCTCTCAGGGGCACGGAAAAATAGTAACCGACAAACGCTGAGTTTCTGATAGGGAGAAACAATTAAACTTACATTTTTTTGAGAAGACTTGCCGATCTCCTTTGTGCTCGTGTGCTCGGCTGACCTTGCTCCTTGGATACAATAACGTCGAGAGGGACACAGCAATTCTGTAATCGTCCTTGCATCTTTCCCGACGATCACAAACACCAGAGTCCTCAACGGGCAATTTGACTGCGTTCTTGTAGCGTCATCAGCGCCCAGAGCTGGTTCATGCTGTTTTGGATACGTGCATTCCCCGGTTGCAGTTCGTGGGCCGAGTTCAGCCAGCGATAAGCCGCGACTCGGTCCGGCTGGACGCAGTGCCCGCTGGCATACAGAGCACCCATCTGGAGCGCCGCGGCGGCTTCGCTCTTGGCCGCCGCTCTGAGGTAGATCAACCCCTGTTCGCAGTTCTGGGAAACGCCGCCCGTGCCCTGAAGGTATTGCTGCGCGCGCAGTAACAGTGGGCTTGGCTTTTCGGGCTCATCCTTCGCGGCTTTCAGCTTTGACTGCTCGTCTCCCGCCGATCCCTCATCTGTTGCCGCGCCAGTTATCGTCTTGGGGACGTTAGGTTTTTCGATAGACGTGACGTCGGGAATCCTATCCTTCGTTACAACGGTTTCGCCAACTGGCGTTACCGTATCCTTGGCGACGTCATCCGAGGAGTTTGCGGATTTGTCTTCTTCGGAGCTGGGGTTCTTGTCTTGCGATGAGTCCGCTCCAGTCTTCGCTGGTTCAGCGGAGCGCCGGACGGCGTTAAGAATTGGGAATCCCGCTTTCCACTGCACAAAAACCAATCCACCAACTGCCGCCAGGACAGCAATGAGCACCAGCTTGCGGAGAACTCCTCCCGAGGACCTCTCCTCTTCCAACAAATAGTCGGCCGTCTCTCCGGATTCGTCGCTCAAGCCCAGAAAAGACGGTCCAACGATAGTCGTGGATCTGTAGGGCGGGTGGTGCGCGACGGGAGGAGACGGCTTGGTGGCGGGCGAAAGTGTCTCCAAGACCTCGGTGGTGTCCGCAGCCGGCTCGGCTTCTGAGACCGCAACCGGCCGTCCTTCTGGTCCCGGCACAAGGGCGTTGGCGATGGCAGTTGCTCGTGGTTCTTCTTCGCGGCGTTCGCTTAGGCGGCGTTCGACCCGACTGCCGCACATCGCGCAAAACTTGTATCCCTGTTCATTGACGTGTTCGCATGACGGGCAGATGCGGTTCGTGTTGCTTGAGAAAACACGCCGTTCCACCTTGCGCCTCTCCAGGCGCACTCCACACATACCGCAGAACTTATTCTCCGGGCGGTTATCCGTCCCGCAGAAGGTACAGAGCATAGGCTTCTGCTTCCTTTGAAACGACTCCGGCCAGTAAAGCAACCTGCTTGCGACAGCAGCTCAGTTATTTGTTAGATGACCGCCGGACAGAATAGGCTGCAAGCTAGCCCACCAGTCTGGCACCCGACCCGGCCTCTAACCTCGTGATCAGATCCCTTCCTCAGATGATAATTCATGGGCCCTACATCGAGTGCGGCACGGCAGACCATGGCCAACCAGGCGTGGGGGATAATAGATGGTGATGATTTCTCCTGAACAGTTGGCCCAAGCTACCCGCCAGGCGTGTACCGAGGCCGGTTTCGATCTTGCAGGAGTCGCCCCTATCCGCGAGGACGACATCCCTGAGGTAGCGGCTTTCGAAGAATGGGTCCAGGCCGGTCACGCAGGCGAAATGAAGTACATGGAAAAGCGTACCGAAGATGGCACGCTCCGGCGGGCTTCGGCCAGGCATGCCGCGCCTTGGGTGCGATCGGTCGTCGTCTGCGCGATGAACTACAACGCNGACAAGCCTTACTCCATGGAGGTAAGCGATCCCCGCCGCGGGTGGATCTCGCGCTATGCCTGGGGCAGCAAAGATTACCACGACGCGCTCATGCCGCGGCTTCGCGCAGTGGAAACCGCGATCANAAGCCTTGCGACCCANCACAATTTGAGTATCGAAACTCGTTGTTACATCGATACCGGACCGTTGCTGGAGCGAATGTACGCCAANNATGCCGGGATNGGATGGATCGGCAAGAACACCTGCATCATTAATCAGAAGATGGGCTCGTGGCTTTTCTTGGGCGTGATCCTCACCTCGCTCGAGATGCAGGCGGGCATGCCCGCCGCCGATCGCTGCGGAAGCTGTACGCGATGCATCGACGCCTGCCCCACCCAAGCCATTGTCGCGCCCGGCAAACTCGACGCCCGTCTTTGCATCGCCTACCTCACGATTGAAAAACGCGGCGAGATTCCCATGGATCTGCGCACGCCCNTAGGACACCACGTGTTCGGATGCGACATCTGCCAGGACGTCTGCCCGTGGAACAACAAGAGCGGAGGCGCACCGCGGACTTCAGCAGCGGAATTCCAGCCACGCGAGAATCTCTTTCATCCCGACCTGAGCTGGTTGTCGCAAATGGATGAAGAGACCTACCGGCGCACCTTTCGTGGCTCGCCTATCAAGCGCGCGAAGTTTACCGGCCTGAAGCGCAATGTTGCCGTCGCCATGGGCAACAGCGGTGACAAGCAGTTTGTCCCCGCTTTGCAAACGATGGCGGCAGACGCCGATCCTATTGTCGCCGAGCACGCGCAGTGGGCGCTGAAGAAACTGCAGCGTGGATGACTTCCTTCTGGATGACTTCCTTCTCGTCTGAAGCTGCGATTTGTGGTATGGTTTCACGCACTGTTTCATTGTGCCCCATGACGACTCGGCCTCAAATGCAATGGGCTGTACCACGCGCATTTCCCCGATACCTGATCGATCAACGTGTCGTCCTCAGGGCCCAAGGCGTGTTCCACGGGCGCACCAAAGACATCAGCGAAGGCGGTCTAGGGGCCACGATTGCGGGTGAGCTGAAGGGAAAACCAATCGTGGAACTCGAATTCCACCTACCCGGCAAACCGACACCGCTGCGGTTAAAGGCTGAGATTCGCTACCATCAAGGCTTTCAATATGGGTTTCGGTTCATTGATGTCGACGACCAGCAGCGCAAAATGATCCGCGAAGCCACCGTCCACTTGGCTCTGGCGCCGTANCAGGGAATCGCCGTAATCGCCGTGATCGCCGTAATCGCGCGTGATCGGGAAACACATTTAGGAATAGGCTTCATTTACACAAACTGGCGGTCGATTGCCGCTGCCCCACCCGATTCCGGCGATGACGCGCGATCACGGCGATTCCGGCGATTCGAATATCGTGGTCACTTATCATTCCCGATGGGTACAACATTCTCTTGGCAGGCGGGTTAGATTCCATAAATCTTGAGAGGTGTAGTGTGTCGCGACGAACAATCGTTCTGCTTCTGCCACTTCTTTTGGTGTCGTTCAGCTGCGCTCACGCGGCGGATAAGAAAACCAAGATCGCCAAGCTGCCGGAGCTCTCTGACCACGACCGCGCCCTGCACGCACTGGAGCGCCTGACGTTCGGCCCGCGTCCAGGCGACCTGGAAAAGGTCCTGTCAGTCGGCCTCAGTCAGTGGATCGATCAACAGTTGAGCCCAGCGAGTATTCCCAATGGTGGGTTAGATGGCAAACTCGCCGGATATCGGACGCTGCGTATGCAGCCGCGCGAGCTGGCTCAGACCTTCCCGACCGGCCAGATGATCCGTGAGGCAGCTGAGAAGAAGCGCCCGCTCCCGTCTGATCCGATACAGTACGGAATGTGGGAAGTTCTGGTTGATAAATACAATGACCAGCAAAAAGCCAACGCTGCGGTCGCTCAGCCCACTCCCACGCCGGACGACACGACCAAGGCCAATCAAGATACCGCGCGGCACATTGCTGACATGCTGTTGTCGCTGCCCAAGGCCAATCGCATGATGGCCCTGATGAAGCTGCCCATCAGCGACCGTCGCACGCTGCTGCAATATGTCCCGGGAGAAATGCGCGACAAGCTGCTGGCGGATTTTTCTCCCGCCGAGCGAGAAACCTGGTTTGCCATGAACGGGCCAACCGGAGTGGTCGTCTCTGAACTGCAGCAAGCCAAAATTCTCCGCGCTATCTACAGCGAGCGCCAGTTCGAAGAGGTGATGACGGATTTCTGGTTCAACCACTTCAACGTTTTCATTTACAAAGATCAAGACCAATACTTTGTCACCGTTTACGAGCGCGATGTCATACGTCCCAACGCGCTGGGCAAATTTCGTGATCTATTGGGCGCGGTGGCGAAAAGCCCGGCGATGCTCTTTTATCTGGACAACTGGCTGAGCATCGGCCCCAACTCACCAGCTGCGGGCGTGAAGCCCGGCCAGCCGCCGCCAGCCCCGGGAAATCCCAATAAAGGCCTCAACGAAAATTACGGACGCGAGCTGATGGAGCTGCACACGCTGGGCGTCGACGGTGGCTACACGCAGGCCGACGTCACCCAGGTGGCGCGCGTCTTTACCGGCTGGACCATTCAACCCATGGATCAGGGCTGGGGTTTCGTGTTCGATCCCAAACGACACGAGCCGGGACCGAAGACAGTTCTGGGAAAGACCATTCCCGAAAACGGCATGAACGAAGGCCTGCAGGTGCTGGACATGCTATCGAAGAGCCCGGCTACGGCGAAATTCATTGCCACTAAGCTGGCCCGTCGCTTCGTTTCCGACGATCCTCCCCCGCAGCTAGTGCAAGCCATGGCGAGCGAGTTTCTCTCGACCGACGGCGACATCAAAGAAGTCCTGCGCACCATGATCTTTTCCGACCAGTTTTGGGCGCCTGCTGTCTATCGCAAGAAGGTAAAAACACCGCTCGAGTTTGTAACGTCCGCGGTTCGGGCCACGGGAACGCAGGTGCAGAACCCCATGCCCATTGTGCAGTCGCTCAANAAGATGGGCATGCCGCTTTACCAGATGGTCCCGCCCACAGGCTATTCGACGAAATCGGATGCCTGGATGAATTCTGATGCGCTGCTCGAGCGACTCAACTTTTCTGTATCACTCACCAACGGCGG
>JGI25617J43924_10000238_pt1 | contig 10634 bp, 8 predicted proteins | sample GraSoi2013_115cm_FD_43924 | JGI IMG/M metagenome (IMG submission 43924) | reverse complement strand
AAGTGCGACTGCGCCCGATTTCGATTGGCCGTGATTACGGCGCCACACTGGAGATTGTTAACGGCTTGAGCGCGGCTGACCAGGTCATTATTAATCCTTCCGATTCGCTGGAAGACGGGCAGCAGGTGAACGCGGTTGCACCCAGAGGTGGAGTAGAAAAGAATGGAGTACAAAAGAAATGAGGCGCCGGTCGGTAGCAATCATAACGGCATTCATCGGCGCGGCATTCATCGGCACATCTCTGGCCGCATATGCTGTTGGGCCGAAATATAAGCGACCGGCTGCACAGGTACCTACTGCCTGGAAGACTGGGCCTCCATGGCAAACGGCCGCTCCGAAAGACTCCATTCCAAAGGGAGCATGGTGGGAGATCTTCAAAGACAATCAACTGAATGATTATGAACAGCAGCTCTTGAAAGCAAACCAATCGCTGGAAGCTGCGCGGCAACGGCTCGACCAGGCACGCTCGCTGGCAAGGATTGCATCAGCCGGATACTTCCCGCAGCTCAATGCCGACCCAAGCGGCGCCCGGCAGCGCCTCTCTGGCAACCGCCCTGCTTTGAGTACGGTTGTGCCGACCGTGCCGGTTACACAGAACAATTTTCAACTTCCTTTTTCTCTGAGCTACGAGTTGGATCTCTTTGGCCGCATACGGCACAATCTTGAAGCCGCGAATGCTTCCCTGCAGGCGACGGCGGCGGACCTCGAAAATATTCAGCTCGTGCTTACGGCAGAACTCGCAGCCGACTACTTCACGATCCACGAACTTGATTCCGAAATCCAAGTTGTACAAGAGGCAATCAAGTATCAACAAAAAGGCCTGGAGCTTGTGCAGAACCGCCACACCGGCGGCATCGCATCCGGACTTGAGGTCGCCCAGCAAGCGGCTGTGCTCGACTCTACCGCCTCGCAGTTGCATCTGCTGCAACAGCAGCGTGATCAGTATGAGCACGCGATTGCTGTCCTGGTTGGAACTCCAGCCTCTGGTTTCAGTGTGCCCAGCGCCCCGCTCAATGCGGCAGCTCCACCTATCCCGCTGGGAGTTCCATCCGACGTGTTAGAACGCCGGCCTGATGTTGCCACCGCCGAACGCGGTATGGCCCGCGAGAACGCGCTGGTAGGAATCGCAACTGCGGCTTTTTATCCCAACATTACGCTCTCAGGAGCTGGTGGGCTGCAAAGCCGCGCTCTGGTCTCGCTGGTCTCCGCGCCCAGTGCATTCTGGGCAGTTGGCGGAGATCTTTTACAACCCGTTTTGAATGGTGGGCGCAATCGCGCAAATCTCGCCGCCGCAAAATCGTCGTACAACGCATCGGTGGCTGACTATCGTCAGTCGGTGCTGACCGCCTTTCAGCAGGTGGAAGATGGCTTATCGGGGTTGAATGCTCTGTCGCAAGCCTCCGCGTCTCAGAATGCCGCAGTGGAAGATTCGCGTCACGCTCTGGAAATTGCCAACAACCGTTACGTTGGCGGGCTGACCTCGTATCTCGACGTCATCACTGCGCAAACTACTTTGCTCTCGAATGAGCGGCTGGCGACCCAGTTACTGGGCCAGCAGATGGTGACTTCCGTTTATCTGGTCAAAGCGCTTGGCGGCGGATGGGATGCATCTCAGATCCAAAACCAGCAAGTACATCCTTCGGCTATACAGGCGCTACAGCAATAGAGTGAGGTGATAACGACAGGTCTGAATAGCTGAGAACCAGGAAAACAGAGAATTGTGGACATAAAAGTGCGACCAAGTATAATTTTCAGCATCTAAGTTGTTTTGTGCGTTATCGCGCAAGTCTGAAACAATTTCCTACCCCTAAACCCTAACCCTATGCACTAAGAGTGAACATGGCGAAACCGATTTTACTCAGTGTGGATGACGATTCGGATGTTTTGCGGGCNATTGAACGCGATCTGCGTTCGCAATATGGCGCGGAATACCGCGTCCTGGCGAGCGATTCTCCCCAAGGGGCGCTCGACCTTCTCAAGCGGTTGAAGGTACGCAATGACAGCGTAGCTTTGCTGCTGGCCGACCAACGAATGCCCAAGATGGATGGCGTGGGGTTTCTGCAGGAAGCAATGCAGATTTTCCCTCAGGCCAAGCGGGCGTTGCTCACCGCATATGCCGATACCAATGCTGCTATCAATGCCATCAATGAAGTCAGCATCAATTATTTTTTCTTAAANCCCTGGGACCCGCCGGAAGAGCACCTCTATCCGCAATTGAATGATNTGCTCGATGACTGGCAAGCTTCCTACCGCCCGACGTTTCAGGGAATCCGGGTGTTGGGTACGCGTTGGTCACGCCGGTCGTATGAGCTGCGAGACTTCCTGGCGCGCAATCACGTTCCATACCAGTGGATTGATGTTGAGTTTTCTGCCAACGATCCTGAAACCAAGCGCCTGGTGGAGGCCCTTGGCCCGGAAGCCGCCAGCCTCCCGGTCGTGCTCTTCCCGGATGGGACGAAGCTTTTGGAGAGCGCGCCGGCCGAGGTCGCACAAAAAGTCGGGTTGCGAACACGGGCACAAACCAGCTTTTATGATTTGGCGATCTTAGGCGGAGGGCCGGCCGGTTTGGCCGCCGCCGTTTACGGAGCATCGGAAGGTCTGCACACGGTGATCGTGGAGCGAGAAGCTCCCGGCGGCCAGGCGGGAATGAGCTCACGCATCGAGAACTATCTCGGATTCCCCACCGGNCTCAGTGGTGCNGATCTGGCCCGGCGCGCTGTCGTGCAAGCGCAGCGCTTCGGAGTGGAAATTCTGTCGCAGGAGGCCGTCGGAGTTCGAACGGAGGGTCCTTACCGGATTATCAAATTGGCGGATGGAAACGAAATCTCCTGTCATGCTTTGATGATCGCCACCGGAGTGCAGTGGCGACGCTTGGAAGCGCCAGGAGTAGACAAGTTACAGGGCGCCGGCATCTATTATGGCGGTGGCGCCACCGAGGCGCTTTCGTGCAAGGGTGANATCATCTACGTGGTGGGAGGCGCGAATTCAGCGGGGCAAGCGGCAATGAACTTCGCCAAGTATGCGGAACGGGTTGTCATTCTGGTGCGCGGAGATTCACTTTCCAGCACCATGTCGCAATATCTGATTGACCAGATTCAACAGACGCCCAACATTCAACTATGGGCCCATGCCAGCGTAGCCGAAGCGCATGGAGAAACNCACCTGGAAGAAATTTCGGTCCTNTGTTCGGATACGAATAAGGTTGAGCGCGTNCCGGCAAACGCCATGTTCATCTTTATTGGAGCGCTGCCACGAACCGACTGGCTGGCGAACGTGGTGGAGAGAGACGAACGCGGTTTTCTCCTGACCGGCCCTGATCTCATCTGGGATGGGCGACGTCCGAAAGGATGGACGCTCGACAGAGATCCCTTCCTGCTGGAAACGAACATTCCCGGAATTTTCGCAGTGGGCGATGTGCGCCATGGCTCGGTGAAGCGAGTAGCTTCCGGAGTTGGCGAAGGATCTGTGGCAGTACAGTTCATTCATCAGTATTTGAGCAAGGTATAACATGGCCGAGAAATCGGAATTACTTCGTGTACCTGTGTTCGCGGATTTGCCTGACGACCAGATCGCCTGGTTCCTCAGCCAGTCGCAAGAGCTCGCGCTCAAAGCGGGGAACATATACGCGCGCCAGGGCGACCCGGCAGATGCAATGTTTGTGATTCTTGAGGGCGAGCTGCAGGTGCGGGGCGAACTGGGCGGAGAAACCATCGTAATTTCAACGAAACCGGGCGACGTCACCGGAGTGCTGCCTTTTTCCAGGATGCAACAATTTACCGTGACTGGTCGGGCCCTAACCGACGCCCGAGTGTTGCGATTTCCTGCTGCACTTTTCCCCGAGCTCGTACAAAAAATGCCGGAGTTGGCCAAGCGCCTTGTGGGCCTTATGTCAGACAGGATCCGCGAAACCACGCGGCGGGAACAACAGCGAGACCGATTGGCGGCCCTGGGAAAGCTTTCGGCGGGTCTTGCTCATGAACTCAACAATCCTGCCTCTGCGGCCAAACGCGCCACCAGCCAGCTCCGCGACACGCTGAAATGCATCCGGGATGCAAGCCACGAGTTGGGTGCGCGCGAGCTTACGCCTGCACAGAAGTCAGAGATCGAGAAGCTGGAAGCCGCGATCGTTCAGCGGGATGAGCCGCCGCCCGATGCGCTCGCCGTCAGCAACCTGGAAGAGGAGATTGATTCCTTTTTGCGCGGCCGTGGACTCGACGATCTGTGGCAGCTCTCCGCCGATCTTGCGCGAAAGGGCATCAAACCAGAGGTACTGGAATCCCTGTTCGCAACACTCGATGCCGACACTGCCCGCGCAGCCCTGGTGAGGATCGCAGCTTCGCTTGAGATTGCAAACCTGCTGAGCGAAATTGAGAACAGCACGTCACGCATTTCTGACCTGGTGGGTGCGATCAAGGAGTACACCTTCATGGACCAGGCGCCGGTGCAAAACGTTGACATCGTAAAGAGCCTGGAGAACACGCTTACCATCCTGAACCACAAGCTCAAGCGCGGCGTGGCCGTTCAGCGCGACTACCAGCGCATTCCTCTGCTGGTGAATTCGTTTGGCAGCGAACTCAATCAGGTTTGGACCAACATCATTGACAATGCCATTGACGCGATGAGCGGAAAAGGCGAGCTGCGAGTACGTACCTACCGCGAAGATTCCTGCGTTGTAGTTGAGATCGGCGATAACGGTCCGGGGATTCCACCCGAGATCAAGTCGCGCATCTTTGAACCGTTCTTCACGACCAAGGGAGTCGGAGAAGGAACCGGGCTCGGCCTGGATACAGTCCAGCGAATTGTGAAGAAACATAGAGGCAGTATTCAGGTGAGTTCGAAGCCGGGCGACACGCGTTTTCAAGTGTGGCTCCCGTTGGCCGAAGCTCCAGTCTAAAAAAGGAGATCGTATGGCTCAACTTGACATTGTGTCGGAACGTCCCCCATTGCCTCCATTTACTCGTGAGACTGCCATTCAGAAGGTTCGCCTGGCGGAAGATGGCTGGAACTCTCGTGATCCTGAAAAGGTAGCTCTGGCGTATACCATAGACTCGCGCTGGAGAAATCGCGCCGAGTTCGCCAATGGCAGGCAGGAAATTGTCGCATTTCTGAAGCGCAAGTGGGCGAAGGAAGTGGATTACCGGCTAATCAAAGAGCTCTGGGCGTTCGACGGGAACCGCATCGCGGTGCGCTTCGCCTACGAATGCCACGATGACTCGGGAAACTGGTTCCGCTCCTATGGCAATGAGAATTGGGAGTTCGATGAGCACGGCCTGATGCGGTTGAGGTTCGCATCTATCAATGATCTATCCATCAAAGAGTCCGAGCGTAAGTATCATTGGCCGCTGGGGCGGCGTCCTGATGGCCATCCCGGATTGAGTGATCTTGGTCTATAGCTAAGCTTTGTAGCTTTTGCTACATCTTGGTTTTAATTTCAAAGGAGCACATCATGCTTTTCGGCATCACCCTTGTACACGTAGCCTTGAGCCTCGTGGGAATCTTCTCGGGGTTTGTTGTCCTGTTCGGTATGCTGGCCGGGAAACGTCTCGACGGCTGGACAGCGCTGTTTCTGGCAACCACGGTGGCGACAAGCGCGACCGGGTTCCTCTTTCCCTTTCACCAATTGCTGCCGTCTCATAAGGTCGGTATCATATCGCTGGTGGTGCTGGCCATTGCCATCTTGGCGCGCTACGGCAAGCACCTCACCGGCGCTTGGCGCTGGATCTACGTGGTTACGGCCTCGATTGCCCTCTATCTTAATGTCTTCGTTGGGGTCTTCCAGGCCTTTGAGAAGGTGCCGGCCTTGAAAGCACTGGCTCCAACCCAGAGCGAGCCGCCGTTCCAGGTGGCGCAGATCACCGTTCTGGTGCTCTTCGTCGTGCTTACTATTGTCGCGGCGATTAAGTTCCGCCCGCAGCCGGTCCGTACGGCTTGATCAGTGGTATTTTCCCGTTCGCCATTCGCCCAAACCCGGATGGCCAATTTGCTCTCTGAAGTATGTAGAGCTTGCGAGAGTGCAGATACCAACAAACAAGATTCATAACAAGCGAAGGAGATTGTGATGACGAACCAAAAAACGTCAATTCTTGAACCAAAAACCCAAGCTTTTGTGGATGCCCTCAATGCGCAGGGAGGAAAGCCGCTTTATGAGCTCTCTTACGCGGACGCTCGCAAAGTGCTGGAAGATGCGCAAGCCATCGAAGTCAGGAAACTACCCGCTGATGTCGAAGAAAAAATTCTACCGGTTGGTCCTGGCGGAGAAGTTTCCGTTCGCATCTATCGGCAGAAAGGCGCTAAAGGCCTTCTGCCGGTGGTGATGTACTTCCACGGTGGTGGTTGGATACTGGGCAGCAAAAATACGCACGACAGGTTGCTGCGCGATCTGGTCAACGGCAGCAACGCTGCTTTCGTATTTGTGAACTACACATCGTCTCCAGAGGCGCAATTTCCAGTGCCCATTGAACAGGATTATGCCGCGACCAAATATATCGCCGAGCACGGCAAAGAGCTCGGCCTAGATTCGAGCCGGCTCGCGGTGGCCGGTGACAGTGTAGGCGGCAACATGGTGGCAGTGGTCACGCAGCTTGCGAAGGAGCGCAAAGGGCCGGCGATCCGCTGCCAGGTTCTTTTCTATCCGGTGACCGACTCGAGCCTGTCTCAGAAGTCCTACGAAGAATTCGCCGACGGTCCATGGCTGACCAAGCGTGCGATGGAATGGTTTTGGGATGCATACGCTCCCAACAAGGAAGATCGCAAGAAAACTACGGCCTCTCCGCTATCGGCAACCGTGGAACAGTTGAAGGGCCTGCCTCCGGCGCTGCTCATTGTGGACGAGAACGATATTCTGCGCGATGAAGGCGAGGCCTATGCCAGGAAGCTTATCCAATCTGGCGTTGACGTAACCGCAGTACGCGTTCTCGCTACTCATCACGATTTCGCCCTGTTGAATGCTTTGGCCGATACACCCGCGACCAAGGCAACGGTTCTTCTGGCTTCGCAGAAGCTTGCTGAAGCTCTCAGCTCGGCTACAAAGCAGGAGATAGCCGCGTAAGCGAACAGATTATCCAACTCGAGAGGGGCGTGGCCGAGTTCCTTCGGGCACACACCCTCTCACTTCAAGTACACGAGGGACGAAATGAATACGAGATTCTCAGGTAAGTTAGCGTTGGTCACCGGTGGCACGGGCGGGTTAGGACGCGCGGTCACCCTGGCGTTTCTCACTGAAGGCGCCAAGGTGGTGGTCACCTACCAGAAGCAGGAAGAATTCGACGCGGTAAAGAGCGCTGCCGGCAAAAATGGCGCATCGCTCGAAGGGCGCCGGGTTGATGTCACCGATGAAGGTGAGGTGCGACAATTCATCGAAAGTATTCTTGCACAGCACAGCCGGTTGGATATTCTTGTAAACGCGGTTGGCAGCTTCGCCGGCGGCGGGAAGTTATGGGAGCTGGATACAAAGGCTTTCGACCTGATGATGGCGCTGAATGTGCGCTCCGGGTACGCGTTGGCGCGCACAGTGGCGCCGGTCATGCTCAAACAAAAAAGCGGAGCGATCGTAAACGTTGCATCCAAGGCTGCACTGGATCACGGCCCAGGTGTGGCCGCATACGCTGCGTCCAAGGCGGCTGCGTTGGCCCTGATGGATTCTCTCGCTGCAGAGGTGAAGGGCACCGGGGTGCGAGTGAACTCGGTCCTGCCCAGCATCATTGATACAGAGGCCAACCGAAAGGCGATGCCCAATGCAGACTTCACAAAGTGGCCCAAGCCAGAGGAGATCGCGCGGGTGATCCTGTTTTTGTGCAGCGACGATGCCAAGCTGATTCACGGTGCCGCTGTGCCGGTTTATGGGGAGAGTTAAAAGAGTTAAATGAGGTTGCGAAAAACCTTTCTTCTGTGCGCTCCGCTTCGCTGCGCGCATGCCGGCGGCAGCAAGGAATTGTATTTTTCAGCGACGTACGGCACGAGTAAACTCGTGCCCTGATACACGTCTTCACACACGAGGACTTTTCCCGCAATCCGCAACCTGTAAAAGGCCGTGGATTTTAAATGACTTATCGGCACGAATTAAAGCCGTGCCCTGACAATGATTTTCGTATCGGAGGCCAATATGTCCATTCGACCCGTCAAGCGGCTCATCAAGTCCAAGCCTACGCGTGAAGGTGCTGGNGTGCATCTGCGCCGCGCATTCGGTTTCGGCAACACCACCGACTTCGATCCATTTCTGCTGCTCGATGATTTCCGCAATGATGTTCCCGAGGATTATCTTGCCGGCTTCCCATGGCATCCACATCGTGGGATCGAGACGATTACCTACGTCCTGGCTGGAACCGTGGAGCACGGCGACAGCATGGGGAATCGCGGCGTCATCGGCTCGGGCGATGTGCAGTGGATGACGGCGGGGAGCGGGATCATACACCAGGAGATGCCCAAGGGCGACCAGGCGGGCCGGATGCACGGCTTCCAGTTGTGGGCCAACCTTCCGGCGTCGCTCAAAATGACAACGCCGCGCTACCAGGAGGTGAAAACTCCGGACATCCCGGAGATCACGGACGACGACGGTACCCACGTTCGGGTCGTCTGCGGAAATTTTTGGGGAAAGAGCGGCCCCGTGGATGGCATTGCCGCCGACCCGATCTACCTGGATGTATCGGTGTCTCCGGGCAAGAGGAAGACTCTGCCGGTCGAGACCACTCGCCACGCCTTTGCTTATGTTTTCGCAGGCAGTGGAAAGTTCTGCAACGCGTCTCGTCCGCTTGCGGTTCCAACCGAAGGAATCCAGTGGGCCGACACCGCGCCTCCTGCAGAGGCGGATAATCGCTCACTCGTACTCTTTGATCGCGGCGATGAGGTCACGGTACAAGCCGGCGACGATGGGATCCGGTTTCTGCTGGTCTCGGGCAAGCCACTCGAGGAACCGGTGGCGTGGTACGGCCCGATCGTGATGAATACGCAGGAGCAGCTCCAGCAGGCGTTTGAGGAGCTTGAGCAAGGCAAATTTCTGAAGCAGCGCTGAACACCCGCAAGACTTAACCACAAAGGGCACAAAGGACCACCTTGTCTGTACAACCTGCGGGATCAATTTAGGAACAGGCACNAGGGCNAGTGATATTACTTCAGGTCGGGTGGCGTCACACACCTAAAGAGTTACGTTTCGAGATGGAAGATACAAGGGCGGGCCTGTCCAGACGGTGGACGTAATCCGCTCTTCTCCCCCACCCAGGATTCTGCTTAGTCATCCGGCGGATCAGTTTGCGGAGGAACCGGAGCACCTGAGCCAATATATTTAAGGATGAGAAGAACAGACCAGAAGAGCTTTACGAGAGACATTCAACTGTGCGTTAATCTATTCGATAGCAACTGAAAAGTGCAAAATTCCTGAACTTTGCACCCATTTGATGTGCAGTACGGATTGACGTGTAGTATCAGTTTCTCTGCCGCCATGGCATTCGGGTACAATTCTTTTGTTCACTTGGCTTCTGATTATTCTCTCGGTCGGAATCTCTACCAGACTGGTGCGCACATGATTTGGATGTTCGTGAAGCGATTCGTGAAGGTGATACCCGGGATGGCGGCTCACTGGCACATCCTGGCTTTCGTGCTCTGGGCCCTGGCCTGCGCGGCATCGCCCTGTCTAGCACAATCGAAACCCAATCAAGCGGGTGAAATCCGCTTCGTGGTTCCCGTAGGCAATGTTCTGCGCGGCACTGCTCCAGCCATTCCGGCCGAGCGCAGTGATCCACTCTACTGGCAGGATACGGTCCGCACCGAAAGCGGAGGCCGAATCCGCATCGGCCTGCTCGACGGCTCGATTCTGAATGTTGGATCGCAGTCGAGTCTGACCATCACTCAACATGACCCGGCAACCCAGCAGACGCAACTTGAATTGACCTACGGCCGCATCCGCGCCAAAGCGGTGCATATCGTGCAGCCGGGTGGAAGTTTCAAGGTACGCACGCCCGTGGCGGTTATCGGCGTGGTGGGAACTAAATTCAACGTCGCGACAACGGACGATACCACTGAAGTCATTTGCCTCGAGGATATGGTGCGTGTGCGCAACGTGGTAGATCGTATCGTGGGCGAAGTCACTCTCCACGTGGGCGAGTTTACGCGCGTGCAGCACGGGATGCCGCCTACTGCTCCCAGCCCTGCCTCGCCCGAGCAACTCCGCGAAAGCGAAGACGCGACATCCATCCCAACTCCGCCAATGGATTTGTCACGCGTGGAGGTCAGTTTGCCGCCGGCGAGCTGCGGCCAACAACCCACGCTCCTGGTTCGCGCCTGGTCCAAGCAGGTCCAAAATGGCAAAGAGATCGAAGCACCGGTTGACCCAGAGTTGATTGCCGGAAAGCTGCTTCTCGGCAGTATGACCGTGGCCGTCGAAGGCGGCCGTGCCACCGTGGCAAATACATCAGGAGGTAGCGCGCAAGTTGGAACGTTTGCCCCTGAAGGCAAGCAAGTTTCTATTCCAGTCAAGATATGGGCAGCGATGAAGATTGCCGAAGGCCAGGGCTGGCGTACGTCGCGGGCCACATTTGTGGGGAATAGTTTTTCCGTTCTGGGGCCTATCGGCATGGTCCGGCAAGTGGCATTCACCTTCAACGGTCAACCTGCATCGGTTTTGTGGATGGGGCCATGCGGAA
>JGI25617J43924_10000237_pt1 | contig 10643 bp, 7 predicted proteins | sample GraSoi2013_115cm_FD_43924 | JGI IMG/M metagenome (IMG submission 43924) | reverse complement strand
GTCCGGAAAGCAACCGCTCGTGCTGGTCCCCTGCAGCTTTTAGTCCTGGGTCGAGGTGCGAAGGAGGCGGAATCTTTGCTGCACGAGGGCGTTTCTGGCACGGCAGTGACTTTGCAAGTGGATGGGCTTCGAAGCAGCCGTGAAATTAGCTCCGCATTGTCTTCCTGTGACGTCCTGCTCTTTGTGCGCGGCGCTCTCTCCAGTCGTCGCGGCAGTGGCTTGGCTGCGATTGCTTGTGGAGTGCCAGTCGTTGCGTATCAAGGGCGCGAAACCGGATTTCCTCTGACCGAAGCGGGAATCCTTTTCGTACCGCAGGACGATATCGACTCTTTAGGAAATGAGCTCGCTCGGGTTTTACTGGATCGCGAACTTCGGATGTGCCTGAGTGAGCGTAATCTCAAAGTTTTCCGGGAATGGTTCTCATGGGATCGGATTGCCAAACGTTGGATCGAAGCGCTCCGCAATAACGATAAGGATTGTATCGAGTGACCGGGTCGCCAACAAAGTTAATGATCTATAGCGCCGATTTCTGGCCGGTCGTCGGAGGTGTGCAGTCAGTGGTTATGACGCTCGCTCAGGGTTTTGCCGCCCAGGGGTACGCCCGAGACATTGAATGCACCGTTGTGACTGAGACGCCGGCAGGCACGACTTCGGATTCAGATTTACGCTTTCAGGTCGTCCGCAAGCCGAGCCTCATCCAATTGGCCCGACTGGTCTGGAGGGCTGACCTGGTTCACTTAGCCGGTCCGGCGCTCCGCCCGATGGTGCTCAGCTGCATTCTCCGCAAAAAAGTTATCGTGGAACACCACGGTTTTCATGCTCTGTGTCCCAACGGATTGCTGTTTCATGAGCCGACCCGCAGCGCTTGCCCTGGCCACTTCCTGGCCGGCCTGCACCGCGAGTGCTGGAAGTGCAACGCTGCCGCAGGACGCTGGCGGAGTCTGATGCTCTGGGTGCTCACGTTTTTCCGCCGCTGGTCTTGCCGGTTGGTGGCTGCAAATATTGTTCCCACGCGATGGCTGGATCAGTTGCTGCAGCTGCCGAGAACTTTTATCATCCCGCACGGGGTGCCTAAACGTTCCGTTGTGCCATTCTCCGGGACGAGAAGTTCGGAATTTGTCTTTATCGGACGGCTGGTAAGTACAAAAGGAGTTGAGGTTCTGCTTCGTGCTTCACGTGAACTATTCGATCGAGGTCGGGAATTTCGTCTGCTGATAATCGGCGGCGGCCCAGAGCGCGAAAGGCTGGAGTTTGTATCACGTGAGCTTGGGCTTGCGCAAAGAGTCGATTTTGTAGGTGAGGTTGCGGAAAGCGACGTGGAAACCCTCCTCAGTGATGCCCTCGCGATTGTCATGCCTTCTGTCGCAGGCGAAGTCTTCGGATTAGTGGCGGCGGAGAACATGATGCGAGGACGCGCAATCATCGCGCCTGAGGGTGGATCATTAGCCGAAGTCGCGGACGACACGGGACTGAAGTTCGCATCAGGCGATGCGAAGTCGCTAGCCGCCTGTATGGAGAGCCTCTTGCGCTCGCCCGACGTTGCGATTGAGCTAGGGGGCCGTGCGCTGGGTCACAGCCTGAAGAATTTTCGCGCCGGCCAGATGGTGGATGGTCATTTGCTCTTGTATCAAGAGGTCTTGAAATGACTTCAGAGATACACCTAGAGACCACGACGGCGCCCGGCCTGCACAAGTTCCTTCTCGAGCAGGTTTTCCCCCGCTACTTTTGCGCCGGTGAGCGAGCTATCGACCTGGGCACAAGGANTGGCGCAATAGCGCTGCATCTGCGCGATGCCGGCTGGGANGTGCTCGCGGCCGACCTGGATCCCGCGGNATATCGCGCCAGCGTTCCCTTTATTCGCGTCGATTTCAACCAGGAGAATTTTGCCGCGCAACTTGGTTCGGGAAGATTTGCCCTGGTCGCCTCGGTCGAAGTAATCGAGCACGTGGAGAATCCCATCGGCTTTTTGCGAAATATCAGATGCCTGCTGAAGCCCGGCGGAGTGGCTGTGCTGACCACGCCAAACGTGGATAGCACTCCCGCGCGAATCAAATTTCTCTTACGCGGGACGATCCGCATGATGGACGCGCATAGCGAGAAAACGCACATTACGCCTATTTTTTGGGATCTTTTTATCCGGCAATATTTACCGCGGGCGGAACTGCAACTCCTGGAACATCACCTGTACCCTGCACGCGGGTACCAAATGACGCGAGCCGGATTGGCGGGTTCCATGCGGCTTCTCTCCACGTGTTTGGGAGGGGAATCCTTGTATGGCGATAATCATGTTATTGTCCTCGGCGTAAGTCACAACGGCGCGGTCGCCTCGAAGGTATCTTCAGGCATCGATCCCATTTATGGACAGGAGTAGCTACTGATTTCGATTCTCCAGGGCACTTGGCCGGTTTCGGGGGCGAAACGTTCTTTCCACTCCGCTCCAGAGTCGTGTATGAGTTGCTGAGAGTCTTCCCGAACGCATTGGCGGCTCAGCCACTCTGCCTCTTCCTTAAGAGCATCGGGATATGGCATTCCTGCTGCCAGGATCATGTGAGTTGCCAGAGGGCGCCCCGCCTCGATCCATTCCTGCTCGTCGTATACGTTGGATCGCCGCGTGGAGTCAGGTAGGAGGCCAGTGAAATTTCCAGCTCTGTCATTCCCGCTCGGAGCGAGGTCATAGGTCAAGTAAAAAAAGAACGAGGGATTGTTGCCGATTACGATTCCGCCAGCGCGAGCCACGGGAGCGGCCTTCTGCGCAATCGACTGCCACGGCTCGACCCAATGCGGCGCAGCATAGAGGTTACGCGAAACAATTCCGTACCAACCCACTGCTGCGATGAATAGAAGCGCCATCAGAAGAATGGGCCGCCGAACTCTACTGGCTTTATCCGCCAAGACAACGCTTATGGGGAGAATCAGCCAAGGACTAATAAACAGCATTCTTTTGGTATTGGCTATACCAAGGGCCGTCATTATTGCAAGCAGCCCCGCGAAATAGAGAATGAAGCGTCTGGCGTGAGGCGGAGCGCTGGTGATTGTGATCAGGAGACAAATCATGATAGCCGCCGTCACTGGCACTCCAAGGGGCCAGAACCAAGGGGCGACCGATTCACTGACGAAAGTACAATAAAGATCATAGGTGCCGTTCAAAAAGTGATTCAGGATGTGGCCGCTTGGGTGCACAACTCCGCGAAGCTCGCCAAGGAACGCCCGCGCAACCGGAAGATATCCAGCCACCAAGAGGAGGCCCGAGCCCGCAAGCCCGAACCACGTCTTTGGGGGCATTTTTCTATTTTCAATTATGGAATCCAGCGCCAGACAGCCAAGGAGAGCCCAGGCGAAGTAATTCGAATAAAGCAGCAGCAGCGAGCAAACGATAAGCTGGCACCAATTGCCAAAGTCTGGAGATCTAAGATATTGGAAGTAGCTCCAAGTAACGAGCGCTACGAGGAAAAAGCAGAATGAATACCAGGTTGCCANTCGCCCGAAGTGAAAACCAAAAGGCCAAACAGTGATCAGGAGCAGCGTGTAGTTTCGAGCTGTATCTCCCGCCTGGCGTTTTAAAACGCTCGCCAGTATCCAAGCGCCCGCGAGATAGAAGATGACTGATGGAACACGCAACAGCTGTTGTGCTCCGTGGGTCAACTGAAGCCATCCGTGCAGGATCAGATCGTAAAGCGGAGGGTGCTCGTGCTCGCCGGCGCCACTTAGGTAAAGTCCGATGGTATGCAAAATCGGCCGCACTGCACGGTCGACGATGGCACACTCGTCGTCAACTTCGGTAAACCAGCGATTAGTCAAGAGTAAAGAAGTGCCGAGCACAAGCAATGCTAAAAGCTGAGGGCGGTTCGAATCCTGAAGTAGAGCAAACCTTCGGCTCTTTTCTCCATATGTGCCGTGGTTCTGACAGGCCTCTTTTTGCGCGGTTGGAAAACTATTCATAACGGTAAATTGCCAACTTCACGAGCTAGATTATACGTGCGGTTATTTGAAACGAGCGATAAACCGCACAGAATAGTCACAATATGTGAAGCTTTTCATCATCAAATCACATTAGGCGCGTTTTTTCCTTCCGCAGATTGTGGCCGCTGGGCAATAATCTCTGGCTCATCCCTACGATGGGTAGATCCCAGCTTTAATCGTGCCGCTCTTTGGCCTGATCAAGTTCGGGATGTCTTTCGTGATGTCGTCCCCACGAGGACTTTAGCAATGAATAGGTCCATGGCTGTGGAGAACCGATCGAGACCGATCACTGGTCTGCTGGCAATTGCGGGGCTGCTGGGAATTGTCTGGGCACTCGCGAATTGGATTGTCACCGGATCACTCGGGATGTTGATGATGGGTTCCATGGCGATTGCGATGGGGATGCTGGTTTTGACCACCCTAAATAACTGGCGCGTGGGAGTGTTACTTTTCATTCTGTGGCTCTTATTCGAAGATCTGGTGCGAAAGTACTCAGGTAACGGGCTGATTTTGTTCTTTGGCAAAGATGTACTCGCCGCCATCACCTATGTGTCGCTGTGGAGGGCCAAGCAGCGCAACGAAGTTGCTTGGTTCAGGCCCTCATTCATAGTTCCTTTCGCCTTGTTCTTTTGCTTAGCATTGATTCAGGTCTTCAACACATGGACCCCCAGCGTGCTTTATGGTTTCTTGGGGCTCAAACTCTATTTTTATTACTTTCCGCTGATATTCGTGGGATATGCGCTTATACGAAACGCCAGGGATCTCGAACANCTGCTCGTTTTCAACCTCGCTCTCGGCCTGTTGATCGCTCTGCTCGGAATCATTCAGTCCATCGTTGGATTGAGATTTCTCAACCCGACGGCACTCGCTCCGGAACTCGAAGGACTTGGCAACCTGACGCGGTATTCACCCATCACCCATCAGGCGGTTCCGCAGCCAACTTCTGTATTCGTGAGTTCCGGCCGATTCGCCTCTTATATCGTTCTGATAGTTACATTAGCTTTGGGNACACAGGCTTATTTGCTCCTGACGCGCCGCAGGCGTGCCGCGTTCGGCTTTTTGGGCGTAGGCCTCGCAGTCGTCGCGGCGACGCAGAGTGGTTCGCGAGGATCGGTGATCTACGTAACAATCAGCATGTTCATCCTGTCCGCAGGATTCCTTTGGGGCGCGCCATGGCGCTGGGGACAAGGCCGCCGTCTGATTAAAGCGACGCGCCGGGCCTTTTTGGTCGGGGCAGTCGGTCTTTTTCTGATGATTCAGTTCTTCCCACGGTCGATTGGCGCAAGTTGGGCATTTTATTCGGAGACGCTCTCTCCTACAAGTCCGGCTTCGGAACTGCAGACACGAACATGGGACTACCCCTTGCGTAATTTGATGATTGCGTTGCATCATCCGCGCTGGCTATATGGCGATGGCACGGGTACGGCATCCTTGGGGATGCAGTACGTGGCGACGTTGTTAGGACAGGCACCCATCAGCTTTTGGGTAGAGAACGGCTGGGGCACATTGATTTTAGAAATGGGAATTTTGGGACCCATTCTTTGGATCGCTTGGACCTCTTCACTGCTTTACTTTTCATGGAAAGTCGTCCGGCAATTGCGCGGAACGATTTATTTTCCGGTGGCGCTGTCTATTTTCTGGTTTTCCTTTGTTCTGCTCGTGCCGTTCTCTTATAACGGCCTGGCGCCCTACCAAAACTATGTCATGAACGCTTATCTCTGGCTATTGACCGGCGTCCTCTTCCGCTTGCCCCATTTGGCCCGCAACCAGCAATCACCGCAGCACCCAGTCCAATTGCCGAAGCTCCGCACCGCCACGGCATACGCCGGAGGAGTTTAGGGCCATGTGCGGTATCGCCGGAATCGTTGGCGATGCTCCGGCAGAATCATTGCGATTGGCCACACAAAATATGGCCGCCGCCCTGCGTCATAGAGGTCCCGATAGCTGTGAAGTAATCTCCGCGGGTGGATGCTTGCTCGCTAACACCCGCCTGGCAATTGTGGATCTCAGCGAGCGCGGACGCCAGCCCATGTCGAATGCCGCGCGCACCGTCTGGATTACCTACAACGGAGAGACCTACAACGCATCGGAGTTGCGCGAGGATTTAATCGAGAAAGAATATTGTTTTCAGTCCGCAACCGACACCGAGGTTGTCTTGCACCTTTATGAAGAATATGGCGAGGGCTGCGTCGATCGAATGCGTGGAATGTTTGCCTTCGCTATCTGGGACGCCAGGGCGCGCAAGCTTCTGCTGGCGCGGGATCGTTTGGGGATTAAGCCGCTTTATTTTGTGCGACAAAATGAAGGGTTGATCTTCGCTTCGGAATTAAAATCTTTGCTGGCCTCGGGCTTGATCAGGCGGAGACTGAATCCGCAGTCCTTGCGTATTTATTTTCAGCTCGGTCACGTTCCTCCGCCTTGGACCATGATCGATGGCATCGCGCCGCTGCCGCCCGGGCACGTAGCCACTTGGCAAGATGGCACATGGAATTTGCGGGCCTACTGGGCTTTGAACGAGCACTGCCGGTCAACCGGCTCCCTCAATTCTGGCGATCTGGGGGATGTCTTGCTCGAGGCTATGAAGAGGCACCTCATTTCTGATGTTCCAATCGTTCTCTTTCTCAGCGGCGGCGCAGACTCCGCTTGCCTGGGGGCGCTCACACGCAGCGCTGGACGAGAAAACGTCACCGCCATGACCGTCGGCTTCTCTGAACGCGAATACGACGAGACCCAACTCGCTCGACAAACTGCCGAAGCATTGGACCTCCCATTCAAATCGGTTGTGCTTTCCTCCGAACGCGTGGTGGCCGACCTTGACGAATGCATCCGGGCCATGGACGAGCCAACCGTGGACGGCGTGAATTCTTTTTGGATTTCGAAGATAGCGGCCGAGCAGGGATTCAAGGTGGCCCTCTCCGGCCAAGGCGGCGACGAACTATTCGGCGGCTACGCCTCTTGGAAATGGTTCAAGAGGTTCGAAAGAGTTGCCACTTGGACGGGCCGTTTTCCTGTGGGGTCGCGTCTCTTCGATCGCGAGTCATGCCCTTATCGCTTGCGGAAACTCTCGTATCTCTTTGGAACGAGCGATCCTTTACTGGCATCACAGATGGCAGTAAGGATTTTGTTTCTGGAAAGAGACCTTAGCCGGTTTCTTACCCCCCCGCTCGGCGAGGACAGAGTACCAGGCGATGCCAGAGAATATTTGCGCAGTTGCACGTCCCGCTTTGGGCGGCGAGTTCGTCAAGAGAAGATGAGCCTTATGGACATCTGCGCGCACCTTCAGCCGAGACTACTGCGGGATCTGGATGCCATGAGCATGGCTCATAGCGTGGAGGTGAGACCCGTTTTTCTGGATGATCGTGTGGTCGAATTCATGCTGGACGTGCGCGCCCCAGCGCGTCGACAGCCTAAGGAAATGCTACTACACAGCATGAAGCGCTACATGCCGGCGGACCTTCTCGCGGATTTGAAGTCCCGCGCAAAGCGCACGTTTACTTTTCCCTTCGCGGCCTGGATGGCACACCACCTGAGGCCCGTCATCTCGGAGACATTCGTTGCTGAGCGCCTGAAAGAAGGAGGAATTTTGCAGCCGGAGGCAGTCCGCCANATTTGGGAACGCTTTCAGAGATCCCCTGGGACCGTGGGCTGGTCGCGCATCTGGAGTCTTTTCGTGCTGGCACGCTGGTGCCAAGCGATGGATGTCCGTCCTTAACGCCAGGAGTCATGTCCCGCCGCCGCATCGCAATCGTTTCACCCTTCATTGATAAACGACACGGTACCGAACGGCGCGTGGCCGAGCTCATCTCCCGCCTCGCGGACGAATACGAATTTCATATTTACAGCACGCGTATAGAGGATGTCGATCTCGGGCGTGTGGTTTGGCACCGCATTCCCCGATTGCCTGGCCCGCATTTACTCTCCTATCTGTGGTGGNTTTTTGCTAATCACGTTNGGCGCTGGCAGGATCGAAGCCGGGGAATCGTTCCGGAGGTGGTTTATTCACCGGGAATCAACTGCCTGGATGCAGATGCCGTCTCCGTTCACGTTGTTTTTCGTGCTTTTCGTGAATCCTTAAGAAACGATCTGCAATTGACGCATAATCCTGTTCTCAGCTGGCCGCGGATCGTTCATCGGCGCCTCTACTATCGCCTCATTGCAGCTTTGGAGCCTTATGTTTATGGCCGGGCGGATGTCCGCATCGCCGCGGTGTCAAGAAGAATTGCCGAGGATTTGCACCGTTTCTATCCGCGTCCGGACGAAACCAAAGTGATCTACAACGGGCTCGACTTAGAGTGCTTCTCCCCGCAGCGCTGCGTCCGCTTGCGCTTCAGCTCGCGCCTTGCCCTCTCGATTCGACACCAGGACTTCGCTTTGCTGCTGATTGGCAATGATTGGAGAAACAAAGGATTAAATTGTCTGCTTGAAGCGATGGCGACGGCGGCGAACCAGCGATTGCGCGCACTCATCGTGGGTGGCGATGATCCTCGTCCCTTCCGTGCCCGAATTGCCCGGTTGGGGTTGGAAGGGCAAGTTCAGTTTTGCCAACCTCGTCCGGATGTGGAAACCTACTATGCGGCCGCGGACGCCTACGTCGGCCCTTCATTAAATGATGCCTTTGCGCAGCCTCCNGCGGAAGCCATGGCTTGCGGCCTTCCGGTAATTACATCCAGACAAAATGGGGCATCCGAAATCATCACGCATGGATGCAACGGCCTCGTGCTGGAAGATGCTGCAGATTCGAAGGGGCTCGCGGATATGATTTGCAGGCTACTTATCGATCCTGCGCTGCGCAATCGCTTAGGCGCTGCCGCCGCCGAGACCGCGCGCCGGTACACCTGGGACCGAAACGCAATGCAGATGCGCGAGTTTTTCGAAAAAGCCGCGCAGCGAAGCTCGCGGCGATGATCGTTGGCCTCTTTCCCCAATTACTGGGCGCCGGCGGCATCCCGCGCTCCGGCTGTCTAATCGCGCTGGCGCTGACCTCATTCGCGGAGCAGCACGNCGAAAGATGCCGCTTTATCAGCTTGGGTGATCCAGNCGGAGCGGGTTCACTGAAGACCGGCGCTCGCGAACTCCGTTTCACGGGCTGCGGCGGCTCCAAAAGCAGCTTCGTCTCAGCCGTGCTGGGACTGGCGATCCGTCAGCCCAGCATCGCTGTGGCTTTGCATCCAGATCAAGCGCCGGTGCTTCATGCCATGAAGATCTTAGCTCCAGGCATGCGCAGTGCGGTCGTGGTGCACGGGGTGGAAGTTTGGACGCCGCTTCCGGCAGTTCAGCGTTGGTCGGTGCAATCCGCGGACCGCGTCCTCGCGCCGAGCGGCTATACGTTAGCGCTCGTGACGAAAGAGCAGTATTTACCGCTGGGCAAAGGACGCAAGCTTGCGTGGAGCCTCGGGCCCGAATTCGATCCTCACCGGACTCCCTGCGCCGCGTCTTCCACCCCTGATGGATTTCCGCGCGGCCGCATTATCCTCACCGTCGGCCGTTGGGAGGCAAGCGAAGCCTACAAAGGCGTCGATCATCTGATTATGGCGCTTCCGACATTGCTCAAACTTTTTCCGGCTGTGCATTTGGTGGCCGCCGGAGAGGGAACCGATCTGCCCCGGCTGCAATCCCTCGCGGTAGAATCTGGTGTTTCCGATCACGTTCATTTTCTTCCGTTCATAGCCCGTGAAGAATTGCCAAACGCCTATGACCATTGTGAAGTTTTTGCCATGCCGAGCCGCGGCGAAGGCTTTGGACTCGTCTTCATCGAGGCAATGGCTCGTGGCAAACCCGTGATCGGCGGAGCGCACGGCGGCACGCCGGAAATTATCGACGATGGAACAAACGGCTACCTCGTCCAGTACGGAGATGTGCCACAGCTTGCGGACCGGCTGCAGCGCCTTTTGTCAGATGATTCTCGGCGACGAGAGATGGGCTCGCAGGCATTCGCCAAGGCGGGGCGGGCCTTCACGTTCGCGCGCCTATCATCCGAACTGGACATCATCCTGAGCGAGCTATCGGATTGACTTTTTCTGCGATCGTCACTGAAACATCAAGCATTCGAATGCGCGGCGGAGCATGCATCGAGGTTATAATTCGGGTTCTGGAATGCGATCCGCTGCGGCGCTTTCGAGACAGCGGACTGTGCCTTCGTCTACGGAAATACCTGTGGATCCTGACGTTCCTTCAGCTCCGGCGGAGTACGATGTGGCGAACACCGGTGACGCCGATGATCCGCGTCGCAGGTCTTTGCCCCCACATTTTCGTGTGCTGAAGGTCACCCAGTCTTATTACCCCTTTCTGGAGCGGGGAGGACCTGCAGTGAAGGTCCGAGCAATGGCGCGGGGCCTTGCGCTGAGAGGTCATCCCGTAACTGTTTTGACCTCGGACTTGGGGATCAAGGAGACCGCGAACTCAGAAACCATCACACAGCAGGCCAATGGCTGGCGATATGACGAAGATGGCGTGCAGGCCGTCTACCTTTCGACGCGGGGCAGCTACCGTTCGCTCACCTGGAATCCCGGAGCTTTTGCGTTCTGCGCCCAACGTCTGACATCATTCAATATTGTTCACATCTACGGTACCTATGATCTGCTGGGTCCGATCGTGGCGCGCGCCTGCCGGCAAATGGGCATTCCTTATCTCGTCGAGCCGATGGGGATGTTCCGGCCTATAGTGCGCAACCTTGCCCTCAAATG
>JGI25617J43924_10000233_pt1 | contig 10714 bp, 9 predicted proteins | sample GraSoi2013_115cm_FD_43924 | JGI IMG/M metagenome (IMG submission 43924) | reverse complement strand
GAACCGAAGAAATTGCCATAGAGCGTCACGTAGGCTCCGGAAAAGACACCAACGCTCTCGCCGTGGCTGTTAGGGCCGCTGATCAGGTCAGAGAAGAAGATCACTGGGCCCGATTGCGCCGAAGCGAGTGGGGCGCCGATCAGCCACGTTAAGAAAAGTAGCTTCAGTCGCATGATAGGCCCGGAGTTGGTCGATCGGGCTGGGGCGGTGCTACGGTTAGCAAGAACTCGCGATTACTACGTTCCTTTTTAGACTCTGTGCAAAGAACTCCGCTTTCCGATCTCGGCAAAGCTCATGGATTTCGCTGCCGCGGCCGGTTCTCTTTTGCTTGATCTCAGATACCCAAGTTTCATTCTGATTTTTTCTCAGCGAAATTGGATATCTGGGGAAATCCTGGGCCGCGAGAAGCCTTCTTTAATCACTTGTGAGTTGGAGATCCGTTCCTCTGTTCAATCTCGGCGCTCCCCCCTTCTGGTAAGTTTCTTGCGCGATTCGGTGCTGCACCCTGCGGCAGGACTTTCGATATCAGGTGACGCCTTATGGTCAAGTAGGACTCCCCTGTGAGTGCTTTGAAGGCCTTTTTCGCCTTCCAAAGTGCGGTCTGCCGCCATCGGGGCCACATCTGTCCCGCCGCAATCGCACCAGAGGTGGAGGATGGCGTATGGATTTGAATGAAGTACCGCCCAAGTATCAAGCAACCATTCAGGATCGATGTGGCAGCAGTCGCCTCGGACGTAAACAATACCTGGATCCCGGCAGCGGCTGCGACTTTCCCGACCTTCCGCGAATAGAACCCATCCGGGACCGAGGCCACTTTCACTGGCTCTCCCAAAATGTCGCTCAGAATGGCGCAACTCTCCGACCATTCCCTTTTAAGCTCCTCCCGCGTGAGGTGCGACATGCGCGCGGGATGAGAGCAGGAATGGCTGCCAATAACGTGACCGCGACTTCTCAACTCGCGGATTTGCGCGCGGTCGAGGAAGCCCGCTTGTCCGATCCAATTTGTTGTGATGAAGAAGTGGCCCCGCCAACCGTATTGTTCCAGCTCGTCAGCCACACATGTGTATGCCCCGAGTTCACCGTCGTCAAAGGTCAGGAATACCGGAACGTGCCCGCCCCATTCCCGATAGCGGTCAATCGAAGAGACCGCGACTTCCGCGCCTTGTTGCCGGATCGACAGGATGTGCTTGTGAAAGTCATCGCGGCTGAGCTTGTAAAGCGCCTTGTACCCCAGTAGCTCGCCATTCGACCCATCCGTCACGTCGTGGTAGGCGATTGACAATGCTTTCATCAATAGAAAGCCTCCGTCCGCGCCGAGTTCAGGACTGAAGCGTAGCATTGCCGTGTCCTTCCCGCGATGCGGCTCCACGAATTGAAGTCGCCAGAAGTCGCCACACCAAGAGCGAGACGCTCTCGTTCCTTTGGGTCCCTAATGAGCCGACGGATACAACGCGCAAGGGCGTCGACGTCACAATAGTCCACAAGCAGCGCGGTTTCCTCGTCGCGCAGCACTTCTTGAAAAGCTGGCAGGTTTGTAGCCACAATTGCCTTCTGGTAGGCCAGGGCCGTCATGAGTGCGCCGCTAGTGGTTATCGTGCTGTAGGGATAAACCAAAATGTCGGACGCTTGGTAATACGTGGGCAGCTCTTTGTCTGGAATGAATCTGAAATCAAGGCGCACGGATTCCTGCAAACCCAGCTGGGCCACTTGATCCTTGATTGCCTGCAATAGTTTTGGCTCTCCGGTACCAGCTATGAGGAGTCGCGCGTTCAACCTTCTGGCGTCGATCCGGCGCCAGCCTTCCAACAGAAAATCGAGGCCTTTGTACGGCCGGATGATGCCTTGCCAGAGAACCAGCGTCTCGTTCTCTGGAAGGGAAAGAGCAGCCTTCGATGCTTTCACGGAGTCCCGCCTGGCATCATGAAGCAGGGGGCCATGCGGGATCACCCAAATGCGTTCCGGATCGACGGAGAATTCGCGAATGAGCCGGCCCTTCGCTTCATCAGTGTGACAAATGAGTGCGTCCATCTCTTTGTACACGCGTCTGAAGGCTAGCACGAACCTCTTTCCTGTGTCGTGCGGCAGCACGTTATGCACAGTATAGACCAGCTTAATTCCCAGCTTTTTTACCAGAATCAGAAACCAGACTTCAAAGGGGAGTTTTCTTACCATCGGGATCCACTGGATATGGAGAATGTCAGGTTTCGAGAACGCAAACCGGACAAGGAGCGCGCACATATTGATGCAACACTCAACGAGCATCAAAACTCGCCTGATTGTGTCGTTGGGAATTCTCAGTTTTGGGACGACGTCAACGAGGCCCGGATCGTTGGACAGGCCAATCCTGGCAAAGTATTCAGGATCCTGATAAGGGGATACGGACCCGAGTGTTACTTCAATGTTCTTGACCTTCAGCCCTTCGCAGAGGTAACGGTCGTAATACGGAACGTAACACCAGAGGTCCATGACGAAGGCTTTGATGCGCACGTTTAGAGAAGCCGCCACCGCGTTACAGTCACTCTCGCCGGCTTCATGCGCGAGGGTTGTTAGGTCCACTGCTGCGTTACNANACATATTGGTAAGGTGAATCGTAGTTTGAACGTTTCCGCCCACATGTGAGCGGCCGCTCGAGTGTTCAGAACTATTCTCGAGCTCCGACAGTTTCTGGCGTCGTCAACCCTGGTTCTTGAGGCCGCTTTTTGAAAGGATTGCTCGCCGAACGAAAGGCTTCATTGACGGTTGCTCGCACCCGGCGATCAATCCCGTACAGTACGACGCCATAGATTGAGACGCACAGGCTTCCCCTTACGAGAAAGTTGAAGAAGTGGGAAGAAAACTCCACCCGGGAAACCAGCGCGACGCTAGTCACGCCCGCTAGCAGATAACGCAAACATGCCGGAGCATTCACTCGCAAGGGCAGGACCGAAAGTGACGCGCGAGCAATGAGAGCCAGAAAGACGGCGTAGCTAATGAGTGTGGAGACGGCCGCGCCCTGCAATCCCATCCGGGGGATCAGCCAAATATTCAGGGCGATGTTTAGAGCTGCCGCAGACGCGACGATCTTCACCATGGTAACGGTCTTCTTGTGAATGATGAGACCCGCGGTGAAAAAAATGTGCAGAGTGTACAACATTACTCCCAGCACCAATATAGGAAGCAAAGGAGCGGCTTCCTTCAGCTTTTGCGACCCGAGGACGATTACCGCGGAGTGCGCCGTTACTGCCACACCCGCCAGCACGCACATGACCGCCATAATGAAATTGTCAAGGGCCTTGCTTAAGAAAGCTCCCGTCTCCTGAGGGCCGCGCGTATCCCACATCTTCATGTAGATGGGAACCACGGCGAGATTCACCGGATACATCAAAAACATCGCGATGTAGTTTGTGATGTTGTAGGCACAGGAGTAGTACCCCAGTGCCACCGATCCCAGATAGTGCTGCACAAGGATCCGGTCGCCGGAATCCAGTATGACCGCCGCCAATTCGCAACCGGCTAGCGGCATGCCAAACGCAAGGGCAGATCGAAACAGCTTCCCATCGAAAGCGCTGAGCGAAATCGTACCCTTAGGCAGAACCATGAGAATCAGCACGAAAACAGACACCAGCTCGACGGCCACTGTGCCGATCAGCACTGTCCGCACACCGCGGCTCCAAGTGAACAACAGCAAACAGACAAACGCGATACTCGTGCCCTTCGTCAAGGCGTCGAAGCCATTGAAAGCTTTAGTTCTCCTCTGAGCACGGAGGAAATTCATCACAATGGGCTGAAGGCCCCGCACGAAGATGAGGCCAGATCCAATCAGCAGCACTTTCTTTAACGTAGGCGAAAACATGGAGTCGGAGGCCAGTTCCAGCCCGATGAGGAACAGAACGGCCACCGCTAGTCCACACAGCGCGGCTCCAAAGAGAAGCGTCGAACAAAACCTTCGTAGCGCACCGGGTTCCGATGAAGCGGCTTGCTCCTGATAGAACCGCTGAATTGAGTTCTGAAGGCCCATCTTGGAGAGGACTGCAGCCATAGCCGAAATTTGGAAGACGAGGGACATCATTCCATAGTCGGCCACCGATAAAACGCGCGTGAAGATCGGGAAGGAGATGAATCCCAATGCCAAACCGGCCACCTGGCCGCTCAAGTAATGAGAAGCCTCCCGATATAAAGTTCGTAGATCGCTCACAACGATTCGCTCTCAGAGTTCGACGGCTGCCCCAGATCTGTGTATTGCGGGCAAGCAGTCCGATAAACCTCGTTTTGTTTACTGCTTCGGTTCAAGAGATAGCAGAACTCTTCATACTCGGGGAGAGCAAAGAGCCGAGGCGCAAGTAAGCAATCCACTTTCGGAGTGATTTCCCCGCGAATGGTGGTAAAGGCCATGCGGAATTGCGCCGAATTCGCTGCGTGGTACGCTACGTTGGAGATGTCGCTCGGCGTCCCGTTGGGATAGGCCAGATATCTGCATGNCCCCACATTCTTCTCAATCGCGGCCTTGCTCTCNTTCAGTTGCCGACATACTTCTTTCTTGTTTTGATTCACATGCAGAATACAGTGATCATGACAGTGAGAGCCGATTGTCCCTCCCATGGAGCTGACGGCTCTGACATCGTTCCAGTCCATTGGTTCCTCGGAGATGAACCGGGCATTCAATTCTTCCCATCTTTCGGGCGGAAGCTCTTCTATGCAATCTACCGTGAGAGCCTCCACGAGGTCCAGCGGCGCACTCCTCGCGGTTTCTACAACCGTGGTGGCTGCGGACATGCGCGTTTCCCGGGTCGTCAAATCAAAGCTTTTCTGAATGCTCCTAAGATGGATGTGTTTTTTCTCCGTGTACAGTATGGCCACGCGAATGTAATACAACGGGAACCTACGGTGGTCGGAGACATGCCTGGTGCTGACGAAGATTGTGAATGGCAGATTCGATGTTTGTAAAAACGGAGCCACGATGTGCAAATTATTTCTGTATCCGTCATCAAAAGTTAAAACAACGTGCCTGGGTTCTAGACGATATCCACTCATAATGCTTTCATGTAAATCGTCGATGGAAATCACTTCACGGTGACGCCGCAGAAAATTGATTTGTTTTTCAAAGGTCCGGAGTGGCAGGTGTACTCTCTGAATTTCCGGGTCCGCGATATCTTTTTCTACCCCATGGTAGAAGAGAACCACCGGTCCCCTGCTGCGCATCCGGAATATCCTCTGTACGCCAGCAATCCTAGAGGCAGTAAGACAAAAGTGTCGCATTGCCGCGGACATCAAAGCCTACAGCCCCCTGCCCGCGAAATCTGATGCTGCCATGATCAGCGCCTTACATGCCTCTTGCACCACGCCTGGTGTTTGGTGCTGAATATCGCCCGTCAGCTTAAGCAAATAGTGGCCACGCCGAAAGAACCTCGTCGAAGTGGTATCCCAAAGACGCTGGCCTGGTGTGTTCATTGCAGAGTGCATTTGACGAAATCTGGCAATGCAGAGAATTCCTGCGGATCGAACCAGAAACAGAGGAGGGATTTGCTGGGCCCTGTGGCCTCAGATGACTATTTCACGCTCGCCATTGCGTACAATGTTAGTCAGACCTCTCGCGATTACACTGACCGTCTGAAGAACGACGCGGCAATCGGTTAACGCGGTGCGCCGTTTCAAGTACTCTAGGTCGATGCGCAGTTTTTCACCGAGCAAGTGATCCGCATAAAACTCTTCAGGTTTCACTCCCTCGGGTATTCTGTCCGCCTGGTCCGTCGTGTAATACAACTGCCCCGGACCGGTAATACCAGGTTTCACTTTGAGAGTCTCCCGTTGTTCGGGGGTGTAGAGCTCCACAATCTTGGGGTCCTCCGGACGCGGGCCTACCAGGGTAAGATCCCCTACAAACAGATTGAAGAACTGGGGGAGTTCGTCAATTTTAGTCGCTCGAAGAAAGCGTCCCACCCGTGTAATTCTCGTGTCGCTCGGTGCTGTGATGGAGCTTCCGAGGCGATTGGCGTCGCGCACCATGGAGCGAAATTTCCACATGCGAAATCTCGAGCCGTCCTTTCCTATGCGCCATCCTCCGTACAAGGGGCTGCCGGACGATTCCATCAGAATGGCCAGGCTGGTCAGAACAAGCAAAGGACTGAGCAAGGTCAGAGCTACGACGGCAATAATTATATCAGCTAGACGGCGCATCATCTTGTGGACCTCACCAGTACGAACGCTTCCGCCGCACGCCGGTTAATAAGGCTGCCCCAGTAGCGTGCCCGATCGGCCAGCGCTTCTGGGCTCCGCGGATGTGGATATTCACGGACCTCGGCCGAATAACAGCTGAACGCCTGAATCTTCCGCTCTACAAACGCGCTCACGTCCACGTACACATTCGGTTGAAAAGGCGCGGCCAACACGGGTGAACCCCATTCCGTCGACGAGGGTGTTTCGAACATAAGGATCTCTTTTACAGAAGGGGCTGAATAGGGTCTCGCGGCCACCAGCACAGCCTCCGTCAGAATTTTGTGATCCCGGTTAATGTCTCCACCGAAGTGCGTGTAGATCAGTTCTGGTTGCCATTCCGCAATCAATGACTCTATTTTTTTCACCAACTCACATAACGGCAACGTCTCCAGCCGCTGGTCAGGTAAATTCCCCAAGAACAAGTCTGCGACTCCAAGAATTCGTGCGGCCTCTTGCGCTTGTTTCCTGACCTCGGCGTCCCAATCGGGAGTATAGCGGGTCGACACACCCTCGCACATCACCGCGAGCCGAACTTGGTCGCCCCTTGCACTATGGGAGGCGATCGTCCCGCCTAGGCCAAGCAGTTCATCATCAGGATGCGCCGCTACCGCGAGAACCTTCAATTCGATGCCTCCTTAGCTTCGCCGAGCACGCTTCCTTCGCGAATGAATGTCATACCGGCCACATGCCCCGAGACCCTCTGCCCACCCTCTCGTTGTGCGCTCACGATTCGGATCCATCCATCGGCTGTAGATACCCAAGGCCAACCTTGCGAATCCAGAATGACTCTGCCAGGCTTGTGGCTCTGATTTACGATCGGCCCTCCGTCAATACGAGCTTCCCAGATCCAAACTTTCTCGCTATTCAGAAAGGAAAACGCGCCCGGGTAAGGTTGAGTCAAGGCTCGAACCCAGTTATAGATTTCTCGCGTTGAACGCCTCCAATCAATAAGTCCGTCCTCGGGACGCCGCTTGGGCATGACTGTGGCCTGAGTGTCATCCTGTTTCTTGCGTGGAAGAACTCCGCGTCGTATCATCGGCAAAATCTCTTCCAACATTTCCACTTCGGTTTGGCCCACTTTTTGATAGACGGTTTTGCAGTCGTCTTCGTCAGTTATCTGGATGGTTCGCTGCGCCACGATGTCCCCTGTGTCGGCCTCCGGTTCCAAGAGGATCATCGTGTTCCCCGTAACTTTTTCTCCGTTGATCATCGCCCAATTCACCGGAGCGCGACCTCGGTACTTCGGCAATAAAGAGGCATGAAAACCGAGACAGGCAAATCTCGGAACGCGCAAGAGTTCAGGCTTAAGCAGTTGAGTCCATCCCACTACCAAGAGGAGATCGGGTGCCTTCTGACTGATCCATGCGATCGAGTCCGGCTGGTTTATGTTGCGCACGCACAGCGTGGAGATTTTCGCCTGTTCAGCCAATTGAGTGAGATCCACTGCCCCGGCCACTTTGACCATGCTTTCGGCATCCAGGGCTACTAGGCCCAAAACATTATCGCCACGCTCGATGAGTCGTCTGAACGGGGCGCATGCCTCCATGTGTGCTCCGACGAATACAATGCTGGGAGATAGGGTCAGAATATGCACCGGCATTCTAACTCGGCCAAAGCCGGACCTGGGTTCCGGAGATGCGGGCCGCTCCTAAGTTTTTTTCTTCTTTGAGTCTCTCACCTATCGAATCAGATAGAAGAGACGGTTCAAATAACACCTGTGGGCTGTGGCCTGAGCATTTCCCCGGCCGCCTGAGCATCGGACGCAGCGCTACTATTTTCGGCGCCCGACACTGTGACGTCTTGTTCAAGGATCAATGCTCTCGCGACCAAGCCGCCGAGGACCCACATGTAACCATTTACCTGGAGATAGGTCCAACGATCTCCGAAGCAGTTCGCAACAAAGGAAGTAACCACCCACACGGCAAGGCCGAGTCCGAGGGAGGCTAGGAACGGATCCTGCGACCGTCTGAACAACTTATAGCCCGTGACGAAAGTCTTTACCAGGAGCCAAAGAAAGATCATGAGACCCATAATACCCGTCTCAACCAGAACCTTGATGAAAAGGTCGTGGGTATCCCTATAGTTGTCCATATGCTGGCTATAGGCGTACGTATAAAACCCTGCTCCTATCACGGGATTGGAATCGAATATGGGCATGGCTTGTTTCCATAGATCTAGCCGCAGCTCGGAGGAATGATCCAGTTCCCCACCAGTTCCGTTGTAGGTCATCTGCACACGTTGTTGGACTGCCGGGGGAGTCAGGCTGGTCCACATACAAATAAATATAACTAACAAGACGAGCAGCTTCCGTTGCTTCACAAATCCAAGGAATAAACAGCCAGCCAGTAGCGCCAGATACCCGCCGCGTGAGAGGCTGTACATTAAGCAGATCACCGAAAACACGGCCAGCCCGATGAAACCAAGTTTCACTAGGAGCTTTTCCTTGAAGGCAGCCAGCGCAAGAAGAAATACGGCAAACTGCGCCTCGAATGCAGCAAACCCATTGACCCCGGCATAGCCCATTCCGCCCGTGTCTCGCAGGTCATAAGAAAAATTAGAAAAGTCACGGCCCGAAATCGTGTCCCAGAAACCCCTATTCAACACTAACGCGGCAGCGCACATCAGCAAGACCAGAATTTTCATTTGACTGGTGTTGCGGACGGTGGCGGCGACCAAGATCAGAATCAGCGGCATAACCATGTAGTTCTTCCAGTCCGCTAGCCGTGGATCACTTAAGGAGAATGGAAGTGCCGACTCTAAATAGAAGGAACCCAGACACAGCGACACAAAAGTAAAAATCGTGTAGAGACCTAGCAACAGGTTCCAGGGCGTCTTCGGAAAAACTCGCTGTCGATGAACTAATAAACCCAGCATTACTCCGAGCAACATAATATCGACTACGCTTTTGCCCAGCGGGAGATCAACCAGATAGTACCTAGCTGTTTGAAGGGGAATTAGCGGGACGAGAAAATATACTCCGACGATCGGCCGCCAGAAAACACTCAGGAAAAAGGCCAGGATAAAGCTGGCGTAAAGAAAGGTCGAAGCATAGCCTGTCAGGCCAAAATGAATCATGCTTGCTGCTCGTTCCTTTTCATGAAACCGTCTTCTGACTTCTCAAGCCAAGGGAACCCGGGCCACTCGTGAATTCCGCCAGACGAAAGGCAACAATTTTGTAAATCGGCACTCTCCACCTGCTCGATCTCAGTGTCGAGAAAACCTCCTGAATTCTCTCTGCCATACTGGACAAAGTATAATTCAATCGGTCGCCTCCGACCCAAAGTGGACAGCCAAAAACTCTTTGTCCGAACAGCAAGCCGGAGAGATGGCAATGGTGGGTGTGCGGCGGAATCAAGGGAAGCAAGGGAGAAATCTGGGGCATCCGCCTCCAGAGGGCAGGCAAGGCGAAGGCCAAGACTCTGAAGAATTACAGCGATGCTGGACATCTAATTCGACTTATGCCACCGCTGCTTTCGCGTATTGACCAGATTTAAAATCGATTGGCATGCGTCGCAAAATTGTCAGTACCGCGCTGTCGTCGCGAGTGTTGGCGGCCTCTATAAGGTCTTCAAGGTACGTCCNAAATACTTCGTGTGGTGCTTCCGCAACCACTCTAAATACCTCCGGGAAGAGTGTCGCGCCTACAGTGGCATCATCCGACCACAGTTGCTCGTGAAGTTTTTCTCCGGGGCGCACACCAGTGTACTTGATTTCGATATCTGTTCCGGGACGCAACCCGGAAGCTTCTATAAGCCGGCGCGCAACATTTGTTATCTTGACCGGGTCTCCCATATCGAGCATGAAAATATCTCCGTGCGATCCCAATGTCGAAGCTTGGAGAACCAACCGCACTGCATCCGGAATGGTCATAAAATAACGGGTCATATGTTCGTCGGTAATCGTGATAGGACCACCACTTTTGATTTGGCGAAGGAATATCGGGACAACACTTCCACGGCTTCCCAGAACATTGCCAAACCGAACACACGCGCTGCGCGTTAGATGTCCGTTCGATGCAAGCGCTTGAACGGTAAGCTCCGCCACACGTTTGGTAGCACCCATGACACTTGTGGGCCGGACCGCTTTATCGGTTGAGATCAGCAAGAAGCGTTCCGCCTGGAACCCCATTGCTGCCTCGGCCACTTCCTTTGTTCCAATAACGTTGTTTCGAACCGCCTCGCAGCGGTTCTCTTCCATGACCGGAACGTGTTTGTATGCGGCAGCGTGCAGGACGATTTTGGGACTGTACTTTGCAAACAGCCGCTGTAACTGAACTCGGTCACATATATCTCCCACGACAGGAATCAGCTTCACTCCTGATAGGTTCGCAAGCTCGTTGCGAATCTCGAATATGGAGTTCTCGTCCTGATCCATCAGGATGAGAGACGTAACGGGCAACTGCGCTACTTGGCGGCTGAGTTCCGAGCCAATGGAACCGCCTGCACCCGTTATCAGGACGACCCTGTCACGGAACGCCTCGACTACCAGCGGGTGTGGCGCACTCGCCGATATCCCTCGTCCC
>JGI25617J43924_10000232_pt1 | contig 10725 bp, 8 predicted proteins | sample GraSoi2013_115cm_FD_43924 | JGI IMG/M metagenome (IMG submission 43924) | reverse complement strand
ACCGAATGTTGCGGATCATTGCGGCGTGTGATCAGCACGTACCGGCCCGCTTTAGGGGTAGTGCCACCGGCAGCGGATATGGCGTCGTACAACTTCCTCGAGCCCAACAATGGATAAATGCCGGGCCTCTGCACCTCGCCCAGTAGCGAGATCCCTTGCGTCGCATACTCCTTCTCGAAAACCGTGACGTGTGGATCATTGAAAAGGCTCTTTTGACTGAGCTTGCGTTCAATCAGTGTTTCAGCCTGTTCCACGGAGAGTCCGGCCACAGCTACTGTGCCAAGCATTGGCAAGGAGATCTCGCCGCCAGAACTAACGCGTACTTCGGTTTTGAAATCAGGCATGCCATACAGGCTGACCTCGAGCAGATCGCCTGCACCTATCAGCAGATCCTTCGGCGAGCCGGCAATGCGCGCCGCGACGGGTGTGGCCTGAGGGGCGGACGACGGCACCTCTGGACGCACTTCTGGTGAACCGACCGGATCCTGGGCGAAGCCATAGGTCGATGACAGCGCTAATAACAAAAGCGCAGTGAGAGTGGTCAGTTTGGATTTCATAACAACCTCCATGGATCAGAACAGCAAGCCGAAGTCGCTACCCCTGCAGGTTTCCATCTGCTCGATGCCGCTCCGGGCCTTCCCAGGTATTCACGGCGCAGACTCACAGACAGGAGGAACGGGACTGATCAACACCGCACGACCTTCGGCGAATCGATGCCGCGTGTAGCATTGCGAGTGTCAATGACCAGCTGGGCTTCGCGTACAATGGCTGTGTAATCGTAATCGGAATGATCCGTGATGATTGCTACGCAATCGTATTCGCCGATGTTGTCCAAGGGAACGCGTTCCATCTGCAGGTCGTAATGACGTCCTTTGAGCAGCACCGGGAAATACGGGTCGTGATAGTTAACAATCGCGCCCCGCTGCTTCAACAGCTCGATTATGGTAAGGGCCGGAGATTCGCGTAGATCATCGACATCCTTCTTGTAGGACACACCAAGTATGAGCACGCGTGAGCCATTCAGCGGTTTGCGCGCATTGTTGAGCGCCATCGAAATCGCGGTCACCACGTGGTAAGGCATCGAAACGTTTATCTCACCGGCGAGCTCAATGAAGCGGGTTTGGAAGTCTAACTCCTTCGCCTTCCACGACAAGTAGAAGGGATCGACTGGTATACAGTGCCCACCAAGGCCGGGTCCGGGATAGAACGGTTGGAAGCCAAAGGGCTTCGTCGAAGCGGCGTCGATGACCTCCCATACGTCAATTCCCATGCGTAGAGATAACAGTTTTAGCTCGTTGACCAATGCAATGTTTACGCAGCGATATATGTTCTCGAGCAACTTAGTCATTTCCGCTACCGCAGGCGTAGAGACTGGCACGATGCGGCGAAAAATGGCTTGATATAGCAAGCTGGCGATCTCAGTCGCTCTTCTACTTAGCCCGCCCACAACTTTCGGAATGTCGCACCTCGCGATGATGTTATTGCCGGGATCTTCCCGTTCAGGCGAGAATGCGACATAAAAGCTATCGTGCTCAATTCCGTTGCTCTCGTGTTGAGCACGCATCCCGTGCGCATTTTTCTCGAGAATAGGCACCAGGACTTCCTCCGTGGTTCCCGGATATGTGGTGCTTTCCAGCACAACGAGTTGGCCCGCCCGCAAATGGGGAGTAATCGCCTCTGCCGTATTCGTAATGTAGCTGAGGTCGGGCTCGCGTTGCTCGTTCAAGGGAGTCGGCACGCAGATGATCACCGCATCCATACGGGCGATGTCCGAATAGTTCACTGTGGCCGAGAACTTCTTCCTGCGCGCGGCTTGAATTTCGGTGGATGGCACGCGGTAAATGTAGGATTCGCCTCTGGAGAGTTTCTCTACTTTTTGGGAGTCGACATCGAAGCCGGTGACAGGAAAACCCGCTTCCGTGAAGAGCAACGCGAGGGGCAATCCGACATAGCCGAGTCCGATAATCCCGACGTTTGCGGTACGGTTCGCAAACTTCATTTCGAGCGATCCAAGTTTGTCCGCTTCCAAGGAAATAATAGTCTGGGTAGTTACACTCATGGCTTCGATCCTCCGGATGATGAAAACCGCGTTGTTGAAGAATGTGGCTATTTCTTCAAAGAATTGTTGTTGCTCCCGCAGCAATTTCGTTAGCCGCCGTGAGCAGCAGCCGGCTGGCATTGTGCGGTGACATCAGCCTGTTGTTTCGCACCAGCCATTCAAGCCAGGAGCGAGAAACAGAGGGAAATTTGAAATCCTTACCCGCCTTCGCCGACATGTTTTGAATCATCTCGACTGTAGTAGCCGTAAAAGTACCGGAAATCTGACGACTCCAGCTCTGCGCCATTCAGGACGAAGCCCGTAAGGCGGGCGTTGACCTTGAGGAGCACATCCTGAGCGCGCAAGAACTCGTCTTTTGCGATCAGGCCAGAACGGATGACCAGGATCACCGAATCCGCCTCGACCGACATGCGAACTGCGTCGGTCATCGCCAGGACGGGCGGGGTGTCGATGATTATGTGGTCAAATTGTTCCCGCCAGCGCTCTACCAAATCCTTGAAGCCGGATACCAGCAATTCGGTATCCTCCTGCAGGTTAATTGGCCCGGCCGGAAGAACGTACAGATTGGGCACATCGGCGCAGCCGACCACAAGCTCATCGAATGTGGCGGCCTTCCTGAGTAGCGCACCCAAACCGGCTTTAGCACTCAATCGCATGGCACGGTGGACGCTGGGACGCCGGAGGTCGGTATCAACCAGTAGCACGCGCCTGCGCAGTCGCGCGAGCACAATCGCCAAGTTCGTACTGACAGTGGTCTTACCCTCCCCAGGAAGGGCGCTCGTCACCAGGATCACCGCGGGGTGAGTCCGGTGCGAAAGCAAGATCGACGTCACGATGGCCTTGTAGGATTCCGCCGTCAGGGACATGGGCCGAAGGGCGCTCACTAACTCGGGTTTCACGCCGCCGTCGGCGTCATTGAGTTGGGGGGACGCGCCATTCTTCTTCTTTGCTCCCAATAACGGCACAACGCCGAGTGAAGGCAGTGGCGACGCAATGGCTGCCTGCTCCAGACTGCTAATCTTTTCGTTCATCTTTCCCAGACCGAATGCCATTAACACCCCGCCTAAGATCCCGAACAGGAGAGAAAGAGCGAAGTTGCGCAGAATATTTGGCTCGGCAGGCCGTCTCGGCGGTCTGGCCGGGTCGACGATCCAGATGTTGCTCGATTTCAAGCTGGCTGAAATGCTCACTTCTTTCTGCTTTTGAAGCAGATCCTCGTAGAGCTTCCGGTTTGTCTCAAACTCGTGCTTAAGGATGTCGGACTCGATCACATTTGCATTCAGCTTGTCCGCCGTCTGTTTTTGCGCTTCCAGCGCATGCCGGAGCATCTGTTCGCGTCCCACTGCGCTTTTGTATTCATAGGTTATCTGCTCACCGACTCTGCCAATTTCAGTGTCCACCGACTGCCGCGCCTGAGCAATTTGCTTCGAAAGTTCGACTATTTTCGGATGCGCCGCGCCTAGCTGAACCGACGCTTGGGCCATCTGGTTTTCCAGATCCGCCTGTTGCCCACGTAGCTTGGTGACGAGGTTGTTGGGCTCTAATTTCGCAATCAGCTCCGGCTGCCCCGAGCGCGCTAATCGATAGCTGACTTCCTTCTGGACCCTGTCGCCTTCCGCTGCGGTAAGCTGCCTGTTCAGGTCGTCCAGCTTTGCCGTCACAATGTTCTGCTTATCGTCCAGGCCAAAGATTCCATTTTCTTTCTGGTAGTCAATCAGCTTGTGCTGCGATTCTTCAACCTTGGCCTGCAGTTCCTTCAACTGACTCGCAAGGAAGTCAGAAATCTGCGTACTGGCCTGGATTTGACTCTTATAAAATTGGTCTAAGTAAGCGTTGGCTAGCTGGTTTACGACGTCGGCGGCCAGCTTTGGATCTGTGCTTCGGAACCGAATCTCGATAAGCCGTGTCCCTTTGACTTTCGATATCTTGAGGTTTTTATGGAATGATTCCACCAGTCGATCTTCGTTGTTGGATTGCCCCGCGCGGCCGGCGAACTTCGGGTTTTTGTCGAGGTGGAGATCATTGATAACCAGCATGGCCAATGCGTCGGTCTCCAAGATGCCGATCTGAGTGTCAATAGCCGCACGATCTTCTGGGTCTTCCACTAGTGACGCATCCACACCCTTGAATCCCAGCACGCCGCTGTCGTTCTCCCGGTGAAACACCACCTGTCCGACCGCCTCGTATTGTGGCTTCATGAGGAGCGATGCAGTCACGACGACCACGACAACAACGAGCGTAAACGCGGCGACCGTCCACGCGCGGCTCCGGATGATTCGCCACAGACTTGCGGCGAACTTTTCCTCCGGCACATCTCCGATCCACTGGGTGTCGCGGTTTGGCAGATTTACTTTGGACCTTAGCGCACCTCGGGTGGCAGGCTGGACCGCCCCGGAATCTTGCACGCCCTGGTTCATCAATTCAAAATTCTTGCTCATTGCTTTCCGCCTTGGGGCCGGCTGGCAGCATCAGAGTTAACTGCATATCTGCGGGGCGCTCATCAGCTCGGGGAACTCCTAAGTTGCGCTGGGGTTAGCGCTCGATGAACTGCCTTGTCCTGTCGCGAACTCGCAATGGCGTACAATCCACCTAGAACAGGCCAAAGTCGGAATGAACGATATTGGATCTCGAGGCGCATAAGGCTATATGTAGCTCCGCCATTCGAGTCACATATACCCGGTGAGCAGAAGCTATTTTCAACCTTGTGCTGGGAAAAGGAATCGGGTAAGAAAGGGGTATTCAACGCAGTAAGAATCATGAAAAATCTATCGGGTAAAGACCTGTTATGAATGACGACGGTCGCTCATTGTCCTTCATGCTAGTTCGTACACCAACCGGCCACCGTCAAGAGAGGCATAGGCGACCCGGGCTTTATCCTTGTCTGGTCCTTCGATCACCCAGGTGTTTCCCTGGCGCGCCAGCTTCATTTGGCTCCTCGCCCGCCACCACTGATTGACTTCCCGTGGAAGAGCAGCCCAAATCTTCCTCTTCGAACGCAAATCAAACAGATAGGCCAACAATGATTTGTACGTATCTCTCGACCGGGACTCCAAAACATAGTCTGGGTGAACGATGAAGCTGGCCATTCCATGCTTTTCCATGATCTGTGAAATTTGGCGTTTCCAAAGATCGATCGAATACTGCTTGAGGATATGAAAAAGGGAATAATCCTGGGTAGTGGTGACGGGCAACTCTAAGATCTTGCCGATGAAATATGGCACCACGGTACAGCAGCCGCCCCGTTGTGGATCCAGATGCGCTGTGTTGGGCACGGACATATCGTAGGAAAATTCAAGAGCGCCGTACCAGGAGAGATTCCGGTAAAGCGCGCCTGAGCGAAATCCCTGCGCGCCAAGCGCGCTACCATAATGGTTAATGCGGCGTACCCGATCGAAGAACTTCGCCTCGCTGGAATATAGCCGCCCGTCGTGATTCAGGTCGTGAACATTTACTTCGAAACCCCTCGAACGGATGCTTTCGACAAACGACGTACTGAGGCCATACCGTTCTTCGGGAACCAATTGAAACGAACTTTTTATGCCAAAGTTCTCATCGACGTCCATCAGTGCCGGGCAGAAATCACGCCCTTTGACGGCTTCTACGTCGTGAGTAACCACCACGCAACTTGGAAATCCCTTGGGCCAAAACCAGATGAACGGCACCCTCTTGCCATCGTGGGCCTGCACGCAGAGATGGAGCATGGTCTCATGCACTTGCTCGACGGTTCGATCCACCGGCCAGCGCGGAAACGGAATCGATCGCCAATCGGCAAGCCTAAGCTTCTGGAGGTGCCGGCGCACGGCTACACCTAGAATCGGCCGTGCGAGGTAGTACAGCTTGTTAGCGAGCCCTCCTGACAGGAGCGAGTGTCTTCCCGAGCTGCCACAATAGCGCTCAAAACGGAGATTGTTGACTACCTGGTCGGGATCGAAAGACAGGTCTACCGCTCCGCGTTTCACCACGGCATCCTTCAAAGCGTCATGGAGCTCTCCATCCGGGCTGGGGTGTACTGCCCCCTTGCTGATGGAACCATAACAGATCGCATCGGCTCCAAACCGGAAATGACCCAAGGGCCCGGACTGTTCGCCATCTAGAAAACAACTGGCGAACTCTTCCGGACAGCGATAGTAATCGACGAATGTTCTATTCATTGGGTGGTGCTTGCGAATCGGAAGGCACAATGACGGCGCCTGGACAAATCCTGCTATGCCGTCTCGCCCAAGAAGAATATGCACGTGCCATCTTGACGCCTCATCTTTTATTCGGTGAGGAACTGAACCTTACATGATTTCTGTCTCCGTGTGAGTCTCTATGGTCCCTCCGGGCCACGGGGCACTGCGACTGTCTGTGCCGTCTGGAGCGCATCTGTAATCGGCCGTCCAACGACGGAGCGGCGTGCACCCACGACGGACTTGGACACTTCACGTACGGCGAAATCAGCTCTTGCAACAAAGCGCATAAGCGGGCCGTAGCTACTTCCTGCCGGAGCGCCCAGAAAGTGCAGGCCAGGAACCAAGGCAAAGCCTCTCTCCAGTACCGAAGAACACCAGAACCGGCCGCTGACACGGCTGGGATCCCCTAACTCATAGCCGTGGGGGAAACGAGTGGCTCATCACGCCTCCCGTTAACTCTTTGCCGTCTCGTTCCCGCTCCTCAGCAGATGGGACTAGCCTGGCGGCCGATTCCAATTTCATAGGTTATAGCCGAATCTCTGAAGGACATGGCGCGCCGTCCGGCGTAAGAACAGTTCCAAACCACTGCGGCGTCGAAAACCGATGTTCAACCCGAGATGCTTGATCTGTTCCGCAGAAAGCTGCCAACCCGAAGCGCCGCAGTTTTCTGCGACATGAGCTTCAGATGCGGCCTTGGGGATTACAATCAACGAGTCGTGCCGCAAGCACCAGTTTAGGGCTAGTTGTGCTTCAGTCCTGTGCACTTGTGCCCCCACATCTCCTAGGACGCTTCGAGGGTCCCGCCTCTTGATGTTATAGAATCCAGTGGCCAACGGACTAAACACAATGACGGTAATTTCGTTTTGCTGGCAGTATGGCAGGACTCTCCTCTCGATACTCCTCTCCACCAAGTTGTAACAAACTTGATTTGAGACGATCCGGTTCTTGGAGAGAGCTGCTTGTCCCTTCCGGAGTTCAGAGACAGAGAAATTGCTTACGCCAATGAACCGAATCTTGCCAAGCTCCACGAGCCTCTCCATCGCGGCCATTGTCTCTTCGATTGGCACTAAGTAGTTAGGCCAATGCAGCTGGTACAGGTCGATATAATCAGTCCGCAATCGTTGGAGGCTTCGGTCTGCAGCCAGTAGCAGATCCCGGTGCTGAAATGCCTAGGCGAGACTTTGGTCGCAAGAAAAACGCATTGCCTCACCCCCTTTACGGCTTCCCCCACAATCTCCTCAGTTCCATAAGATTCGGCGGTGTCTATCAGGCAAGCACCCAGCGCTATCCCTCGCTTGAGAGGCTCGACACCTCCCGTGTAGTTCCATGTTCCAAGTCCGACCTCAGGTAAGCGATCATTCGTGTTCCCTAGGATTCTGCAGATCATGCCCTGCGAGATTCCTCCATCAATAGGGAACTGCCCGGCCGCGCCATCTGCAAATCTCTTTGGTCCGTGTGTTTCAAAAGCCTCTCTTCAGGGAAAGGTACGGCAGTAGGGCGAGTTCGGCAAGGCCGGGCAGCGGGTCCACGCGGCTGAAGACCGCCTCGACTTGGAAATTCCTTAGCGACTGCAAGTACGCATGCCAGTCTAGTTGGCCGTTTAGAATCTGAAGGATTGCAGTAGGTAGATCGGTGACCAAGCGCATCCAAGTTACTCCTGCCCGCGCACGACAAGGCTCTACCTGCTCTCCAATCTGATCTGCAAAGAGCATATAAGGGAAATCAACACCAGCTCCGGGACCCAGAGTATGGTAGCCCCAAGTGCGTCCATTGACGTCAAGCAGCTTGTATTGCCCGTCGCGCGGATCCAATTTGTATTCCAGCTCCACCAGCCCGTAATAGTCGATCGCACGCAAGAAGCGTTCGGACAATTGTTCCAGCAGCGGGAGCTCAATTGTCTCCACGAACGTGCTGGCCCGACCGAATTCTGGCGGGTGCTGGCGATTCCTCCGGACGACCATGCTTCCGACCGCACGGCCTTCCTTGAAAAAGGCGCAATAGGCGAACTGGTGTCGGCCATCACCAGGGATCAGGTCCTGAATCATCACTTCACCCGGTCCAACTTGCGTGGCTGCCCGCTGGAAGAGTTCCCGCAGTTCCGTCCGGTTGTTTGCTCGCCAACCCTTTGCCTTAGTTGCGTAAATGAAGTGCTCCTTGATTGCTGGCTTGAGTACGAAGGGAGGATCTGACTGGACCTGCTCCAGGTCGTCGAGGTTGCGTGGATGCCAGGTTTGCGGCGCGGGAATCCCCAGCTCATTCGCGAGCTTGTAGGTGTTACGTTTGTCCCAGACCCACTGAATTGTATTCCAATCACCCGTGGGAACGCGGAACCACTCTGTCAGCATTGGCCTGTAGCGCGCGAAGGCGGCCACCGTCTCGTCCCGCGTCGGGTAAAGAACCCAATCCCTAAGATTCAGTCGGTGGCCAATCTTCAAAACTGCGTCTATGGTCTGCTGCTCATCGCGTAGGTTCGCCACGGCCACTGAGTGGGTGGCATACCGCGAGAAGCGAGCGATGGAGCGCTCGTCGTCAATGACGCAGATGGGCACTCCCCGGCGTCCGAGGCCGCGAACGATTCCGAGGCCCTGGTAGTCACCGCCAACCACGACGGCACCGATTGGCTTCTGCGAGGGCTCAGCAATGGCCCGGGCTGGCTCTGATCGATTTGGTGCTCCGAGGATCATGTGGTTGTTTGATCTCCCATTTGTGTCGCACCCCTTCCGGCAATGAACCGAACGAGCGAGCGTGAAGCGTAATGCGTGCCGGACACAAATTGCATCAGTGGGCCGAAGCTCCACGCGGCAGGCGCACCAAGAATATGTAAGCCCTGCACCGACGTCTCGAGCCCTTCCGTAAGGCAAGGGTAACCGTTAAAGCAGCGTATCCACCGTACAAGCTCTGGACCGAAGAAGTCGTACTTAGTAATGTCCACGTGGTACCCAGTTCCCAGAAGAACATGGTGGACAGTGCGTTCGCTTCTATCGTCCAGTCGGACTTTCACTTGCTCGCCCACCGGCCCGACGGAAACAACAGATCTTCCGAGCCTGATAGAAACATTCTGGAGCCGATTGACCAACCAGCGCGCGCCGGCTGGCCGAACGGATCGCTTCCAGAGTCGGTCCTGGATGCCGCGAGGTAGTCGCCTAAGCAACTCGGGCCGCGCCATGAGCTGGCTAATACCTGCCGGCCCAACGTCCGTGGGCGCATAGAGGAGCCGCGAGGTGAATTTGCCCATCCGATGATGAAGCGCCCGGGAGGTCCATCCTTGAAGCCAATGAATTCGATGCGTCCGCGCGACNACTTCGACTTCGGCGCCGACCTCGCGGAGTAGTGCGGCCGACTCAAGTGCGCTTTGCCCACCGCCNATCACGAGCACCTGCTTTCCGGCGAACCGGCAAAGGTCGCGGTTTTCGGATGTGTGAGACGCCANCCATGGCGGGAGGCCTTCAAATTCTGGCGGACGCCAAGCAAACGAACGTATTCCAGTCGCAATAATTACGCGGCGCGAATTGACGACCTCGCCATCTTCGAGGATGAGCCGGAAACCGTTCGGATGGGACTCGACGCGGGCGATTTTGCGTTGGTCGAGGTCAGGTACCGCCTGGCGCTGATACCACAGCGCATACTGGATGAATCGGTGGAGGGGCACAGGATGGGACAGGTGATTGCCGTTAGCCGTTTTGTACGCTTCCAACGTGAGGGCGTAATTCGGGTCCGCGATCTGTGTCGCGGTCCAATTCGATCGTAGAAACATGCCGGCCGGCATGTTGTGCTTCCAAAAGGACATGGGCTCGCCAAACACGCGCACTTCCAGGCCCTTGACCGTGCGCAAGTGCGCAGCCGCGGACAGTCCGTAGGGGCCAGCACCGATGATCGTCACATCGCAGGTTGTCATTGCCACGTTATTACCAAGATTTTTTCAGAAAAGCTTAACTTAGAGAGTCCGTTATTGGTTCGTTCCAGCAGATTCTTGGCTGTCCGATGTTCATTCCTTGCCGCTAACCGCCGCCTTCGCCGTAGGTATCGTTTCTCCGATCGTCAGAAGCCACAGCAGATTCGGATAGCTTTACTCATTGCCTTGCAGATCTTGCTTGCTGTCCTTGCTAGCCAGCATGGCGGTATAGGACTCTCCCAGTTGCTGCAAGAAGGCGATCGGGTATGCAAGCAAGAATCGGCCCGGCAAATTTGAGCTTTCGCTTCCACTGGCTGCAGCTAGATGCGCTCTGGCCCGGAAGCTGCCAATACGTCAGCTGGCTGCGTTGCGAGCCCCAACGGTCTTTGAAAGTAATTAATCCGGCGTTGTCGCAGTCCGAGCGGCCGAAGTCAAATCGCTGGGCGCCGTCCACCTTCCCATCCTGAATCGCCTTCCAGAACAGGAACGGCATGGCGCCCAAATTATGAACACTCGCGTCGGAGCCGCCATATTTGTAGACCATGGCGTCACCGTGCCGCAGCGTGATAATGCCGGCGATGGGACGGCCCGCTTTCGAAGCA
>JGI25617J43924_10000231_pt1 | contig 10741 bp, 5 predicted proteins | sample GraSoi2013_115cm_FD_43924 | JGI IMG/M metagenome (IMG submission 43924) | reverse complement strand
CAGCGAAAAGAGCTCGGCGGCCTCCTTCTGGAGACGCGTTGGGGTCGAAACGTAAAGGAATTGGAAGCCCGGAAGCTGCCGGAACAGAGGCCGGTACGTGCGCAAGTGCGCGATATACGCATCAAGGTTTCGATGCTCGGGGTCAACGTAAGTGAAGGTGACCACAGGCATGTATTCGAGAGAAGGATAAGCAACGCAGAGAGGAAATCTGTCCGCGAAGGTGATGCGTGTAGCGTGTTCTTCGGATCGCGAGAACAAGCTCTCGCTGACCTTGAATCGCTCGACAAAGTACCGGCGCTTGGCTTCCGCGGTCTCGAAATAGTCTTCTTTCGGATGAGCGAGAATGAAATCGAGAGCTAGAAGCCTAGTTTTGATGTGGGCGAGTTCATGCTCCCGCCGATTGCGGAGAAAGTCTTTGCCGATGGCTGAATAGAGTTGCCGCGACCAGAGATGATAGACGCGACTCCTGCGCGTGTACTGCTGTGCGCTCGCATGGCCCAGGCCAAACAGCTTTTCGACCAAACGGGCATTGCGCTTGCCGCTCTTTGCCTTAGCAAAGTCCAGAAACTGTCGCACGGTGAAATAGCCGGAATGCGTCGCCACAAGGTAAAGAAAGCGGGCTTCCACTTCGGTATAGCCGAAGTCAAGGAGTCTGGCGAGTTGGTCTTGTGTCATATCCATTGTCTAGAAGCCCAGGATTGCTGCACTCAACTCCCTGTCGTCGCGAATACGGCGAAGGCGGTCGGTCTCACCATGCCGGGCATAGATCTGAAAGCCGGCGCGAGCTTTCTGGGACAGCCCACGTGGGCGGTAGTGTTCCGTGGCAAGCTCAAGGTCGCGCCGCTGAATCTCGTTTTCGTTCTCGTTCACATACTCGATGCGCAGGTCGGGAATCGGAATTTTGCCGGACACAACCTTCAGGTGATACCGCTCGGCGATTTCCTCCCTTAACGTTTCCTGGTCTCGGCTCTTGTCCTTGGCAGCGTGGACAAGGCGCGCATAGAGCTCCCGTTTCATTTCGTAATCGAGTTGCACACGGAGGACTCTGCCGCCACGGCCCTCGATTTCATCGCTGACCTTGTGATAAAGCCGATAGAGATCGGCGTCGTGGAAGGCCTCCTTGGGCTTCTTGAGTCCGTGATAGGTGGCCTGATGCTCGGAGACGACCTTGCCGCGAGACAAGAGCTTGTGGCCTTCCTTGGTGAGCGTTACGACCTGAGTCGGGTTGTGCTCAGGATCAGCAATCGTGGTATGCGTCAGGAGCCCCTGGCGCGCGAGGCTTTCGACATCGTTTTCCATCCGCGAACGGTCGCCGTTGTAGGCAAACTCGGCCAAGTCGTTCATCCCCACGACGCGGAACTTGCCAACTTCTCCGAGTGTGTGAATCTCGGAATCCCTCAAGGAATATTCTTTGTTCCGGTCCGTGTATTTGGTTCGGAATCGCTGCGAAAGAACCGCTTGGACCCGCTCCTCGCGCGCCAGGGGCGGTCGTTCGCGGTCAGAACGTTCGCGGCTCTCCCGGTCAAGGCGATCTGCCCGGTCCTCCTCCCGCCAGATATTGTGACGGACATTCCGGGAATCCCAACTGGAGGATGAATCTCGGCCTGCATCCCGGCCGGAACGAGGATCGCCTCCCCGAAAATCGTCAATTTCGTGTCCATCAAAGCCACGCGACACGGGAATTACTCCTTCGAATTAGGCGGAGGGCCTCGCTACCCGCCGCCGACCTGGGCAGCTCGCGGGCAGGTTGGGGCGTCCGAGAACCCCCCACCTATACAGAGGCCCTGTTTTGGGAAAACCTCAACTGCCTTCTCTGCGAATTCCGCGCTCCGGTAACAGAGTGCGCGCCAAAATCGTGCGCTCATTCGCACGTAAGTCCTTGTCCCCAGGACACTTGCTTGACCGCAGCGGATACCACAAAGGTGACTGGTCGAGTGAACTGTGTGTTTGGGTAGACGGGCCACCTCGGCGGGCGGTATGGTCAGATGGAAGCGCAGGGCACCAGTCTGACCGTGTGAACCATCACCGCCTACTATTACAGAGGCCTCGAAAAAGGAAAATGTCAGCGAAATTTTTGCCTCGCGGGTATACACCTCACTCTCCCTGCCAATTTCGGCGGTGCGGGACCCTCTACTTATCGAAGGAACATCGAAACACCAAAAAGTAAGAAGAAATTTGAACCTTTCGTTGGCACCCCAGGGCTTGGTCTGAAAGTTCCATCACAGCCCTCTATGTATCTAAGGAACATCCAGAAGGGAAAAAGGGAGAAAAATCTTGGTACCAGTACGGTTTTCTGTGGTTGAAAGGAGGCTACGTCAATCATGGCTTTCGTGCTTTGACATGGGTACGGATCACCTCTATCGAGTGATAGGTGGCGGAGAAGCACTTCTCAATTTGCCTTTCGATTCACGCGAGAATCCCTTCGAAACTCCGGGCTGCGTCGGGAGAGACTTGCTGGAGGTGTTGCCTCCGCGCTCCGAGCGTATGCACATAGTGCTGCAAACTGGAGCGACGCCCGCGTGTGAGGCCACAGCCATATCAATCGCCGCTGCCAGATTACAGTGGCTGCGAACGCTGCACAGTTCGTGCGTGATGGTCGCGAAGGTTTGACGTTCCCGGCATAGTCGTAATCTCGTTTTGAACTACTTCGCCTACAACTTTATCAAGATTCATCGGACCTTGCGCGTTACCCGGCGATGGCTGCTGGCGTCACAGACCGTCTTTGGGACGTTTGCGATCTCGTGAATCTGCCAGAGCCGATGAGAAAGCGAAAAGAGCGGCCTGATTCAAAGTAGCCCACTACCTGGCCACCAGTACAGTTGACTCAGACCTGCTGCAGGTTCAAAATCCCGCCAAGTTCGTCCTTCCTCTAATCCCAGCATAGGAAGTGGGCTCGAGGGTAACGCCATGCTAGCTGGGAGATCGCTTACGAAAGAGGAATCCAAAATTACTCGCTGCCTGGTTACAGGCGTAGCCGGGTTTATCGGGTCGCACCTTGCGGAAAGATTGCTGGCAGAAGGTTATGAAGTGGCCGGCATCGACTGCCTAACCGATTACTACAGTTCCGAAGCCAAGCGCGACAACCTGGGCAGAATTCTCTCTAATCCCCGCTTTCGCTGGGTCCAGGAGGATCTCAACGAGGCAGATTTGTCCTCGGTGCTGCAGGGGATCGACTGGGTGTTTCACCTGGCCGGCCAGCCCGGCGTGCGCGGAAGCTGGGGGACCGGTTTCGGCCCCTACGTCCACAACAACATCGACGCTACTCAAAGGCTGCTAGAAACCGTGCGCACGAGCTGCGTCAAGAAATTTGTGTACGCGTCGTCTTCATCGGTCTATGGGCGGATCGCTCCGCCGATGACGGAAGACAGTCCGACGCGGCCGTATTCCCCGTACGGGGTGACCAAACTGACCGCCGAGCATCTGTGCCTGCTGTACGCGCGGAATTTCAGCCTGCCCATCACCGCCGTTCGCTATTTCACGGTATTCGGACCTCGCCAGCGGCCCGACATGGCTTTTTCACGCTTCCTACGCGCACTGAGCGAGGGTCAAGAAGTCCGCATCTTCGGAGACGGCAAACAAACCCGGGATTTCACTTATGTCGACGACGCCGTGGAAGGAACATTGCTTGCGGCGCGCAACGGGGTACCCGGGGAGGTGTACAACCTCGGTGGCGGTTGTACGGCGACTCTGATCGAAGCAATACGCACGATGGAGCGGGCCACCGGCCAGACCGGCCGCCTCGTTTACACTGCTGCCCAGGACGGGGATGTGGTTGACACGCTGGCGGACACAACAAAGGCCCGCGTCGAACTGGGTTTCCGGCCCGCAGTGGACCTGGAAAACGGAATCAAGTTGCAGGCGCGCTGGGAAGAACAACAAAGGCGCAAACCCACCGCCCTGCCGGCAAGCGCTTCTCCGACGCTGGCGCATCCGCGCCGGCCGGTCGTTATGCACAAATCCAAGCCGCGACCAAGCCAGGGACCACGCGTGCTTCTTTATTCCCATGACACCTACGGTCTCGGTCATCTGCGCCGGAATCTGGCCATCGCCGAACATATTCTTCTGCGGTGCAACCCGCCATTCTCCGCGATGCTTTTAACCGGCTCACCTGTTGTGTCGTCATGGCCCATGCCCACGGGTCTGAAGGTGCAACCCCTCCCACCGGTTGTCAAAGTCAGCGCGGAAGAGTACGAATCCCGGGACAGTTTTAAAAGCTTTGAAGCAGTGAAGGCGCGGCGGGAGGCGCTGATTCTCGAGTCGATTAAACGCTATCGGCCCGACGTATTCCTGGTAGACCATGCTCCGGCGGGCATGAAAGGCGAACTGCTTGGGGCTCTTGCCTTCATCCGCAAAGAGATGCCGGCGACCCGATGCGTGCTCGGTCTTCGCGATATCCTCGACAGCGCGGAGGTCGTCCGAGACCTTTGGCGGGAACAAGATATCTACCACCTTCTCGAGAAGTCCTACGACCACATCCTCGTCTATGGCAGCCGTCAACTGTTCGACGTGGTTCGTGAGTACGAATTCCCGAAGGCGGTGGCGGCTAAGACTTCCTACTGCGGATACATCACTCGCAGCCGCAGCGATATTCAAGCATCTGGCCTTCGCCAAGCCGTGCCCAGGTCCGGCCGACCCGTGATTTTGGTTACCGCCGGCGGAGGTGGAGATGGCTACGCCTTAATGAACGGCTATCTTCGCGCCTTGAATGAAATTGTGCACAGCACTGCACAAAGCATTCTTGTTCTCGGCCCGCTGATGGCTATCGAGGAGAGGCAGGCTCTCGAACAGGCGGCGGCACAACAGCCGGACGTCCAGATCATTCCCTATACAACCGAGCTGGCGGCACTGATCGGCAGCGCAGATCTCGTGGTGTCCATGTGTGGGTACAACACCACGGCGGAAATTCTCGCCGCCCAGAAACCCTCCATCCTGGTGCCGCGGGCGGCGCCGCGCGCAGAGCAGCGCCTGCGGGCGACGCTGTTGAGCAATTTGGGGCTGGTCTGGGTCGTCCAGCCGGAGAAGGATTGGGTGGCGCGCCTCGCCGAACTCGTCCAGGCCGCTCTTGCTGGCGCCCGTCCCCCGCGGGACAAGTGGAATGCCGTGGACCTGGGCGGAGTTCATCGCGTAGGCGACGTCCTGGGCAAGCTTCTTCGCACCAACACGCGGAACGACGAAGAGCTTGTTCCCTGTGCCGCGTCTGCCATCGGGACTGCGGTTGGAGTTAGAAAATGACGGAGGAGCAGTCCCGGCCAGTCGGCTACATCCTGAAGCGGTATCCCCGGCTGTCGGAAACTTTCATCCTCAACGAAATGCGCGCGCTGGAGCGTCTGGGTATGCGGCTGCACGTTTTCTCGCTGATGCGGGTGGAAGGATCCCTGGCGCATCCGACGGTTGCGGAGTTACGGGCGCCCGTCGCGTATTTTCCCGAGACGTGGCTGGCAAAAATTCCGGCAGTGGCAAAGGCCCATGTAACGATGGCCTGGGCGGTGCCGCTGCGTTATTTGCGCGCGGTTGGGCTGGCGCTCTTGTGGTCCGTGCGTTCCCACCGCCCATTCAGCGTGTGGAAACAATTTCTGCGTTCCGCATACGTGGCCGTGCATTGCCGTCAGCATCAGGTCCATCACCTTCATGCGCACTTCGCCAACGCACCGGCCACGGTCGCGCGCTTGGTGAGCGTAATGTGCAACATTCCCTATAGCTTCACCACCCATGCCAAGGACCTCTACCTGACTCGCAAGATAGTGATGCGCCGCCGGGTTGCGCACGCGAGCTTCGTCCTCACGTGCACGCGCTACAATATCGAGTATTTGCGGAGTTTCATCCCTCCTCGGGATTGGGGCAGGATTTATCTCGTCTATCACGGCATTGATCTGGCGGAATTCCCTTTCCCGCCAAGCAACGGCAAGGCGGCAATGACCACTGGAAAGGCTGATGATGCCGTTCCCCTGATATTGTCGGTCGGCCGCATGGTTCCGAAAAAAGGGATGAGGGATCTTATTTCAGCCTGCCGCTTGATGATGGGGCGCGGGGTTCGATTCCGTTGTGTCATCGTGGGCGAGGGACCTCTTCGCGGAGAGCTTGAGTCCCAGGTCCGCGAGCTCGGTTTGGAAAGATTTGTGACCTTTCTGGGTGCCATGGCCCACGACGGGCTGGTTTCGCTTTACGGGCAGGCCAGCGTATTTGCCCTCGCCCCACATATCGCGGAAGACGGGGACCGCGATGGTATTCCCAACGTTCTAGCCGAGGCGATGGCCGCCGGGATCCCCGTTGTGTCAACGTCCGTTTCCGGTATTCCCGAGCTAATAGAAGATGGCCGAACGGGGGTGCTTGTTGGTCCAAGGAATCCAGAGGCTCTTGCCGACGCCGTGGAATGGCTGCTCCGCGACCAGCCGCTGAGGCAGAAGCTGGTGGTCGAAGCCCGGCGTAAAATAGAAGATGGCTTCGAATGCTGGAAGACCGCCAATGCGTTGCGTACGCTTCTCCTGGCAAGTGGGCATCCATGAACATCGCTTACCTCTGCGCCGACCGTGGTGTTCCGGTCCTGGGCGATAAGGGTGCGTCCGTGCACGTGCGCGAATTCGCCACTGCCCTCGCGGGAATGGGGCATGAAATCACGTTGCTCTGCGCCAACCGGGGAACCGGAAACGATTGTCCACCAATTCGGCTGATTGAGTTGCCCCCGGACGATGACCCTGTCACGGTGGCTGCGGAGAGCGCGAGGCGTAGCATACCGAGCGCGCCAAGGGACGCAACGCTGCACCGCGAACTGGGCAAGCTCGCCTGCGACCGAGGACTGGCCGCACGAGTGCTAGCGTCGCTGGACGAAGCGGGCCTGCAGCCCGATGCGATCTACGAGCGCTATGCGCTCTTTCACCGGGCCGGCGGGGATGTCGCAAAGTCTTTGAAGATTCCGCGTGTGCTCGAAATGAATGCGCCTTTGGTTGAGGAACAGGAACGCTTCCGGGGTCTCCGTTTGAAATCCCTGGCGGAGGAAACGGAAACCGAGACTCTGTGCCGTGCCGACCATGTTGTCGCGGTGTCCGCAGCCGTGAAGGCGCGGGCGCTCGCTCGGGGCGTGCCTTCGGAACGCGTCACAGTCTTGCCCAATGGCGTGGACACCGCCCGTTTCCACCCGAGTGTGAACGGGCTTCCGGTGCGCCAGCGCTACGGACTCGTCGGCAAACAGGTGATTGGTTTCGTCGGCAGCCTGAAGCCTTGGCATGGCCTGGATTTCCTGTTTGATGCCTTTGAACAGATTACAGCAGGCCGTCCTGACGCCGTACTGCTGGTGGTTGGCGAGGGCCCGAGGATGCCTGATTTGCGGGCGCGGGTAGCGCAGGAGAAACTTCATGGGCGCGTGATCCTTGCCGGGCGCGTTCCCCACGCCGAAATCCCCAGCTACTTTGCCGCCATGGATGTGACCGTGGCTCCGTACATCGTCCAGGACCGCTTCTATTTTTCCCCCCTGAAAGTGGTGGAGTCGCTGGCAGCCGGGCGGCCGGTCGTGGCACCACGGCTCGGCCAGCTGACGGAGATGNTCNGCGATGGCGTGACGGGCCTGCTGTTTCCTGCGGGCGACCGTGAAGCATTCGCAGGCCGGGTCCTCGAATTGTTGAACGACCCGCCGCGGCTTCAGGCTATGGGTCGCGCTGCAAGGGCGGCGGCAAGGGCCGACTTTGGCTGGGAGAAAAATGCCCGCCGCGTGACGCAACTGATGGAGCAACTGACGCAGCACAGAGGCGGCGAATGAATCCGGGAAATGCAACGAAGCGTCCCGCGTTTTCCTTGTGGGATCTGCGCCGTTATCTGCGGCCGTATGCGCCCGCGCTTGCCGCTGCTGGTTCGCTGATGGCGTTAAGGGCCGTCGTTCTCTTGGTCACTCCCTGGCCACTGAAACTCACCATTGACAGCGTCATTTTCCACAAGCCTCTGCCCCAGTGGCTGGCCGCATTCTTGCCAAACCCGCTCACCCAGCGTCTGCTCCTCCTTGATGCCCTNGGAGTCGCCCTGCTTTCTCTGGGTGCGGCCAATGCTGCGCTGGCCTACTTTGGTAACCGGTTGCTGCTGAGCACCGGACAGCGTGCGATTTTCAATCTGCGGCGCGATCTCTTCGCACACATGCAGAGGCTTTCCCTGTCCTTCCACCGTCGTCAAAAGACCGGGGACCTTATAGCCCGGCTCGGAGGCGACATCCAGACCCTCCAGGACCTCGTGGTGACGGTCGGGACTGGCCTGTTTGCCCAACTGTTAACAATCGCGGGAATGACTGCGATCATGTTGATGATCGATTGGCGTTTCGCAGTAGTGGTGATAGCCGTAGCACCATTGTTGCTTTTCATTGTGCACAGTTACAGCACACGCCTAAGGCTTGCCTTCCGTCGCGCGCGCAGCAAGGAAGGTGAACTGTGGAGCAAAGCTCAGGAGATCATTTCCAACGTTCACGTCGTTCAGGCCTACGGACGCGAACCCCACGAGGATAATCGCTTCGCCGAACAGGCCGAACAGAGTCTCGGCGCAACCCTCGAGGCCAGCGAGCTGCTGTTGCAGTTTGCACCGCTGGTGGGCCTCGTGATGGCCATGGCAACCGGGGCGGTCGTGTGGTACGGCGCTTCTCAAGTCCTTGCAGGAAGGATCACGGCCGGCGAGCTCCTCGTTTTTCTTGCCTACCTTCGGGGCATGGCCGACCCAGTCCGTCAGTTCTCCAAGATGGGCGGTATCGTGGGAAAGTCCTCTGTGGCCGCGGAGCGCCTTGGGGATGTTTTCTCGGAAGAATCGGAAATCCGCGAACCGTCTAACCCCGTGGTGCCAAACTCCTGCCGAGGGGAATTGGAATTTCGCTCGGTTAGCTTCAATTACGGTGCGGGCGATATGGTGCTGCGGAGCATCTCGTTCCGCGCCGAACCCGGCCAGACTATCGCTCTCGTCGGCTCGACTGGTGCAGGCAAGACCACATTGGTGAGTCTTGTTCCGCGTTTCCACGACCCGGTAAGCGGCCAGGTATTGCTGGATGGCCATGATCTGCGGCATTTGTCGCTGGCCTTTATTCGCAGCCGGGTTGCACTGGTCTTGCAGGAAGCCCTTTTGTTTCACGGCACNATCTGGGAAAACATAGCCTACGGCCGGACTGGCGCTCGCCGCGAGGATGCCATCGCGGCAGCTCGGGAGGCGGGAATCCACGACCTCATCGAAGGGCTCCCCGACGGCTACGACACCTTGGTCGGAGAACGCGGCGCCACGCTTTCTGGCGGACAGCGCCAGGGCATTTCAATTGCGCGGGCGATGCTGCGGAATGCGCCCATTGTCATCCTCGACGAGCCGACCACCGGGCTGGATGCCTTCTCTGAACGGCGAGTTATGGAAGCNCTGCGCCGCCTCACCAGCGGTCGCACCACGCTCATCATCGCACACCGGCTGGCGACCGTAACTGGCGCCGATGCGATACTTGTCCTCGATCAGGGCCACATCGTTCAGATGGGAACTCATAAGCAACTCTTGGACCGCGGCGGCCGCTATTTCGATCTCTGGAGTTGCGGCATGGGCAACGCCCCCGCACTTCCTACTGGCACTACATCATAGGAACAATGAAATGAGAAGGATCTCGATCATCCAAAGGGGCAGGGAATTCGAAATGAGCATGTCCAACGGGACCGTGCGTCGAACGCTCAGCTTCGTGGGCTTACTTTGCNTCGGCCTGAGCGCTGGAACCTCGGTGCTCGCTCACTGTCCGCAAACGCAGGCGGGGCAGCCGCCGTCCGCTCAAGCTCCGGCCCCGGCACGGCCTGTGGGCACGATCAAGTCCATTTCCGGGAATTTCATTACGCTGACCACTGACGCAGGCAACGACGTGACCGTTTTGGTCGAGGAGGTGACCAGACTCGTTAGAATTGCGCCTGGGCAAAAAGACCTCAAGGAAGCCGCGCCGATCCAATTGCAGGATATCCAGCCTGGCGACCGCATTCTTGTTCGCGGGAAACTTGCGGATGACGGCAAGTCTGTCCTCGCTGCATCGATTATTGCCATGAAAAAAGGAGAAATCGCTGAAAAGCAGGCCCTCGAGCGCGAGGAATGGCAGAAACACGGTGTAGGCGGGCTGGTTAGCGGCGTCGACGTTGCCAACAGAACGATCACCATCGCGCTTCCGGTGATTGGAGAGAAGAAGAACATCGCCATCCATCTTTCGAAAGACGCTGTGCTGCGCCGCTATGCTCCCGGCTCAATAAAATTCGACGATGCAAAGCCCGCGCCCATCGATCAAATCAAGCCCGGCGACCAGCTTCGCGCACGCGGCACTGGCAGCGCCGATGGCAGCGAACTTGCCGCTGACGAGGTTGTCTCCGGCACCTTTCGAAATATCGCCGGCACAATTTCTGCGCTGGATGCCTCTGCCNGCGGCCTCAGNATTCAGGATCTCGCCACCAAGAAACTCGTGACCGTGAAGATCACTGCGGAATCTCAGTTGCGGAAACTACCGCCGCTGATGGCCCGGCGGATTGCCAGGCGCCTCAACGGTATTCCCGCCGATGGGCCTCCTCCTGGAAGCTCGGGCGCTGCTCTCAGTGCGGCGCAACCAGCTACGCCAGGGAAACAGACGTCGGACGGCCCTGGTGCTGGCGGTAGCGGAGACGCGGGAAGATCCGGAGGCAGCGGTCCTCTTGACCTGCAGAAGGCAATTAATCGCATGCCAGCCGCATTCCTCACGGATTTGCAGAAGGGTGACGCGGTCATGATCGTTGCCACGGAG
>JGI25617J43924_10000229_pt1 | contig 10757 bp, 8 predicted proteins | sample GraSoi2013_115cm_FD_43924 | JGI IMG/M metagenome (IMG submission 43924) | reverse complement strand
GCTTCACGCTCGAAAAGCTCACGGACTTTATCAGGGCTCAAGTTCCACATTTCGGCGATTTCCGTAACGGCATAATGCCGCTCGATGTGCACCGAGGTCTCGACTTGGGATGGTACGGCCATTGCGCGTTAGTGACTCCTGCAGGTTCGAGAAGATCGTCGAATTGGCTCGTTGGCTTCCGAGAGAGCTGCGGAAAAGATTCTTCTTGCATTCAGTCGCCAATCGAGCTACGTTATCGTAAACATCGTACCGTAGTGTAGGAGAGGTTGTCAATCATGATGTCAATCCTCAAGAAGAAACCCCGGCATGAGGTCATCTCCATTCGCCTCAGCGAGGACCGGCTCAAGCTCCTGGAGCGCTACCAGAAAGTCCTCAGTGAACAAAAGGGTCGTGAGGTCTCTTTGGGAGAGGCCGCATTCCTTGTCATCGAGGAGCGCGTCGAAGGGATGGACCGTGAAACAGCCCGTCATGAAATGCTCAGCACGCCGACCGCCTCCCTCTATCACATTCGCAAGAAGTGGGAGTCACAGCACGCACTATCTGTCGCCGAGTGGGATGTGCTCATGCACTATACGCAGATCGGCGCCGAGGAGGAGATTCAGGAACCACCACTGCTCTGGCCCGCAATTCCCTCCAGAGAGTCTTATGTCGCTTTGCTGGATGCTTTCGAAGCCGTATATTTGAGCCGAAAAAACCCTGCCTCAGAGCACGCCTGGTACTACGTTCGCAACCTTGGCGGCGACTCCGCTGGCGTTCGAACGTCCGATGAGAAGCCAGAACAGAAGCACCAAGCAGTCTTGAAACAGATCGCGTCGCGGAAGCAGCTACTGAAACCGTCTGAAAAATGGGAGCGCCCTGGTTCGGTCGCCAGGTGCCTTCTTGTCGCGATTCGAGACGAAGAGGTAGAGACCTCCAAACTCGATCAGGTTCTTGCACCATTCTGGCTGACTCTCTGGGGGCTCGCCGCTCGGGGCCATTGGCTACGGCACGAACGCCAACCCGTGCGCCCCGCAGGTCCCAACGAAGATGACTTTCGCCGCCGGATTATCTTGCCCGAGCCGCTGGTGTCGGATGATCTCAAGCTTTCCTTTACGGGCATCGGCTGCCCTGAGCTGGGCATGTCGATTGATCTCGGGCCCGCCCGTCGCGTGAGTTTTCTGATCGCCCGCTACCCGGACCTGGCCGAGTTTCAAACCATGCTCGCGGGATGGCCCATGAAGCGTTCGTGGAACGGCAGGCATTTCGTTGCAACGCCCAGCAAGGAGAAGGGTGGCACGGTGATCACGCTTTGGCTGAGGCGGAACGATGTGGGCATCGAGTTTACCGAGCGTGAGTGGGTAGCTTTGCGTGAACTCTCCCAGAATGCCTCATCCCTTCCTGAAATTCAGCGGTGGCTGGAGGAGCTTCGGGTGGAGTATGGCGAACAGGGTTGATAGCGCGAATCGGTGGTTTGCGCCGCGTTTGCGAAGAGCGGTGCCTTCGGCACCGGGAGTTGGACGGACACGTCACCCCGTTTCGGGTGCTGTATGGCAACCGAGGATGCTCTACGGGAACTTGCTGCAAATGCGGCAGCTAGCAACTTTTCGCTCACCGTGGTTCGCTCACAACAATCTTTGGTTCCCGTATGGGAACTTGTTGATTTTGTTGGGCGTCAGTTCGCGCCCACTCGCCTTCTCTTTAGTCAGAACCAGGAAGTGCCTAATGCCTACACCACGGACCAAGTCCATCAGCACCAAAGTCACCGAAGAGGAGTACGCGCTGTTCGAGGCCTGGCGGGCGATCAAACGATCAGAGAGTGGGCGCGCGATGCTTTGTTGAAGGCAGCCAAGCCAAGTTTCGCCGAGCAAACCATTGTGGCGGAACTGCTGGCCCTGCGAATGATCCTGATGAATATCCTGTTCACCATTGCCAATCGGGTGCCGCTCACAAGCACGGCTATGGACGACATTATTAAACGGGCCGACGCCGTCAAATTGGCGAAGGCCATGGAACGGCTGACGAGGCCAACTACGGAGCCACAGCGAGGCTGAGGGACAACCTAATCGGAGCAGAGCAATGAGCATGAGATGGGGCCGGGCGAAGCGCAAGGGAGGGCCGAGCATTCAGCCGGTCTACACCCACGCCTTAGTGCTCCTCTCCTTCTTCGGTACTCTTGGAAGCCAAGCCCTCCGCTACGAGCGGGTCTGGACGCCCCTCGAACGACATTATTTTCCTGCCTATCTGGGCTCGCAGATAGCCGGGGTCGTTCGCGACAACAACTGGTACACGCTGCTGCAAGTTGTTGCACGAAAAGGGAGTCGCTTGGCACTGGATAGCGATGTGATTCCCACAGTCACGGAAAGCGGGAAGAACTCTTTCGCGCTCACCGAGGAAGCCTTGAAGCATGGCGCGCTGCGTCTTGAACCCCATCGCGGCTATTACAACAGCGCCGAGATGCATGCCTACCTCCGCAGCTTGATTTATCAGAACCAAACCCTCATGGATCTTGTCCGGCCAGCTTTGTGGTCTGGGCTGGTTCTTTTCTTCGCGGGCCTGTTGCCAGCGACCTATCTGGACCACAAACGTTCTTCCGCGCTGCGCTATGGGAAACTGACAGGCCCGGATTTGATGAATGTGGCGCAGTTCAACCGCAGCCACCGCTTCCCTCGGATAGGTTTAGTGAATGAGCATCGCACGATGCTGGACCGGATGCTGGGTCTTAACAAGAAGCTCTATGTTCCACTCGGCAAAAACAATCCCCACGTCTTGGTCATGGCAGAGCCCTTGCCTCAAGAACCACCCAGGATAGCAGCAGCTGCGGGAACAGATAGCAGGTCCCAAGCGAGCGGCGCCCGACAGGACTCAGCGCCACTAGAGCAAACGCCGAGTCAAGACCAAAAGCTGGAACACGCCGTGGCACCCAGCAAGAGACGCTTTTTCGAATAGAAGAACATGCTTACTATTTCCAAGCCGCTCAGTGCAGGTCAAGCCCGTGCTTATCATCAGGAGGAGTTCAGCAACGCACAGGAGAACTACTACAGCGAAGGAGAACGGATACGCGGAGAGTGGCACGGAAAACTGGCCGAGAAATGGGGGCTGCGTGGTGGAGTGCAGGAGGAACAGTTTCGGCGGCTCAGCGATGGCCAGCATCCGATTTCCGGAGAGCAGTTGGTTCGCTATCAGACAGCGCGGGAATATGTGAACGAGCATGGCAAAACGGTCAGGGCGATGGAGCACCGCGCTGGTTGGGATGCCACATTCTCAGCGCCGAAGAGCGTTTCGTTGACGGCACTCGTGGGTAGCGATGAACGCGTTCAGGAGGCCCATCGAGCCAGTGTTGGAGTCGCGTTGGACGAGATGGAGCGATATGTCCAGGCCCGGCTTGGAGGGAATCTGCCACCGGAGACAACGGGCAACTGGGTCGCCGCAAAATTCGAGCACGACAGCGCGAGGCCGGTACACGGTTATGCAGCGCCGCAACTTCACACGCACGTTGTGTTCTTCAATCTGACCGAGACGGGAAATGGCGAAACACGCCCGCTGCAACCGCAGGAACTCTATCGCACTCAGCAATACGCCACCGCGGTGTATCGCTCGGAACTCGCACACCGTCTGCAAGAGTTGGGCTACGAAATCGAGCACGGCAAGAGCGGTCAACCGGAAATCAAGGGTTACAGCCGCGAGTATCTCGACGCTTCGAGTCCACGCCGGAAGCAGATCGAAGCGCATCTGGCGATGGAAAATCAGAGTGGCGCGGCGGCGGCGCAGATCGCGGCCCATCACACGCGCGAGGCAAAAATCGGACTCTCACACGAAGAGATGCAGTGGCGGCACAAGGACACGGCATTTGAGTTCGGCGATCAACCTGAGCGTGTGAAGGGGGAAGCCGCAGAAAGAGCATATGGCATTAGCCGAGATGTGGGAGAGAAGATTGCGCACTCGGCTGTGACCTTCGCAAAAGAACGCAATCTGGAACGCGATGCTGTAGCCGATGAGCGCGCTTTGTTGACTGACGCACTCAGGCGCTCAATGGGTGGGGCGACACTGACCCAGGTGAAGGCTGACTTCGAAGAGCGCATCGAATCCGGTGAGTTCGTGGAAGCACAAAAGATAGGCAGCTCGCCTGACCGGGCGTTTACGACCGCGGAGATGATCGGCTATGAGCAGGACACGACCAATACCATGCGAGCGGGACAAGACCAGCATCCCGCGTTGGCAACTTTTGGCACGCGCAGAACAATCCGAGAGGCTCACGGGCATCTGAGCGATACCCAACGCCGGGCTGTGAACCAAATCCTGTCGAGTCGAGATCAAGTGACGGCGCTTGAAGGCGTCGCCGGCGCGGGCAAGACTACGTCTCTGGCAGCGATCCGCGAAGCCGCCGAGCGAGAGGGATATATCGTCAAGGGGTTAGCGCCCACCTCTCGCGCAGCACAGAAATTAGAAGAAGGCGGAATCAGATCGAGCACGTTGCAACGACACCTTGCTCAAAGCAATGCGGGACATGATGAACGGGAGCGCCTTTACGTCTTGGACGAATCAAGCCTTGCGAGCACGCGGCAAATGAACGAATTCCTCCACCGGCTCAAGCGAGATGACCGCGTATTGCTGGTTGGCGACACACGACAGCACCAAGCCGTCGAAGCGGGCAAACCTTATCAGCAATTGCAGGAAGCGGGTATCCAGACGGCTCGATTGGACGAGATCGTGCGGCAGAAAAACCCGGCGCTCAAAGATGTTGTAGAAAATCTCTCACGAGGCCAAGTCAGAGAAGCGATGGAGAAACTAGATGCCGACGACCGCGTGCATGAGATCTTCGACCGGGATGACCGTATCGCGACAATCGCGCACGAATATGCGAAGCAGCCCAAAGGTACGCTCGTCGTGTCCCCTGACAACCAGTCTCGAACGGCAATCAACCAAGCGATTCACTATGCAATTCAGGATTCGAACCAGATGCCGTATAGCGAACACCAGATGAAGGTGTTGGTCGCGAGACAGGAGATCACTGGTGCGGACCGCCAATGGGCCGCCCAATACGAATACGGCAACGTGGTGCGGTACGCCAAAGGCAGCAAGACACTCGGCATCGCGCCCGGAGAGTACGTGCGCGTCGAAAGCGTTGATGAGAAACAGAACCACGTCACCGTGGAGCGGGAGAATGGCCAGCGTCTGAGCTATGACCCGCGCCGTTTACAAGGCGTGACGCTCTACCGAGAGGCAGAGCGGGCGTTTAGTGAAGGCGACCGCATACAGTTCACGGCTCCGAATCGAGAGCAGCATGTCGCCAACCGTGAGCTGGGCACCATCGAGAAGATAGATGAGAGTGGCAATCTCGGAATCCGCCTCGACTCGGGTCGCGCAATCGTATTCAACATTCGAGAGAATCCGCATCTCGACTACGGCTACGCGGTGACCAGCCACAGCAGCCAGGGGCAAACTGCTGACCGCGTGCTCATCCATGTGGATACCGAGCAGGGGAGAGAGAAGCTCGTCAATCGCCGCTTGGCATACGTTGCGGTGTCGCGTGGCCGCTACGACGTGCAAATCTATACCAACGATAAGACGGCACTTGCCGAAGGGCTTGGCCGCGATGTTTCACATCGATCCGCGTTGGAGTCGACACGCCCACCAGAACCACCAGTCGAACAAAAGAGTAAGCCACTATCCTCTCTCACACAGGAGAGACAACGAACAATCGAACGAGATCTCAGCCCTGGCCGCTAGGCACTGCTTTCGTTCTGCGTAAATACTTTGAGCTGCCTAAAATTGCCCGTTTTCCAGTCGCTCAGATCGGCTTCCTCAATCACGGTTGCGGGCTTCGAAGCCGGTCGGTTTGGCGGTGGCGGGAAATCGCGTGGAATCGAATCTCATGTTTGTATGGGGCGTTCAGTAGAAAGCGTGAGCGTTTCGGGCACCATCAGTTTCCACGCGGGCACCCACCGGTTCCCGGGGCGCTTGGTTCCGAGGTACGCGACACCCGAAGGTAGGTGGTTCAGAAACTTTTCCCGTAGTTCTCCGCGAAAGAAAAGCCTGTCCGCATGGCGGTCGAGCAAGAATCCCAAACGCGAGTATAACCACGGTTTGCGGAGGAGTTTCAGATATTCGAGCGCCACATCGAAATCGAACGAGGGAAACATGGCGAGCGATTTGTCGAGTTCTTCGACGCCGCCACCATAATCTAGAAACATCAGACAATCGACGAAAGAGCGTTCTCGTTCAGTAACCATCACGTGGTCGGAGTCCACTGTGACTTGAAAGCGCTTCTGTTGTGGACTGTTGAGAACTCGCGGGGGCGCAACGCGGTGATAGGTGACGTTGTCGAACACGACGTCTTTCCGCGGACGGGCGGAGAAATAGTAGACCGTTTGGAAGACCTGGTTGGCCACGCCATGCCATTCGAGTGCGGAATGCAGGGAGACGACGGCGTCGTCACGAAGGGCGTCGGGAACACGGTAGCGATCGAGCGGCACGGCGGCAAGAGTTCCTGCGTAGACGCCATTTGCCAACTGGCGGATGCGGCCCTGGCGCTTGAGTCGGTGCAGCATATTAAGTATGGAGCGGGTGTGCGAATCCTTGCCGTAGCGTTCACGGGCTTCCTTGAGCGTGAACAGGGGCGTCGATTGCGCGAATTGAGTGAAGGGAACGTGTACACCCATCGTATTCTCACATACAACCGAAATATCACACTATTGATGTGTGTTATTGAATTCGAGTGAGAAGCGCTGTAGCTTTCATTCTCACTCAACTACATTATAGCACACTTAAAGTATGAGTTCTCAATCGTGTATGAGAATGCCGAAAAAGATACCCAGAAAGCTGACTGAGGCTGTCCCAAAGTGCGAAAACCCCTACAATAAGAAACCTCCGCGTCGGAGCCAAGCCTGCAGCTCGGCAGCGGGCGGGTAGCCCAATCTTGCCAACTCGTTGCATATCTTTTCGAGAAGGTCCAAGGGTGCTCGCAACGGCGCCACACGCCGCACCGTGTTCTCCACCCTATCTAGGTCATAGTCCGCGATGGGCGTATTGCGAAGGACTTTCAGCAAGAGCTTTGCAGCCGCAGACAGATACTGTTGGGGAAATTGGCTGTCATCCAGTTCGCGGAAGAGAAATGTTCCTCTTCATAGTCCAAATGATCGTCGTTAATTATTGCTCGGTCCCTTCTCTCAGGATGTGCAAATAGCGGGGATAGGCAAACAGGCGATCTCTCCGTTTGCCGGTCATTTCCTTCACGATTTTGAGTCTTACAAGGCTTTCAAGAGCACCTGTGATGGTGGGGATCGATAGTTTGAGTGACTTTGCCGTTGGGCCAATCTTGATTAGCGGATGTCCTTGCATATATCCGTGAACGAGCATGGCCGATGCGGTCTTGCGGCCCAACGTTTGGATCTTCTTCCGATCAGCTTCGAAGAGGTGAAGAATCTGAACGGCTGCGCTGGCTGCTTGGCGCGCGGTGGTTTCTGTCCCTTCAAGAAAAAAACTGAGCCATTCTTCCCAAACACCCTCAGTTCGAACTCGCTGAAACAGTTCATAGTAGCGTTGTCGGTGAGCCTTGAAGTAAAGGCTTAAATAGAGGAGCGGCTCACGCAAGGTGCCTTTTGCGCAGAGGAGCAATGTAATTAGCAAACGGCCCAGCCGTCCATTGCCATCGAGAAAGGGATGAATCGTTTCGAACTGCACGTGGATGAGCCCTGCCTCGACGAGAACGGGCAGCTTGTGTTTTTCATCGTGAAGGAAATGCTCGAAGAGGTCCAAACACTCCATCATGTGTTCCGGTGGAGGGGGAACAAACGCAGCATTTCCCGGACGGCTACCGCCAATCCAATTCTGTGAGCCGCGAAATTCCCCGGGTGTCTTATTCGCACCGCGTCCGCCTCGCAGCAGAATTCCGTGAATCTCCCGAATGAGCCGCAGCGAGAGCGGAAAACCTCCTTTGATGCGACGAAGACCGTGTTGCACAGCCGCGACGTAGTTGGAGACTTCCTCAACATCGTCGATGGGAACGCCAGGCACTGCCTCGTTTTCAAATAATAGTAGGTCGGAAAAGGAAGACTTGGTCCCTTCGATCTGTGAAGAAAGAAGGGCTTCCTTGCGCACATACAGATAAAAGAAGAGCTGAGTGTCCGGCAGGAGCGTTGTCAGGCCGTCTAAGCGTCCAAGAGCCTGATTTGCCCGGTCGAGCTGCTGGTATAGTCCACTTAGATCGACAGGCGGGTCTGGAGGCAAGGGTTGAGGCACAAAAGCTTTGACCGTCTCGCCCGCCGTGGTTGTCGAGACATAGGTGCCCAGCCTTGAGTGTTTTTCGTCAGCCATTAGTGCTATGCAAGCTCGCTTTAATAAGCTAAGTTCATATTAAAGCATAAGCCGGTTAGCTTTAATAGATAAATTGGGGTAATCGCTGGGTTGTCTGCGCTGACACAGTTCACGCGCGCATTGAAGCAGTCGCGCCAACCCTTTCGCTTCTCGCCTGCGCTCCGCTCATCTCTCCCCTCCACATGCTTTACTCGGCGCAACATAGGCCGTAGTTCACTCCCACTGTAAAGCCCGCTTGTGCAGCTCCGCTCGATAAACCCCAATCGTGCTCGCTTCCGCGCCCCTCCGGGCTTCGCTGAAATGCGCTTCGGGGCTTGACAGCCGCGAACCACGGCCAGAACCCGCCTCTAGTAAAGCATGTTGTTTTTTATGCCCTGAAAGGGCCTGAAAACAGCAAATCAAAACTGGAGCGAACCAAATGCCAAGCGTCTATGAAATCATCACCGAGAAAATCATCAAGCAACTTGAATCCGGCGTGGCTCCCTGGCGCAAGCCCTGGACCTGCCAAACTCCCACAAACTTGGTCACGCAAAAAGAGTATCGCGGACTCAATGTCTTTACACTCGCCTCGCAGGGGTTCCCGTCACGATTCTGGCTTAGCTTCAATCAGACAACGAAGCTGGGCGGGAGGATTCGCAAAGGCGAGAAGTCTTCATCCGTGATTTTCTGGAACGTTGGGGACGAGCGTGAGACGACCACGCAAGAAGGCGCGAAACAGACCTCGCGGCCTTTTCTGCTCCGCTATTACAGCGTGTTCAATTTGTCGCAAACGGAAGAAATCGACATCCCCGCATCCCTCCTGCAGGAGACGCGCACCAACGATCCCATCGAAACGTGCGAACAAATTGTGACGAACATGCCGAACCCGCCAGCGTTTGAGCAATCCGACAAAGCCTGGTATTCGCCGAGCAACGACATAGTCGGCATGCCAGCACGCGGCCTCTTCCACTCCTCGGAAGAATATTACGCCNCTAAATTTCACGAGCTAGCCCACAGCACGGGCCACGGAAAGCGCTTACATCGGGAGAATTTCGACAATCCGGTTTCCTTTGGNTCGGAATCCTACTCGAAAGAGGAGCTCATCGCGGAGATGACCGCTGCCATGCTCTGCGGCATCGCGGGAATCGAGCAGAAAACGCTTGAAAACTCCGCCGCCTATCTCAAGACGTGGATTGCACGGCTCAAGTCGGATTCGCGGTTGCTTGTTTCCGCTGCGTCGCAGGCCCAGAANGCCGCCGACTTTATTCAAGGCAAAGCCGCGCATCANGAGNCCGAAGCACAGGCGGCTTAGGAAGCCTTGAACCGCATACCCTTTCGTAGAATCATTAGCTTACATGCCTTCAACNTCNTTTTTTGGTTCGATTTTGAGAGAATCCCCGGTCTGTCCGTGATCCAACTCTGAGCAATTGATGGTCGCGCCTTGCCGCAAGGCGGTTGGGGGGAGCGCCCGGCGCAGACGAACGGGGGAACAAAAACCGCTAGGCGGCGCGTAGCACCTTGACTCCCACGGGACGCAGTCCCCTGAAACGTGAACCGAGCCGGCCGGAACGGCCGCCGCTGAAACCGTCTTTTCCGCGTGAGGGATCGTGACTGGATGGCCGGGAGCGCAAGGGCCCGGGGATGCCTCCGGAGCGGAGTAGAGCCCGGTCCGGCCCTGGGGCCGGACACGTCCGAAACGGGGATTTTGGGGCTGATCCGGCCGCCTCAGACTTTGCTCGGCGGTGCTGGACGTGGGCCGTACTCCGGCACCACCCCCGCCGCCTGTACATACTTGCGAATCGTCTTGCGGTCCCAGCCGGTCAGCTCGCTGATCGCCTGAATGCTCATTCCTTGCCGTTGCAGTTCTTTTAGTTCTTGCACGTCTCTCCCCTTAACAAGTCTCGGAACCTCCTCCGTTTGGAGTGGGCTCCGGCTTACCACGTCAAGGGGTGGGGAAAATTCAAACGGCATTATGGGGATTTTTGCACCGGCGCTGACAATGGGGTGATGTGGGGTTTGAAAAACGGTGATTCAAAGACACTCGAAGCAAGCTAAAGTTGAGATTGCAGAGCTGCGCGATTCACGGCGGAAACCAGAGCGTCATGCGCGATATTGTCTAAGCGAGATGGTCGAGCGTTGAGAGTCGCCACCTAGATTCGGAAGCTCGTTGTGGAATTGGGGAAAGGTAATCCCGCCCACGTCCCGATTGGCGGAATACAATGGCACGCCTCTGTGCAAAGGATACAGCTGTGGGTGCGGAGAATAGACCTGTTGTAGCAACGTGATTTTGTCACCTTAACAGCAACATAAAACTGTCACCCCCCTGGTAGTGCGGAGTGCTGCAAGCGGGTCTGGCCGTAATAGAGCGAGACGCGCCCATCGAGAGCTTGGTAGATCTGCACTTTGGCTCCGGCGAAGCTGAAACGGCGTGCCTGTTGAGGGATCTGGAAGCGGCGTCCCTCCCATTGCACGACGTTGTCGTTGCT
>JGI25617J43924_10000225_pt1 | contig 10806 bp, 9 predicted proteins | sample GraSoi2013_115cm_FD_43924 | JGI IMG/M metagenome (IMG submission 43924) | reverse complement strand
ATCTCAGTGAACTCTGGGCCGTTCTTGACGGCAGGCGATTCCGCGTCCCGGACGCGTCATCGGCTCAGCCTGTGCCGATTCATTTGGAAGGACAGCGGGCACTCGCCCTCTCGCCTGACGGCCATTCTGTTGTGACCGCACTGACCGTAAGCGTCGTTCCGCCCGAATGGGAAACGCTTTACCCGCCTCCACCCGCCTCCGCAGCGTATCGAATCCGAGCCGGACGGCAGAATCCCAATGGTTTCGGAGGCCAACGAGACGTAAGCGAGTATGTCCTGATTGATCTCTCCAGTGGCAAGATAAAGCCTCTCACTCGAGCTCCGATCGGTAACACGGTGGGGTGGTGGGGCTTTAGCCGTGCCGATTGGTCGGCTGATGAGCGTTCAGTTGTGCTGTCCGATACATTCCTTCCTCCGAAAGCGCAAGATGTTACAGGGGAGGCGAACCAGCCTTGTGTGGCAGTGGCGGATATCGTGACAGAACAATCGGCCTGCGTAGAGAGTTTGGAAGCGCAACCCATAAAGGAGGGCCGGCAGTTCATCGACGATGTGCGGTTCGCTGGCAATGGAGGTAAACTCTTAACGATCTTTTATTTTGGCGTCGACGGGGCCGCATCTGGATCGAGAACTTACCGAAAGGTGGTCGATGACTCCTGGGTGGCTGACACGACAACCCGGGATTCGGTCTCCGACCGCGTGATAGACGTTTCCCTGAGGCAGGGGCCAAATGAACCGCCTATTCTGATCGCCACTGCCAAGAAACGTCCAGAAAGCTCTCACATAATCTGGGACCCCAACCCCCAGCTGCAGCGTATCCGGATGGGTGAGGTTTCTGTCTTTAGATGGAAAGACAAGACCGGTCGCGACTGGGTTGGCGGGCTCTACAAACCGCCGGATTACGTTCGAGGACGACGCTATCCGCTCGTTCTCCAGACTCACGGTTTTGCCGCTCAGGAATTTCGTCCTAGCGGCGCGTCTACGACAGCTTTCGCGGCACAAGAGCTCGCTGCTGTGGGATTCCTAGTTCTCCAGATTAGTGACTGTCCTCTAAGGAACACGCCAGAGGAAGGTCCATGCCAGGTCGCAGGCTACGAGGGCGCCGTGGACCGACTATCGATGGACGGGTTGATCGATCCGAATCGTATCGGTATCATCGGCTTCAGTCGCACCTGTTTCTACATATTACAAGCGCTAACCTCAAGTGCGTTACAATTTAAAGCAGCATCCATCACTGATGGCGTCAATCATGGATATCTGCAATACATCCTAAATATAGACGCGGGCCGTAATTCAGTAGCGCACGAGGCAGACGAGACGATCGGAGCTGCACCATTTGGTGTTGGCCTGCAGCAATGGCTCGAACGCTCGCCTGTATTCCAATTAGACAAGGTGACGACTCCCCTCGAAATAGTGGCAACGCGCGAACAAATTCTTCAGATGTGGGAGCCGTACGCAGCGCTTCGCTATCTCCACAGGCCCGTGGATCTTACTATCCTGAACTCCGACGAACACGTATTTACGAATCCCGGCGTACGATTGATCTCGCAAGGCGGTACGGTTGATTGGTTCCGCTACTGGTTACAGGGCTATGAGGATCCCTCTCCTGCAAAGTCTGAGCAGTATAAACGCTGGGGAATATTGCGATCGCGAGAGCAAAGCCAAGTTGAATATAAGGCTGTATCGCCGGTTCAATAGCTACAAAGGCCGAGAACCCTCGGTTGGTGATTCGTTCATTGGTCATGTAGGGTCTGCGGAACGCGTTCTGACTGAAGATTCACCAACGTTGTAGGTGTCATTGGGGACTTGCGCGTCGGGGATACTCCATTTAGCCAGCACGACATTACTCATCATCTTCATATCCGGAGATCGATGGCTCGTTCGGTGTTTCCAGAGGCCCAGTAAGTTTCTCGACCGACTGAATCACAGCACAGGCTGATGCGAGCACGACGACTACCGGCTTTTCATATTTCATTTGTCGACCTCTTTCCTGTCTCACTCTCCTTATCGAAGAATAGAATTATCGACAAGGATTCCGGAATCCTGTGACTTCTTGGCATACTTATACAGGTAATTTCTCGCATGAACCCCAGCCACGCTAGGATCAGCATTGCCGGATCAGACTTACATATCGGAGCGCCCGGAGTTCGAGCGCCCCGATGTTTGCTTACTCATCTGCCTGGTACGCAGTCACGGACGGCAGTTGGCTCGAATCGTTGCTGCTCGTTTGCTTTGTCATGCTCTGGATCACGGCGGAAGCCGATTCCAGCACGACTACTTCGGGCTTTTCGTATCTCATATTTTTCACCTCCTTCCAGTTTCAGTTTTTCTCAGCTGAGATCGCAATCGGCGGCCGAACCCTTCATCAGCTTCGGGAAACACTTAGGCGCTGATCAGAACCCGCCCGTTTCGCAGGTTTCTCAACCGTGATTCCACGCATAGCGTATGCTTCAGACATGGATATCGGGGCGCCCGGAGTTCGAGCGCCCCGATGTTTGCTTACTCATCTGACTCGTACGCAGTCACGGACGGCAGTTGGCTCGAATCGTTGCTGCTCGTCTGCTTGGTGATGCTCTGGATCGCAGCGGAAGCCGATTCCAGCACGACTACTTCGGGCTTTTCGTATCTCATATTTTTCACCTCCTTCCAGTTTCAGTTTTTCTCAGCTGAGATCGCAATTGACAACAAACGCTTCAACGATTCTGGGAGACCTTTGGCCGATGTTCAACAGAACACCGCGGTTCTTGAGGTTTATTAGCCAGAATTCGATGTAGAGCGCACGGATCACGGGAGCGAGAAGGACTTCTCGACCGTCCCGAATCCTTTGCAATACTTCGGAAAACCCATTAGGTAAAATAATCCCCAGCGAGTCGCTGACCATGTGCTGGCTCATCTCTATAAGGCTCGCATACTGCGCCGAGATGGCCTTCATTGGTCCTCGGGCAACAAAGGCCTTGCGCTTCCGGTTGAGCAATTCGTTGGGGACGATACCGACGAGCGCTCGGCGCATCAGCGAGCGGCGCTGGCCCGGGCGCACGAGTTGTTCTCGCGGGATCGCGTACATAAATTCCAGCAAGCCGCGGTCAAGATACGGATAGCGTTTCTCGTAGAGCGGCGACGATTCGAGGGCAAATGCCGTTATTTGTCTTTGTAATGCCTTCAATGCAGAAGCGTTTTCCTGAAAACTTGGGAGAGGGCCGAAGAATTCCAATCTGCTTTCATAGCCCTGCAAGGCTACCCGATTGCGCTTAACGAAATTGGAATTCAACCAAGTGGCCGGCTGCTTGTGTTTAGGGACTCCAACTAGAGCGGGCGGGAAGAATGCTCGGGCAGCCTCGAAAAGCAAGTAGAACCAGGGTCTTCTCTTGTTCAATGCCCAGACTTTCAGTTGATGCGCAAGCGTCTTGAATTGCGCCCTTGCAAGAAGATCCTCGAGTTCTGGCGTAGGAGTTGGCACGCCGCCGGTAACTTCGTCGCCGCCGATGCCGGAGAGCACCACGCGATTTCCCTGCAAGCTCATGCATGCTGCGAATTGACGGCCAGCTTCCGATGGACGACCACCAGAACCAGGAGTTGCGGCAAAGCGGTCGCTCTCAAATTGATTCAGGAAGGATTCTTGATTGCCGACATCCACGTGGCAACCGGTGCGGCCGCGCTTTTCTTCGACCTTAGCGAAGTAGGGGCGCTCATTCCAGTTGGGTTCGGAGTCGTTGTAGTAGGAGAGGGTATCGAGACGCGGAGTTTCCCCGGCGCCGCGGGCGATGATGGTGTCCGCCATGCACACGATGGAGGAGGAGTCCATGCCGCCGCTCAGCTCAGCGAGGACGGGCCTGTCCGAACGGAGCCTACGCCGCACGGCTTCGGCGAAGACGGCGCGGAAGTGCTCTTCGTATTCGGCGTCGGTCCGGTAACGGATTCTTTTGGCGGGGTCGAAGTCCCAATACTTGCGAACGGTATCGTTTCCCGGCCGGAGCAGCACCGAAGACGACGGCGGAACGGACTGAATGCCGACGTAGGGCGTCAGATGAACGGCGGGAAAGAACGAGAACCAGCCTGCGATGTGCTCTTCGCAGAGCGTGAAGGTTTTTCCCGCGAAGATGACGAGCGGATCGAGGATAGTGCTCCAGGTGACATGGTCGTTGTCGAACGAGTAGTAGAGATGCCGTGTGCCGATGGGGTCTTTGGCGAGGATCAGCGAGCGGGTCTGCGGATCCCAGAGGGAAAGGGCCCAGTCTCCAATCAGCATGGCTAAGCAGTCCCTGCCCCAGTATTCGTAAGCCGCTGCAACGATCTCGACATCCGTGGAAGCGATGGTCACAGCATCGCGCAACTGTCGGATCAAATCCGCGCGGTTGTCCAGCCGGCCGTCCCAGGTGAGGACGCCCCCGGATCCGGTGACGTGAGGTTGTGTTTCGCGGCGAGATTCCTTCGTGGTGTGGAAGGCGTGGTAGAGGATGGTGATGTTGTACTTCGAATAGGACTCGGCATCGTCTGGGCCGTAGGGAGCGAGAAGCGGCTTCACCTTTTCGAGATATTCGCGGTCGACCGGCTTGCCATCGAAATTCCATCTACCAAACTGGACGCTCATAGCCGATCCTTTCTCCCTTCAAACCTTTTCAGCACCGATCGAGGACTGCGTACATTTCCGGTGTGTACGGCTTGTCGTTGACCACGCGGCCATCGACTTCGACCCACGCATGGGCTTTGAACGGAATCTGCTGAGCGCCGATGACCATTTGAGCCGGGAGTCCATATTTCTTCAGGAGGCAAGCCGTGGCGGCGGAGCGCTGCAGGCACAGAGCTTCTTTCCAATACCAGATACAAGCCATGTCAATCGCCGAGCAGATACGCTCGACTGCACCTGGGGCAGGCGCTCGCTTTCCGACCGGATATTTGCGGACTTTCTCATAGAGAGCAGCGAAGTTGCCCCTTGCCAGGTAGATATCGAAATGAATGAGCTTCCAGTACGCTTTCAAGACAAGAAACGACATAATGAAGACCTCCACTTTTACATTGACAACTGCAACTGGTCACAGAGAAATGCCATGCGATCCGTCAGCGCTTCGACTCGTTCGCCGAGGGGAAGCACGGGAGAGTGCCCGCGAAACTTGCTGTAGTGGAGAAAGATAGGGTGTTCGGAGACATTCGCGGCCTGTAGCCGCGCCGTCGTCTTGCGTGCGTGGAGCGGGTTGCAATTCCGGTCGGCGTCGCCGGAGACGATCATCGTGGCGGGATAGGCCACGCCATCCCCAACCCGATGATAGGGAGAGTATTTCGCGAGAGCGGCGAAGTCCTCCGGGTCATCTGCCGTGCCGTACTCATCTTTCCAGACATGCGCGTTGTCGAAGAGGTGGTAGCGGAGCATATCCAGCATCGGAACCATGCAGACCGCCGCGCCGAACAAATCTGGCCGCTGCGTCAAAGCGGCACCTACGAGCAAACCAGAGTTGGAGCCCCCAAATATGGCGAGCCTTCCGGCAGCAGTTCTTCCTGTGTTGAGGAGCCATTCGGCCGCGCACAGGAAGTCGTCGTAGGCCCTTTGCCGATTGCGTCGCTTTGCAGCGTTGTGCCATTCGATTCCAAACTCCGATCCGCCACGAATGTTGGGCAAGGCAAACAGGCATCCACGCTCCATAAGAAAGGCAACAAAGACGCTGAACTGCGGCGTCATCGAAACACCGTAACCGCCATAAGAAGTCATAACTGTTGGATTACCACTTCTTATCAGCACGTCCTGGCGGCCAACGAGGAACATCGGGATTCTTGTGCCGTCTTTGGACCTGAACCAGGTCTGGGAATGGCTGAAAGCTGTGGAATCAAACGGGATGGTTCTTTTGGCCCAGAGGGTGCGCTCGGTGGTTCTCGCGGAGTAACGAAAGATGCCGATGGGCGCCGTGAAGGATTCGGTTTCAAGAAGCAATTCGTCGCCATCCGGTGAACCGCCGATTAGGCGCAGCGTCTCGTCGCTTCGAATGGGCATTTCCCCAGTTTTCTTGCCCGAGAAATCGAAGATGATAATGCCGTGCTGCATGTCTTTCATGTAGGAGACGAAGATAGATTCTCCAACGACGCGCCAATCGCTAATGGGAGTGTCGTTTTCCGGTACTATATCGATCCACTCCTGTTCCCCCTTCCCCCGCAGGCGGATTTCCACGATGCGGCGATTCGGCGCATTTCGATCTGTGATCGCCAGAATCTTGTCGTCCATTAACCACAAGCCGAGCATGTACTCGATGCGGCTGAATATCAGCTCTGGTGGGGCCGTTCCCTCGAATGGCTGTAGGTAGATGTCTGTCAGTGTCTTGTCAAGGAACCAATAGACGAAGAAGGCGAGGCGTTTCTTGTCGGAAAGCAGAGCTAGGCGAAGCTTCCCGTCTTCGCCTGCGAAGAAAATCTCTCGGTCTTCCCTGGATGGTGTTCCGAGAACGTGCCGGTACGCAGCGCGATAGAAGGGCCGCTTGGCGTTGAGCGTCTCGTGGACGTAGTAGAAACTCTTTCCATTCGGCGCGAACGCAAATCCACGCAAATACCCGCAGGGGAGAAGATCGGGGAGGCGCTTCCGAGTTTCGATTTCGAGCAACTCAAATGTCCCCGTTCTTTCTCCCCCTTCTTTCACCTCATACAGGAGCAATCGACCGTCAGGTGAAACTCGCAGAGGCTTTACTGCCGTATAATTGCCGGTCCGTCTTTCAGAAGGGTCAATGAGAAGATGGTCCTCGCCGTCTGCGCCTTCACGCATGTAAATGCAAGGCTGCTCTTGGTCCGGCAGACGCTTCCGGAAGAAATAGCGGCTGCCGGCGTTTTGCAGTGAGTCATAAGTTTCGACGGCGAGGAATTCTCGGATGCGCTCACGGATGCGATCGCGGCCCGGAATGCTGTCAAGATAGGCTCGAGCATAACGGGTCTGCTCTTCAATCCAAGCACGCGTGCGGGGCGAATCCTGGTCTTCGAGCCAGCGGTAAGGGTCGGTAACGGACACACCGTGCAGAACATCCGTCACGGGTTCCACGGGCGAGTGAGGCGGCGGAGCCATTAGCTGTGGCATTCGACCCTCCGCCGCTGCAGCACACCTGCTTCTTCCTTCATCCTGCGTGCCAAGCTCCGCAGATAGCCCGGCGCTTGGGGAATCTTCAGCCTCTCCTGGTCGCACCAAGCGCCACCAGCAACCGCGTATGCAAAAACTGCCACAAGCGGTGTCAACAAGAGCGCCTCAGAGATTTGCTCGGGCGACAAAACGGACTGCCATCGCTGGGAGTAGCATGACCTGATGGCCTCTTCACATCGGCTTAGCGCTGGATAGCCTTTCTTCAGGTGGGAGATGAGGTACTCGAACGTCAGAAATGGGTGACTAATCTGAGCCTCGGCCCAGTCAATAAAGGTGCATCGTTCGGAACCGAAGAGGATATTGCCAGGATTGAAATCATTGTGGCCCAACGTATCTGGGATTTCCAAGGCTGCAAGGCTATGGAGAGCATCTTTCAAAGTCACGCTAAGGTCCGATAGTTCCTCGCGCGAGAGTACCGGGGGAGGCACTTTTGTTTGCTGCTTCATCAGCTCGGCCACAACGTCCAAATACGGGTCAACCAGCCCGAGCAACTTCGCTATGCGTAGGTCTCTGCAGCCGGCTTCAAAAAGATGTGCTGTCCTGTCAATCGATTGGATCTGAAGGGCAGCTAGAGCGTCCACGGCACTCTTCCAAGCTGAGGAGTCTTCCAACTCATCGAGGGATGATCCGCCAGCGTCGTCCATCAGCCAACCCTGATAAGTAGGGTGCTGGGCTAATACGGATGGAGTATGTTCAGGAAACAATTTTGCGAGCGCCACGGTGATCGGGAATTCATGGAGATTGGGTTTGCCCACCGCTTTAAACCAGATGGGTGCTTGAGTTGTGTCGAGGCGAATGAGGGAGAATGCTTCGCAGCCATTCAGTTGCTGGAAGTCTTTCAGCTCGATTCCCAGTGGGTGGACTACCGTTCTCACCCAATCCTGAAGATTATTGAACCAGCCGAGTCTGCTGAAAGGTGCAGGATCGTCTCCCGCCATTCGATTCGTATATTTCAAATAAGTGGATTCGAGAATGTTGTGCTTCTTGTTCTTCAGCAGATGCGAGATTGCATGGTGAACAGGGAACCAGTCCACCCCTTCTGGTAGCGCGCAGGTCCGGACCTGAGCTTCAAGTGCGGCAAAATAGACTGTGACCGGATTTTGTTCAAACACTCCCGAAGACAAAAGAACAGAAGGTATTTGCCAGCGATCGCGAAGGATGGTTGTAATCTCTTTGGCAGGTCGAGTGAATCTGGGGATATCAATAAGTGGCAGGTCATATCCCGAAGGGCGCGATTCTAGAAGGACTGCTGTTCCTGCTCGATTAAAAACGACCAGGCGGTAGGCATCCGTCTTTGTGACTTCCTCGACTTGAACCGGACGTGTCGCCGCTATCATGTCCGCGATAGTGCCCTCCGAGCAAAGAGCGGTCAACGAGAAACAGTTGCCCTTTTCTGCGAAACGCTTACCCTTTTCTGCTTTTTGCAGTGTCCGCTGGTATAGGAAGAGGGGAAATTCCTTTGTTGGACCGGGAATAGACGGGAGCACTTGCATCTGAAGAGTCGGCCGACTTGAAGAGGTTCGGATACAGGCGGCCGGTCTCAATCAACTGGTCATGCGTTCCTTCTTCTTCGATTACGCCTTGGTTGAGAACGACGATTCGGTCTGTCCATGTAAGGGCGGACACGCGGTGTGAAACGAACAGAATCGTCCGGCCGGCGAAATGCTTAGTGAGGTTGACATAGACTTGCCGCTCCGATGGGACGTCGAGCGCCGAAGTGGATTCATCCAGAAGAAAGATTGCTGGCTTCTGTAGCACTGCACGCGCGAGAGCCAAACGTTGCCTTTCACCTCCCGAGAGAAACGTGCCCCCGGGGCCAACTTGAGTGTCCCATCCTCTTGGCATCGAATGAATGAGCGTCGCCAACCCCGCGACTTCAATCGCTTCGCAGAGTTCATCTGACGACGCGGTGGGCTTCCCCAGTAGCAAATTTTCCTTAATCGAACGGTCAAACAAAATGGCTTCTTGTGGGACATAGCAGACCGTAGACCGAAGACTGGCCAGAGTTGCGTCCCGTACGTCCATCCCATCAATGCGTACGACGCCTTTGTTCACGTCGTACAACCTTGCGATGAGCTTGGCGACAGTACTCTTGCCACTCCCGCTGCAGCCCACCAGCGCAATCTTTTCGCCTGTTCGAATCTCGAGGTTTAGTCCGGTCAGTACGTGTTGATTGTCACGATATCCAAAGAGGACTCCTTCGAGGATGACCCCCGCTTGAGTCCTGCGTGGTAATTCCACTGCCGTAGGGCTCTCACATACACTCGGTTTTTCGTCGATAATTTTGAGGATTCGTCGAAGGCTAGAGTTCAAACGGTTCAGCCGAGAATAAATGTCTACAGCGGCGCTCAGGGGTGCGAACAACCTTGCCAGATAACTATAGAAAGCAACAAACCCACCGACCGTAAGTGCACCTAAGAAAACCTGGTAACCGCCATAGCTGAGAGTGGCGATCATTCCAATTGCGACCACGCCCAGAAACCAAGTTCGAAATAGAATTTCCTGTATGTTCCTGCGATGCAGCGCCTCCATCCTTGCACGAGCTCGGCCAATGAAGGCGCGAGTTTGCGTTTCCTCCTGGCGCAGGAGTTGGATCTGAACAACTGATGACAGGTGTTCCTGGAGAAAGTTGTTTTCCTTGCTGGATTCTTCCTGGGCAGAGTCCGCCGCCCGCCGAAGACGAATTGCGTAGTGCCGCTTTAGAAAGACGAAGAGGGGCATCAGAGGAAGGAGTACACAGGCAAGACGAAGGTTGAGGACGAACATTGTGCTCAGAACAAAGATGGCAATGAAAGCTGTCTGGAGGATTGAAGGAACGATCGAGGAGCCAAGTTCAGCCACCTGGTCAACATCCTGTTCGATTCGGTAGAGCTTTTCCCCAAGCGGGACCGTTTCATGGAAGTCCGCTGAGAGTCGATTCATTTGTTCCAGGAGTTTGAGGCGAATGGAGTAGACGAGTCTCTGAACCGTCTGGAAGCTTATTACGCCGCCTGCGGCATAACAGCTCAATTGACAAATATACACGCCTGCAATGCAAGCAACAGCCACCATCAACAACCTTGCGTCCCTCTTTGGAAGGACGATATCGATCAACCACTTCAGAATAAGGGGATCTAGAAGAAAGGTCAGGCTGGCAAGAACAATCAACAGAACACTCAATAGATGCGCTTGCAGGAGCGGGCGGAGTTGGAAGAGAAACCATCTGAGTTGAGGACTAAGCCGCTTCGTCATAACGCGAGAGTGCTCCAGTCAAGGTCGATTGCGTCTACGGAAGAAATCAGTTCACCCAGTAGATGGTGTACGTGACTTCTGGCGGGTGGGGCGAGAGATTTCGACGATATCGAGCCAGAAACTTGTGAATTCGTTCAGGGAGAGAGTGCGAACCTCAGAACCGAGAGCAATTTCAACGAGGCCCCTACCACTCCTCTGAGACGAAACCGTCACCTTTAGACCGTACCTCTTCAGTTCGTGGACGCGCATCATTGTCACCGCTCAGGCTGCTCGACCCTTTCGAAAGTCAGTGGGGCTTAAGCGGAACTGCTCCTTAAATCTCCGTGTGAAATGTGGAAGAGACTGGTATCCGAATTCTGCAGCGATCGCTTTTATAGGAATATCGGTGGTTGTTAACCGCTCAGCAGCCATCAATAACCGCCTCTTTTTCGAATACTCCCTCACGCCCAATCCAGTGCAGCGCTTGAAGAGTCG
>JGI25617J43924_10000221_pt1 | contig 10905 bp, 7 predicted proteins | sample GraSoi2013_115cm_FD_43924 | JGI IMG/M metagenome (IMG submission 43924) | reverse complement strand
TCCGTCCCAAAAGGGAACTGGATGCCGCCAGGAATGGGTCGTGGAGCGACGTGATCGTCCTCGCCGGCATGCGCAACTGCTGGTAACCAGAGTCCGGTGCTGAGAACAGCTCCTGTAGCGCCAGCCGCTGTCATCATGAACTGGCGGCGCGACAGCATGGCGCGTTCCCAAAAGTGGGTGTGGCCAACGTAAGGATGGCCGTTGTAAGACTGCCCTTCCATGAGCGTGTCTCCTGGTGGGATAATCAAAAGCTTCTCCTTTCTAGGCACTCATACGAGACAAATAAAAAAACCGACATACAATACGCGCAACAGCATGAGTGTGGCCGATTTGACCAATCACTTCTCGCCAGTCTGGATGAGCAAGTAGGGACAGGCTCTACACAAAGAAGGTGGCCCTCGTTCCGCTTCCCCTCAGCGGTCAGCTGCCTCACTCATCACAAATAGTATTACTCTCAATAATAGGTGACAATACTCTTGCAAGACACGTTACTGAGGACAACAACGCAAAATAGATCGTGCTGGAGTTATACTGAGAGATGCCTGTAAAAAAACTTCAGGATATTTTCTACCGAACAAAGTGTAATTGATATTTATCGTATTGTCAAGTATAATTCGATGTTCCTGAAAATTTATATATAGATGCACTGTCTATGCGGTTGCGTATTTATCCCTTTTGCGGGTAACGCTTGCAGCATAGTTGTAAGTTGCTCCTGTCTACCCATGAGAGTTGACTACGCGGTCGAGGCATTTAGTGTTCCCATCAAAAACCTTGCTCCGGGCTCATTTGATCGTAAAAGGAAAGCTTGCACCCATGTGAAGATGAATGCAGCAGCACCTTTCAGCTCGAAAAAGAGCTTGAGACATTGAAATACAACACCTGAGTGATTTATTGGCATGTTGGGTCAACAGGAAGAATGTTCCCAACGTGCTAATAATTCGAGATGTAATTCTCTCCCTGCTCTTGCAAGCACAGCTCATGCCCCTTTTCGGCCTCGAAAATGTCTGAAATTAGTCTAAACACCAATTGTTAATAAGCTGAAAAAGCAGAAGAAAACGATGAGGGCCTGAACTTTTGGGTTACAGATTTCTAGCAAGTTTACCCGGACTTTTATGATAGCTATATAAGCGGATTTGATATGGTCCCTCAAGTGAAGATGCTCCCCAAATACGCATATTTGGGGAGCATCTTCGCCTATCCCATAGAGAATGTCAGGAAAAAAGCCTTCGTGTTTTTGGCTGCTCTTAATCTAAGAACTCTGACCCCGTGCCCGTACGTTGAGCTTGAGGCACCTCTGCATACACGGGTGTACACCACTGTGCCTTGTACTCAGGGATAAGACCTCGTGCCACATCGAAGTACAATTGCTGCAAGGCGCTACTGACAGGGCCAACTTTGCCATCGCCGATAGGGCGATGATCGACTTTGATAACCGGCGCGATCTGCGCGCCCGTCCCGCATAGGAATATCTCGTCTGCGACATAGAGTTCGGTTCGATCGATTTGTCGTTCGCGGGTAATTCTCCCGAACTCGCGCCGGCCCAGTTCAATGACTGTGTCGCGGGTAATACCGAGCAAGATATTTTCGGTTGGNGCAGGNGTGACAAATTCTCCGTTCATCAGCAGGAAAATGTTTTCGGCGCTGCCCTCGGAGACATGTCCATCGTGAGTTAGCATGATAGCCTCGTCGAAACCATTCTGCATCGCCTCGCTTTTCGCGAAAGCCGAGTTGATGTAAGCCCCGGTGATCTTCGCTCGGGCCGGGATCGCATTGTCATCGATGCGCCGCCATGATGAAACGCCACAATGCAGCCCTGTAATGTCTATATAGTTCCCAACAGGTTCTGAAGTNATGATCAGNTGATCTTCGAGGTTATGCAGGCGCACNCCAATGATTGGATCGGCTTTATAGGCTACTGGTCGCAGGTAGACATCCTGCCGTTGACCATTGCGCCTGACCAGTTCAATGCTTAGATCAATTAGTTGTTCTACCGTATAGGGAAGAGAAGTTTGAAGTATCTTGCAAGAGCGAAGTAATCTTTCGTAGTGTTCTCGAAGACGGAACAGGTAGATCTGCTGATCTTTCTCATTCCAATAGCCACGGATACCTTCAAAGCAGCCGGTACCGTAGGCGAAACCATGCGTACGTACAGAAATTACACCTTGCTCGGCGGGAATGAACTCGCCGTTCATGAATATTTCTTTCGCGTTCATCTTGTTTATAGCAAGTAGAGCCTTTGCTACTTACTTTCCCTCCTTTTCTGGATTTTTAGTTTCGGGTAAGGCTAACTGGAAGCGAGAAACGGAGCACTGCGATAATGTTATGCCTAAAAGATTTTCTTTCCAAGAGCAGACATCACCAGTTCAACTGCAAGCAACGCAGTCGCATTTTCTCGATCGAGTATCGGGTTTACTTCAACTACATCCATCGCAATCAGGCGGTTGGTATCAGCGATGAGTTCCATAGCCAGGTGAGCTTCTCGATAACTCAAGCCACCACGTACCGGAGTACCCACACCAGGTGCGTATGTTGGGTCGAGTGCATCCATATCGAGGCTCACGTGGATGCCGTCATTGGCCTCCCCTGTAATAGCAAGAGCCTGGCGCATAACCTCTGAAATGCCACGTTGATCGATATCAGACATTGTAAAGACGTGAATGTGATGTGAGCGTAAAAGTNCGCGCTCGCCATTGTCAAGATCACGTGCGCCAATAATAACAATTCTTTGTGTATCGAGCTTAGGNGCCCATCCNCCAACGCCTGTGAGACGACTATTGCCCAGGCCGGCNAGCGCAGCCAGGATCATACCGTGGATATTCCCAGAAGGAGTTGATTCCTCGGTATTNAAGTCAGCGTGGGCATCGATCCATAGAACNCCTACATCTTTGTAGACACGAGTAACACCAGTGATGGAACCAAGTGAGATACTATGATCGCCTCCCAGGATAAGGGGAAACTCACTTTCTTGCAGCGTTGCGGTAACGACATCAGCCAACTCTTCGGCTACCTTCACGATAGGTTCGAGGTATTTCACACGGGGGTTGCCAATGGGTTGACTTTCAGGTTGGGGAACAACGATGTTACCGGCATCATAAACCTGGTGATCGAGGCGACGTAGCTGGTCGTTTAGACCTGCATAGCGGATTGCGCTTGCTCCGATATCGACGCCTCGCCGATCCGCGCCTAAATCCATAGGGACACCAATCACACGAATATGCATACATTTTCCTCCTGTTCGCCGTTGAACAGTATGCCATTTCACATTATTATAGACGTTCGTGAGCCTGTTTGTCCATGTTTTGTAAGAGCCAATCGGCAAATGTAGTGAATCCAATGTGATAAGATGAGGTAAACAAGCGTATTTAAGCGCAAGAATACGTTTGCTGCTTGAAGTGTTATAGAGGGTATACTACAATATCTGAAAAGTATACCTCTCTTGCCGTTACACCGGTGTAACTTCCTTCAGAAAGTGAGGCGATTAGTGTGTAATCCTTTATACTCCAGACCCTCAAGGCGTCTGCCGACTGCTTTCCTGCTTTTCAGTGCTTTGCTGGTTATCCTGGCGGCGTGTGGTGGAGGGAGTACGACAACTCCTAGCACAGGTGGAACACCCGCCCTGGCATCTAACCAGGTATTGGTCTTCCCAAATGTTGGTACCCAGGATATCGGCGTCCTTGATCCTGCACAGGGACCAGATAGCAATTCTGCCATCGCGGTGGGCATGATTTATTCTGGCCTGGCGAAATTTGATAAAAACTTAAATGTTGTGTCCGACCAGGCGACCTGGACTATTTCTCCTGACAATAAGATTTACACTTTTAAACTGAAACCGGGGATCGCATTCTCAGATGGAACGCCTGTCACAGCGCAGACCTACGTGTACACGCTGACTCGAGCACTGCTTCCGGAGGCGAAATCGCCAATAGCCACGTTATTTTTAGGTCCCATTCTTGGTTCAGATGAAGTTAATAGCGGTAAAACCAGGACTTTGACAGGGGTAAAAGCTATCGATGACAGCACCTTGCAGATTACTCTGAAGCAACCTACGGCCTATTTCTTGCAAGTGCTGGCAAACTCAATATGTTTCCCGTTGAATCAAAAGATCATTGGTCAGTATGGGCAGACAGACTGGGTGAACCACGCGGCAGGTAATGGGATAGGAACGGGTCCATTCGTGGTCAAGGAGTGGGATCATAATGTAAAGATGGTGCTGGTTCCCAATCCACACTGGTACGGCGCGAAGACGAAGTTGNGNGAAGTCGATATGCTTTTCGTTAACGATCTCTCGACCGCCTTCAAGTCCTTCCAGGCAGGGCAGTACGCTTTCGATTGGAATATCACGGCGCAGGACCTGGCCGTAGCCAAAGGTATGGCCGGTTTTACCAGCAAATCATTATTACAAACCGATCTGCTTTTCTTTAATAATAAAATGCCCCCCTTTGATAAATCAGCGGTGCGTCAAGCCTTTGCGTATGCGACTGACAAGGTTACGTTGGCGAACGCGATCTTTAAGGGTGCAGCGATTCCTGCTCAGACGATTATTCCGCCGGGGATGCCNGGTTATCAGCCTAATTACCAGGGTTTGCCATACGATAGGAACAAGGCGTTAGCTGCTCTGCAATCCGTCTATCCAGATGTGAGTAAGGTGCCCCCCATCACGTTCTCTTTCCCCAATTCACAGGTATCTTCAGCAGAGGCATCTGCGCTGCAACAAATGTGGCAGACGACGCTGGGTATTCAGGTAAAGCTGTTGCCGGTAGAACTGAATGCCTATAATACTGAGACAACGAACCACCAGGTACAATTCGGCTTTACACAGTGGACTGCTGACTTCCCCGACCCGTATGACTGGCTGGCTTTGAATCTGCTCTCAACTGCCTCTAATAACAGCGGCTCGTGGAATAATCCTCAGTTCGATCAGACGGTTACGCAGGCCGAACAATCGACAGGAGATACACGTATTCAGCTCTATAATAAGGCTGAGCAAGTTGCTATTGAGGATGTGGGATGGCTACCCCTCGATCACGAGGCGCTGGCAGCAGTAATTCCGTCCTGGGTGCGCGGAGTCAGCCTCAATAACACGGGGTTGTTTTTCGGCGATTGGTCAGGTGTGTACCTGTTGCAGCACTAGGTTGAAAGGAGGGGAGTTTGCCGAGCGTGTATGATGTAAAGCAAAGATGCTTTTGTATGTAGAGCAGCATTCATGGCCAAGGGATGGCCAGTAATCAAGGAGGTAATTTGTCTATGGCTATTGATATCGTTAACCCATATGATATAGCGGTTGCGCAGTTTGATGAAGCGGCCGACCGCCTGGGGCTTTCGCAAGCGATGCGGGCTATTTTACGCAAACCCAAACGCGAGCTGATCGTTAACTTCCCGGTGCGTATGGACAATGGTGATGTGGAGATGTATACGGGATATCGAGTGCAGCACAATATCAATCGCGGCCCCGCTAAAGGCGGTATCCGCTTTAGCCCGGAGGTCTCGCTCGATGAAATGCGCGCCCTGGCTATGTGGATGACCTGGAAGTGCGCAGTTGTGGGTATCCCATTTGGTGGAGCAAANGGTGGAGTCATCTGTGATCCTCACAAGTTGTCCCNTACTGAACTCGAGCGACTGACGCGACGTTATGCCACGGAAATTTCTGTTTTGATGGGCCCCGATAGCGATATTCCTGCTCCGGATATGAATACGAATCCGCAGATTATGGCCTGGATGATGGACACGTTTTCTATGCATATGGGCTATTCAGTACCCGCAGTCATTACTGGCAAGCCTCTTGCTATTGGTGGTAGTGAAGGCCGGTTGGAAGCGACTGCACGAGGTGTGCAGTTTGTGACACGCGAAGCGATGCATGACCTTGGATTGCGCCCGGAGGATTGCTCTGTGGTGGTCCAGGGCTTTGGTAATGTGGGCAGCATCTCTGCGCGNCTGCTCCATGAAATGGGCTGCAGGGTTGNTGCTGTTAGNGATATACAGGGCGGTGTTTATAATCCCCACGGGATCGATATTCACAAGGCGTTGCGTCATTCCAAAGAACATGGTTCATTGCGCGGTTTACCAGACACCGAAGCGATCACAAACGCTGAACTGCTTGAACTTCCTTGTGATGTATTAGTGCCTGCTGCTTTAGAGAATCAGTTGACAGCGAAGAACGCTCCGCGGGTGAAGGCTCGTTTGATTGTTGAAGCTGCCAATGGTCCCACTACGCCCGATGCCGATCATATCCTGAATGATCGTGGCATTATGGTTGTGCCAGATATCCTGGCAAATGCCGGTGGGGTAACGGTCAGCTACTTTGAGTGGGTGCAAGACCTGCAGCGCTTCTTCTGGGCAGAACTCGAGATCAACAACCGCCTTGAACAAATCATGATGCGCGCTTATCGAGCAACATGTGCNAAGGCTGAGGAGCAGGAGACGAATCTGCGCATAGGTGCGTATCTTTTGGCCGTGACACGTGTGGCCGAAGCGACTGAGATAAGGGGTGTATATCCATAAGCATAAAAAAATGTGTCGAGATGGCTGCGCGGTGTTGTGCAGCCATCTCGACACAATCGATACCTAGTCGGAGCTTTATTCCACCACTTCCATATCCAACACCTTCAGCCAGATATCCTGTCGATTTGCCCCATCTGGGGGGTTCCATGCCGGTTCCAGGGAGAAAAACACGTTCACAAGNGAACCCTCTTTGAGGGACTCCAGGTGAGCGCCACCTCGTACGTATGTGCCGTTGAATTGAACACCATTGGCTCTGAGGCGTACTCGCAGGTGGCGTCCTTCGATACCGCTGGTCCAGCGACGGGTGAGGCGCAGTCTATCCATTCTGAAGATAGGTTCGGGGTTGCCAGAGCCGAAAGGGCCAAGCTGGCTTATCTTGTTATATGCATCATAGGTAAGCACCCCCGGCTTTGTGATGACCAGGTCAACTTTGCGTAGGTCAGTTGGAACTGTGATCTCTTGTTCGATGACGATACTGGTGAGATCAGGTGTTGCTGNGGCTTCCACTGCNGATGCGACAGAAGATTGAGAGCTTTCATACCAGGCCTGCAGGTGCTTGCGTAGNTCTTCAATATTGGTGTTGGCGATAGTGAAACCGGCAGCCTGGGCATGGCCTCCATGGCGTTCGAAAAGGTCGGCGCGGTCACGTAACGCCTCAATGATGTTGAAACCACCGTGACTGCGCGCAGACCCACGGCTAGACTCTGTGTCCTTGCTTAGGACAAATACGGGNCGTTTGATTTCTTCGGATANCTTGCCTGCTACCAGGCCAATGATACCTTCCGGCCAGGTATCTTTATCGCCGTAGACGAGTACCACTTTGTCGTCTGGTTGCCTTTGTACCTGCTCCCGTACCAGCTTCATCAACTCCTCAGTCTGCTGCTGACGCCACTGGTTAAGCTCTTCCAAATCCTGGGCGAAAGCGTGGGCTTCTTCGTCTTTGTCTGTGGTCAGGAGTTGGAAGGCGATTTCGGCGTGCTTCATGCGTCCGGCGGCATTAATACGAGGCCCCAGGACATAGGAAATATCGCGTTCGCGAAGCTTTCCAAGTTGGAGGTTGGTAATTTGGATGAGCGCCCGTAAACCGGGATTTTTTGTATTATTCAGTTGCTGCATGCCCAGGCGCACAAGCGTGTGGTTTTCCCCCAGTAGTTGCGCTATATCGCCAATGCTGCCAATTGCAACGAGATCNAGTAGTTCCNGGGCTTCCTGCTCNCGATAGTATGTACGAAAGAGGGCCTGCGCNAGCTTGAAGGCGATACCTGCACCGCAGAGATAGCGCTCGCTGTACGTGCAATCAGGCCGCCAGGGATTAACCAGGGCGTAAGCCTGGGGAAGTTCCACTGGTGGCTGGTGATGATCAGTAATAATGATGTCGATGCCGAACGATTTTGCGTATGCCACTTCTTCGGTGTCGGAACTGCCGCAGTCGGTAGTAATGATGAGCGTGGCCCCCCTGGCTTTGATTTTATCGATCGCGTCCCTGCTAAGCCCACGTGTATCGTGAATACGATGGGGGATGTAGTAATCGAGCTGGTCGCCTGGGGACTTGAGCGCTCGAAGCGCGCGAGTAATCAGGGCTGCGGAAGTGACACCATCAGCGTCAAAATCACCGTAGACGGTCATATGTTCGTGGGTTGCAAGCGCCCGTTGAATGCGTTCCAGCGCTCTGTCCATNTCGATCAAAGTAAGTGGATCGGGTAGCTGGTCGTAGCGNGCATCAAGAAATCTGCGCATGGCTTCAGGTGTTTTGATGCCTCGATTGTAGAGTAGTTGAGCCTGGAGATGCTCTATCCCGGCTTTTTGGAACTCTAAGTTTTGAGCTTTTGTCAGCGGGTCATATACAGACCAGGATGCTGATGCAGAAGACGCTGGTTCCACATGTNTATCCATTTCTTNTCNTTTAGTCGGGTAGCAGTCGTACGAAGACTTCGTTGCCGAGCAGGCGTCCTCGTTTACTCAGACGAAGCCAGTCCTGTTCTTGCTCTAGCAGTCCGGCTTCTTCGACCACGCGCAGACGTTCGCCAACAAAATGGGTGAATGGTTCAGCAAAGCGCTCTTCAAATGTTGGTAAATGGAGACCCTGCGCAGTCCGAAGTGCCAGAAATGCAGTCTCAGTCATCTCCAGGACTCGATCAATCGTTTCGCACCCGGCCTCAGGTCGCTGCTGCTTTTTGAGCAGGTCGATGTACTCTTGCGGATCGAGAATGTTGGAGAAGCGCTTACCTCCAAAGAAAGAATGCGCTCCGGCTCCCATTCCTAGATAGGGGAGATTCTGCCAGTAGGTCAGGTTATGGTGGCTCTGGTGCCCAGGCAACGCCCAGTTCGAGATTTCGTAGTTTTCGTACCCCTCAGCTTGCAAGCGTTCGTCTGCATACTCATACATGTCGGCGCAAAGGTCTTCGTCGCCAGGGGTGATACGTCCTTCACTTGTCCAGGTATAGAATGGTGTGCCTTCTTCAATAATCAAAGAGTAGAGGGAAAAGTGTTCAGGACGCAGGGCCAATGCCTGGTCAAGCGTTTCTTGCCAGTGGCGCATGGTCTGTCCAGGCAGACCGAACATAAAATCAAGGTTGATGGACGTGAATCCTGCTGCACGAGCGTTGTGCAATGCTTGCACAATCTCTCGAGGTGAGTGAATGCGGCCCAAAGTTTTGAGTAGTTCAGCATCGAAGCTCTGAGAGCCCATACTGAGACGATTAACTCCAGCAGCACGCAAGCCTGCGAGTTGCTCGCGGCTCAGTGTACCAGGATTTGCTTCCAGCGTGATCTCTGCAAGCTCGTCAACAGCAAAGGCTTTGTGGCATGCATTAAGCAGACGTGTAATTTGCTCTACGGTGAGTAGACTGGGTGTGCCACCACCGAAAAAGATAGTACGAGAACGACGTGGTGTGCCATCGGCCAGTTGTGCTAGCTCCCCTGCCAGCTCTATCTCGGTGATAAGGGCGCGCACGTATGGCTCGCGCAGGGGGAGAATGCCAGCATAGGTATTGAAGTCGCAATAATGGCAGCGAGTATGGCAGAAAGGAATATGCAGGTAAAGAGAAACGGTCTTTAGAAGCTCTTGAATCGGTGCTATGTGTTTTAGATGAATATCAGGTACGCTAATAGCCATATTAAATCCGATGATCTAGTTGCTTTGATTGTAAATATACGAACTTCCAAAAAGAGAAAGATGGGGATTGGGGACACCTGAGTGCCCCTCAAACCCAGTCAGAGGTAGCTGGCCTCTGAGATTCCTGCTTATGGTCCACCTGGAACAGGTGCTCCTCCAGGTATGCCCCCTGGACCAGGAGCACCTGGGACGCCACCAGGGCTGCTTGGTGCGGCAGCCGGCAGCACAGATGTCGGCGGTAGGTTGTTAGGATCGAGCAATTTGTTTTGATCCACAGGTGTAATCTTCGTGATAGGAAGGGACTTTTGTACCAGGAGCCAGTTTGATAAAGCGTTATCCTTGAGCGTTTTCAACGTGGCCGGGTCTATAGCACGTGCAGGATCAATGCCGAGGATTTGCACGATATGGAAAGACCCATTTTCCTTCAGCACGGGACTGATTTCGTTCGGTATGCGAGAAGGATCGAAGAGCCAGTTCTCCACCACCGCTCCAGCCTGGTTTTGCGCATATTGACCACGAGCTAACCATCCCAGGCTTCCACCGCTGCTGGCGGTGGATGTGTCCTGCGACTGCTTTTTAGCGATAGTGCCGAAGTCACCGCTATGTTTCAGTTGTTGTAGTATCTTATCGGCTTTAGCCTCGGTATCGAGGGTCATAGCACGTGCAAGCACCTGATATGCGGGTGAAACCACTTGAGATGCAAGGTAGTTTTGCATTTTGTCGCGACGTACCGTCACAGTCAGCATGGTTATTACGTCATCATTTGAGATGTTCATCTGACTGAGGAAGTTATTATAGCTACCGGACTTAGGAATGTTAGCCTTCAGGCCATTCAAGGCGTTGTTGATATCGGCAGGTGATGGGTTGACCCTGTTCTGAATAGCGGTACTCTGAGATGTAAGCCATTCGCGAATGAGTTCGTCATCTTGCAGCCAGGAAGCACTATCAGTACTAACTTGCGCTTGCGTGAAGGCTTGCTTTTCCAGCGGTAGAGTGTTCTGGTTCAGATTGTTGATTTGCTGGCTGAGATTTTGATGTGTTGTCTCGGCGGCAATCAACTGGTTTTGTGCTGTCTTATACTGGTTTTCGAGATCGGTACGTTTTTGGCTCTGCCCGGGAGGCAATGCCTTGATCTGCTGGTTTAGACTATCAACTTGCTTGATGATGTTGTTGATTGTAGTGAGTTCTGCAGCATCCTGCTTCTGCAGGTCCTGACTTTGGGTCGTGAGGCCATGGGGGCCATAAAGTTTATTAATTTCAAGTTGAGTTTTTACTGCTACCATCTTGCGGTA
>JGI25617J43924_10000215_pt1 | contig 11012 bp, 9 predicted proteins | sample GraSoi2013_115cm_FD_43924 | JGI IMG/M metagenome (IMG submission 43924) | reverse complement strand
AAATCGTTTGAAGTGCGCAAATGCGTCGCGCGCGTGTGTACACATTGCGATGCGCCATCGATTTGGATCGAAGCGCAGTCGACGACGAAACAGGAGGGGTCNACACCTCAGCCCGTTCCGATGGACGAGCGGGTGAATCCGCAGCGCAANAAAAATCGAGTCAAGGCACGCGTGCTGGCTTGCATACGCCGGCGAGGATTTCAGGAAGAAGTAGCCGTGTGCGAGGACCTTTCAAAGGGCGGATTAAGTTTTCGCAGCCGGAATCAGTATCCGGAAGGCACCCGCGCGGAAGTGGCCGTGCCCTTTACGCCCGGAGCAGGGGCGATCTTTGTTCCGATCCGCATCGTGTTTTCGCAGGCGCTGCCGATGGTCGGGCTCTACCGGCATGGCGCGGCGTATGTGAAGCCGCCAATGGACGGCGCTTAAAACGAAAGAAGATTTGCCACAGAGGCACAGAGTCACAGAGAAGAGCAAAAGTGCGGTTCTCCGGATTATTAGTCGAGGGCGGGTGCGGTTTCGCGCTCTTGGCGGCGGCGATGCAGGTAGTGCATCGCAATGTTGAGGTAGACCTCGCCGCACGGCGTCTCGATGCAAATCACCATGGCTTCGGTGTCGGCGCTGCCAGCGAGCCCCTGGTCGTTGACATGAATCTCCGGCGGAAAGACCTTGAAACGAAAGCCTTGATCGTTCAGCAGCGTCACGGAATTTCCGATCACCATGTTGGCCAGCTCGCAGACCGTTTCGCGCGCGACCTGCTCGCTTTCAACGACTGCCGAGCCGGCAAGATGGCTTGCCACCTTCAAAGCGACCTCCGGCGCCAAATCGAGAATGACGCGGCCCTCGATTTCGCCCTTGATGACAATGAGCGCGGCGATGCCTTTGCGGCGATACGTTTCTTCATCCATCGCGAGGTCGACGATTTTCGTCGGCGCTTGCAACGATTCCGCAAAAACAGCGTCCGCAGCGTTGATGAAGGGCTGAATGAGCTCCATTCTCATGAGCGGCTCTCTCCGGCAAGCGCGATGGGCGCACCCACGGCGGTAGGATCATCGCTCAGCACATAGCGCAAAATTTCGTACAGGACTTCGGGCTTGACCGGCTTTTGCACGAAGTGCTTCGCACCCTTTTGCAGCGCGGCGAGAATATTTTCCTGATAGCCAACGGAGCTCACCATCACGATGCGCGCCTCGCTGTGCTGGCGCACGATTCGCTCGACGGCCTCGATGCCTTCCATCTGCGGCATGGTGATGTCCATGAGCACGATGTCGGGCTTGGTGCGGTTGTACTCCGCGATGGCGGTTAGCCCGTCGCCGGCTTCGCCTGCCACTTCGCCGCCGAACACTTCGATCATCTTGATAAGATTCTTGCGGGCGAATACGGAATCGTCCACCACCAGGTAGCGGACGGGCCGACTGTCTTTTCGGAGCAGAGCGGCGAACTGTTGCATGGCCTTCTCCTTTTCCCCTCGCACGGAACTAGCTGCGCTGGGAGGAAACACGTGTTCTATCGCTTTTATCGTTCTTTTCCGGCTTTTCCTGGCGATCGCTTCTTTCCGTGCGATCTCGATCCGGAGTGCGGTCGCTGCCGCAATATCCGACAAGGAACGCGCTCAAGGATTCGAGAGGAACAATTTTGTTGGCGTAGCCCTTTAAAATCGCGGCACGCGGCATCCCGCTGACTACGCAGGTATCTTCGCTTTGTGCGACGGTCATGCCGCCGGCAGCTTTGATGGCGCCGAGACCCTCGGCACCGTCATCACCCATGCCGGTCATGATCACGCCGACGGAGGTCAGCGTGAACTCCTGCGCGACGGAGTGGAAGAGCACGTCGGCCGACGGCCGGTGTCCGTTGACCGGAGGACCATCGGACAGCACGGCCATGTCGCCGCGAGTCATGCGGCGCACAACCATGTGGCGATTGCCCGGGCAAATCAGCACGCGGCCGGCAAGCAGCAAGTCGCCGGAGCGGGCTTCCTGCACGCCTAGCGCACAACACTCATCCAAACGCCGCGCGAACATTTCGGTAAAGCCCTCTGGCATGTGCTGCACGACCAGAATCGTGGCGGAAAAATCGGCGGGGATTTGTGAGAGCACGTATTGCAACGCGTTGGGACCGCCCGTGGAAATGCCGATAGCCACAACGCGGTTCGGCGGCAGCGTAGCGCCGGAGGACTTTTTCTGCGGGGGCTTCGTTTCAACGGCAACGTTGGCGCGAATTTTGCGGCCGGAAGCGCGCTTGGCGACCTTAATTTTTTCGATGAGCTCCACTGCGATGGCGTCGAGATGACCGGCGGCAGCGTCTCGAGGCTTGGCGACAAAGTCGATCGCGCCGAGCGCCAGGGCTTTGAAGGTGGAGTACGCACCTTCCCTGGAGTGCGTGCTGAAGACAATCACCGGCATGGGCGCGCGCCGCATGATTAAACGCAGCGCCTCTATTCCATCCATTCGCGGCATTTCGAGATCGAGCGTGACAACGTCGGGGTGAAACTCCTCGATTTTTTTCAGCGCGAACGCGCCATCCATCGCCGTACCGATAACCTCGATAGACGGATCCCTTTCGAGAATCGTGGGAATGAGCTTCCGCATGAGCGCGGAATCATCGACGACGAGAACTCGAATGCGCTCGCTCATGCGATGGCTCCCAGGGGAGTTGCGCGAGAGAGGCGCGAGAGGACCGCGGGAACGTTCAGAATCAACACAACCGTGCCATCGCCGAGGATGGAAGCGCCGCTAACCAGATCGCTCGAGATGATTTCACCGGGAAGCGCCTTGATCACTAATTCTTCCTCGCCAACCAGGCTGTCAACGACGAGGCCGAAACGCTTCTCGGCGGCGCCGATCACGATAACGAAATTGCGCTTTTTCTTTTGGACGTCCTGGCCGGCCACGGCATGAATTTGACTCAAGCGATTCAGGCGCACGAGCGTGAGGATCTGTTCGCGGAGGCGCAGAACTTCGCGCTGGTCGATGCGATGAATTTCGGCGTCGGTAATGCGCGTGATTTCGACAACGGAAGAAAGAGGAACGGCGAACAGGCGGCCGGCAACGCGGAACAGCAGAGTCTGAATGCTGGCAAGCGTCAAGGGCACGCGCAACTGAATCGTAGTGCCTCGACCTTTGACCGAAGAAACGTGAACTGTGCCTTTCAAGTTGTCGAGCACCGTGCGGACCACGTCCATGCCGACGCCGCGCCCTGAAACTTCGGTGACTTCCGCTGCGGTGCTGAAGCCCGGTTCGAAAATCAGATTGAGCGCTTCGGTATCGGAAAGGCGTTCGATTTCCTCGGCCTTGACGATTCGCTTTTCGACGGCCAGCTTGCGAATTTGCACGAGGTCGATGCCGCGTCCATCGTCGCGGATTTCGATAACGACTTGCGTGCCTTGGTGGTACGCATTCAGATACACCGTGCCGCGGGCAGGCTTTTGTGCGGCGATGCGCTCGTCGGCATCCTCGACACCGTGGTCTACCGCATTACGCACGATATGCATCAGCGGCTCGGCCAGAGCGTCCAGGATGCCCTTGTCGAGATCGGTGTTCTGTCCGGAAAGTTCGAGGGCAACATCTTTGCCGCACTGCTTCGCCACGTCGCGCACCAAACGCGGAAAGCGGCGGAAAAGCTGCTCGACGGGAACCATGCGAATTTTCAACACGCATTTGTGCAACTCGTCGAGGACGCGGGACTGAAACGCCAGCGCGTCGGATAGCTTCGCGCGGACGGGATCGCGCGCGTGACGTTGATCAAATTCCGTGAGGCTGCGATTCAGCATGGACTTGCCGATGATCAGCTCTCCGACCAAATTCATCACCGCATCGATGCGCGCGGCATCCACGCGCAAGGAGCTTTCCGCGACCGTTGCGGCGGCGGAGCCGGCAGCCGGCGCCTTTTGCGCTGCGGCGGTGGCGCCGATTTCGGCGGCTTTCGATGTAAAGTCGGCTGCTTGCGCTTCCAGGAGGTCGCCGAGAAGCTCGTGCTCCGCGGTTTCCGACGTAGCGGCTTGCTCGATGCGCAAGTCGGAAACGATCGAAGGGATTCGGCAACGCTGCGCAATGTGTTCCAGCGGCTGGTGGCTGGCCAGGGCGGCTTCGACAATCTCCAGCGTCTCGGCCGCGGAATTGTCCTCGGGGCGCAGCGCGATGACCGTGCCGCACGCATGCAAAACGTTGCGAATCAGCTGGAATGCCGCAGCGTGCATCGAGCTCGTGCGATCGATGCGCAATGCGACGTTGTAAACGGTTTCGCCGCGATGCACGGCTTCCGAAATCATGAGCTGCTCGTATTCGGTCCACTGAAAATGAGCGTCAATGCCACCGGGAGTCGGCGCGACCGGCTCGGATGGTGTCGCACCGTGAATCAAGCTGCGAATCATCGCGCGCAAAGAGTCGGCTGCCGGCGGCTCCGCGTTGCGCTGATAAGCCGAGAGCATGGCGCCGAAATTATCGGCCGCAACCAGGACGACGTCCGCGATGCGCGAACCGAAGCTCTGGCCGATTTGCGGCGAGAGCACGTCTTCAAGTTCATGCGCGAGTTCGCTGAGTTTGTGAAATCCGCAGGCGGCGGAATCGCCCTTGAGGGTGTGCACCGCGCGGCGAACGCGCCGAATGACTTCTTCGTCCGAGGGATTCTCCTCGAGATCGAGGCCTGCGTCATTCAGGGATTGCAGCAGCTCGTTGGCGGTCTCGAAAAAAAGCGCGCGCAGCTCCGGATTGCGATCCTCGGGGATTCGGCTCACGTGTTCACCTCGAGCCGCTGGTACGCAGTGCCATTGTTTTCGTGCACCATGCGAAACTTTTGCGTCAGGCCGAAGAGACTTTCCGCGTGGCCGACAAAAAGGTAGCCGCCCGGATTCAAGCAGTGCCAGAACTTCTCGATCAGTCGCTTCTGCTCGGCTTCGTCGAAATAAATCATGACGTTGCGGCAGAGAATGATGTCGTTGCGACGCGGCAAGAATTCCGTCTTGAGATTGTGAAAGTCGAACTGCACCAGCTCTTTCAGCTGCGGCTTGACCGCGTATTTGTCGCCGGATTTCTCAAAATAACGCAGGCGGCAGGTGTAATCGACCGGCTCCATCTGGATTTCGGTGTACAGGCCTTCCTGGCCAGAGCGCAGGCTGGCGTAGCTGATGTCCGAGGCCACAATCTCCAGCTTCCACGGCGGCGGAATCAGTGGCTTCGGTGAAGGCATGTCGAACGGAAGCGGATTGCGCAGATAGTAGTAGGCCAGCGCGTCGCAGATAAGGATGGCGACGGAATAGGCTTCTTGTCCTGAAGAACAGCCGGCGCTCCACACGCGAAGAGTCCAATCGCGCCGCTCCTGCTTGCGCCGCAAAATTTCTTCGAGAACGGTCTTCTGCAATAGATCAAGCTGCGGCCGGTTGCGGAAAAAGCTGGTTTCGTTAACCGTAAGATTTTCGAGCAGCAGGGCCAGCTCGTTTTTTCCTTCGCGGCTGGTGAGCAGGCGATAGTAGCTGTAAAAGGAATCGAGCTGGCAAGCCTTAAGCCTGCGCTGCAAGCGATCCTTGAGAAAATGCGAGCGGCGCTCATCGAAGAACATCCCGCATTCCTGGTAAACGAGCGTCTGCAGGAGCTTCAGCTCCGCTTCCGTCAGTTGAATCTGTGCGGTGATCGTTCCCATGGGCGCGTGCGCAGAGCGCAAAGCAGCTTCATTCGCAATTCAGCGGATGAAGGTCACTTCGCGGCACCTACGAGTTCCGCAGCCTCCTCAAATCGTTTGAACTCCGGGCGATGTAAAAGCTTGGCAATGTCCAGCAAAATGATGAGGCGCCCCTTGAGCTTGCCCACACCGGTTACGTAACCGGATTCCCCTTCGGCAAAAAGATTTCCTGGGGCTTCGATCTCCGAAGGCGCGATCCTCAAGACCTCCGACGCGGCGTTTACGATCAGCCCCACTAATTTATTGTCCAGCTCGACCACCAGGATNCGGTTCTTTTTGTCCGGCTGAATCTCCGTCTGGCCAAAGCGCTTGCGCAGGTCCATCACCGGAATAATNTTCCCGCGCAGGTTGATNACGCCTTCAACGGTTTCCGGGGCACTGGGGACCGCGGTGATCTCCGGCACGCGGACGATCTCGCGCACCGAGCCGATGCGGACGCCGAATGTCTCGTTTCCGATGCGAAAGCCGACGACTTGGAGGTCTTTTTCCATCGCTGCGTTCCGTTTACTTACTCACGTGCCCCGGCGTATTCCATTTCCCTTTCTCGGTGCGAAACCTTCTTGCGGCGTCCTTCCGCGGAATCGCGGCGCGGGCCACCGAGTTGCGGAGCCTGCTGCTCCAAAACAAAGCGATCCATGCTGTCCAGGAGGTTGCGGGAAAGCTTGAGCATCTGCTCGGCGGCGGCGGAAAGCTCCGTCGAACTGGAAGCGGACTGCTGCACGAGCTCGCGCATCTTGTCCATCGCGCGCACAACGGCTTGCGCGCCGGAAGCTTGTTCCTCAACGGCGGAATTGATCTCCTGCGTAATTTCGGTCAGGCGTCCGGTGGCTTTCGCGATTTGCGAGGAGCCCACGGATTGTTCGTTGGTGGCCGCGCCGATTTCCTGGGAGAACTTGTAGACTTCGGTAACCACGTTGGAAATCTTGTGCAGCGCGGAACCCAAATCGTTTCCGAGGCTGAGCCCCTCCTCAACGATGCGCGTGCTTTTCTCCATGTTTTCGACGGCCTGACGCGCTTCGCGCTGGATGCTTTGGATCAAGTCGGCGATTTCCTTTGTGGACTGCGTCGATTTCTCGGCCAGTTTGCGGACTTCATCGGCAACCACGGCAAACCCTAACCCGTGCTCGCCGGCGCGAGCGGCTTCGATGGCAGCGTTGAGTGCGAGAAGATTGGTCTGCTCCGCGAGGTCGTCGATCACTTCAATAATTTTCCCGATGTCGTCGGCGCGATGGCCCAGGACGTTGATGATTTCCGCGGAGGACTGAATCGCGTGATTGGTGCGATTGAGGCCGTCGGTGGCCTTCTCCATCGTAGAGATGCCGTTGACCACTTCTTCGCGCGAGCGGTTGGCGATGTCCAGCAAAACCTTGGCAGTATCCGCGACGCGGTTGATCGATGTAACCATCTGGTCGATCGAAGCGGAGGTTTCGGCGACGCTGGAAGCCTGCACCTGCGTATTTTTCACCACGTTCTGCACGTTGATGCTCATCTCGTGCATCGTGCTGGTGACCTCTTCAATCGCGGAAGACGCCTGCACGCTCACCTTAGCGGATTCGTCGGCCGCGCCGGCAACCTGGTTGGAGCCTGCGGAAACTTGGCCGGCCGAGTCGCGTGTGGTGCGCACCAGTTCCTGGAGACCGTGAGACATGCGGAGGAAAGCGTTGCCCAGCGTGTCGCGCTTCGAGCGCGGCACGACTTCCACGCTGAGGTCGCCTTCGGCAACGGCCATGGAAACGCCGGCCATTTCCTTCAAATAGGCCACCATGTTGTTAAAGGTCGTCGCCAGTGCTCCGATTTCGTCGTTACGATGGATATCAATGTTCTGGTCGAGGTCGCCAGAGTCGCCGATTTCGCGGGCCACTGTGATCAGATGCGTGAGAGGCTCGGTAATGGATTTCGCGGTGTAGTAGGCGATGAACCACCCGGCCAAAACCGCGAGGAGCATTCCCGCCGTGGTCAAATAGGTGCTAAAGCTGCTGGCTCTCTGCGCGGATTTGGTGGATTCGTCGAGGGCCTTGGTAATGTCCACGTTGGACTGGTCGAGGACGGACGACGATTTGGCGAGCCATGACGCCGGATCTTTTTGCAGATAGAAAATCTGGAGGTCGGAGACGGTGGCATCGCCCGAATCCACTTGATGGCGCTTGGCAAGCAAAGGCTTGGCAAAGTTGTCGGCCCAGTTGGCCTCAGTTCCTTCCACTTGGTTAAGATCTCTGCGCAGGGCGTCGCTTCCGGCCTGAGATTCACCGCGCTTCATGATTTCGCTGATATCCTGAAGCCCGCGATTGACTTTCTCTTCGTCGCGCGGATCGCCGCTGAGCAAAAAGTTGTTGAGGTTCAGGCGGTTCGACATGATCTGATAGCGAACGGCTTCAATAGCGCGCACGCTTTCCAGAGCGGTTGAGGCTTCCTTGCGCGCAGAGCTGTCTTTGAAGCCCGCGACGATGTTCATCGCCAGCAGCAACACCAACCCGCCCAGAATCGATCCGAATCCAACATACAGTTTCTTGCCGATCGTCATCGCGAAAAACCTCCGCTCCGCTGCCAAACTCCCCATAAGACCGGGACGCCCCTGCCGTGGGGCGCCGTTGCGAGGCCCCACTTCAGTTGTTGCCGTTGAACTCAAATTCAACCACCTGTATGGTCTCTTCCGCAGCCGCAACGAACTTCCATTCCTTCAGCGCATCGAGACATGCTTGGACCAACAGCGGGTGGCCACCCAACGCACGCGCGCTTTTCACGTGCCCATCCGGAGCGATGATCACTTCGATCTTCACCCGGCCCGTGACGTTCATGCGCCTTGCGAGTTCGGGATAGGCCGGAGCAACTTTGCTCTTGACCTTGCGCTTTCCCTCGTCCGTCGTGGATTGCGCCAACGTGTACGTCCCCAAGACCGACGCCATCGCCGCCCCCACAAGTACTCTGCGAATCCACCTGTGTCTCATCGACACCACCCCTCCTCTGAATGGGATACCCCGACGCTAGAGAAGGCACGTGGGATGCCAGCGTTTTTGCGTCACCGCGCAGACCGGCGCCTCGTTGCGGATTTCCGCTCAAGCGTAAGGGAACAGTGGAGTTAGCGAGGCTTAAGGATGCGGGAATTCGCATCGAAGGCCAAGAGCGTCGTCTCAGGCAAGAGGGATTGCGGTGCAACAGGTCTCACGCTGAGACGCGGTGACACTATTCCGGGCCGGGCATGGTGGATGATTCGGCAACACGCTGCCGACACAGGATTGACTCAGATTGAGATGGCCCGTAGCGTGGTAAGGCGCGGTAGTCATCAAATTGAGACGCAAGCNCGCGTCCCAACTAACAATGCCCAGAACTAGNGCTATTCCGAAATCGCCTCGGCCTGCGGCCCACCGCAAGCCTGCCGGTGCAGCGCCACGCGAGTTGAATGGTCAAGCTGCCGAATTGATGGACCTTGCCGTGGATGCGGCGCAGTCGCGCCACTTGCCGGCATTTCTGGAGCGATTTGCGGAGCGCGCGGCGCGCATGCTGTCTGCGGAGTGGTGCGCCGTGATGGTGTTTCGCGGACGCGAGACGGACTCCTACCAGACGCACGCCGGCAACGCGCAGCCGAATGCGGCCCAGCACACATTCTTAATTCGCAGCGCTCGGGAAGTTGGCAAAGAGATTGAAGTGCGGCCGCTGGTGGCGGAGTCAGGCGTGGTTGGCGAGGCAGAAAAAAACAGGGCTGCCGTTTTTGTGCCGATTACCGCAAGCGATGGCGAAACGTTGGGCGCGATTTGCCTCTTATGCGAGAAAAAGAAGCTGGGTGAAGCGGAACAGCGGCTCTTGCGGGCGCTGGCAAGTCACGCGGCGCTGTCGCTGGAGAATTTCCGGCGATTCTCGCAACTGGAGCGCTCCAAGCGGCAGTGGGTGGAAGATATCGACGCGATCAGCGACTACATCGTGGTGCACGATCGTTCNTGGCGAGTGGTGCGAACGAATCGTTCGCTGGCATCGCATCTGGGCGTGCCGCCGGTGGCNCTGGTCGGCGAAGCGATGAGCAGCTTACGGCAAATCGCGGAAACCGGGAGCGATCTTCCCTGCCCGTTCTGCCGGGACACGCACCAACGGCGCGATGAATATGTAGTGGCCTCCGCGGAGCGAATTTTTCTGGTGTCCACATCGCGTACGCCCGGCGTCTCCGACGACGATACGCGCACCATTCACGTCCTAAAGGACATCACCGATCGCCGCGAAGCGGAGCGCCGCTATCGCGAACTCTTTGACAGCATCCAGGAAGGCCTGTTTTTCGCAACGCCGGAAGGGCGATTTCTAGACGTAAACGACGCCATGGTGCGCATGCTGGGTTATGACGCGCGCGACGAATTGCTGCGCGCCGATGTCGGGCCGCACCTGTATCCTGCACCGGCGGCGCGCGAGCGATTCCTGCAGGCACTGGCGGAACGCGGCGTTCTGCGGAATTACGAAGAGACCCTGCGCCGCAAGAATGGCACGCTGCTGCACACGCTGCAAAACATCACGGCCGTGCGCGATTCACGGGGAAATATCGCGCAGATTCGCGGACTGATGCTGGATGTGACCGAGCAAAAGACGTTTCAGTCGCAATTGCAGCGAGAGCGCGACTTCAACCAAAAAATCCTGAATACCACGCGGAGCATGATCCTCGTCCTGGATACCGCCGGTTTGATCAGCTACGCAAACCGGCGCTGCTTTGAGGCCGGCTATCGCGAGGATGAACTGATCGGCCATCGCCTTGTGGAGTGGGTGGAACCTTCGCATCGCCTGGACTTTGAAGCCGCTCTGGAGACCACTGCGAACGGCCAGCAGGTGGAAAATCTTGAGCTACGCGTGCGGCGCAACGACGCCTCCATGGGGCATTTCTCGATCAGCCTGAGCCCCATGCGCGACGAGCAGAATGCCGTAAATAGCGTGGTGGTGGTCATGACGGACATCACGGATGCGGCGCTGCTGCAGGCCAAGCTGGCGCATTCCGAGAAAATGGCGACNATCGGCCGCCTGGTCTCCGGCGTGGCTCACGAGGTCAATAATCCGCTGGCAGCGATTCTCGGCTTCACCGATTTGCTGCTGGAAAATCCGCAGATTCCGGAGAACGCGCGCGAGGACTTGCAAATTATCTTGCGCGAGACGCAACGAACGAAGGACATCGTGCAGGACTTGCTCAGTTTCGCGCGGCAGCGCCCCGTGCAACGCGAACTCGTTCAAGTAAACAGCGTGCTGCGGCAGACAATTAAGCTGCGCAGCTATGACTTTGCCAGTCACGGCGTGGAAGTGGCCGAAGAATTCGATGAGAAGCTCGCCCCGGCGCTCGGTGATTCGCAGCAGTTGCAGCAGGTTTTCCTGAACATTCT
>JGI25617J43924_10000214_pt1 | contig 11015 bp, 11 predicted proteins | sample GraSoi2013_115cm_FD_43924 | JGI IMG/M metagenome (IMG submission 43924) | reverse complement strand
CGTTGCTCCAGGAGTGGTGCAATACACGACGGACGTTTTGTTCCGCAACCTTTGGTTACGTCCGGACCTTGCTCCGCGCGATCGGAGTCTCGTGACTGTGAGCGCGCTGATTGCTTGCGGCCAGTCGGCACAAATCGCGTATCACCTCAACCGAGCCATGGATAACGGGCTGACGCGGGAACAGGCCGCGGAAGTCGTCACTCATTTGGCATTCTACGCCGGTTGGCCTAACGTCTTTTCCGCATTGCCAGTTGTAAAGGATGTCTTTGAGAAACGTGCGCACTAGTCCTTTTTAGGACTTCTGCGAACGAATGAGAGGTATAAGAGTGACGCTACGGCATTGCTTCTCAATGAAGGGCAAGCTTGAAGTAATCCAGTTGGGTGAAAAACGCGCTTTCCGTAGAAGTGGCGTCTCCCTAACGCAGTTATTCCAAGTTGATGGAGATAGTGGGTTTGTGACCGACGTCCCAGTCTGTGGATCTCGTTGTTGTGCATGGGCTTCTTACCCTGAACTCTGTCTACTGACTTTTGACGATGAAGTTGGGCGCGGCGGCGCGCGAAATCCTAATTGCGTCTATATCGGCTCGCCCGGAAAGTTGGCAAATAATTGGCAAATGGCTTTTTCAGTGAGGGTCTGGCAGACGGAAAAAGTTAGAATGGCCGCATAAACACTGGGGATTTATGGTGGGCCTGGGTGGACTTGAACCACCGACCTCGCCCTTATCAGGGGCTTTTATGGTGCTATATGCATAGCAATTACAGCACTAGGTAGAGCATTCGGCTCTCGACCGAATGCGTGGGAATGCGTAATCAAATCGGCGGCATTCAAATTGCTCAACCAGCAGTACTTTTCGGCCGCGTTTCCAAAGTCAACAAGTGCCGTCATAAAAATCTAGTAGTCCTCTCGGGTTTCGGCACGGTACAAGCGTTCTTGTTGGTCGCGCAAGCTGATATTTCTGGCGGGGAGACAGTGGCACGGCAGGAATCGCATTGTATAGATATCCTAATGCAGACTGGCCCACACTTGGTAGATGACTACCACTATCATGAACAGGAGATAGATTCGAAGAGACCACATCACGAACTTCTCAAGCCCGCTTAGCTGCCGCCGGGGAATCAGGTGCTTTTTCAGCCCAGCGAGTTGCTCCGGTTCGAGCGAGGACAGAACCAGTTTCTGATCGGAGGAGGTGATCGCGCTGTGTACTTTGTCTTTTGAAGGCATCCAACGGTCCTCCTACTTCCCGCCTAGAAACGCGAAGACATTCGGCGCAATCACACTGATGCCGAAGAGCAAGCCAGCTAGTGTCAGAAAAACGACGACACCGGTGGCGAGTATGTTTGCCCACCTCGGACTAACTAGATCACCCATGACTTCGCGGTCGTTCGCAAGCATGAAGAGGAACACAAGCGCAGGCGGCATCGCGAGCACGGCGACCACGTTGACCAACAGAACCACGTAGACGAGGGGAAGCCCAGGGATCAAGACGATTGCTCCGGCAGTTGCCGCGCAAAGGAACAGCACCGAGTAGAAAGCCTTTCCCTGCGCGACAGGCAGGTTTAGGCTGTGAGGCCTGCGGGCTACCTCTCCGAAGGCATAAGCGGAGGAAATGGAAATCGTGACAGACGCAACCATCCCTGCTTCCACGATACCGATTGCAAACAAGGCGGCGCCGAATCGCCCGATCAACGGTTGCAGCGCTTGCGCGAATTCGGCTCCCTGAAAGTTCTCGGCAGTCATGTGGTGAGCGAACAAGGGGGCGGTGGCAATGATAGTTGCGACCGCGGCCGTCGCGGCCAACGCAGCCCCAACTACTGTATCGATGCGACCAAGGTGGATGTCTTTCCTGGTGAGTCCCTTGTCAACCGTGGCGCTCTGTTGAAAGAACAGCATCCACGGGGTCACAGTTGCGCCGATGTCAGCGAGTACGATGATCAGAGTGTCTTGGGTCAACCCTCCAGGGAGCGGCTTCCAGGTAACGAGTGCGCTGCCGACAGAGTGCCAATTCGGGTGCGTAAGCAAGGCCACGGGAACGAAAACAAGATTGAAAACGGCGATAGCGAGCAGGGTCCGTTCCCATGTCCAATACCGGTGCATCATGACAGCCAAGCACAAGAACACGAGTGCACTGCCAACCGCAGCCCATGGGGGAACACCAAAAAATCCCAGGCCTGCCCGGATGGCAATAAACTCGGTGATTAGCGTCAGGAAATTGCCGATGCCCAGGTCGATCATGGAGAACCAGCCCCAGAACGGCCCAAAGCGGTCAAAGATTAATTCCGCGTGACCGCGATGCGTGGCGGAACCGAGACGCATGGTCATCTCCTGTACGACAATGGCCATACAAAACGTGAGAATGACGAAGGGGATGAAGAACCCAATTCCAAACCGCGCGCCCGTCGCGGCGTAGGAAATCATACTTGGGCCGTCGTTCTCCCCAAGCATCACGAGAATTCCGGGGCCAACAAGTAACCACAGCAAGCGGAACTTGGAGAAGGCACCCCGCTGGGCGCGCGCCGCCGAAACACGGACACGGTCATGCGCACGATCAACGTCTTCGTGGGTGATAACGACGTCATCTTGGGGGACGGGTTGCGGCGTTATCCTGGACAGCGGTCCTAAGTTCACCGGCGATTCCTCGTAGTGCCCTTCGATTCCCCGGCACGCTCTTCATCGCCGGAGAGGAACTGTACAGATATGCTGGCGTGCATTAACCGCAGTATATCAGAATATATTAACTTAGATTAAGTAAAATTCCGCTAGCGCTCTTGTGCTACCCAGACCTTCTCCGCCACCGGAGAGCCCAGCGCCATTCTCTTTCTTTCAACCCTTAGAATGGACGTCCCATCGTAGTTCCGAGACTCGACTTTCAAATGAGTGCCCGGACGGATTCCGTTTTCTTGTAGAAATTCCAGCAGTCTGCGGTCCCTTTCGTATACGCTGCACACTCGGTATTTTGAGCCCGCCTCGGCTTCACTGAGCAAGCGCTGACCTTTCTTGCGCCGTTGCTCGGGACTCATCACGGCCAGACCATTTCCGTGAGGGCAGGTCCCTTTGTGCCCGAGCACTTTGACGAGTCTCTTCTCAAATGAGGGAGAAACGGCATGCTCCAAACGCTCTGCTTCATCGTGAACGTCGACCCATTCCATCCCGAAAATCTCGGAGAGCATGCGCTCGATCAGGTGATGGCGAAGAATGGTTCGTTCCGCGACTTTCCGTCCTTCGGAAGTGAGTTGAATCCGGCCGCCCTTAGTAAGGGTGACAAGACCGTCCCTTCCCAGCCGCTTGAGGGCGGCGGTTACTGCTGGTGGCGTCACGGAAAGCCAATGAGCAAGAAGTGCGGAAATCACGGTATTGCCTTCCGCTTCGGCCTCTGCAATGGCCTTCAGATAATTTTCCTTGGAGATGGTGATCATCATAATTCTGACAATATCTTATCACCACTCGATCTCGTTGTGGGACACAGGGCGTCTGTAATGGAACAGGCCAAAGATAGCTTGATGACTCCAGAGAACCACGGTTATCCTCACAAACTACACTAAACTTTACTTCTGTGCTTAACTATGCTTAATATATAGCCTCGCTCGCGGCTGTTACATAAAGCCGGGACACTTGGTCCGCGAGCGATTGTTTTGAGGCCAAGGCAAATCGAGAAAGTAGGCATTTCGCTCGTGCCGCGCGCTACTCTTCCAGGCCTTCTTCTAGTGAGTGTTGCGCTCTTCTGCGCGGCGAAAGCGCTGCCACAAGGTGAGACCACCAGCGCCATCGCCGGCCAAGTGACCGATGCCACCAGTGCCGCCATTCCCGGCACTCTCGTCACCATCACAAATCGCGAGACGGGCCTACAGCGCCGTGCCACAGCCGACGAGCAGGGACGCTTCAATTTTCCGCAGCTAAAACCCGGTGCCTACTCGGTCAAAGCAGAGGCAGAGGGCTTCGATCCGCAACAGAATGACAATGTGATTTCGGGTTTAGGACAGAAGCAGACCGTCCAATTCACACTGAGGGTGGCGGAATCCAGGCAGACGGTGGAGGTGAGCAGCGAGGCTCCGCTCATCAATCCGGGGAACGCAAACACCTCAACAAACTTGAGCGCACCAGCGCTGGAGGATCTACCCAATCCGGGCGGTGATTTGACTTACCCCCTGCAGTTTGCCGCCGGTGCGCTTGTCAATACGGCAGGAAGCGGGAATGATTTCGTCGGCGGCACGAACGGGTATGGCAACGTTGAGTTCAATGGACTTCCAGCTCTTTCGAACGGCTATATCGTCGATGGCCTGGAAACGAATGATCCTCTTACGAATTTAAACAGTGGACTCTCGACGAACCTGGTTCTCGGATTGAACTCGATAGCGGAAGTGACGGTCAATACGCTTTCCTATGCTGTGGACCAAGGGCGGTACGGCGCGTCGCAGGTCAACTATGTTACAAAGTCCGGTTCAAACCAGATTCATGGGAATCTGTATGAGTTGTGGAATGGATCGAAGTTCAACGCAGCCAACTATTTCACGAATGCCACTCCAGGAAATCACAAACCGCGCTCCACGGTGAATCACTTTGGAGGCAGTGTGGGCGGCCCGATTGTCCACGACAAGCTGTTCTTCTTCTTCGATAGCGAGTGGGTGCGCATCGCCCTGCCGATCGTTACGGCCACAACCGTTCCAACTCCCGCATTCGAGAATTACGTTTTGCAACAGCTCCCTTTGGGTGGAACCGATTCGGTCACAGGCTCCGTCTATCAGCCGTCTCCCCAGTCGGTGCCGTTCTATCAGAAAATGTTTTCGCTCTACGGAAATACCAGCGGAACGCCTCTGACGGTGCTTGGCTGCCCGTTCGATGTCGGCGGAATTGCGCCCGCGATACCGAATGATGGAAACGGGTGTGCCAATCGGCAGAGCATTTCGCATTCGAGCACCGATCATGAACAAGTCCAGACGGTTCGAGTCGATTACAACTTCAATGAGAAAAACACGACCTGGTCCCGCTTTCAGACGGACAACGGACTCCAGGCCGCTTATACCGATCCCATAAACCCTTTGTTCAACGCTTTGTCCCCTCAACCGCTCTACTCATTTGCAGCGGGATATACCCACGTTTTTTCGCAAAATCTTGTGAACTATTTCAACCCGGCGTTTTCCTGGTATGGAAGCCTGTTTGGCCCCCGTAATTTTGAGAACACACTCGCCGCGCTCCCCATCGTGTTGCAAGGCAGCGGCGCGAATGCCCCTTTCACGAAGGTCGGGGGACTGGACAACACATGGGTCCAGGGGAGACGCGCCACAAGATTTTTCATCAACGACAATCTCGCCTGGAGCCATGGCGCGCACGAACTCCGCTTTGGAACCAATACCCGGATTTTTCGCCTGAACGACTATGACTTCGGCGAGGGTTCGGTCCCGACGGTGACCTACACCACCCTGCCGCAATACATCTATGGAGTCGCCTCTACCGCGGCAAAGACTTTCCCCACGTCAGCGAATGAGCCGTTCAACTTTCTCAATCTCGATCTCTACGCACAGAACACTTGGAAGGTGACGAAGAAGCTGACGTGGACCTTCGGGATACGAGATACGTTGAATTCCAATCCATTAAATCCGCATCAGCATATCGCCCGTCTNAGCGGCTCTTTCGATTCCATCTCGCATNATGTGAATCAGCCTTTGAACGCCGCCATTCAAACCGGTCTCGGCAACGTGTTTTCCTCGACGCCCCTCGCGATACTGCAACCCAGAACAGCCATTGCCTGGCAGTTTGAACCGAAGTCCGTACTGCGTGCCGGCTTCGGGATTTTCAGCGACATATTGCCCGGCGCCATCGCCGATGTGGTTGGCGTCAATCCGCCCTACGTCCAAACTTTCCAGGGCGGGCTTCTTGGAACCGTGGGTGGGACAGCCATTGCGCCGGGAGTGCCTGGCAGTGCGGTTGACGCAACCGTGGCCGCGAATCAAATGTTCAGTTCCGGATTTGCGCAGGGGCAGCTTTCCTGCGCGTCTGCTCAATCGAACCCTGCAACCTGTCTTCCCCCAGTCGCTATCACGGCAGTGCCCGATGGAAGACTTCACGCACCCTACTTCATGGAGTGGAGTCTTGGCCTGGAACATCAGTTTGGATCGACAGCAAGCATCCACGCGCAATACGTCGGCACCCGCGCCGTGAACCAACCGTATCTTACACAAGTGAACGGCTATCAAACGGTCTGTGCGGGTTGTTTTGCCCCGTTTCCCTATGCGCAATCGACGGATCCCCGATTCGGCGCGGTCACGCAATTTTCCACGGGTGCGAACAGTCACTACAACGGCTTGCAAATCACCGCAATGAAGCGCCTCGGCCACGGCTTCATGGGACAACTGAACTACACGTTGAGCCGTTGCATGGACACCGTCTCCAATGGCGGATTCCTGCAGTTCTCGGCCGGAGGAATCCTTTCCCCGCTCCCCGGAGACTTAGCGCGCGACTACGGTCCATGTGACTACGACATCCGCCAGAATCTCAACGCACAATATGTCTACCAACTCCCCNTCAAGTTCAAAAACCGCTCTCTAGCCTACGCGCTGAATGGCTGGCAAGTGTCGGGAACAGTCTTTTGGCACAGCGGAATTCCGTTCTCCGTTCTGAGCGCGCCGTATTCTGCTAGTGGTAGTGGCATTGTGAACGGCAGTGGGCCGCAATTCGCCAGCGTGATTCCCGGTGTCCCGCTCTATGAGCATCAACCGATTCCCGGCGTCACCCAACCGGGCACCGGGCAATGGCTCAATCCAAATGCGTTCGTCTCCGTCGTGGATCCAAGCACGGGCGCGTGCTATGGCGGCGACAGTCCGAAGACTTGTCAATTCGGCAATCTCGGCCGCAACGCTCTCCGCGGCCCCGATTTTGCGTGGAGTGATTTTTATCTAACGAAATGGTTTGCCTTAACCGAGCGTGTAAAGCTACGGTTCGACACCCAGTTCTTTAATGTCTTCAACCATCCGAATTTCGGGCTTCCGAGCATGGTGCTTGCCGGGATTCCGGGAAAGGCTTCTACCCAGGCTGGGTTTGGAGCGCTGACGTACACGACTTCGCTGCCGACCGGCTTGCTCGGCGTTGGGTTGGGTGGTGATAGCACGCCCCGCATGATCGCGTTTCAATTGCGGCTGGAATTCTGAGCCTCTGGTCCTCGCGTAATTCCGTGGCGAGTGCACCCTCGATCGACTCAGCGTTGGGGACGACAAAACATCTTCGGACACGATCGACTCCGAGCAGTAAAATGCGAGATCAAATGTCCATCGCAGCGGCAGCCCCGGCTCCAGAGTTACTTCGTCGTGCTGCCCGCCTGCAGATGCTAACAATTGTCTGGATGAGTGTTGAAGCCATCGTGGCGTCTACTGCGGCCTGGACGCCGCGAAGCCCCGCTCTTCTAGGATTCAGCGGCGACAGCGCCATCGAACTATTCTCGGCGATCATTGTCCTGTGGCGATTTCGTGCCAAATCTGATTTGGCGGTGGCGGAACAATTGGCTGCTCGGGTGGCCGGAGGTTTGCTCTTCGTTGTCGCCGCCTTCGTCATCGTCAGTTCTGGATTGTCTCTCCTGGGGTACCGCGAAGCGCAACCCAGCGTCATCGGCATCATCGTGTTAATTGTGGCGGCCATCGGTATGCCGTGGCTGGCAAGTCAGAAACGGAAAGTGGCAACTCAAGTTGCGAGCGCGGCGTTGAGAGCAGACGCAACGGAATCCGCTGTTTGTGGCTATTTGTCGCTGATCGCTTTGGCCGGACTGTTGGCAAACGCCATTTTTCACGCTCCGTGGGCAGACCCGATAGCGGCTTTGGCCCTCGTCCCGGTCATCGCGAGGGAAGCATGGCAAGCTGTCCATGCTTCGCGACAATGCTGTAACTGATTCTCGATTTGAGCCGCCGCTCGCCCGGGAAACAGAACCTCCGCAACAGGGCGAGCAAGGCCTGCGTTTCCGCATTTAGAACTTCGGCGGTTTCCATGGGGGCCTCGCCGCGTCCTACTTGTAAAACCCGGTTGAATTGAGGTGTGAGGGAGGGCAGGCAGCGTCCAACTGCAACACACTTCTTTGAACGGGACTTCTGGCTCGGAATTGCCGAAAATCCTGGAGTTGATTGGTTTGGTGAACACTAGCGCGTGTTTCACAGCGCTGATGCGAATTCGGCGGAGCCTTTCCATAGTCACAGCCTAATCGATGCTAGCCGTTCGGCCTTCACCCGAGAGGGTCTTAACGCCCTGAGTGTAGTGCCATCCGGCCAATCCTAAAGTTGGCAAATAGTTGGCAAATGGCTCTTTTGAGAGATATTCCCCGAAAGGGGAAAAGTGAGAATAGCCGCGTATTTACTGGTTTGAATGGTGGGCCTGGGTGGACTTGAACCACCGACCTCGCCCTTATCAGGCTTGCGAGAAATCGGGAACGAAAACTCTTGATGGCTTCGGACGGGAACACCCAGTTTGGATTGCTCCTTCTAGGTCAACTCACGACTCGATACCGTATTCGCGCATCTTTTCGTAGAGAAGTCGTCGGTGAATGCCGAGCAGTTCAGCGGCTTTGCTCTTATTTCCCTCCGCTTGGCGGAGAGCACGCTCGACAAGTGACTTTTCCAGCTTGGAGAGGTTAGCCTGCCAGCCGATCTCAAGGGGCACTTGGTCGGTCCAATGAGGACTTATTCTCTCCGATGGCGCACGCAACTGGATTTCAGTTTTGGTCACGATCCCTTCGCGTGCCAGAACGAGCGCCCGCTCAATTGTGTTTGAAATCGGGTGCATTTGATTACGTCCTGAAACCGCTCGATTTACGGGGGACATTAAACCGGGTGATTGGGTATTGTTGAATGCGAGTTTGGCTAGCACCCGCACCGACACAGTGAATCCAGTCGAGGCCGCGTTCAAACCGAATCCCGATCCGTCGGATCTTCAATTTGAAAGAACCGCCCACTCCGTAGATCAGAAAACTTCGACCATACCGGGGCCAAAGCTGAAGGGCTTCTTGCAGCGGCTACTTAATCCCTGAGAGGCGTTGCATGCGTCCTTTAGACCATTTTTCGGAATCATTCGACAGTCTCAACAAACACAGGATGCGCGCGCTGCTCACGATGCTCGGCATCATCGTGGGCGTCCTCACTGTGATGGTCACTCTTGGCATAGGAGCCGGAGCGCGATTAGCCATCGAAAACCAGATTGCCTCGCTCGGTTCGAACCTCGTCGCCGTCAACTCAGGACCTCCACCGAGCGTTGGTCGTCAACCCATTCCTCTGTATTTAACTGACGCGCGAGCGATCCTGGAACATTGCACCTCCGTGGTCGAAGTTTCTCCGCAGCAGGAAACTCGGCTCGCCGTCAGCTTCGGATCGAATCAACTGGCCAGCAATTTCGTCATGGGAGTGACTTCTTCCTATGCCCGTGTGCGGCTTGCAGAATTGGAGAATGGTCGCTTCGTTTCGGACCGCGATGACCTGGCGGCGGCAAAAGTTGCCGTCCTTGGCGCCACGGTCGAACAGTATTTGTTCCAGGATCAGAACCCCATCGGGAAGAGAATCCTTATCTCGGGAGTGGACTTCGAGGTCGTTGGAATCCTTAGTTCCAAAGGTGACAGTCCCGGTCTAGGCCCCGGAATGAGTACCGACGACCGCATATTCATTCCCCTTTCTGCATTGCAGAAAAGGCTTCTCGGCACGAGTGATTTGCGACTGATTGCGATCACGGCGCGCGAGGGCAATCAGATTCCCGAAGTGGTTCAAGAGGTCAAGCGTCTTCTCGACGTTCGGCATCCAGGCAATTCGTTCGAGATCAAGACGCAGCTTGAGTTGCTGCAAACTTCCGAGTCTGTGTCCTCCATCGTCACGGTGTTACTGACCGCGCTGGCAGCGGTTTCGCTGTTGGTCGGAGGAATCGGCATCATGAATATCATGCTCGTTGCCGTAACCGAACGAACGCGGGAGATTGGAGTCCGCCGCGCCGTTGGCGCTCGGCAGAGATCGATCTTGGCTCAGTTCTTAATGGAATCTTCGATTTTGAGCCTTGCAGGTGGTTTGATTGGCGTAGTCGGAGGGATCACTCTGTCGCTGGTCGCTGGCAGAATCCTCGGATGGAACGTCCCCATCTTGCCGACCGGCGTTGTGCTGGCTCTCTGTTCATCTCTGTTCGTCGGCATCGCTTCGGGTATCTACCCGGCGCAGCGCGCGGCCCGACTCAACCTTGTTGATGCGCTGAGATTTGAATAGCAATAAGCCGGAGTGCTTCACCCGTTCGTCCTGGACCTGGCCTATGGGCGTCTAAAACGAAGGCCAATTTGCACAGCCATCAGACTGAAATGACGGAAGCGACGGCACTTGAACCAGCGACCCCCTGCGTGACAGGCAGGCGTTCTAACCAACTGAAGTACGCCCCGCAAACTGACTAAAAATGACTTCCCGCTCCTGCCACAGCCTTGCAGTGTCTTGCACTGCCTTGCACGTCCTTCGACATGACAGGGCAGCATTCTCGACATAGCCTAATCGATGCTAGCCGTTCAGCCTTCACTCGGAGGGTCTTAAGCACTGAGTGTGGTGCCATCCGGCCAATCGTAAAGTTGACAAACGGTTGACAAAACGGTTTCTTGAGGGAGATCACCGAAAAGGGGAAAAGTGAGAATAGCCGCGTAATTACTGGTGATTTGAATGGTGGGCCTGGGTGGACTTGAACCACCGACCTCGCCCTTATCAGGGTCTTTTATGGTACTATATGCATAGTAGCGTGGCGATGATTATGCTGCTGACGACCTCAATCTCGCGAAGCGGCAAGCCTCTCCGCGCCCCGATGCCCCGGTTCTCACTTGATACGCTCCGATGCCGAAGCAGTCGTGGCTTACCTGAAGTCGCTTAACGCCAGTCAATAGGGAATGTCGTACATGAACACCTTCTTTCTTCTTTGTCTGGCGCCAATCGTCATGGCGCGAGTGGTATCTGCACATTTGCTTTATTTAGGCCGGCTTGGAAATTTCTTCCAGAGCGCTTGCCGCTGGACAGTTGCTCTTCAAGGCGAGGTCCCC
>JGI25617J43924_10000213_pt1 | contig 11033 bp, 6 predicted proteins | sample GraSoi2013_115cm_FD_43924 | JGI IMG/M metagenome (IMG submission 43924) | reverse complement strand
TTGATGGATCGGCCGATTTATCTGGTCCTGCACGACATGGGTTATAGCTGCTGCTGGTGTCAGCAGGATGGTACCGAGCTTACCTTGCTTCCCCATCCAGCCTCGCGGTATCCGGTACGGCGCCTCAAGACTCCCAGCCAGGCAAGCGTTATTGGCCGCGTGACGCACGCCTGGTTGGCTTTGGCCTCACCACAGTAAGTGCGCGGGCATCCGCTGTTCCCTAGGCTACAAGGCCCCTCAGCAATCACGCAAAACCGGCCAACGAGTATCAGTTGAAAACCGGCCAACGGGAGCGAATCCCGGGGACGTTGACACCGATGGGAGGCCTTGTAGCCTCCCCAGCTCTCGGCTTTTTCGCGAGGAGCGTCACGGTAGTGTTTCTGTTCAGATGCCGGATGGGAGGGTTCTTGGTTGACGGGTCGCCTCGGAGGCTTACTCCGTGGTTGACGGTTGCCGTTGCCTGCTGCGCGAACAAAGAGATTCCGGTAAACAGGCAGCACAAGGTAAGAACGATCAGGGTCGAGCCAATTCTCTTCATGGCAGTTCTCCGAAGAAAGACGTGATTCGATCCGAGGGGGTATGCGCGCAAGCGTAGTCAGGATGGCGATAGATGACAAGCGGAAAAGGGTTGTGCCTAGGATGATTCCCCTGAGAACCAATGCGTGCCCCGCAGCACACCCTTCTATTTCGACACAACTAGCCCTTGGATTACATCGATGTCGACCTCCGGCGCTCCCGGGCAGCAGCCCATCCTCCGTAGGCGGTGAGAATCAGTCCCGGCCAGGTCGTTACGGAGCCCACAAGAACCCACTAGATTGGCCAGGGAAACTGAGCGCCAAGCACCAAAACCTCGAACATGATGACTCCAGGTCCGATGACAAGGCAGGCTAGGCCCGAGTACAAGAGCAGTATTGTTGGAGATCGCCTTAAGCCTCGACTACGCATCCCGCCGTCGTGCATCACAAAAAGCAATGCGAGCAGTCCGCTCCCGCAACTAAGCAGTCTCAGCCCCACACGGGAAGCAAATACATGAAACATTTAGTCTCCTCCCAGTTAGTTTTATGGTGCCAGAACGTCTGTCGTTATTGCCATTCACCCTGGATTTGAAATGCAGCCCAATAGTATGGCGAGCTCCACTGTCTTTGTCTCCACATCTGGATCTGGGCCTTGCGCAGCGCTGCCGCGGGGCGCATGTGGTCGCGTTCCATTGCTCCATAGAAGTCCGCCATCAAGTTCGCTGTCGCCATGTCGCTGACGCCCCACAAGCTCGCAACCACGCGACTTGCGCCTGCATACATGAAGCCACGAGTCAAACTGATCAGCCCTTCTCCGTGAATCTCTTCTCCTAAGCCGGTTTCACACCCGCTCAGCACGACCAGATCAACTGGCAGCTTCAAGTTGTAGATATCCTGCAATTTCAGAAAACCGTTCTGCGCCTTGCCCTGTCTGTTCACTAATGACAAAATCAGTCCGGAGAGCTCCGGGTGCTTATTATCCAATACTCCATGCGTTGCAAAATGCACGATGCGGTATCGCGCCAACTCGGGGCTGACTGCGGTGGTCTTGCTAGCCTCAAAATCAAGAGCCAGCATTCCTTTCCCAGGCGGCGTCGCGGCCATGACGGCTTCTGCCTCATTGCGCGAGTACAGCAAGCGAGTCAGGTGGAGCTTCCCATTTCTGGTCAGACCGAGATCGTCAGCTGAACGGGTCAAATCGCTTTTGTACTGCGTGGGTGAACGGAATGATGAAGAGGTCTTCTCGATCACGGCTTTGATGCGCTCGTCATTCGGATCGAACACAGGATCGGCGAGCACGGCAACTATCCGAGTTGCTTTCGGACGGCCGATCCGCTGGCGCCGCAATTCGGCGAGCACTGATACCGATGGCAGATTTACAATCTCGTGTTTCACGACCAGGGGTACCGCATCGATGGCGCTTCCCGGATTCGGTAACGCAGAAAAAGGAATGTATTGCAACGCCCCGTCACTGACAATCAGCAGCCGTTTTCGGTCGAGCATACCTGCGACAGGGCCCAGCACGATCCGGCTCAGTCGCTTGGCTGCAACCCAGTATTCCCTCTCAACTGTTGTTGCATCGAGTGGTGCTGCTGATTGCGAAGTGCGATTTCGAGACGTTACGAGATCATGAACGCGGCGGGCAGCCTTCTCAATTTCCATACGCTTCGGTAGCTCATAGGCCACCAGCGAAGTGCCAGTGACCGCCCAGACGTAACTTTTTTCTTCACCAAGTGAGTACTCGAGCAATAGAGTGTCGGAACCGAGCAACCTCTGAATATCCGCTACTCTGAGCGGTTGTGGTTCAGTAAGCGCAGCATAGTCTGGGCTGCCGGTGCGGAGCCGAGCTTCTACCTGCTGATACTGCAACAGGAGGTCCCCGATCTCGAGGTCGACTCTTGCTAACTGTTGATCCGCATGATCGCTTTCAGCCAGCCGCATTCGATGCTCGGATTTGGCATTGAGTAGCTGTCCCAACCGGCGCTCTCGTTCGCGCAGGTCAGGATCAGCGCCTTCGGTAACATCGACATGGGCTCGCGCCAGCATTTCGAATAGGGTGCGAGCGCGTGAGCCCTCCAGCACTTCGAAAGCCAGCTCCGGCTGACCTTCCTTAATAAGGAGATCCAAGTACTCCTGGCAATATCGGATGTGTTCAGCCCGGTATCGCGAGGCAGTCTCTCGCACGCCTCCCAAGTGGAGGGCTCGATTTTCGAAAGTGCTTAGGGCCTGCTGATAGAGTCTTGCGGCTTCGCCCACGCGATTCTGCCCATAAACCGTCGCAGCCAACTCAGCAAGGGTGGTAGCGCGATCAATATTTCCTGGGTCTTCTTTTTCGATGATTGTTAGCGCCTCCCGGTAAAGATGCTCGGCCGCGGGCAAGTCGCGTCTTTCCCGAAGAACCGCGGACAAACCAATGAAGAAGCTTGCTCGGTCCCGGCCCGGAGCATGGACTTTGGCCGCAATGGCTAGCGATTGCCGGTAGTATTCCTCGGCCCGGCTCAGATCCCCGCGAATCCGAGCAATCTTGCCGAGGCCAGCGATGCTGTGCGCGGTGGGTAGACTGTCGGGGACCGCCTTCTCCCTGATGAAGAGAGCTCGCTTCTGGTAGATCTCTGCTCGTGCTGCGTTGCCCTGCTCAAGAAGGCATACAGCGAGATTAGCGAGGATATCAGCGACGTCCAGACTCTCAGGGTCCAGACGTTCTGCAACGGAGAGTGCTCTGCGATGGTATGCTTCGGCCCTCGCGAGATCGCCTTCTTGGTCAAACAGAACCCCAAGATCGTTGAGTGTACCCTCCAAATGGACGCTGTGGGGAAAGTACACCTCTTCTTTCGCGAGGGCTTTGAGATAGTAAGCTTCCGCCTTTTCGAGCTGACCTTCATCTTGATACACAACCGCCAGATTAGCGATCGTCAGCAGGGATTGGATACTCGTGGGCGCAAGCGCTTCGCCGATAGCCATCGCGTAACGGAGATGCTCTTGGGCACTGTCGTACTCTCCTTGCTTCAACTCGATGACTGCGAGAGACAAGAGAGAATTCGCCTCAACCATCGTTTGGCGGCCTAACTTCTGGGCCTCCAGTAAAACCATTTTATAGTACTTCTCGGCGGTAGCCAGTTCTTGACGGTTCGCAAATCCGGCAGCCCTCTTCCGAAAGAGTTCCACCTTCACAACAGGGTCGGCTTCTGCTGCCTGTGCAATCGCCTCCTCGTAAAAAGCATCGGCTAACTCCCACTGCCTTGCGCCCGACAGGATTCTGCCGGCGTGATACAGGAACCATGGGCCTAGCCATAGTGCGTGGCCTTGGCGCCCCGCCGTCGCGGCCGTCCGAAAATGGTCAGTCGCCTCAGTCAATCTGCCGGCTGCAAACAGTTCCTCGCCTTGGAGATAGATCGAGAGAAGTGGTTCCGAAAGATTGGGACGCACTGACACGCCCCAAGCATCGGACCCAAAGAGCCACTCGTGCCGTTCATGGCCTCTCCGTGCCAGGACGGTGATTGGGCCCCGAGACGCCTGCTCAAGGAAGACATAAGACAGATCAAAGGGAGAGTCAAATTCTCCTCGTGCGCTCCCTCTTTTCCAGCCTAGCAGGATGTCCCCTGGATGCACTCCAGCTTTCTTGGCCTGCGTGTTCTTTGCCACCTGTTCAACGACTACACCCTTTCCGACTGAAGACGGCCCTGCAGAGCTAAGGTCGAGTTTCTGACCATGAGCGAACAGTCCTAGCTGGAGGACAGCACACAAGGAAACTGCACGGAAGGGCTTCATCGCTATGACCCGGGTACAGGCCGCCCATCAATAAAATCGTCGCTGAGACGGGCAAAAGCGTATTTACTGCAAGCTCTATTCACAAGGCCTGTGCTTGCGGCCTGCCGTGCGCCTCAATATGGCGGAGGCTCCGGAGGAGGAAGAGGTTTGGGTTGAGGCTTCTGAATGAAATCCTCAAAGAAAAGAATCAGAAGAAGGTCGATCATGGTTTATCTCCTGCAATCAAGTAGGGCCCGTGTTCCTACAGCGGTGGAATGTTATGAAAATGCGACCTTGTAAGTCAATGGAGAACGGACGCTCGGTTCACATTAGTCCAACAGTGCCACGCTGGTAAATGCGTGCTTGCAGTAGAGTCTTGGGCGTTCTACTGTACCCAGACCATGATTTTGCGAGTCCTTTTCATCGTTTATTTTCTCGCCGCAGCTCACGACTGCTGTCAAGGGTCCTCGAGAGATTTGGCGTCGCTCAATCGGGACGAGGTTATCGGCGACCTGCGAGTCGCTAACCTCTACACCGATTCACGCGGCCAAATCGTAGGCGCAAAGTTCTTGGATATTCGATCGGGCGCCCCGATTTATCTGATCCAGATCGACACGGTGCCGCAGGCGTTCATGTGGGTTGATACCCCCGCTGACTCCAACGCCGGCCTTGCACATTCCCTGGAGCATCTGCTCGGTGGTAAGGGGACGAAGGGGCGTTACGTCAGTCTGCTCACGGGGATGAGACTCAGCCGAAGCGCAGCAGCAACCACAGATGACTTCAATTTTTACAGTTTTTCCTCTGGAACTGGCATGGACGGTTTTTTTGAGCAGTTTCATGCGTGGTTGGACGCCCTCTTCATGCCTGACTTCAGCGATCTCGAGGCGGAGCGGGAATTCTACCACTTGGGCACCTCATTTGAGCCAGCGACGAAGAGGAAGACTTTGGTGGAAAAGGGTTCGGTGTACGACGAGATGCAGACGGGGCAAGGCATCTATAGCTACTATTTCGAACTGAACAAGCGCGCGTTGGGTGAGGCAAATCCGTTTGGCTTTTACAACAGCGGAGTACCAGATGAAATGCGGCATGTCGTGCCGGCTGACATCCGGCGATTCTATCGGGAGCACTATCGCATTGGCCCGACAACAGGATTCATTTTTGCTCTTAATCGTGAAGAAAATGTGTTTCGTTTCCTGGATCGGATATCGCATGAGCTCAGCCAATTCGCGGGGCAGGGAATACGCCAACAAGTTCCTGATCCCGTAGCAAAACCAAAATACCCAGTTCAGCCGTCACCGAGCACGGAGGTCGGACTCTTTCCGTTTCCGAGCAGCAGTGAGGCGGATCGCGGCGAGGTTCGTTTTGGCTGGAAGCCCATCAAGACCGACTCTCGGGCTGATCTGAAATTGCTTCAGCTTTTCTTTCGCGCTCTTGCCGATGGAGACAAGTCTTTGTTGTACAAGTCCTTCATTGACAGCAGGACGCGCAGCTTGAATTCGGGTGCGACGAATGTCGAATCTCTCGTTTTCCTTGAAAACTCGCCCTATTTCCCGGCGGAGTTCATCGGTTTCTCAGGGATACCCGGCAATCTGATGACGACAGAGCGTATTGAGAAACTGAGGAGCCGCATTAACCTCGCGATTCATGAGGTTTCGCAGTATCCAGATAATTCCGAGACTCTTGCTGCTTTCAACAAGTTGGTTGGAGCATATGCTAAGGCCTGGCGGCGCTCTCAAAGTATTTGGATCAAAACCGCTCCCCGGTTCGGTCTCAACTACGAGACCGAGTGGAAGGAATATCTCGAGTATCTCGAAATGGACCGGTCATTCATCCGATCGATCTCGGATGAGGGCGTCTGGAGGGAGGTTGAGAAGCGGATCCAATCAGGAAAGAATATTTGGCGTGATCTGATTGACCAGTTCCACCTCTTGGACGTTCCCTACGCTACCGCCTCGGTGCCCTCGCCGAGACTTCAGGAGGAAATGGATAAGGACCGGGACAAACGCGTCGCGGCAAAGGTGAAACAGTTAATGGCTCAGTATGAAACTGACGACCTGCAAGCTCTCGACCGATTCGAGCAAGAAGAAATCACGAAGACCAAGGAAATTGATAAGATCTCTGCGCTCGTCCGCCGTCCCACGTTCACCGACCACCCTCCCCTGACTCCTGACGACAACATTCAGTACAGTCAATTTCATCTCGAAAGCGTCCCAGTGATTGCTACGTTTTTCGATAGCGCGCCCACCATCGATCTAGGCCTGTCATTTGATCTCAGGAGGATTCCGCGGAAGTATTACAAGTACCTCCCGATCCTTCCCAGGTGTTTGGACTCTCTGGGGTTGAAGACAAAAGGCAAAGTTATTTCTTACGCGGATCTGCAGGCCCAAACGCAAACTGAAATCAATGATTTTGCAGTTCGGTACGACTTTAACCCGGTGTCGCGCGTAGGAGACCTGAGGATCCAGGTGTCGGCGATCACTCCTGCCGAATTTCGACGGGCTTTAGCGCTGGTCCAGCAGATGGCCACTGACAACTATTTGGATCTTTCGAACGCTGACCGATTGCGCGACGTCGTGGACAAGCGGCTTTGGCAGGATGACGCCTACAAGGGGGAAAATGACTATTGGTTCATGAACCCGTCGCACGCGTTCCGCTATCAGGATGATTCGCTCTACCTTGCTCTTTCGTCCTTCTTTACTCGGGCTCACTGGGACGATAGGTTGAAATGGTTACTGCATAGGACGGTCAGGCAGGAAGAAATTGCAAGCCTGGCTAGTTTCGCGGAAGAGATTTTGTCCAGCTCATCCGGAATGTCAGGTCGTGAACTGTCGCAGGCGCTAAGCAAATCCGATGCCAAGGGCCTGCAACGCGAGCTGCTTGAATATTGGCAAAGAAATATTCCTGCATTTCCCCAGGACGAATTGCTGGCCGGGCTAAGACGGCTGACGCTCGAAGTCCAAGAAGACCTGAAAACTGGGCCCGACAAGACCATTGCTGAGCTGAGAGATCTGCAACGAATCGTGCTTAACCGCTGGGCGGTCAGCGTTGACCTCACTCTGGACCGCGCGAATCTCGGAGAAATACGGCCAGCGTTGGCAAGATTTCTGCAGTCGATTCCCGATGTCCCCTACGCCGAGCAATCGACTTCAGAAGCCATATTTGAAAAAGCCCCTCTCATGGAGAATGTGAGGAAGCGCTATCGCTCGTACCGAATTGACTTCCCCTGGTACGTGGGACTCGATGATCCGCGCGATACGACCGCCAGCATGGTTTTTTATGCGGACTTTCCCGGGTATTCCCAGCTTGATCACAAGTCGTTGTTACAAGTGCTATCCAGCAAGCTTGTTTCCGGGTCGGGCCCACATACTCTGTACACGAAAATTGAAGAAGACGGACTCGCCTATGGGAGCTCAATCAGCAGTGACCCGAGTCTCAGGCTTCTTCAGTATTACGCTGGCCGGAGTCCAGATATCCCTTCCCTCATCAAGCTCGTGAACGCAATCGCGGCCAAGATTCCGCAACTCCAGGACGAGTCCTTGGTTGATTACGCCCTGCAAAAGACATTTCCGATCCCAAGATCGATGTCTACGTTTACGGAGAGGGGCAGAGGCATTGCGAGGGATATTCGCAACGGAAACGACCCTGCGCAAATGCGCCGATTTTCTCAAGCGATCTTGAAGTTGCGAACCGAACCTAACCTGTTGTCAGAACTCAACCAGGAGTTGATGGACTCTATTGGTCCGGTGTTGATTAACAAAGACTTCACACCGCAACAACGGGATGCAAGGTCGTTATTCTTCTTTGTTGGACCAGAGAGGCTTTTGGCCGACGCTGAGAATAGGCTCCATATTTCGCAACTGCTCAGGCTTTATCCCGAAGACTTTTGGCTCGACTTTTGAGTTGTCAAACGAACGTGTCTCACGAGAGTCGGCGGTACAAGCGGCGCCAGGGAGGGCCCTAGCGAGCAAACTAGGTAAAGGCATTGCCACCGGACGCCACTGAGCGGGTTGGCTGCCCCTGAATGGTCTGACAGTGCCACGCTCCCTACGCAGTAGGTGCAGTACACTCGCGGTCGCTCTTTTGAGCGGAATTCCGCAATGCGCAATGGTCTGGCACAACAGATGGCCCGGTCTCCCCACCTGGGTGGATCGCGTACAGCGAACGCCAACTGGGACGCAACAAAGACCGAAGCCCCGACGGAACTCCTTCAAGATGGCTTTAGACTCGCGTATTTCATCCTCCCGGATCGTTCGACCGCAATCGACATTCTCGTCCGCGCTCTAGACAAGGTCAGAGTCCGGAGTCGTCGTGAAATAAAAAGGCTGTACTGGCGCGATAAGCATGCGGAACGTCCTGTTCGCCGGATAGCTCGCAGCGATCGGGATGTGCTGCAGTGGCTGATCATGTTCGAAGCCGAGCAGGACGAAAGGATACAAGAGCAAGCCGGGAACGCCTCACTGCGAAGCATGATGATCCGGTACATCAAGCACCTGGTGCAGCTCACAACCGCGTTGTCCTCCTTCTATGTCAACGTCGGCGTGATGCGCCTACTTCACACCTACAGCACGTCTGAAGCACAACGAGTGTACGAGATGCTCACGAGCCGATACCTGGGCAGCGATGAATATCGGCGAGCCAAGGCTACGCTGATGAACAACGTCAGTCAGCGTTTTGAGGGCTTCTTGAAAACAACGAGGGTGGAACACGGGGAGCTCCGGTTTGAGGCTTGCCATGATCAGGAGCGATGGGCCGCACTGGTTGATGACTGTCTGAAGGCCTTCACGCCATGGAGCACACAAAGGCTCTGTTCTCAGTTAGCAAAGGCGAACGACGGCAAGACGGTAGTAATAGCCGCTCCCGATGCTGATCGGAATGATTTGGAGTTGAGATGGTGCCACATTTTCATCGAACCCACATGCTACAGCCGGTTGCTGAGAGAACTGGCATTCGACCCGCCAGACAAGAGACTGGCCTTGCCAAGGTTTTTTATGTCTGAGAAACAAGAAAAGAACGTCGATAACGACAGCCACCTAGGTCATCCTGCTGAATTGTCTGAGGAGGACCTGGATGAGATTCAACGGCGTTTGGCGGCGCGGGATGCGCGCCGGCAAAACATAGATCCGCACTATGTGACCCTTTTGATCGACGGCATGGAGCATAAGCAATTCGATTTGACAGAGAAAGGACAACTGCAGGTCGAGGTGGATGCTGGCGCCAGCCTCATCGAAATACGAGGAGAAGACGACCAGGGAGACCTTCTTTTGGCCACCCACGTCATTTCTTATGCCGAGAATGCCTTCGAATCTTCAGGAGGCAGCGCGATAATCGGTAGAGGTAAACTGAAATTTACTGTCGCACCGGTTGCAAGTTCGAGTGAAAGCCCGTCTCGCGCGATACTTACCTTGGATTACCATCCGAGGATGCAATTGGGCTGGCCTTGGGATCTTACACGGGTTCCCAAGGCCCCAGGGAGGGCGATCGCCGCATATGCACTTGCCGGCTTTACCATGGTCCTCATCGGATGGGGACTTGCGACTACATTCTACGGCCACCGAATCAAATTGCTGGAGCAACAGCTCAACAAGGCTCATGTCAACCAAAGTAAGCTTCCTCCAACAGCGGCTCGCGCAATAATGTCTTATACGCTGACCTCGGATGCACAGAGGGTTCGGGGATCGGAGATGGCAGGCATCCCCGAAATCTCCTTGCGGCTCCATTCGCCCGCGATCAGCCTTGAGCTTGCCTTGCCCCAGACACGAGAAGCCGGCGGCTACAGTGCAGAATTGAAGACATTCTCAGGCGATCAGACCCTGCTGACAATCAGCTTTCTCCAGGCAAGACGGACGGATGCCGGCTCAGGTGTCGAACTCTTGGTACCGTCCGATCTGCTAAAAGCTGATACCTACTACACCGTCCACCTGCATTCACTCAAAAGTACCGATCACTTCACCTTCAGGGTAGTTGCCGAATAGCGGCTCCGGAGACGGGTCTCAGTTTCCAGATTCATTGAAAGATTGGGTTCTTGCGCGATTTATTTGTGCTCCGATAGCGCCACACATCCGAAAGTCGTCTTGGTGTAAAAGTATTTTCACCAACGATGATCGACGATTCACCCAGACCGCGGAAGGAAAGCCAGGAGGGCGTTCCGAGTCCCTCGGGAGACGATCTCCCCGCGCATGACCTGGTTCCCACCAGAGGCCTGGGCCCCGAACCGGATCGAAGATACCGTCGTGAATTTCGCTGGTCAAGAACGGCCCGGGATCTAGTGCGCGCAAATATGAAGGCTACGGGAAAGGAATTGAGCGCCCTGGTCACGAAACTCGCTGCGGAATCTGGGAATCCAAGATGGGCTTGCCGAAGATTCGTGCGAAGCATGGGCATACAGTGCAAACGACCGCATCGGGCGTGGACCGCGGCGGAGCAACAACGCCTGTTGAAACTGCTTGACCTGCATCCAGTCAACGAAATCGCCAGATTGCTGCGCCGCTCGCAAAGCGCGATCTGGCATATGCTTCAGCGCCTCGGAGCAAACGTCAAGATGGGCAAGGACAGCTTCACCAAGTACACCCTGGCGGTGGCGCTCCATGTTCGTCCAGAGAAAGTCCAGGACTGGATTGTCCGTGGCTGGCTCAAGACGCAAGAGGTGGAAACAGGCCGAGGCAAGCGGGTCGTCATCGAGGCAGAAGATTTTTGCGAATTCTGCAGACAGCACACAAAGAATGTCGTTGGGAACCGGTTGACTCGAGAGAGGCTCGAGTTCATCTACCATTT
>JGI25617J43924_10000208_pt1 | contig 11066 bp, 9 predicted proteins | sample GraSoi2013_115cm_FD_43924 | JGI IMG/M metagenome (IMG submission 43924) | reverse complement strand
CGCCGCGCTCGGAGACATCGAGGACGTGGGTAGACGGCCCGGCTAAGCCGGGCCTACCGGCGACGCATAAAAAAAAGGGGCAGCGCGGGCTGCCCCTTTACGTTGCTGACGAGTTGGCTAAGCGCGCGCGCCGCCCATCTTGGCGCTGCCCTGCATCCAGAGGGCGGGCTTGTTCGGGTAGAGAACCACGACGATGACTGCGACGATGATCGCGATGATGAACGGGATGATGTCGAATTTGCCGATGCTGATCGCGCTGAAGATCTGCCAGACGATTTCGAGGATCGCGTAAAGCACGAGCGCGCGCACCCAACTGACGTTGGCGATTGGGTCGAAACCGGCAATCATGATGCCCGCTCCAAAAGCGACCCCGGCCACCGACGCGCTGACGCCCGCCCAGCTGTCGAACGGAAAGAAAGTGCCCCCGATGAAGCCCAGACCTGAGCCCATCACGATCAACACGCCCATGACCCACATCAGAAGCTTCAACGCCAAGGGATTCCACTTTGCCACTAGATGACTTCCTCCATATGACCGCTGGTTATTGGTTCGATGCACAGAGCGGCGGTCTTTTCAGTGCAACTTGTACTCGAAATGCACGCGTTTAGCAACGTCCTATCAGGCAAATACTTGCGAACCACCACGCCAGACCACGCGCGGCTTCAGTCCAAAAGCCCACGCGAAGGCGCCTTCGTGCTCCGCTTCCCACAGCACGAGGTCGGCCAGTTTGCCCGCCGCGATCACTCCGCGATCCGACCGCGAAATCGACAACGCACCTCCGACCGTGGCCGCGATGAGCGCGCGCTCGGCCGAAAGCTTGAACACTCCGACCGCCAGCGCGATCACCAGGCTCATGCTCGTGATTCCACTGGTCCCCGGGTTGTGGTCGGTGCCCAGCGCGATCACAGCTCCCGCGTCGGACAATTCCTTAACGGGCGGGAGCTTGCCGATTGAAATTGCGGTGCCAGGGGAGAGCGTGGCGACGACTCCGGCGCGCGCGAGGGCGATGGCGTCGCCTCGGTTCGCGCGCAGGAGGTGGTCGGCCGAGACGGCGTGGAGCTCGGCCGCCAGGCGAGACCCACCGGTCCGAGCGAGCTCGTCGGCGTGGATGCGCGGGATGAGCTTGGCTTCGATCGCGGCCTTGAGGATGCGCCGCGATTGGGGGACGGTGAAGTAGCCCTCGTCGCAGAACACGTCGCAAAAGCGCGCGCCGGCGCGGTGGGCGTCCGCGCACCAGCCGGCCACCTCTGTCGCGTACGTCCCGTGCCGGGCCCACCGGTCTGGAGGAAGGGCGTGGGCCCCCAGGAACGTCACCTCGATCCGCGGAAGGTCCTTGCGCTCGCCGAGCCGTGCCAGCATCCGGGTCGCCGCCAGCTCGCCGTCCCGATTGAGGTGATAGCCCGTTTTCGCCTCGACCGTCGTCGCGCCGCCCTCGAGCCACGCCCAGAGACGCCGCGCGGTTGACTGCTCGAGCGCGCTGACGGGTTCGGCTCGCGTGGCCCGGACTGACGCGCGGATCCCGCCGCCCGCTTTCGCCACCTCGGCGTAGGAAGCCCCTGCCGTGCGCATGGCGACTTCCGCCATGCGGTCCCCGGCGTACACCGGATGCGTGTGCGCATCGATCAGGCCCGCGGTGACGAGTCCGCCGCCACAGTCGTCGTCTTCGATGACCGCCTCCAGCATCTCGTGCGGTTCCTCGCCGTGCTTCCCGAACCACGCGATCTTCTCGCCATCGCAGATCAACGCGGCGTCCTCGATGACTCCCAGCGACGTGCCGGTGAAAAGCCTGCCGATGTTACGAAGACGTCTCATTTCGCAATCACCGTCTTGCCGCCTACGACGACGTTGATGACATCGCTTGCGGAGTGGCCGTAAACGAGGTGCGCGGGATCAAGCTGCCGCCACAGGGTGTGGTGCGATTGGTCCAGCGTCACGAAGTCGGCAAGCATTCCTACCTTGAGCTCTCCCGCGTCCCAACCTAGGGCACGCATCCCATTTGTCGTCGCGGCTTGCAAGAGGTCCTCAGGTTGGTGAAGCACGCGGCGGCCGGTGGCGCGACGCTGATCGAGCTCGAGCGCGCGCGCCTCCTCCAGGATGTCGATGATTGCGTTGGAGTCGCTGCCCACGGCAAGTGCACAGCCGGCGTCCGCCAGCTCGCGAAGAGGTCCCACACGGTCGCCGAGGTCGCGCTCGCTGGTCGGGCACGCGCACACGGTGACCCCGTGCGCACCGAGCAACGAGATGTCGTGCTCATCGACATGGATCGCGTGCACGACCGTCAGGTCTGGACCCAGTATGCCCTCCCGTTCCAGCAGCTCGGCGGGCGTGCAGCCCTCGACGGTCAGGCATTCCTCCACCTCCGCGGGCTGCTCGGCCAGATGAATGTGCAGTGGAGCATTGCGCCCGCGCGCCCAATCGGCGACGGCGCGCATCGATTTCGGGTCGACCGCTCGCACGCTATGGATCGCGGCAGCAATCCGAACGCCGTCTCCTTCCTTCAATTGATCGACGCGCATCGCCCAGCGCTCGACGTCCCCATCGGAAAAGGATTGCTGTGCCTCGTCAAGGNGCCTCCCGTCAAGGCCTCCGCGCAAATAGCACGCGTCGATCAGCGTGATCCGGATGCCGACCTCGCCGGCAGCCTGGATGAGCGCCTCGCCCAGCTCATTTCCATGTCGGTGCAGATAGTGGAACTCCCCCACCGCGGTGATCCCTGCTTCCGCCATCTCCTCAAAAACGAAGCGCGAGTACTTGTAGTAGTCGCCCCAGTTCCAGTCCGTCGCTTTATACATCTGGCGTCGCCAGGCCCAGAAGTCCCCGGCGCCGGATTCCACCGTTCCACGCAGCATGTGCTGGAACGCGTGGCTGTGGACGTTGGCAAGGCCAGGGATCGTCCAGCCCGTCAGGGTCGTCGCTCCCGCCGGTTCCGGTGCGTTCTCTGTCACCGACTTGATCCGGCCGCCTTCGACTTCGATCAAAACATTGGAGGCGGCGTGGCCCAACCAGGCCTGGTCGGCGTGCCAGAGCCCGCTGCCGTTCAATCGCGCATGGGGATGCGGACTCCGCGCTCGCGTGCCACTTCGATCGCGCGCTCGTAGCCCGCATCCGCGTGACGCATGACGCCGGTGCCCGGGTCGTTGGTGAGCACGCGCTCCAGCTTCCGCCCCGCCTCCTCCGACCCGTCGGCCACGACGACCATTCCCGCGTGGATGGAGCGCCCGATGCCCACGCCGCCTCCATGGTGCACGCTCACCCACGAGGCGCCGCTCGAGGTGTTGAGGAGGGCGTTGAGGATCGGCCAGTCGGCGATCGCGTCCGAGCCGTCCATCATGGCTTCGGTCTCGCGGTAGGGCGACGCCACGGACCCGGAGTCGAGGTGGTCGCGGCCGATGACTATCGGCGCTTTCACCGCGCCCGACCGGACGAGCTCGTTGAACCTGCGGCCGGCGCGCGCGCGCTCGCCGTAGCCCAGCCAGCAGATGCGGGCCGGGAGGCCCTGGTACTTCACGTGCTCCTGCGCGGCCTCGATCCAGCGCACNAGAGCGGGATCGTCGGAGAACTCCTCGACCATCGCCCGGTCGGTCGCCGCGATGTCCGCGGGCTCGCCGGACAGAGCGACCCAACGAAACGGCCCTTTGCCCTCGCAGAAAAGAGGACGGATGTACGCGGGGACGAACCCGGGGAAGTCGAATGCGCGCGTGCTGCCGCCGAGGCGAGCCTCGGCGCGGAGGCTATTGCCGTAATCGAAGACCTCCGCCCCGCGATCGAGGAACGCAATCATCCCGTCGACATGCGCGGCCATGCTCTCGCGCGCGCGCCGGATGTACGCCTGCGGGTCGTCGAGCCTGAGCTCTTGCGCATCCTCGGNTGAGAGGCCGATTGGGATGTAGCTCAGCGGGTCGTGCGCCGGAGTCTGGTCGGTGACGACGTCGATCCCGAAATTGCGGGCGGCCAGCGCCGGTACCACCTCGGCGGCATTGCCGTGAAGGCCGATCGACAGCGCGCGCTTCGAATGCCTGGCCTCGATCGCAAGCTTCAAGGCGTGCTCGAGGTCGTCCGCGCGGACATCGAGATATCCGTGCTGCAGGCGGCGCTCGATCCGCTCCGGGTCNGCCTCGACGCAGATCGCCACGCCGCCGNTCAACGTGATCGCCAGCGGCTGCGCCCCGCCCATCCCACCAAGACCCGCGGTCAGCGTGATCGTCCCGGCGAGCGAGCCGCCGAAGCGCTTGCGCGCGACAGCGGCGAATGTCTCGTAGGTCCCCTGGAGAATCCCCTGCGTCCCGATATAGATCCACGAGCCCGCCGTCATCTGGCCGTACATCGTCAGTCCGAGCGCCTCGAGGCGGCGGAACTCGTCCCACGTCGCCCATTCGGGCACCAGCATCGAGTTGGAGATGAGCACGCGTGGAGCCCATTCGTGGGTGTCGAACACGCCGACCGGCTTGCCTGACTGCACGAGCAGCGTCTGATCGCCCTTGAGCCGGAGCAGCTCACGCACGATCGCGTCGAACGCCTCCCACGAACGCGCTGCCTTTCCTGTGCCGCCGTAAACAACCAGGTCCTCGGGCCGCTCGGCGACCTCGGGATCGAGATTGTTCATCAACATCCGCATCGCGGCCTCCTGCGGCCACCCCAGGCATGTGATCTCCGAGCCGCGCGGAGCTCTGATCCCCCTCCCCCGCGCAAGCGGGGGAGGGTCGGGGAGAGGGCTCATGCCAGAGCGCCCGTCACCGATTCGGCCGCCTGGAGCACCGCGCCGGTACGGATCAATTCCTCCGCCGCCGCCAGCTCAGGCGCCAGGAAGCGGTCCGGCCCAACCCCTGGCACGCGCTTGCGCAGGAGGTCGCGCACCGCCGCCGTCGCTGGCGACGCCTTCAGCGGCTGCCGCAGGTCCTGCGCCCGCGCCGCCGACATCAGCTCGACGGCGAGGATGTGCCGGAGATTGTCGAGGACGGCGCGCAGCTTCAACGCCGCGCCCCAGCCCATCGAAACGTGGTCCTCCTGCATGCCCGAGGTCGGAATCGAGTCGACGCTGGCCGGCGCGGCAAGGCGCCGGTTCTCGGCGACCAGCGCCGCGGCCGTGTATTGAGCCACCATCAGGCCGGAGTTGACGCCGGGCTGCTCGGCCAGGAAAGGCGGCAGCCCTTCAGAGCGGTGCGGATCCAGCAGCCGATCGACCCTGCGTTCGGCGATGGCGCCCACCTCGGCCGCGGCGATGGCCAGGAAGTCCGCCGCAAACGCCAGCGGCTCGCCATGAAAGTTGCCGGTCGACTCGACCTCGCCCGTCTCCAGCACGACCGGGTTGTCGACCACCGACGAGAGCTCGACCGTTTCGACTCTCCGCGCAAAGTCCAGCGTGTCGCGCGCCGCGCCGGCGACCTGCGGGCTGCACCGCACGGAGTACGAGTCCTGCACCGCGTGGTGCGAGTGGCGATGCGAGGCGACGATGTCCGAACCTTTCAACAACCGTGTGAGGTTGGCGGCGCTCGCGACCTGGCCGGGGTGCGGGCGGATCTCGTGGAGGCGCGCATCGAACGGCCGATCTGTCCCGAGCAGCGCCTCGGCCGACATCGCGGCCGTGATGTCCGCCACCTTGAAGCACACTTCGGCGTCGGCGCAGGCCAGCGCGAGCATGCCGAGCATCCCGTCGGTTCCGTTGATCAGCGCAAGCCCTTCTTTGGTCTCGAGCTTCAACGGCTTCAGCTTCGCCGCCTTGAGCGCCTGTGCCGCCGGAGCGCGCACGCCCTCGCCATTCACCACCTCACCCTCACCCACCAGTGCGAGCCCGATGTGAGCCAGCGGGGCGAGGTCGCCGCTGCATCCGACCGAGCCATAGCGCGGGACGACCGGCGTGATCTCCGCGTTCAGCAGCGCGATCAGCGCCTCGGCCACGACCGGCCTCACGCCGGACAGTCCCATCGCGAGCGTGCGGGCGCGTAGCAGCATGGTGGCGCGCACGACCTCGTCGTCCACCGGCGGGCCCATCCCGGCGGCATGCGACCGGATCAACGCGAGCTGCAGCTCCGGCTGCATCAACGGAGCGACCCGGGTTCCCGCGAGCGCGCCGAACCCGGTNGACACGCCGTAAACAGGCTCCCGCGAAGTGGCGGCGCGCTCGACCCGGGTCCGGCTGCGCTCCATCCGGCTGCGCGCCGCGGCAGCGAGCGCGACCTTCTCCCGGTGCCGCGCCACGTCCACGACCTGGCCCTCGGAAAGCCCGGCGCCGCGGAGCGTGATCGTCATCGGAACAACCCTAGCCTCCCAGCCGATTCCGCACGTTTGGCGCCAAGCGTTCGCATCAAGCGGGGTCGAAACGCATCGCTGGCGCCAGCCGTGCGGATTCCGTCAGCTCACGGGGCCTGGATGAAGCGCGCTCGCGTGAACGCACCGTCTTCTAGGTCCACCACCCACGTCGAACCTTTGTCGAAGCCTCCGGTCCCCGGTTTGATCACGCGCTGGTTCACGAGCTCTTCCACCAGCTCCCAAACGATGTCGCCGTGAGTGCTGAGCAGCGCGTGGTCGAGCTTGGGGTGGCCCATGACCTGCATCGCGCCGGCCAGCCCGTGGCCCTCGGCGAGCTGGGACGTCTGCTTGACCGGCAGCTTGCGGGCGCGAGCCAGCGGTTCGACCGTCTGCACGCACCGCAGGAAAGGGCTCGAGTACACGGCCGTGATCGGAAACGGTTCCAGGAGCGCGATCAACGCCTCAGCCTGCTTGACCCCTTTCTTGTTGAGAGGCCGCAGGCGGTCGTCTTCGGGCCAGTGACTCCTGCTGCCGGCCTTGGCGTGCCGCACGACATAAAAGGTGGGCACTAGGTTTTTAAAGGCCGCCTAGGCCGCCGTTCACAGATCTTGCGCGGCCAGGGCGGCCGGATTTACTCCGGCCGCAACCATGCGTTCATGCTACCTGCCAATCGTGGCCGGGAGGATATTTCGGTAATCCCCTCCTTAAGGGAAGGTGAGCAGCAGCGCGCAGCGCTGCGATGAGCGGAAACCGCAAGGTTTCCGCTCATTTTTCAGGGCATCCATGAGCGGAAGGTTTTCGTGTCCAGGGCCTTCCATGCCTTCGGCCATTTCGAGCGCGCGTCCTCGGCCGCGATGTGCTCCATGGCGATCAGCTCTCCGGCGACGAAGGCGCGACGGCCGGTGATCCGCGCGCCGCGCAGCCAGGCCTGGGCGGTGACGCTGTCCTGGTGCTCGCCCAGGATGGTCTGCAGCTTGGCCGCCGCCCGCGCGAACGCTTCTGCGGCCTTACCCGCAACAGGGGCCACCGCCTCCGCGGCGTAACGCGCGCGCTTGGCGAGGATCCGGATGCGGTGGAGCTCCGGGTCGGTGGGCACATCAGGGAGCTGCTTGACGGCTGAACGCAGGCGCCGCCACGGGCCGGCCGCCAGCGGAGGCAGGACCTTCGACGCCGCCTCCTCGGCGTCGGGCAGCGTCGCCGGCGCATGGGCCGCGCTCACCAGCCGGTCGAGCAGGTCGATGTAGCGCACGGAGCTGAGCTCCGCCATCAGCTTCGTGCGCAGCGTCTCGATCTCCTCCTCGAGGAAGTGCAGAAGCGAGCCGGCCGACCTCAGGTCGGTCGGCGGCAGCGTCTTGGCGCGCTCGCGCAAACGCTCGAGCAGCACCTCGCGGTCGCGTACCGCGCCCAGCCCCAGGGCGAGCCACCCCAGCTCCGAGCGCAGGGGCTCCGTCCAGTCCGGGTCGAGCAGCGGGGCGAACGTGCGCAGGTGAGAACGCAGCTTGCGGGTCGCGACGCGAGCTTGGTGGACGGCCTCTGGGTCGCCGCTCGTCCGCACCAGCGGGTCGTGCTTCAGGAGCGACGCGATGCTCTCGGCAAACGCGTGCTTGATCACGTCCCTGGCGGGCGAGTCCGCCTGGACGGGCTGCGCCGCCACCTCCGGCGGTTCCATCGCGCGCGGACCAAGCGCGCGAATGTGCTTTGGAGTCGGATCGGGCGCCCCGGCGCCCGCGTTGCGGAGGCGCAGCACGATGGGGTCGACGATCCCGTTGGCCCCGTTGGGCTGCGCCATCACCTCGACCTCGATCTCGCGGAACCTGGCCGCGACGCGGCGGCCGTCTCGCACGGACACCTCGTCGTCCACGACCTCCGCCACGCGGGCTCCCGCGGCATCGACAAGCCTCACGCGACGCCGCACGGTCGACAGGCGCGCGACCGGAACGAGCTCCGCCTTGCGGACGTAAGCGCGCACGACGTCGACCGCCGCCTGGGGTGGTTTCTTCGCGCCACCCTGGAACACGAGCTCGTCGCGCTCGAGGAGGGCGCCCTGTGGTGACCCGGCGGGAGTGGCCGGCGGAAGCTTCAGCGTCCAGCCTTCTCCCGCGCGATGTCGCAGGGACACGCCCCAGCGCGCCAGCCGCAGATCCGGCGTGTCGTAGTAGACGGTTTCGAGCCGGACGGCCTCCGGCGGGCTCACCGCCACGCCGTCGAGCACGCCGGTGAGATCGGGCAGATGAAATGCGGGTCCCGCCCCCAGCTTGACCTCGCTTTCTAGCATCGGACTTCCCGCCTAGGCATGCGGGACGCCGTTCACCACTCCGTTGCCACGCGCGTTCTCCAGGGCCAGTTCCTGGAACCGCTTGTGGGAGTTGAGCCCTTTGACGGTCGGGACGCGCTGCCAGCGCCCGTCGCTGCAGAGCTCCCAGGCCAGCACGTCGTCGGCAAGTGCGATTTCCATGATCTGCGTCAACCGCTCGCGGAGCTTTCGATCCGAGACCGGCGCAACGGCCTCTACCCGCCTGTCGAGGTTGCGCTGCATGAGGTCTGACGAGCCGAGGTAGTACTCAGCGTCCGCCCCGTCGCCGAAAGCGAAGATGCGAGAGTGCTCGAGGAACCGGCCGACGATCGAGCGCACCCTGATCCGCTCTGAAAGCCCCGGCACTCCAGGGCGCAGCGAACACATGCTGCGGACGATCAGGTCGACCTGCGCGCCCGCCTGCGAGGCGCCGTACAGGGCGTCGATGATCGGCGGATCGATCAAGTTGTTGACCTTGATGATGATCCGCCCGCCCGGCTTTCCTTCGCGCTCGATGAGCTGCGTGATGCTCGTCCGCAGGCTCGTCGGCGCGACCAGGAGCTTGCGGTAGCGGTGCTGCCGGCTGTATCCGGTCAGCATGTTGAACAGCTCGGTGACGTCGGCGCCCAGGTCGGCGTCAGCCGACAGCAGGCTCACGTCCTCGTACGCGTGCGCAGTGCTCGGGTTGTAGTTTCCGGTGCCCACGTGCAGGTAGTGCTGGATGTGCTTGCCCTCGCGCCTCACCACCAGCGTTACCTTGGCGTGTGTCTTGAGGCCGACGAGCCCGTAGACCACGTGCACATTGGCCTCTTCGAGCGCTCGCGCCCAGCCGATGTTGGCCTGCTCGTCGCCGCGCGCCTTGAGCTCGACGAGCGCCGCGACCTGCTTGCCTCGCTCAGCCGCGCGGATGAGCGCTCGCACGATCGGGCTCCCCGGACCTGAGGTCCGGTACAGGGTCTGCTTGATCGCGAGCACGTCGGGGTCACTCGCGGCGTGATCGATGAACGCCTCCACCGACGTCGCGAACGAGTCGTATGGATGGTGGGCGAGCACATCGCCGGCGCGCAGAACGGCGAACAGGTCTGGCACCTCCGCGCCGAGCCCGCGCAGCCGCGGCTGCGTGGTCGGAGTCCACGGCTCCTCTTTCAGGTCGGGACGGTCGAGCGCGAACAGCGCGTGAAGGCTGCCCATGTCGAGCAGCCCGTCCGCCTGGTACACGTCGCTGGGCTGCAGCTCGAGCTCTCGCGTGAGCAGTTCGAGGACCTCGGGCGACATGCCCGGGTCGACCTCGAGCCGTACGACGCGCGCGTGGCGGCGCCGCCGGCGCAGCTCCGTCTGGATGGCGGCGAGCAGGTCTTCGGCATCGCTGTCGACGTCGTCCAGGTCACCATCGCGCGTCACGCGGAATGGGTGATTCGCGACCACCTCCATGCCCGGGAACAACGCCTGCAGATGGAGCGCGATCACGTCCTCCAGGGGCACGTAACGCTGGCCCTCGACCAGCGGGATGAACCGCGGCAGCACCGGCGGCACCTTCACGCGCGCGAAGCGCTGCTGGTGGCGCTGCGGGTCGCGGACCATGACGGCGAGGTTCAGCGACAGGTGAGAGATGTACGGGAACGGGTGCCCGGGGTCGACCGCCAGCGGGGTCAAGACCGGAAAGATCTGCTGCCTGAACACGGTGTGCAGCTGGCTCAGCTCGCGCTTGGTCACATCGGCGCCGCGCACCAGCGTGATGCCCGCCTCGGCGAGGGCCGGCACGATCTCTCGGTTGAACAGTCCCACCTGCCGGTCGACCACGCCCTCGACCCGGGTGCGGATCACCCTGAGCTGCTCGAGGGGCGACATGCCGTCGGGCGACGCGACCGCGACCGCCGCGAGGACCTGTTCCTTGAGCCCCGCTACGCGAACCTGGAAGAAATCGTCGAGGTTCTGGCTGAAGATCGCGAGGAACCTGACCCGCTCGAGCACGGGGAGCTTCGGGTCCTCCGCCATGGCCAGCACCCGCTCGTCGAAATCGAGCCGGGACAGCTCCCGGTTGAGGTAGCGGGGGGCCTCCGGCACCGCGAGTGGGCCTGTTTGATCCGAATCTGCCTGGACTCCCACCACCACGGATGAAAGATTACCGCCTGCCGCTCGAAGCAAGGTTAGCTACCGGTTAAGGACCGCCTACCCGCGAAGCCGCCGGCAGGCGGGATCTGCCACCGATCGCACGCTCAAGCCTTAACCCGCCTGGGCAGGCGCTTTAACCGGCAGGAGGTAGCTTGGCTACCGAAGCCGAAATGGAACTCTTAGGCCCCGAGATCGCACCCTCCGGCCCGAGCTGGGTGTCCCGGCTCGTCGAGGCTCTCCAGCCGCTCAGCGTGCGCGCCGACCGCCTCTCGTCAATCGGGCTGTTTGCCGGGCTCCCGCGCCCCGATCTCGAGTTCGCGGCAAGCTGNTTGGCGGAGACCCTGGTCGAGCGNGGCACGCGGATGACGGTGCAGGGTCACCCCTCCCTGAGGTTCTGGCTGATCACCCAGGGCGA
>JGI25617J43924_10000205_pt1 | contig 11083 bp, 13 predicted proteins | sample GraSoi2013_115cm_FD_43924 | JGI IMG/M metagenome (IMG submission 43924) | reverse complement strand
ATCACGGCCAAGGACGCCGAGGTCGACAAGATCGTCGGTCTCGAGCTGGGCGCCGACGACTACATCACGAAGCCCTTCTCGATCCGCGAGGTCCTGGCCCGTGTCAACGCGGTCCTGCGCCGCGCAGCACCTGACGCCAACGAGCCCAAGTCGATCCCTGAGCGCGACTCCATCGGCGAGTTCAGCATCGACCGCGCCGCGCGGCGTGTGGTCCTCGGTGGGCGAGACGTCAAGCTGACTGCTCGCGAGTTCGACCTCCTTTCCTACCTCCTGGCTTTCCCGCGCCGCGTGCACACGCGCGACGTCCTGCTCGAAAACGTCTGGGGCCACGAGTTCTCGGGCGATCGCAAGACGGTGGACGTGCATATCCGCTGGCTGCGAGAGAAGTTCGCCGGAGTCGCGCCTTTCGAGATCGTGACCGTGCGCGGCATCGGCTACCGCCTGGATCGAACAGGCGAGGCCGCCGAGCTCACCGAGACGAGCTAGATGGCGGCCGCCGTGGAGATCACGCCGGCGATCATCCCGACGGCACGGCGCGTGCCGGATCGCTTCCGCACCCTGTCCGGAACCATCGCGGCGGTCGCTCCCTTGATCCTCGTCGTGATCGTCGCGATCCTCTTTCAGCAGGCCGCACCGGCGGTGAGGCACTTCGGTCTGGGTTTCCTGGCCGGCACCGACTGGAATCCTGTCACCGACACCTTCGGCGCGCTGCCCGCGATCTTTGGAACAGTGGCGACCTCGTTCGTAGCGCTCGCGATCGCCCTTCCGGTCGGGGTCGCGGTTGCCGTCGTCCTCGCTGAGCAGGGCCAGACCACGATTCGCGGCATTCTGGGCACGGGCATCGAGCTCCTCGCGGCCATTCCGAGCGTGGTGTACGGCATCTGGGCGCTGTACGTGCTTGCCCCATGGTCGTACCAGCACCTGGAGGTCCCGATCTCCGACCGCTTCGGTTTCATCGGCTGGCTGTCGCAGCCGGGCGTAAGAAGCTTGTTCAGCGCATCGCTGGTGCTCGCGGTGATGATCCTGCCCACGCTGTCCGCGATCTCTCGAGAGGTGATCAAGGCTGTCCCCCGTGGATTGAAGGAGAGCGCGGTCGCGCTGGGTGCTACGTGGTGGGAGACCACCTGGCGGGTGATCCTGCCCTCGGCCCGGGCCGGCATCTTCGGCGCAACGATCCTGGCGCTTGGCCGCGCCCTCGGCGAGACCATCGCAGTGACGATGGTCATCGGCAATCGCTATGCGATCCCACCCTCGATCTTCTCGCCCGCATACACGCTCGCAAGCGTGATCGCCAACGAGTTCAACGAGGCGACTGGAACGCTCTACCCGGCCGCCCTGATCGAGCTTGGGCTCGTGCTCATCCTCGTCACGCTCGTCGTCAACGTGGTGGCGCTCCTCCTGGTCCGCTCGACCTCGCGCCAAGCGAACCGCGCCGCATGAATCGAAACGTCCGCCGCCGCTATGCGAGCCGCGCCTGGCTCGGCGTCATGTACCTGCTCACTCTCGTGGCGCTGATCCCGCTGGGTCTTGTCCTGTGGTTCACCGTCAGCAAAGGACTTCCGCCGGCGCTGCACATCGAGTTCTTCACCAACTCGTTTCGTCCGTACGGCATCCCCGGAGGCGGAGTCGCCCATGCCATCGTGGGCACGGGCATCCTGGTCGGCCTTGCATCGTTGATGGCGATCCCGATCGGGATCATCGGCGGCGTCTACGTCGCGGAGTACGCCGTCGATCCGTGGGCGAGCTGGGTCCGGNTNGCGAGCGACGTCTTGGTNGGCACCCCGTCGATCGCAATCGGGCTCTTCGCCTACGCGCTCGTGGTCGTGCCGGTGCATCACTTCTCCGGNATCGCCGGTTCGGTNGCGCTGGCCATCCTGATGCTGCCCATCGTCATCCGCACCACCGAAGGCGCGGTCGCGCTCATCCCGAACGGATTGCGCGAGTCTGGACTGGCGCTCGGGCTTCCACGCTGGCGCGTTTCGCTTCAGCTCATCCTTCCGGCTGCAGCGCCCGGCGTCATCACCGGTGCCCTCCTTGCGGTGGCACGTGCTTCGGGTGAGACCGCGCCTCTGCTGTTCACCTCGTTGGGCAACACGCTGTTCAGGGTCGACCCGACCAACGCGATCCAGGCGCTCCCGCTCACCGTCTATCAGTACGCGCTGCTCCCCTACAAGTCGCTTCAGGACCAGGCGTGGGGCGCCGCGCTGGTGCTGGTCGTGATGGTGCTGGGCATCAACCTGCTCAGCCGCTGGGTGCTGCGGCGCCAGCTCCGCCTCGCCGGCCAGCTCTAGTGGCGAAGGTTCTGTTCGTATGTCTCCACAACGCAGGTCGCTCCCAGATGAGCGAAGCGCTCTTCGAGCGCGCGGCGGGCGGCCTGCATGAAGCGCGCTCGGCCGGCACGACTCCCGCCGATCACGTCCACNANAACGTGGTCGACGTGATGCGCGAAGAGCGCATCGACTTGAGCGCGCGCAAACCTCAGCTGTTGACCACCGACCTGGCGCAATGGGCAGACGTTGTCATCACGATGGGCTGCGGCGATGCCTGCCCAGTCATCCCCGGCAAGCGCTACGTTGACTGGGACCTGCCCGACCCGAGCGGTCTGCCGGTCGCGCGCGTTCGAGAGATTCGCGATGTCATTTCGAATCGTGTGGGCCTTTTGTTGGAATCACTTGATCGAAATTCATCTTGAATCTGATGGTCGCGATCGTGCTCTCGGCGGTTAAACTCATTGCGCTCCGCCACAGAGTCGTGAAATAAGGGACCCGAACCGCGCAGACGTTTCAGCAAAGGAAGGAACAACGGTGGCAACAAAGATCCTGGAAGTGGCCGACGTGAGTGTGATCAGGGCAGCGGGCGGCGTCGTNTGTCGCAGCTCACGATCCGGCGAGACGGAGATCGCNGTGATCCACCGGCCCCAATACGACGATTGGACTTTGCCGAAGGGCAAGATCGANCCNGACGAGAGCCCCGAGGACTGCGCGCTGCGTGAGGTCAGAGAGGAGACCGGCCTGCGCTGCGAGCTCATGCGACCCCTCGGCTGCACCGCGTACGTCGACCGCCGCGGACGCGACAAGGTTGCATGCTACTGGGTTATGGAGGTGCGGGGCGGCCGGTTCCGACCGGGTATCGAGGTCGACAAGCTGCAGTGGCTGTCGGTCGACGACGCGATCAAGCGCCTGACCTACGGTAGGGACAAGACGCTTTTGGTCCAGCAGAGCCTGCCCTGACCTGATCGTTCGCTAAGCTGGGGTCATGCAGACGATCGCTGCCGCGGACCCCCTGGTGATCGCGGGTGTCGAGCTCCGTTCGCGATTGTTCCTCGGCACGGGCAAGTATCCGACCGACGAGTCGATGCTGGCCGCCCTGGAGGCATCGGGGTGCGAGCTCGTGACGGTCGCATTGCGCCGGCTGGACCTCGACAACCCGAACAAGAAGACGATCCTGGACGTGGTCGACTGGAAGCGCTACCGCATCCTGCCGAACACGGCCGGCTGCCGCACCGCAGAGGAGGCCGTGCGCATCGCGCGGCTTGCGCGGTCGATGGGGCTCTCGGACTGGGTGAAGCTCGAGGTCATTCCCGACCCGCGCTACCTCTTCCCGGATCCCGAAGAAACGCTCAATGCGGCGCGCGTGCTTGTCGCCGAGGGGTTCAAGGTCTTGCCCTACATCAACGCGGACCCTGTGCTGGCGAAGAAGCTCGAAGAGATCGGCACCGTGACAGTGATGCCGCTCGGCTCGCCGATCGGTTCCGGCCAGGGCCTGCAGACCCTGCAGCAGATCCGGATCATCATCGAAGACGCGTCGATCCCAGTCGTGGTCGACGCCGGAATCGGGGCGCCTTCGGACGCGGCGCTGGCGATGGAGCTCGGCGCCGACGCCGTGCTTGTCAACACCGCGATCGCGCTGGCAGGCGACCCCGCGTTGATGGCCGCCGCCATCAGGGAAGGCGCCGAAGCAGGGCGCAAGGCGTACCACGCCGGACGCATCCCCAAGCGCGGCGAGGCCAGCCCGAGCTCGCCGACCGAGGGCATCTCGCGACCGAACTAGCCAGGCCGGTGGCGATGGCGATCGTGTCCAGCGCGGCAGCTGGGTCGCGGGCCACACCGAGAGCCACGATCGTCCAGCTGCGGGCGCCCGCGCTCACGACCGCCGAGCTGGAGAAAGAAGCCAGAGCACTCATAGCGTCCGCGTCCGTGCCGGTCCTGGTCAGCTCACGATGTGATGTCGCCATGGCGTGTGACGCGGCCGGGGTCAACCTACCTGAAAGCGATGTCCCTGTCGCCGCCGCACGAATGCTTCTCGGCGCGCGACTGATCGGGCGCTCGGTGCACTCGATCGGCAGCGCGCAGGCGGCCGAATCCGAAGGCGCCGACTACGTCATTTTCGGACCGGTTTGGGGGAGCGCGACCCACCCGGGCACGACACCCGCCGGCCTCGCCGCGCTGGCGAAGGTAGCTCGTTCACTAAGCATCCCGGTGCTCGCGATCGGCGGCGTGAGCGTGGAAAGGATCGCGGAGGTTCTCGCTTCGGGGGCCGCCGGCTACGCGGCGATCAGACTCTTCGAATGATCTCGCTCGAAGTCAACGGAAAAACAGTTGAGCTGGAGCATCCGACCCGGCTTCTTGATTACCTCGATCAACTCGGGGTGAACGCGCGCGCGGTCGCGGTCGAGCACAACGGAACCATCATCGAGCGAGCTGAGTACGGCGCGGCGATTCTGCAACACGGCGACACGCTGGAAATCGTGCGTATGGTGGGCGGCGGAGCTTAACGAAGCGCCAGACGGTCGCGGATCGCCGCTTCGGCTTCCGCCCGCTCGTCCCAGGGCTCCGATCCTGAGGCCACGCGCATCGACCGCTCGTGTCCCTTGCCCGCCAGCAGCACGCAATCGCCTGGCCTCGCCAGCTCGATCGCGCGCCGGATGGCGGCGCGCCGGTCGATGACGATCTCATAGTCGTGCCCGGGCGCCTTGCCTTCAGCGCCGCTCTGCACGTCACGCGCGATCTCCACCGGGTCCTGGTCGACGGGATCGTCGGTGGTGATGATGAAGAAATCCGCGAAGTCGGCTGCCGCGCGGCCCATGCCGGGCCGGTCGTGGTCGGAGCGGGCGGTCGACCCGAACACGACGATCAGGCGGCCTTGCGTGAATGGACGAAGCTCGGCAAGGGCGCTGGCCAGCGCGCCTGCCGAATGCGCGAAGTCGATGTACACGCGAAAGTCCTGGCCGACGTCAACCGGCTCGAGCCTTCCGCGCACCCCTTCAAAGCCGGCAAGGCCCGTGCCGACGGAATCCAGCGGCACGCCCAGCGCAAGGCACACGCCGGCCGCGCAAAGCGCGTTGTAGATGTTGAAGCGGGCGGGCACGTGAAGCGTGACCTCCGTCTCGCCGACCGGGGTCTTCATCCGGAACCGCGAACCCGAGCCGGTGACGCTGAGGTCGAGCGGATGCAGGTCCGCGGCCGTCGTCAAACCGTAGGTCCAGCGTCGCGCGATCGGACGTCGCGAGAGGCGCTCGTAGCTTGCGTCGTCACGATTCAACACCGCGGTCTTCTCGATACCTTTGCCCGCCCCGCTCGCGGCGAGATCGATCAAACGCGCCTTGGCTTCCAGGTAGTCGTCCCAGCTTGCGTGGTAATCGAGGTGGTCATGGCCGATGTTGGTGAATGCGGCGACGTCGAAATCGCAAGCCCGGACACGTTCCTGGACCAGAGCGTGCGACGTTGTCTCGAGGACCGCGCATTCAACCCCCGCGTCGGCCATACGGGCGAGCCACGCCTGGACTTCGGGCGCTTCCATCGTGGTCTGGCCGCTGAGGTTGTCCACGTCGCCAGTGCTGCTTGTGAACGAAACTGTGCTCATCGCGCCGGCCACAACGCCGCTGGCCTGCAGGACATGCTCGGCCATGTGGGTGGTGGTCGTCTTGCCGTCCGTCCCCGTGATGCCGGCCACCTTGAGCTTCCGCGACGGCCTGTCGTAGAACTCCGCCGCCAGCTCGGCGAGCCCGATTCGCGTGGACGGCATGCGAAGCAGAGAAGTGCCCGGAGGGAGCGTCACGTCCCGGTCGACGGCCACGGCCGCCGCGCCCCTGGCGAGAGCGTCGGACACGTAAGCGTGGCCGTCGGAATTGAGGCCCTCGACGGCTACGAAGAGGTCGCCGGGTTTCACCCGCCGCGAGTCGTACGCGACTCCGGCGATCTCGACATCGCCGTGGCCCTCGATGGTCGCCCCCGGCACGCCATGGGCAAGCTCATAGAGCTTCATTCGCGAAGGATAATCGGCACGTGATCGCTGACATCGGTGGGCGCAAATTCGAGTGGGGCTCGCGGACCTACGTGATGGGAATCATCAACGTCACGCCCGACTCATTCAGCGGTGACGGCATTGGCGCAGACGAGGGGCTGGCGGTGTCTCAAGGGTTACGGATGGTCAGCGAGGGCGCGGACATGCTCGACGTGGGGGGTGAGTCGACCCGCCCCGGGCACCTACCGATCATCGCTGCGGAGGAGGTCTCCAGGACGAAAGGCGTGGTCGAACNACTAGCGCGCGAAACCGAGGTTCCGATCTCCATCGATACCTACAAGGTCGAGGTCGCCGAGGCTGCGATCTCGGCCGGCGCCACGATCCTCAACGACATCTGGGGCCTTACCCGGTCGCCGGCCCTGGCTGAGCTCGCGTCAAGAGCCGGCTCCGCGCTTGTGCTGATGCACAACCAGGACGGGACGGATTATGCGGGGGACCTGATGGAGGAGATCAAGCGCTTCCTGCGTGTATCGATCGGTCGCGCGCTGCAGGCCGGAGTGCCGCGCGAGCGAGTCCTCATCGACCCGGGGATCGGATTCGGCAAGACCGCCGAGCAGAACTGGGTCGTGATGCGCCGCCTGGAAGAGCTGCGCGAGCTCGGCCAGCCGATTCTCATCGGAACGTCGCGGAAGTCGTTCATCGGCAAGGCGCTCGACCTGCCGGTCGGTGAGCGGGTGGAGGGCACGGCCGCCACCGTTACCGCAGCGATCTTGCGCGGAGCGGACGTCGTCCGCGTCCACGACGTGCGGCAGATGACACGTGTCGCGCAGATCGCCGATCGCATGCGTTGACGATCGCCTACCTTGGGCTGGGCTCGAATCTCGGCTCGCGCTCGCGCAACCTGAGTGCCGCACGCCGCCGGCTGCGTCAAAAGGGAACGCGCATCCTGCGTCAAAGTCGCGTCATCGAGACCGAGCCCTGGGGAGTCGCCGATCAGCCCCGCTTCTTGAACCAGGTCGTCGAAGTGGACTGGCCTGGCACGGCGCGTCAGCTGCTGAAAGCTGCGAAGCAGGTCGAGGTCGAGGGCGGGCGCAAGGCCACCCGCCGCTGGGGGCCTCGAGTCATCGACGTCGACATCCTCTTGTTCGGCGACGGGCAGCTGAACCAGCGCGACCTCGTAATCCCGCACCCGCGCATCGGCGAACGCGACTTCGTTCGCAAATCGCTGGCCGAATTGGGGGTCAGACCGGCCGGGCGTTGGTGAAGCGGTAGCCGATGCCTGGCACCGCCAGGATGTAATAAGGCCGCGAGGGCTGGCTTTCGATCTTGCGGCGCAGGTTGCGGATGTGCACGTCGATCACGCGAGTCTCGATCGGATATTCGTAACCCCAGATCGAGTTGAGGATCTTCTCCCGGCTGAGCACCTTGCCCGCGTTGCTCGCGAGAAACGTCAAGAGGTCGAACTCCGTGTGCGTGAGCTCCACCTCCTTGCCTGACTTGTAAGTCCTGCGCTCGTTGACGTCGATCACCAGGTCGCGAAACTCGAGCCTGCTGCGCATCGCCTCCGCCGATTCGAAGCGCGTGCGCCTCAGGTGCGCGGTCATGCGCGCCACGAGCTCGCGCAGCCGCAGCGGTTTGCTCACATAGTCGTCCGCTCCGATCTCCAGCGCCACCACCACGTCGATCTCGTCGGACCGCGAGCTCATCATGATCACAGGCACCGCGGGATCCATCTTCCTGAGCTCGCGGCAGACGTCGAAGCCGGACCCGTCGGGGAGGGTGACCTCGAGGAGAATGAGGTTGGGGTGCGAATGCTCCACCTGGCGGAGCGCTTCCGCCCCGGAGTCGGCCTCGAGCACCTGGTAGCCATCCTGCTCGGAGGCGGCCCGGACTTCCCGCCGTGTCGGAGCATCCGGGTCCACGACGAGGACCTTTCGAAAGGTTTCCAATGCGGCAGCCACTCCTATCATCCTAACCGATCTGAAGGATTGTTAGGATATGTTTCGTTTCAACCCCCGAACGTAGCTGCGGGACCTCTTTTCAAGCGAGATCAGCTTCGCGCCGGCCGCGGAGAGCACCAGTCCCCAGGCTCCCGCATAGGCCACCTCNTCGCCGCCAAACTCGGACTTGAAGACGCCCAGGCCGTGCCAGGGATGGTCCGGACCCGCGCCCGGAGGCGGCACGCCCCAGAAGTCGAAGTCCCGGCAGCCCGCCTCGGCGGCCGAACGGATCGCCGCCCACCACGCCAGGTCGTTGCCCATCAGCTCGGGGTGCGCGCCGCTGCGACCCGCGAAGAGGCTGTAGGCGCGGCCGCCATGCCGCGCGACCAGGACCGTGGCCAGAGCGTCCGCGTGTTCCTGTCCGTAAGCGGTGTACGTGCGGCACCACGGCAGGAGCTCGAGCAGAAGCTCGTAGTAGCTCCGGTCGGGAAGGTTGATCGATTCGCGCCGTTCGACAGCGGCCGACTGGCGCGCGAGCTCCGTGGCGTCCTTGCCCTCCTTGACGACGCCGCCGCGCCGAAGACCGGCGCGGATGTTGTAGCGGCGGCCGTGCTTGAACGTCTTGAGCATTTCGTCTGGCTGCCGCAGCTGAAGAATCCGGGTGTGTTGAGGCTGCGTTGGACCCACGGCTGAAAAGCCGCGCTCGGTGAGAGCGTCCGTCAGATCGGCCGGCGCTTCTGGCTCAAGGAGCAGCCGCGCCATCTTCGCGTCACGGGCCCATTCGACCAGAGCGTCGATCGCTTCGACGCTTGGCGGAACCGGGCCGCGCGGGACGTAAGCCTCGCGCGCAGGGCCCACTGAGCGCACCTGTACGCTCGCGATCGCGCCGCCTTTGAGGCTGACCCGTTCGATCTTCCACCCGGCGCGGGCCTGGACCTCACCCCATGCCCAGGACTGCAAGAGCGGAGCCGGCGAGCCCTTCTCTTCGAGCTCGTCATCCCAACGTGAGGCTTCCTGTGTCACCCGGGTCCGGGCTCGGTGACAAGCGCCGGCTCGAGGTGAGCGACGTCGTTCGAGCCGGCGATGACCATGCGACCCTCCCGCGCCTCGATCACTGAGATGGATGCGTTCTGGATCTTGAAAGGAAAGAGGCCCGTGCTCGGCCGGCCGATCACGCGATGGAGCGCGACCTGGATCACGCCTCCGTGGGTGACGAGCAGGATGTCTCCCTGCGCGTGGCGGCCCAGAATTTCGTCCAGGGAAGCATTGACCCTGGATTCGAAGCGGGCGGCGCCTTCTCCACCGGGTACGAGGTCCCAGTCGGGCTTCTCGGTCCACCTCGCCCATGCCTCGGGGAAACGCTGCGCTATCTCGTCGGTGCGGAGGCCTTCCCATTCGCCCAGGTAGATCTCCCGGAGACCAGCCGTGGGATCGGGTTTGAGGTCGACCAGCGACTCGATGGCCTGTGCAGTCTCAAAAGCGCGCTTCAGGTCGCTCGCGTAGAAGCCCGCCAGACGGCGGCCNGCGAGCCGGCGTCCCAGCAGCTCGGCCTGGCGGCGGCCCTCGCCGGACAGAGGAGGATCCAGCTGGCCCTGGATGCGGTGCTCGCGGTTCCAGGTCGACTGGCCGTGGCGAACCAGGATCATCCGGGCCGCCGGTCGCGAGCTCGATGGGACGGCTTCGCCGGTCTCGGGCGGCTCCGGGAGCGCGGATCTGATCTCGATATCTATACTAACTTTCTCTTAATCCCCCGATCGGGCTGGGCCGATCTCAGGAGAATTGCTCTTGCAGTCGCACGGCTCATTGGCCGACATTCCCCTTCGATCGCTCCTGGAAGCTGCTCAGGGTGAGCGCTCCACGGGTACCCTTACCGTCCGCAATGGGAATGGACAGTCGGCCTCCCTGTACTTCTTGTTCGGCCATCTTTTCCACGCCCAGAGCGATGGAAAAGCCGGCGATGACGCGGTGGTCAACGCCCTCCACTGGACCAAGGGCGATTTCGAGTTTGACGCCAAAGCCAAGCTGCCCGCCGACGAGTCGGTCAAGGCCGGCATCACCGAGCTGGTCCAGACCGCTGAATCGGCGCCCAAGGCGCAGGGCGCAGTCGAACCGAGGCACGAACCGGCGCCCGAACCCGCGCCCGAGCCCGAGCCGAGGCCTGAAGCACGCGCCGAGCGCATGGATCATGCTGAAACGGAGAGGAAGGTGGAAGCACCACAGCCGAGACGTGGCGTGAAGCACCGCCCGCAGCCGAAGCACGGGCGCGAACCGATTCCCGTTCCCGCGGGGCAGATCATCTACGACTCGTTGAAAACGTCGTTTGTTGATTTCCCGCGCTTGATCACGACCCTCGAAAAAGAGGGCTACACGGGATACGTGCGGCTCCTGACGGACGATGCCTCAGGACTGATTCTGTTCCGTGAAGGCTCAGCGCTCGAGTGCATGTACGACGGCGCAGCCGACGCGGGCAGCCTTGTGCTCGGTAAGCAAGCGCTGCAGCGCTTCAACGACGACGTGACCAGCGGACATGGGGTCCTGGACGTGGTCGGCCTCTCCCCGGAGCTGATCGACGGCCTCTACGAGCTGACGGTTTCCAGGCCCATGTACACCGAGCTTTATGCGGCTTGGGTGGATATGAAGGCGCTGCTCAANTTCCTGAGCGACCGGAAGCTGAGCGGAAGCGTGATGATCCGGTCCGCCGGCGGCACCGGCGTAATCATCCTCTCGGACGGCGACCTGGCCGGCGCGTATACNAGCGAGTCGCGGGACATCTCCGACAAGCCTGACCGCGCCCTGGCNCTTTGCGATGACCCGGCGGCGATGATCGAGGTCAAGTCGGCGGACAACACCAAGCACCCTCCGCTCGATGTCGACGAGATCGTCGGAGGGCTGCGCAACTC
>JGI25617J43924_10000197_pt1 | contig 11195 bp, 7 predicted proteins | sample GraSoi2013_115cm_FD_43924 | JGI IMG/M metagenome (IMG submission 43924) | reverse complement strand
GCATCAGCGAGACGGAACCGCCCGGCCCAAACGCGGCCCAAACGAAATGGGCGTACCCCTTAATATCGTCGAATAGGTGGATCAAGATTGTATTTAGAGCTACAGCAGCAGCTTACCGCGCATGTCCGCGACTTCTTGAAGCGGCAGTACGAGCTCGACTTGCCGCGGCTGGTGGTGGATCAGCCGCCGAGCGTTTCCTTGGGGGAATACGCGCTGCCGCTCAGCTTTGAGTTGGCGAAGAACCTGCGTAAGCCGCCGCGCAAGATTGCGGAGGAGATTGTCGCTGCGATCGGACCGATCCCGGGTTTCGAGAAACTCGAAGTTGCCGGCGCCGGTTACATCAACGCCCGGGTCGATCGTCGCGAAGCGGCTCGGCTTCTCTTAAAGGAAGGCGCGCAGAAGCGAGCCGAGTCTCCGGAGGCGGAGAAGATTCTCGTCGAGCACACCAGCATCAATCCCAACAAGGCGGCGCACATCGGCCACCTTCGTAACGCAATTCTGGGGGATACATTTGTGCGCCTACTGCGCGCCTCTGGTGCGCATGTTGACGTGCAGAACTATATCGATAACACCGGCGTTCAAGTCGCGGACGCGGTGGTCGGCTTTCTCTATCTGGAAAGGAAACATCGAAGTGACGTTGAGAAGTTGATCGCGCAGAGCACCGCGAGCAAGCCCTTTGACTACTACTGCTGGGACCTCTACGCGCGTGTCTCGCAATGGTACGAAGAAGACAAAGAGCATCTGAAGCTGCGTTTGCAGACGCTGCATGACATTGAGCGGGGCGGCAACGAAGCTGCTGAAATGGGCAAGCTGATTTCCGACGCTATCATCCGCCGGCACTTGGAGACCATGCAGCGCTTGGGGATCGAGTACGACTTTCTGCCCCAAGAGAGCGAGATCCTGCACCTGCACTTCTGGGAGCTGGCCTTCGCGCAGATGAAGCAGAAGGGTGTTCTCTATTTCGAGACCGAAGGCAAGAACGAGGGCTGCTGGGTGATGAAGCGCGCGGGAAGCAAACCCGCGCCGCAGCCTCAACCGGAGCTGCAGTCGGAAGAGGAAAGCTCAATCGGTCCGGATGAAGACGCCAAGGTGATTGTCCGTTCCAATGGCACTGTAACCTACGTCGGCAAAGACATCGCCTACCATCTTTGGAAGTTTGGACGGCTGGGCAAAGATTTCGGTTATCGCAAGTTCTATCGTTATCTGAATGGTCATGACGTGTGGATTTCGGCCGAGTCAGGAGAGAAAGACCACCCGCAATTTGGCGGCGTACACGCCATCTACAACGTCATCGATTCGCGACAGAACGATCCCCAGAACAACGTGATTGAAGCTATCCGTGGGCTCGGCTATGCGGAGCAGGCCGAGAACTTCCACCATTTTTCCTATGAGATGGTGGCGCTCACTCCGCGTTGTGCGGCCGATCTGGGCTATGACGTCGCCGAAGAAGACAAGAAACGGGCCTACATCGAAGTCTCCGGGCGCAAAGGCTTCGGCGTGAAGGCTGACGACCTGATCGATGCCCTGATCGCTGCCGCGCAAAAAGAGGTCGATGTACGGCATCCGGAGATGCCCGGCGCCGAACGCAGCGAGATCGCCACCCAGATCGCTATCGGCGCGCTCCGTTACTTCATGCTCAAATTCACCAAGGGCACGGTAATTGCCTTCGACTTCAAAGAAGCGCTGAGCTTCGAAGGTGAGACGGGGCCGTACGCGCAATACGCCATCGTGCGCGCCAGCAACATCTTTCGCAAAGCTGGTTTGAACGCAGAAGAAATTTTGACGGGCGATATCGACCTGCGGTTTCTGAACGAAGATGAGCTTTGGGAGCTCTGGCTTCGCGCCGGACAGCTCTCCCACTTGGTCCAGCAGTGCGTCGCGACAACGGAGCCCGCCTACGCGGCCAAGTACGCTTTTCAGCTGGCGCAACAGTTCAATAACTTCTATCACAAGCACCACATCCTTACCGAGGCCGATGAAGGACGCAAGCGCTTTCTGTTGGCTACGGCAGCGGTGGTGCGACGCGCATTGATCGACTGTCTGGAAATGATGGGAATTGATGCGCCGGAGGTGATGTGAGCGCCTTTTGCGTCTGTCATCCCGTCTATCAGGCAAGAACGTTCAACAGCCACCGTTCGCTCGGCCCAGCGGGTGTGCCCTTGAACTCTGCGGAGCCGATCCCTCGCCTCCGGGCTCGGGATGACACTTCGATGGTGCAGCCCTAATTCCTAACTACGAAGTAGAGTGTCTTTCAAAAACGCCTTCGGAGCCCAAGGCACCATACTCGCCAGGGGCTAAAGCTCGCATTTTTATTGCCTCTTTACGGCACGATTCGCCTTCGCTCACCCATGCCTAAAGGCATGGGCTGGGTCATGCCCCGGTTACGAACCGTTTTTTTGGACACGCCTTCCTAACTACCAACTACCCGCTACCAATGGCTAGTTGCTATTCTCGTAACTCCTAACAAACTCGACCAGGCTTCTCACCGCGATGCCGGAAGGTCCTTTGGCGATCCAGCTTTTGTTCTCATCCAACCAGGCGGTGCCGGCGATATCGAGATGTAGCCACGGCGTATCTTCCACAAACTCTTTCAAGAACATCGCAGCGGTAATGGCTCCGCCCCAGCGTCCGCCGGAATTCATGATGTCGGCGATATTGGAGCGGATGGCTTCCAAATACTCCGTGTCGAGGGGCAGGCGCCAGAACTTCTCGCCGGAGCGTTGAAGGCCGCGGCTGAAGTGCTGGTAGGCATCGTCATCATTGGCAAAGACGCCGGCGTTGACGTTGCCCAGCGCGACTACGCATGCGCCGGTAAGCGTTGCGGCATCGATCAGGTGGGTACAGCCGAGGGTCCGGGCGTAGTGCAGACCATCCGCCAGGACTAGACGGCCTTCGGCATCGGTATTGATGATCTCGATGGCCTTGCCCGACATAGCGATCTGAACATCACCCGGCTTCTGAGCTTTGCCGCTAGGCATGTTCTCGGTGGCGCAGACGATAGCGATCACCTTGACCTTCGGCTTCAGTAATGCGATGGCGCGCATGGCGCCGATCATGGCGGCGCCGCCGGCCATGTCGTACTTCATTTTCTCCATGCCGTCGGCCGGCTTGATGGAAATGCCGCCGGTATCAAAGGTAATGCCTTTGCCCACCAGGCCGAGCACGGGTTTTTCCGGAGCGCCTTGCGGTTCGTATCGGATCACGATCAATCGCGGCTCTTCTTCCGATCCTTGAGCCACGCTCCAGAAGGCGCCCATCTTTAATTCTTTGATCTTGTCCGGGCCCATGACCTCGCAGCGCAAGCCGACAGCCTGGCTCATGCTCTTGGCACGATCGGCGAGCATGGTAGGGGTAAGCCGGTTGCTGGGCTCGTTGACGAGTTCCCGAGTGAAGTTCTGCGACTCGCCTACGATCCGCGCCTGATCGATCGCGTTCTGCAATTTGACCGGATCGAGCCCTGGAGGAGCAGCGATCGTGATATCGTTCATGCTCTGGTCTTTGCGCTCGCTGCGATAGGTGTCCGGGTCGAAGTCAGCGATGTAGGCGCCTTCAACAATCGCTCGCACGGCTTCTTCCGCGCCGGCCGTAAGCTCGGGCACGGCGATGGCGCAGCTCTTGATCATCCTGGACTTCAGAGTTCTCACGGCGGTGCCGGCTGCGCGGCGGAGCTCTACGTGTCCAAAGTTTTTGGCTTTGCCGGCGCCGATCGCGAGCAATCGCTTGGCGCGCAACCCCTGCGGACGGTGGAGCATGACGGCCTCGTTGGCCTTGCCTGTGATCTCGCCGGAGGCCACCAATTCGGCAATCGCTTTGTCGAGCGCGGCGTCCTTGAAGGCAAGCTTTGGTTCGCTCTTTTGCTTATCGCCATGGTCCAGAACGACAACTACCAGGCATTCGCTATCCACTTCCGCAAAGTTACGGCTGATCAGTCGTGTTTCCATAATGACGTTCGTGCTTCCTCTTTTCAATCTTCAAACACGGAGGAACGGAGTTCAGGAACTAGATTTGGTAATTGAGTAATTTGGTAATTGGGTAATTGAAAAACTGCGGAGCACTTCAGTTCTCAAAATTACCCAATTACCAAATTACCCAATTACTAAATTACTCTGCCTCCTTTCCTCCGTGTTGAGGGTTTTATTATCCTTTTCTGGATCGTGCGATTGCTTCACGCGCCTCGCGGTCGGCGGTACGACGCCGCTCCGTCTCCCGCTTGTCCCAGTGCTGCTTCCCCTTGGCCAAGGCAACCTCACATTTTATCTTTCCGTGCCTGAAATACATGCGTGTAGGAACCAGCGTGTAGCCGCGCTGCTGCGTCTTGCCCATAAGTTTGCGCAGCTCCTCAGCGTGAACCAGCAGCTTGCGCGTGCGTAAGGGCGCGTGGTGAGCATAGCCCGCGTTTTCATATGCGCCGATGTGAGCGTTCAACAGCCAGAGCTCGCCATCTTTCACCAGGGCATAAGCATCTTTGAGATTAGCGCGGCCGGCGCGAACGGACTTGACTTCAGATCCGGTCAAAACCACACCGGTTTCCAGGCGATCTTCCAAAAAATAGTTGTGACTCGCAGCCCGATTGACCGTGGCATCGCGTTCGCCGGAAGCGATAGGATCGCGTTTGACGTTCTTGGGCTTGTTCGGTTCAGTCTGATGGAGACTCTGGCGGGCCATGGACTTCTTTCGAGCACTCAGCAAAATTTTTATGCTACCACAGCGCAAAAGGCGAGGCCAAAGTCGTTCTAGGTACAGCACAGATTCCGATGTATAATCTGGCATTTCGGCAGTCTATTTCCGGGCAAGCGTCCTTCCTATCTCACTTAGTAAGAAGGAGTTACGGAAAAACCCCGAGGACAACAGGAGCGTATGAGGAGAGTAGCCAGGATCCTCGCATTGGTATTGTTCTGTTCGGCTCTCATGAGCGCAGAGTCGGCGAAGTCTCTTTACAAAGAAGGTACTCAGGCCGAAGCACGACAGGACTACGAAGCAGCGTACGAGTACTACAAGCAGGCTTACAAACAGAAGCCGACCGAACTGAAGTATCGCTTGCCGTTTGAGCGTTTGCGTTTTTTGGCGGCTGCGAGCAAAGTGCATCGCGCTGCGAAACTCCGCGAGGAAGGCAAGTTGCAGGAAGCGCTGACCCTATTTGAGCAGGCCGCAGCCATCGATCCCAGCAACGATTTGGCGGCGCAAGAAATCCGCCGCACGCAAGAGATGATCCAGAAGCAGAGCGGTGGTGGCCAAGCCGCTGCTCCAGCCAAGAAACCTGAAGAAGACGTACTGCGCAAGCGTCTGGAAGACGCGCTGCCTCCGGCTCGCCTGAGTGACATCTCCAATCAGCCTTTGAGCGCTTTGGACTTCGAAACCCAGGACACAAAACTCATCTATGAAACCATCGGCAAGCTTGCCGGAATCAATGTCTTGTTTGATCCCGACTACACCCCGCGCCGGCTTCCCATCAAGCTGAGGAACGTGACGCTGCAAGAGGCATTGGACATCGTAGCGCTCGAATCGCGCACCTTTTGGCGTCCGGTTACTACCAACACCATTTTCGTGGCAGCGGATACGCCGACGAAACGCCGCGAGCTCGAACAGAACGTAATCAAGACTTTCTACCTCGGTAACGTCTCCACACCCACCGATTTACAGGACATCGTGAATGCGATCCGCACGGTGCTAGAGGTTTCGCGCATCCAGCAGATCCCTTCGCAGAACGCCATCGTCATCAAAGGGACGCCCGATCAGCTGGCCCTGGCCGAGAAGATGGTGGACGATATCGACAAGAGCAAACCGGAGGTTGTCGTGGATGTGATCGTGGCGCAGGTACGCCACGACAAACTGCGTGACTTGGGAATCACGCCGCCCCAGAATGCTCAGGTGGCGCTATCCAACGGCACAACGACGACTACCCCGACCACCCCGGGCGGCACCACCACGACGACTGGAAACTTTCCCAATTTCAATGATCTGCAGCACCTGAATTCCACGAACTACGCGCTGACCATCGATCCAGTTAAGGCCAGATTACTGTTTTCTGATAGCACCAGCAAAATCCTGCAGAGTCCGCGCATCCGCGCCACGGACAACGAGAAGGCTACGATCAAGATCGGCGACAAAATTCCCATCGCCACGGGTTCGTTCGGCACGCCGGTGGGGGTGGGCGCGGTGGGAGCCGGTTTGGGAGTGAACACTCAATTCACTTATACCGATGTAGGTGTAAAACTGGAGATTACTCCGCACATTCATCCTGACGGTGAAATCACCCTCAAGACCGCGATGGAGATCTCCAACGTGAGCACCAGCGTGACCATCGGTGGCATTACCCAGCCAGTCATCAGCCAGCGCACGGCAGATCAGGTGATCCGACTGAACGACGGTGAGATGAACTTACTGGGCGGCATTCTCGAACAGACCGAAACCAGGACTCAAGGCGGTTGGCCCTTCCTGTCTTCGGTTCCAATCGTGAAGTATTTCTTTTCCGATATCTCCAAAGAGACTGTTACGAACGAGATTGTTTTTCTCTTGATTCCCCACATCGTGCGCCGTCAGGAGCTGAATGCGCTGAACACCCGGGCATTCGATGTCGGCACCGGACCTTCCATCGACCTGCACCTCGCGGCCAGGCCGGTCGCGCGGACGGAAAACGCGCCGCAATCGGCTACAAGCGCCGCGCAACTAGCGCCGACTCAAAGTACGATCCCAGCCGTGCTGGTCCAAAACGCATCGCCCGCTGCGAGCCCAACGGTTTCTTCAGCGGCGCCGCAACCACCCGCTGCGGCTTTGCTCCAGAGTGTCGTGGGCGCTACCCAAGCGGGCTCGGCAACTCCGGGTGATTCGGCCAGCCTGCGTTTTGACGCTCCGAGCGCGAACCCAACTCAGGGAAGCACCTTCGCGCTGAATGTCGTGCTCGCACATGGGCAAGACGTTGGCTCGGTCTCGGTTCAGATTGTTTACGATCCTAAAGTTGTTCAATTTGTCAGCGCTACCCAAGGCGACTTCTTAACCAAGGATGGCCAACCGGTAGCCCCGGTGCAACGCGACGATCAGGCCACCGGACGGCTGACGATCTCGGCGCAACGCGCTCCGGGAAGCGTGGGAGTGTCTGGTGATGGCACTGTCTTCAATCTGATGTTTTTGGCTAAAGCTAAAGGAGCAGCCCCGTTTGCCATCGTCCCGGCGGTTCGCAACCCAAAGAACGAACAACTGTTGGTTGCCGGAGGCCAGGCCATGGTAACGGTGAACTAGTATTATGAGCACATGGGGCGGTTGTACCACACGTGCATTGCCTATATGACACTCAGGCTTTCACGAGTTCGCGAAATAGGACCGATGCGATCTCCATCGCATCGCGGCGTGACGTTGCTGGAGATGATCATGGTCATCACCATCATCTTGATCCTGATGGGCGCGGCGGTGCCTGTGGTCAAGATGAGCGTGCGGCGGCAGCGAGAAACGGAATTGCGGCAGGACCTGTGGGAGATGCGCGCTGCCGTCGATCGCTATAAGGACGCTGCCGATCGCAACATGTTTCAGATCAAGCTGGATTCGCAGGGCTATCCACCCGATCTCGATACGCTGGTCAACGGCGTGGAAGCGACCGGCGGAAAGAAGATCCGCTTTCTCCGCCGTATACCTATCGACCCCATGACCGGCGACAAAGATTGGGGTCTGCGCTCCATGCAGGACGACCCAACATCGGAATCGTGGGGTGGCCAGAACGTCTTTGACGTTTACAGCAAATCGAACGGTACGGCCATCAATGGNACCAAGTACAAGGATTGGTAACCATGCACGACCAATGTTTGAAATCACGACGCATTTTGCAAGCCTGCGGCGTAAGCGCTCGCCGCAACCGGGGAACTCTTGGCTTCACCCTGATTGAGCTGATCATTGTCATCTCAATCATCGGAATCCTGTTGGGAGTTGCCGTTCCGGTTTATAGCATTCATCTCCGGCACGCGCACGAGGCCGCTCTAAAGCAAGATTTGAAAACCATGCGTGAGGCCATCGACCAGTACACACAGGATAAGAACAAAGCCCCGCAGTCACTGTCGGACGTGGTCGGTGCCGGCTATCTGACCAGGATTCCTGTAGACCCGTTCACCGGCTCCGCCGATACCTGGCAGGTGGTTCAAGAAGATATCCAAACCGCGCTGGATCAGACCCAGCCCGGCGTCACCGACGTTCACAGCGGCTCCGACGTGACCAGCACCGAAGGCACCGCTTACAGCAGCTGGTAATTTGTGGCACCGGCGCCCCCCGCTGATGAGGTATGTGCGCAGCGGAGGGCGCGGCTGTACTACTATGAGCGAAAATCTTTTCTTTTCGCGACGATTTTCGAGCGGCCAAACGGAGCCGAGGGCGGCTGCGCTCCACACTTGCTCTTATTTGCGGCTCGCCGTCCTGTGCCACATGAGCGACAGTCTTTTGTTACCATTTCCCTTATGCCGGTTGAAACCGAAATCCAAACGTCACATCTGCCTCCCTTGAGAGCTCCGCGTGGGAGCGAGCTCAGCTGCAAAGCATGGCCGCAAGAAGCCGCCATGCGCATGCTGATGAATAATCTCGACGAAGAGGTCGCGGAGCGCCCGCGCGATCTAGTCGTTTACGGCGGTACGGGCAAGGCCGCGCGCAATCAGCAGAGCCTGGAGGCGATTCTGGCTTCGCTCAAGTCCTTGGCGAATGATGAGACTCTTCTGGTCCAGTCCGGCAAGCCTGTCGGAATCTTCAAGACGCACGATTACGCGCCGCGGGTTCTGATCGCCAACTCCAACCTGGTGGGCCACTGGTCGAACTGGGACAAGTTCAACGAGTTGGAGCGAGCCGGGCTGATGATGTACGGCCAGATGACAGCGGGCTCATGGATCTACATCGGTTCGCAGGGCATCATTCAGGGAACGTTCGAAACATTCGCTGCCGCCGGCGAGAAGCACTTCGGCGGTGATCTTGCCGGCAAGCTTATCGTGAGCGGCGGGATGGGCGGCATGGGCGGCGCTCAGCCTTTGGCGGCCACCATGACCGGCGCGTCCTTCCTGGGTATCGACGTCGATGGTGAGCGAATCAAGAAGCGTTTGAAGACCGGCTACTGCGACTTCATGGTTAACCATCTCGATGAGGCGCTACGCATTCTCAAGAATGCTGTGCGCAAAAAAGAAGCAGTCTCGGTCGGTCTGATCGGTAACTGCGCGGATGTGATACCTGAACTTGCTGAGCGCGGCGTGCTTCCCGATATCCTTACCGACCAAACCTCGGCGCACGATCCGCTGAACGGTTACGTTCCCAACGGCATGACGCTGGAGCAGGCTGTGGAGCTGCGCAAGAGCGATCCCAAGGCTTACCTTGAGCGCTCCATGCACGCGATGGCCCGCCACGTCGAGGGCATGCTGCGCCTCCAAAAGATGGGCAGCGTGACCTTTGATTATGGCAACAACATCCGTACGTTTGCCTTTCAGCGTGGTGTGAAAAACGCTTATGACTTCCCGGGATTTGTTCCCGCCTACATCCGGCCGCTGTTCTGCGAAGGTCGCGGACCGTTCCGCTGGGTCGCCCTTTCCGGCGATCCGGCTGACATCGCCGTTACCGACGATTTGGTCCTCGAGCTTTTTCCGCAGAACCGCATCTTGAGCCGCTGGATCAACCTGGCGCGCAAGCGCATCAAGTATCAGGGGCTGCCGGCGCGCATCTGCTGGCTAGGTTACGGTGAGCGTGCCCAGTTCGGTCTGGCTATGAACGAACTGGTAAAGAATGGGAAGATCAAAGCGCCGATCGTGATTGGCCGTGATCATCTCGATTGCGGCTCGGTGGCTTCGCCTTATCGCGAGACAGAATCGATGAAAGACGGCAGCGACGCGGTCGCCGATTGGCCTTTGCTGAATGCCCTGCTCAACACCGCCAGCGGCGCCAGCTGGGTTTCTATCCACAACGGCGGCGGCGTGGGCATTGGCTATTCGCTCCATGCCGGCCAAGTCACCGTTGCCGATGGAACCGAGATGATGGCGCGCCGTATCGAGCGCGTGCTGACCAACGATCCGGGAATCGGCGTTGCCCGTCACGCCGACGCAGGATACCAAGAGGCTGTCGAATTCGCCGCGCGAAAGGGCGTGAACATACCGATGTCCACCAGGGAGACGCTGAGAAAGATCGGGTGATCCCGCAGAGCGGGATCGGGTCATCTGGCCATCGGGACATCGGGTCAGCGGATCATTCGACATCGGAATGATGGAACGCAGGAAAAATCGATCTCACGCTTGTGAGCAGGTTCAGATGATCCGATGACCCGATCTCCCGATGTCCCGATGATCCGATCCTCTGCACCATCCTCGCCTTATCTGCTGCTGGCTAACATCGGCCAGCTGCTGACCTTGCGCGGGGCAGCCGGCCCGCGACGCGGCTTCGAGCTTGGGGAAGTCGGCCTGATCGAAGATGCGGCCGTGCTATGTGGCGGAGGCCAGATTATTGCCGCGGGAAAACAGCGGGAAGTCCTTGGACATCTCTGGCTCCGAAAAAACAAGCGCCGACTGCGCGAGATCGATTGTAACGGCGGGATAGTTCTGCCCGGGTTGATTGACTGTCACACCCATCCTGTGTTCACCCATCCGCGTCTGGTGGATTTTGAAAAGCGAATCGCGGGCGCGACCTACGAAGAGATCCTCGCTGCCGGAGGCGGCATTCGTTCCAGCCTTGCCGGCGTGCGCCAGGCGACGCGATCAGAACTAAGCGCCAAGGTGCTCGAAGCTCTTCAGGCGATGCTTGCCCACGGAACTTCTACCGTCGAAGCCAAGTCCGGCTACGGGCTGACCGCCGAAGACGAAATCAAGTCGCTCGAAGCGATTCGCGACGCCGCCCGGCGCTGGCCGGGAACGGTGATTCCGACTCTCCTGGCCGCGCACGTGGTGCCGCCGGAATACGCCGGCAAGGCCGACGACTATGTTGACTTGGTCTGCGAGCAGATCATTCCCCAGGTCGCCCGCAAAAGGCTGGCGAGCTACGTCGACGTTTTCTGCGAGCGCGGTGCGTTCACGTTGCCACAATCGGAAAAGATTCTGTCAACCGCTCTCCGCCACGGCCTGGAGACGCGCGCTCACGTTTGTCAGTTCACGCCGTCAGAACTACCAGGGCTGCTGGCGCACGAGCCTGCGTCGTTGGACCACATGGATTGTGTTCGTGAGGAAGACGTGGCCGATCTGGCCAAGCGCGATACAGTG
>JGI25617J43924_10000196_pt1 | contig 11196 bp, 13 predicted proteins | sample GraSoi2013_115cm_FD_43924 | JGI IMG/M metagenome (IMG submission 43924) | reverse complement strand
ATCCGCCGCCCCCGCCACAATCACACAAAAGAAGTGAAAGACTGACCAACCCGAATAGTTGTTTCCGGCAGGTACTAAGAAAGAAAGTTTGTCTGGGCATTCGGATTGACAGCGTTTTAGCAGGGGAAACTCGTTCTTTCGCAACTCCCTGATTTCTGGCTGCAAGTATACGCCCCTTAGCTACGTTCGCCAAGACGAGTACCTAGGTGCCATCTACTGCAAGAGCCGCACTCCGCGCCAGTTCCCAGCCGGTCAAATCCCGAACTAGCCCACAAAGGTGGGGCAGTTTTGCCGTCGATTCCTTCCGCCCCGTTCCGAATTGATCCGGGAGTTGGCTGTGGGAACAATGACTGGCATCGCCTCGATTTCTCCGAGACAAGCAGCCATGATGAGGGCCATTCAGCAACTGTCGAAGGCAACTGTCGAAACCAGGCGATAGCGCTCAAAATCCCCCGCTCAAAAGGGCCTGGGTTCAATGCGCGGCTGACGAACGAAGACGATCTTACTTGTTTTGGTCGTTGCTGGAGCTCGGCGCGGTCCTGGTCTTCCACGCCGCTGCCAGCGCTCTGGCCTTGGCGATCTGGTCCGGACTCATTTGTTTTTCCGCCTGTTCGCGCTGCGACGGTGCATACTTGTCACCCTGAGTAGCTGCCAGTTCCAGCCACATGTCGGCCTCAACAAGATCATGCGGAGCATCGCGGCCTTTTAGGTATGCCATCCCCAGGAGCAACTGAGCATCTGGCATTCCCTGCTGCGCGGAAAGCTTCAACCACTTCAATCCCTGAGGGATGTCCTTTGAGGGAAGCAGGTACATGGCGCCTAAGAAAAATTGGCCTTCCGCATTTCCTTCGTCAGCCGCGGCCTTGAACCACTTCAGCGCCAGATCAGCATCCTTTGGAACTCCCTGACCTGACATGTACATCTTGCCAAGGAAGAGCTGAGCGTCGGCGTTACCTTGTTGGGCAAGAGGAGTCAACTCCTTCATCGCGGTCGCAAAATCTTTTTGTTCATAAGCACGCTTGCCGGCCCGAAAATCTGCTCCGCGGAGATACACGGAGGAAAGCACATAGCCGAAAGCGCAAAAAGTGCATAAGAAGAATCGGTATAAGTGGAAACGCATGTTGTCCTTCATCCAAATGTGAGCACAGGTGGGCAGACGCATCGGGCTTCTCCGCAAAGGCATTGTAAGTAAGGGAGTCGGGCCTCAATCCATGAGTAGGTTGAGACCCGACCGGAAGGTAATTCAGTTAAAACGAGATACCCGTGTTCTGGTTGAAGATCTTCGCCTGCTCCGCCGTAAGCACTACAGGCCCCACGCAAGTTTGAGCCGTGTTAGGCGCTGCGGCAGTAGTGTACGGAGACCAATCAACCTCGATCCCATAATCACCAGAGGTCAGGTTCGAAACCACCCAGTCAAAGCTGTGCGCGCTCAGGGTCGTCTGGTTGAACGTAAAGAAACATCCGTTCAACGGGTCGAGCGTGGTGCACGCGAGAGCAATCGCCTGGAACAGATTCGTACTGATCTGGATGTAGCGATCCTCGTAGGTTACCGGGAAATTCGGCGTCACGGTAGCCGCAGCTTGACCACTGAGGGGTGTGACCTTCATGGTGAAATTCACGCCCGCTTGCGACGAACCGCTGGAGTTTTTCGAGTTGACGGTCACGTCGGTCAACAGGCCAACCACAGCCGAAGGCCTGACGACAAGCACATTGCCGTTGCCGCTGGACACCTTCATGGTCGTCTTCAGGGCAGGTACGCTGACGCCAGTACCGAGCAGGCCGCTGGTGTCAGTGCAGGCGGTCTGAGCGATATTATAGTTGAAGCTCCCGCTACTCTGCGCGAAAGCCATTGTCGTTGCGAGTGCTAGACTTGCCAACAGGATTGTGATTTTTTTCATTTGAATGATCCTCTATAGANACTCTGGGGATTGGGAACAAGCCAGGCCCGTGGTNGTTTGCCGACCCAACTGGTTGGCGCATTCACTTCGGGGAGGAAGGATCGAGCGCGCAGACCTGATGGTGGCAACGTTAGGTTCTAACCCCAATGAAAATTGCCGTGCTTACCCTTACCTGGAACAAGCGTCAAACTCCGGACTGGACGCGGCTTTCGCGTGATTTCCTTATTTCCGGCATGTTCATCGCTTCCAAGCAGTTTGCCCTCACCAGGGACCTAAACAGCTTCACCTACCGCGGGCCCTTCCATACTCGACAGTCTGTGCGCAATCGCGGATCGTGTAAACTATCGTTAGTGCTGGCACACTGGGCCATGCAACGTTGAGATAAAGGCGCAAGCTGGCACTGTACGGAAGTCCAGGTCTCATACGGACGTCTATGTAGCGATGTGCAGCGGGTCTCGCGGTAAGAAGTGCTACGAACCTCTCCCAAACCCCCCATTCGATGCCGGGAGCTTACGATTGTTTCCGAGTCACGGGGCAATTCGGAAGTAATAACTGACGAAACCAAAGCGATTTCACTAACTGAGAATTGATTGGGAAAGGGCCACGACGGGCCACAAAATCGCAAGTGGAACTCCTGCACCACCCCCGAGCCCCATCCACCGACACAAATTTCCGCCCGCGATGTGGGAGGTGGGGTACTTTCGAGGGGGATATAATGCTGATCCCGTCAAGAACAAAATACTGTAATCACACTGGCTGATTAGATAACCCTGTCGGCTCCGANACGCCGAGTAGACTTGGTGCGATCAAGCAAACCAAGGCNCAGGGAAAGCAGCAGGGTGCCCCATGTTTGCGCGGGTCTGCAAACGTGGAATCAGCCCGAAGCCACGAACCTTGCGGTGCGCGGTCGAAGCCGAGGTAGCCGTGTCTGCCTTTGTCCGTGGCAACCCGAGAGACCAGAGGCGCGGCTAGCCCCCATGTCTCGAACATCTCTCTTGCGAGACGCGGATTGGATAAGGGGGGCACGCGGCACGCAGAATTCAGGACCCACCTTCAAAACCCTCCCACAGGTCCTGAATACTTCTCCCGAGGCTTTAGGAAATAAAGCAACGCCGCAATGGCGAGCCGCACTACGGAACGCGCCCACACCAGGTGGCCCGGATAGATCCTTTGGATGTCCAGCGTGTAAAAGGACAGAAGCGGCGTGAGAGCCAATATGCACAGGCCCGCAATCACCGCATTCACTATGGCCAGATTGCGGACAGGATCGCGGGAGGCGAAGAAGAGCATGAGGCTCAGCATGAGCACAAATCCTCCCATCTCCTTCAAGACGAAGAGCAGCAGGGTTGAGACTTCCGCCTCGGGAGGCCGCAAGAACATCCGCATGATGAGGGGCTTGCTGGCGAAAATCATGAAGAGGCCTCCGACGGCGGTGANTGCGGAGAACACACNTAAAACGATTCGCAAAGGACGATACGGTGGACGGGACATGGGAGCGAACCTCCCTTCGTTGGGTCGTTGGAAAGTTNGGTCGTTAGATCGTTGGACCAGAAGATTATACGGCTCGGGCTTGACGAACCCGCAACGGTGGCAGAGCGCGCNCCGGTACCTCCCCGCGTCGATAAACCAAAAGCGATCGACCATCTGAAACTGATCGACCAATGTTTCCGCCGCGCGGTCACCTTGTGAGAGGATAATCGTCTCCCAGTGGATCCCGAAGCTCACAGCGGGCGCGACTTCAGAGGTCTGATTGCACCATGACCACCAAGAAATCAACCAATCACTCAAGTGCCCAGATGTCCAGCACATTCGTCGCGTCATCCACGGCAACGAAGCGAATCCGATTGCCCGAAACGCGCACAGCGATTCCAAACGCCGCTCCCTGGCCCGGGTCGACCGAGAACTGGGCGACGAATTGACCGGCTGGTGTGAATTCCACCAGCTCACTCGGCTGATTGGGGTCAGAGTTCACCGCATCACCGTTTGCAGTGATAAGGTCTCCGTTCGGGGTTAGGAGCAGGCCGAGTGGCCCGTGCAGGTGCACGTTGTCTTGGTAGACCAGGCTTCCGGTTCCTTCATCGCCGGTTGTCCTTCGGGCATGGGGCACGGCAAAAATGGCGTTGTCGGATGTTGATGCTACATAAAGCACGTCCTTCGCAGCGTCGTACGCCAACCCCGTGGGACCGACCACAACCGCCGCCGCATTACACGCGTGGCCGAACCCCGATGCAATTTGCGTCATGCTTTGCACCACCGGGTTACCGTTCTTGGGAATTCGCAGGTTGATACGAGTAACCGTTCCACTCAGCACGTTGGAGACGAAGACCTCGGCGAACTCGCCCCGGTCGTTGGTAGTCAGATCCCAAGGGCCGTCCAGAAGATGAGAATCGGTCAGGGTCGTCGTTAGCGACCCGTTGCGATCAATCATCAGCAACGAGGTTTGTCCTATCGTGCCACAGGTGCCGTCCGTGGTGGGAACGCTGCCAACAAGAACGAAGCCCCTCTTAAGGCTGCCGAGGGCGGTCGTAAAACCCAAGCCTGGCTGGCCTTGGAAGAACAAGGACTGCTGACCGCTTGGCCTAATGCTAACAATGGTAGTACCCGTGCCCTGAATATTCGCGCTGCTATTGAAGTTCGAGACGACGATGTCGCCAGCATTGAGCGGTCCTCCAGCGGGAAAGCCGTGAGGAACGAAAGCGACACCGTACGGGTTTAGGTCGCCGTTGGAGGGCACGGTGGACGCAGACACCGTTGGAGTGGATGTCAGGTTCGGGATGATTTGTTCATGCCGTTCGCTTTGTGCCAAACCCACGCACACCAAGGAAAACAGAACGGTCACTGCCAGAATTGTATGCAAAATGTTTGGTCTCACGGTCGATATCCTCCTTATCGGTTGACTCCGATGAGATCCTTCCGTCCCAATGCCAACGGGCGTCGCGACTCAAACTCGGTGCGGCACAATCCGCCCAGAGCCACTAACGGGACACTCTCGACAATTGCAAACGCTCGTGCGTGAGCCATTCTGATTCATTGTCAAACCGGAGTTGTCAAAACTTTGTAAATAAATTGGAGAAGAGAGAAAGGAGTCGCCCCGCCTTAAACGAAGTGACAAATCTTTTGCTTTTCTGTGACAACAACTGCGGTCGGATTTGATTACCTTTACGAAACGGCAGAGCTTCGAGGTCAGTCGCGCGGCGCTTTCATCAAAAAGCGTCAAGGCCAGGGCGCCTTCCCCTCTGAGTCGTCCGACGCCGGACCCGTGCGCCCACGCCTTACGAAACGAGATTGACATGATCCGTTTAAGCGCAAGTGAATTTAGAACGATTCGCATTCTTTCGACTGTGGCACTCATCGCCATTGTTTTGTTGGGGACCACGTCCCCCGGCCCGCGCCAGGGAGGCTGGTGGCGGTTTAGGCACCTTCTTGGTCACAGGCAGCCTGAACCCCTCAGCCCATGCCAACACTGCTCCTGAACGGTCAGGAGCTGGTTGGTGCAAAGTGGTGCCGAGCAGGATCCGCGAATCGCAGCGGTTCAAAATTGCCGCTCGGTTTGCCAAGGGCCGATGATTATGGAAACGATTCTGATCGTCGAGGATGATCAAAGCACTCAGAAGGCACTGAAACACCTTTTTGAGTCCGAGGGATATGCCGTTAAGATCACGGGTGATGGCAAGTCGGCACTGGAGGCCTTCCGCTCCGCCGCTCCCACAGCTATTATCCTCGACCTGCGTTTGCCGGTTGTATCGGGAAAAGACGTCTGTCGTGAGATTAGGCAACAATCATCTACACTGCCGATCGTTGTTCTTAGTGGCTCGACGGAGGAAGCGGATAAGGTCCTGCTATTGGAACTGGGAGCGGATGATTATGTAACGAAGCCCTTCAGTCCCAGAGAAGTGTTGGCTCGCGTGCGAACGGCAATCCGGCATACACGAAGATCCGACGTCCCCGCCACTGCGGAATTTGGGGAGGTTCGGGTTGACTTCGCCAGGATGGAGGCGACATTCAACGATCAACCCGTCGGGCTCACGGCGCACGAATTCAAGATGCTCAAATTGTTCGTGCAAAATGCGGAACGAGTCATCTCACGCGGCGAGATACTCAGCCAGGTATTCGGCTACGAAGGCGATCCTCATACGCGCACTGTCGACACCCACATTCTCAGGCTGCGGCAGAAGCTGGAAAAGGACCCTAACCATCCAGTACACATTCGCACGTTGCGTGGCTCAGGCTACAAGTTTGTGCCATAGCGCGAGGTGCGAATCCCTNCGGGTGTACTCGCAACGCTTGTCAGGCTGTGCGGAAAATTCTCAGAGCCCTTACTCGTCTGTATACAACGAAATCGGTACACCCCTTTTAATCGCACAGTTCTTCCAGCCCCAATCTCTTAGGCAGTGGCGGTTATGTCATATCCCAATTTCACGCAAATCGGGCGTGACAAAAACGTCACACAAAAGTGACCTGACATTGACTATGGGATGACAACTCCACTTTTCTTCGTCCGTATCCTAGTTGATAGCAAAGTTCGCAAAGAAGAAAAATCAGGTCCCACGCGCCAGGGGCAGAAAGTTGGTTTGTATGACAACGAAGAGCCTCATTCCGATAGTTGCTCTGACAGCGATGATTTGCATTTGCAGCCTAAAGGCTGTGAAGGCAAGTCCTCCCGCTTCGGTAAGTAATACCACCGCGGGCACCGCTACTCTCAGAGGTGTGGTCAAGTTCGTGGGTGCAGCGCCAAAGTCCACACCCGTCAACATGGCGGCCGACCCAAGTTGCGCCAAACAGCATCCAGCGCCGGTTTTGAGTCAGGATGTGGTCACCGATGCAAACGGCGGGCTGCAGAATGTAATCGTGTTTATTGCTGACGGGTTGGGCAATCAGACTTTCGATCCGCCTAGTCAGCCGGTCGTTCTCACTCAAAAGGGTTGCATGTATCAGCCTCACGTGCTGGCGATGCAGGCGAATCAGCGGTTGGAAGTAGTGAACCGCGATCCGACTTCTCACAATATCCATCCTGTACCTGCCAACAACCGCGAATGGAACAAGTCTGAGCCCCCCGGATCCAAAACGGAAGAAACTTTCTCGCGAGCAGAGATAGCGATCCCCGTAAAGTGCAACATTCATCCCTGGATGCGGGGTTATGTGGCGGTGTTCAAACATCCATACTTTGCCGTGACGGGCAAGGACGGCAGTTTCGATTTGAGCAGTCTGCCGCCGGGCACCTACACGGTTGAGGCCTGGCACGAGAATCTGGGCACATCAACGCAGAAGATCACAGTGGGTGCGAACGAAACCAAGGCCGTCAACCTTGTTCTTAAGCCACGGTCTGGAACGTAACCACGGTGCTGACTTTGCCCGAACCCGGGCGGCGTGACAAAGAATTGAGGAGAGAAACCATGAAAAGACTATCCGTATATGTGTTCGTCATTGTCATCGCTGGGGCGGCAACTGCGATTCTTGCCACAGTGGCACTTCATCGTTCTCACGTTGTGGCCGGTAACGTCAGCAAGCAGACAGATGCAGCTTTCCGGGACGGCCTGTTTCTGGCTCGGCTTGACGCTGAGCACGGCAGGAAACCGCACCTGACAAGCGGCCGCTGGAGTACCGATGCGGACCGCCGTTCGTTCGTCTCTGCCTATCTGCAGACTTACCGCGAGATGCAAGGCGGCGCGGCCTCGGAGCAGCTCGTATCTTCGCAGCCAGCTGCACAGAGAGGCTATCGCGACGGCACTGCAGATGGACTTCAACAGCGTTACCGATCTGGGTCTTTCCAAGCAAACGCCACGGAGAACTACCAAAAAGCCGATCGTGGCTACTCAGATAGCAGTGGCGACCTGAGCGAGTACAAACAAGCCTATCGCGAAGCATATTGCAACGGATATCAGCAGGCGTACTACCGTGAAACGGAGAAAATAGAGACGGCCAATATCAGCGGAGCGAACGAGCCTGAATGACGAACGAATTGACATACTCTTTATATTTTTCTGACACAACAGAGATGGAACTCGGTTAACTTCGCCCTGCTGCGGAGTTTCCGAGTCGGTTTCACAAGCCACCGATGGACTTATCAGTGGCTCGACCAGAACCGTCGAGACGACACGGATTCTGGTTGCCTTCCAGCCGTCTTCTGGGAGGTTGACATGGTCCATGCAACTATACGCAGGTTCGGAGCGATTCGCGCACTCGTGTTAGTCGGATTGCTCGGCATCGGACTGATCGCGAGCACCGCCGTCCCAGCCGTTGGGAGTTCCAATACCTGGACTGCCACGGGCAGCATGACCACCGCTCGCACCCACCATACCGCCACGCTGCTCNCGAACGGTGAAGTGCTGGTTGCCGGGGGCGGCAACACCACAATTCTCCCCAGCGCCGAGCTGTATAACCAGACTACNGGTAAGTGGACTGCCACGGGCAGCATGACCACCGCTCGCACGGACCATACTGCCACGCTGCTCGCGAACGGTGAGGTGCTGGTCGCTGGCGGGCTCAGCAATGGCGGTTCCCAAATAGGCACTTCTTGCACCCGCACTGCCGAGCTCTACAACCCGTCCACGGGCCAGTGGATGGCTACGGGCAGCATGACCATAACTCGCGGCAACCACACCGCTACGTTGCTCCCCAACGGTAAGGTGCTGGTCGCCGGCGGGCTTTGCAATGGTGGCTTCACTTACCCGGACAGCAGTGCCGAGCTCTATGACCCATCCACCGGCACGTGGAAAGCCACCGGCAGCATGAACGTCGCTCGTGTCAACACGGCGGCGACGCTGCTCGCAAACGGCCATGTGCTGACCGCGGGAGGAAACCCCACCTCGTCGGGTGCCAGGAGCGCCGAGCTATACGACTCGTCCTCGGGCACTTGGAAAACCACTGGCAGCATGAACGTCTACCGTACCAACCTCGCGGCGACGCTGCTCACGAACGGAGACGTGCTGGTCTTCGGAGGCACAGGTCTTGCCAGCTCCGCCAGCGAGTTCTACAACCCGACCAAGAAAATGTGGACGATGACCGGACAATATTATGTCGCCCCTTCCATCAGCGGCCACACATTGACGCTGCTCGGCACCGGGAAGGCCCAGGTCGCCGGAGGGAGGGACAAGTACAGTATTACGAGCTACTCCCGTCTCTACGACTCGTCGACCAACTCTTGGCCGTTCAGTAGTGCCAGCGCAATGAACCACGTCCGCGAATTTCACACGGCGACGCTGCTCCCGAACGGGCAAGTGCTGGTCGCTGGGGGATTTGACGGCAGTACCCAACTCGCCAGCGCCGAGCTCTACACTCCATAACCTCGTGAGGAGGCTGCCATGATTCACGGTTGATGCGACTAGAGTGTGTCGAAGCTCAGGCGATCAGCGCTTTACCTCATGGTCGCTTTGGAGACCAGGCCGGGAGATCCCCAACTTCGGCATCTTGTGGATCAGCGTAGTGCGCTTCAGTCCAAGTTTGGCGGCTGCTCCTTTCGGGCCGCCGATTACCCAACCGACGGCTTCCAGCGTGCGTGACTCGACGAGAAAGGGCGGCGCTGCCGCCGCCCTCTTCGATGGTGCCCGAAACCATGGATCGGGAAAGTTGGATTGGGAAAGGGACCTCTTAGGCGGCCTTCTCGGCAGAGATTTTGTGCGTGGTTGAGCTATCGACGTTGAAGGTCCGAACCACGGGCTCTGCGTCGAGGAGAGGCCGTATCATCTGTTGGACGACAGGGTACTGCTCCCGATGGTACCGCTCAGCATCTTCTTTGGTATTCCAGAAACTGATCGCCAGGACACGATCCGGTTCTTTATCCGATACCAAAAGGGTCTCATCCGCGAATCCGGTCTGTTTCTTCAGAATCGGCAGTACTTTGTCGTTGATGAGGGTAGAGAGGTCTCTTGCCTTTCCCGGCTTGGTGGTTACTTCGACAGTGCGTGTAAACATGGGAACACTCCTTCTGCGCTTGTTCTGAAACGCTCGAGGCTACCGGTCGAAGCTGACCGGTTGCGGTGGTGGGTCACGGGGTGGAGTCGGTCTTGCGACCAACTGCTTGACCACCATGTATTCGGGCCGAAACCGTCATCAGGAGACGGGTTTTCGGTGTTATGAATTTCAACTGCCCGAATGTCCTCGTGGGTCAGGGTCGTTGCTGGGCCGCTGGGTAGACTTGTCGCGGCGGAGTTTTGGCTGTGGCCAATGGAGACATCTCGAAGCTAGGCCCCAGGGAGGCCAGTGTCAATGCCCGCTTTTGGTGCAGTGCTCGGACTCAGTTCTCACGCGCTTTTCCTGGAGCCGATGGCGTAGAAGGCTGACCAACTTGCCGATCTCTCCTATCTGGCGCCGACAGAAGCTTTTCCCAAAGCAAAGGCCGCGGCACTCAAGGCTCTAGAAATCGATCCTACGCTCTCTGAAGCTCACACAGTGCTGGCTGGGATGGCGCTCAACGCGGCCGGGGCTCATTGCCGATCTCGACCGCGCGCGCTATTTCGAAGCCTGAACAGACGCCGCTGATATTCGGAAAGAAGCAAAGGAGATTGTGATGCGTGTTTTCGTCACCGGTGCTACAGGCTTTATCGGTTCTGCCATCGTGAAGGAGGTAATCAATGCGGGGCCATCAGGTGCTCGGACTTCCGCGCTCGGGTGCTTCCGCCAAGTCTCTTATCGCCGCTGGNGCCCGAGTCCATCGAGGTGCTCCTGAAGAGGACATTCCCATAGCATGATGGTCCGCCTCGTGAGCTGACGTGATATTGATTCCGAACCGCTTCAGGTAATTGTCGAGAACCACACGCGTACAGGAGCCGTGTCCAACACAGTCACGAACGTCTCGCCCACCGGATCCCCCGGACTGATGGCTTTGCGCACAGCGAGACGGTGGTCACTAGGCAAGATCACCATCAAGGGCTCCTTGACGAGAAGCCGGAACGCCAAGTAAGCGTAGTTGCAGTTGGAGCTTCTTGACGAGAATCTCCATGTCGTTTCCGTAACCAGGACGCTTGTCCGAGATCCATCAGCCGTCTAATGCGGTGTCGCGGGTTTGTTCAAACTGATTAACTGATCACGAGTCTGCTGGAGAATCTCTCGTGAAAGGTTTGGGTCCGACACGGCACGAGAGAGGTTGATCGCTCCGAGCATTGCGCTAATCATGAGAATGGCACGGGCGCGCCGATCAGAAGTTCCACTCGGCGGAACAAGGCCCGTCGAGTATGCCAAGCTGCGCTTCAATCGTGCGGTATACACGGCTTTCGCGGATCGACTCGCCCGAGACATGTCACCGAGCAAAGCGCCCAAAGCACAGCCTGTTCCCGGAGCATCCCGGTGTCCTTCGGACAAA
>JGI25617J43924_10000194_pt1 | contig 11205 bp, 10 predicted proteins | sample GraSoi2013_115cm_FD_43924 | JGI IMG/M metagenome (IMG submission 43924) | reverse complement strand
GTACCTGGTCTACGTCTGGAACCGAGCTATCTTGGAAGGCATCTCTGTCCTTCGACCAGTTGTGGTTCGAGTGGAAGGAGACTTCTTTGTCTTTCTTTCCTTTTTTCCCTTTGATGACGATGGTGAGGTTCTTTCCAAAGCGCTTGAAGACTTTGGGAAGTGAGATTTTGTACTTCATTGCCAGGGTTTTCGCTAGGGAGTACCTGAGAATGTATTGGATGCGGCTGAGCATGGACCAGTTATCTACGAACCCGTAGTAGTTCTGTATGCCTCGGTTGACGCTGCTATACAGCTGAATGATCTGATCTGTGTCCAGGTAGGCCCAACCCGCTTTTGCGGTGGGGAAACCTTTCGCCGTGCAGAAGCCTCGTTCGCTCAGTCTCTTGATGAGTTTGTTTGGGGGCGCTTTCATGACCGTTTCCCAGCCGGTGGATCGACGTTTGACTTTCTTTCCTGATCGACTGGTAGAGAGCGTCACCTTGGCGTTTCCTCCGCTTCCGATCTTGAGGATCGTTCCCAGGAAGAATGCTTCTTCGGCTTTGGCGTTGGTGATGCGGGTCTTCTCTTCGCTGAGAGTGAGTTTGAGCGTTTCTTTCAGGAAGTGCTTGATTTCCTGTTTGATTTCTTCTGCCAGTTTCCGGTTTCCGCAGAGTCCGATGATCCAATCGTCGGCATATCTCAGGTATTTGAGACGGATAAAACGTGGATCGTTCGCTACCACTGACGGGAGCGTTCGCAGATGTGCGGTCAGCTCTCTGAATTCGCGGGTCTTGGTTCTGCCTTGCTTTGCCATTCTCCGTTTTTTCTCAGAGAGTGCGTGGTAGAGAGGATTTCGAGCTTTTGCCTTGCCGTTTTCTCGCTTCATACGTAGTGTTTCCACGAATTCGTCGAGTTCATGGAGATACACGTTTGCGAGGATCGGGCTGGCAATTGAGCCTTGTGGGGTTCCTACAAGGCTATCCTTTCTGGTCCCATGGAGGTCCATGTATCCTGCGTTCAGGAGTTTCCAGATGAGGTTGAGGAATCGCTCATCCTTGATCTTCTTGCGCAGAATGGAGACCAGGGTCTGGTGATCCACTTCGTCGAAGCAGGCGCGGATGTCTCCCTCGACGAACCAGTTGACTGCCGACCATGTTTCCCTGATTTCTCGTAGCGCCGTGTGGCAACTGTGATTTGGCCGAAATCCATGACTGGCTTCCTGGAAGTACGGAGTGTGAGGGCTATCATAGATCGCCTCCAAGATCATATAGATAGCTTGTTGTACGATTTTATCTTTTGCGCTTGGGATGCCGAGTTTTCTCATTTTTCCGTTGGCCTTTGGGATAAAGCTCTGGCGTACGGGTTGGAATTGGAATGACTCGGCTCTCATTGCTTCGATGATCTCTCTGATGGTTTTGAGAGAGAAGCCATCGAGAGTTTCGCCGTCCGTTCCGGGAGTCATGTTTCCGGGTTTTGATTTGATCCGCTCGTAGGCGATGATGTACAAGTCTGCCTTGAACATCAGCCTGTAGAGATCATCGTTCACCCACTGTCTGCTGCTATTGAGTTTCCGTAGAGTTTCCAGTCTCTCTGGGATCTTTTGACTCATCCAAGTCAACCCCTTTCAAGTGGAATGTGTTCTCTGGAGTCCTTCCCCCTGTCTCACCCGTTACGGTGAGCGTTTGAGTACTATGACTCCTCCGTCGCCCTGCGTCTCGCGACGTTTAGGCGATCCCGTAGTTCCTCCATGGTCCCGCTCCGTACTTAGGTCCTCTCTTGGGTGGTTTCCTCGCTCCTTGCGAGCGCCCACAGGAAGGGCATTTATCAACTCGTCATTCCTGAGTTGGTAATCCCGTGTCTCTCGCAACAATGTCCCTGCGAGAGGGGTGGCCGACAGCCCCGGCTCACCGAGAGTTCGACCCTGAGGTCTAACCATATACGGCCTAGCTGACAATCTTCTTGGGAATGGACATTTTCCCTCAGTTGCCTTTTCCCACCATGCTACAGTCCCCTCGTCCCTTTCGGGACGAAAGTCAGGTGGTGCTTTAGTTACCTTTGCCCTAGTAACACTGGATACTCCAGAAAGGGCCATGGAAGCGCAACGGCGCACAATGACGCGGCCTGCTCGTCCACAGGCGTGAAGGGCATCAGTTAGTATATTGCGGCTCCCATTGTGGTCGCGGTGGATGACCAGACCGCATTGGGGGCACTCGTAGACCCGCACCGACAGGGGCATCGGCTGACGATACCCACACGCCGAACAGGTCGTAGGGTAAGCAGCCAGCGAGGTACTCCTTTTCGTTGTCCTTTTCTGACTGCTCCCCCCAGAACCGTGCTTGCAACTTTCATTGCACACGGCTCGCCAGCATCGCATATTCACGAGCTTGACATGTGTTGTCTCTTCGGATATTCGTTCATAAAGCCCTCTTTAGACCTTGTGCGTCTCATTGGGCGTCCGTATGTAATATCCTGGTGACAGGTTCGGCAGAGGACCATTGTCTTGCGCTGGCGATATGCCATCATCTTGACCCACTCAGGTCTTTCTCGTCCTGTGTATTTCTTGAGGTCTTTTAGTGCTCGAATATGGTGGACTTGGATATGCTCCGTGTCTCCACAGTACTCACAGGTGTTGGCCAGGAGCCGCTTTTCAAGCTCAGATCTTCCTCCGTACATACGTTGTGGTTGGTCATTGAGTTTTGCCCGTATGTCCCACTTCAGAGGTATTCCGCCCCAGTTTGCTACCAGAGGATCTTTCCCTTCTCTGTGTCTGATGATTTGTAATCCTTTGTAGGATTTTCCATCAACGAGAAACGTGGCCTTGTATTTGTCCTGCACCTGTGTTACTGTCATCTTGTGCTTCGATGCGAGTGTCGAGGTGAGGGACTTGTCCATAACCCATTTCAGCTTCCCAAGGCTTGATAGATTGTAGGCCAGTCGGTAGTATTCCACGAGTCCGCGATACTCTGATTGATATGTTACCAGGATCGTGTAGTCACTTTCCTGTAACAGTTCAGCTCGATGGATCGCTTTCCCGTTTTTCATGTAGCGTTGGCATTTCTTCGTTANTACGTTTTTGGGTATTCGTAATCCTACAGTACCATTGACACTGCGCTGCTTTCGGTAGTCCCGCTTTGTATCTTCTTGTATTGTNTGGATTTCGTAGCCGAGGAACCGCGCTGCTTCTGTCCTTGCGTGGGTTATCAGGGTTTTGGCCTCGGAAAGTTCCAGCTTGAGTTGTTCTTGCAGAAACGTTCTAAGTTGCTCTTTGATTTCTTCGGCTTCTGATCTGGGGCCGATAAACCCCAGGAGAAAGTCATCAGCATACCTTACGTATTTCAGGCGGCGATATTCTGAGTTCTCCGCCTCCCGCGAGGGCATGTGTTGGGCTTGTTGTTTCACTGCTGCTGCTGCCTCTGTTTCGCCTCGTTTTCGGAGGCGATAGGCCCGTTGCAACAATGTGTAGTATTCCCGATTGTGCTCTCGCTTTCTGCCGTTGGTGTGGGATGGGATGAGTGTGTTTTCAACAAATTTGTCCAGCTTATCAAGGTAGATATTGGACAACATGGGGCTAATGATACCGCCCTGCGGGCTACCGCTGTAGGTATCATTAAACTTCCAGTTTTCCATATATCCTGCTTTGAGAAGCTCATCGAGGAGATGGATGAGTCGTCCATCGTGGATTTTCTCGCTCAGCGTTGAGAGAAGGATAGTATGGTCTAGCCTGTCAAAACATTGCGAGATGTCCCCCTCTATGAACCAGACCGTGCCTGTCCACTGTTGGTAGATTTCCCTGAGTGCGGTATGACATCCTCGTTCCGGGCGAAAGCCGTGTGAGTGGTCACTAAATTGCGGCTCGTAGTAGGCTTCCAGAAGAAGTCGTATCACTTCCTGCACAATCTTGTCAGACCACGTTGGCATTCCTAGCGGGCGCTTCTTTGTTGAGTTTTTCTTCTCAATGTAGACGCGCCGGGCTGGACTCCATTCATACCGTTCATAGCGCAATGCGTCTATGATGGTGTGAATTTTGTCTTGTGACATGCCATCTACCGTTTCGCTTGTCGTTCCTGGTGTCATTGCTCCCACATTTCGGTAGATCTTTCCGTAGGCTTTCAGGTACCATTCCGGGTTGAACAGTTGCCTGTACACTCGTTCCAATGGCAAACCTTTCCTGCCTCGCTCTCGAATGATCCCTAAAGTATTGTCGGCGTTCTGCATTTCGCATACCTTCTTTACTTTGGTTTCCGCGACACCTACCCTGCTATCCGTTGTCAGGGGATAGCTCTGGCCCTCTTTCGAGGGCTGCTCCTTCGCCGTGTGAACGGCTTTCCCGCTCTCAGACTACTATGAGGGTTCCGTAATCATAGGTGTCTCCACCCGTAGATTATCCCGCCTTTACGCTCATTAGACGTTGAGTACGTTTAGGTGCCCGTTCGTTCTTTCACCTGTTCATTACAGGCCACTCACCAGAGGGAGCGTTCCGCTAGCATCACAAACTCTAGCGTATTAGTGCATTCAAGCCAAACGAATGCACATTCTGGTGTCGTCGCATCAGGTATGCTGCGGCGGGCGCTACATTCACCGTGTAGAACTGGGGTTTAACAAACTCAGTTTCACCATGCGTACAGGACTTGCAGGACTGCATCATACATACCTTCCGATCATCCCGCTTTACTGCCATGCTCTTGTCCCCTTTGGATTTCTCCGCCAGGTCAGGCCGTTGTCCTAGAGGTCTTTGCTCCCAACCTCTCCTTCCTTCAGATGGGATCTAATGAGCGCCGAGGCGGCGCACTGGCTCGTATAGGCCGGGTTCACTCGCACCACTTGCCTCCCAGCTTCCTCCGCTTTGGCTTGCAAGTGCTTGAAGAACATTGACCACGAGGCATCGGCGATGGACTTCGCCAGTTTGGGATTCTTCACCATGTTGCGTACCACCAGCGCCTCGACCGCCAGAAAGCCAAAACGCCGGATGAGTTTGCTGACCTCCTGCTCGATGAACGTCTTGCGTCGGTTGGCTATGCGTTGGTGGATGCGCGCGACGACCTTACGCTTGAGCGCCCGCTCTTTCGTGCCTTTTGGGGCTTTGGCAAGCTTGCGTTGAGCACGGGCAAGCGCCGCCTCTTCTGCGCGGAAAAAGCGGGGATTGGCGATTTCTTCTCCGGTCGAGAGGTAGGCGAACGTTTTCAGACCCACATCAATGCCGACTTCCTCTTCTGAAACAGGCAGACCTTTCCCTTGCACCCCCTTCTCCGACAGTTCAATGCTGATACTGACGAACCAGTTTCCCGTTGGGGCCCGTTTAACAACGGCCGTTTTCGGTGTGCCTATGATCGCCCGATGCATGACCATCTTGACATGCCCTAATTTCGCAAGCACCAGTGTTCCCCGGTTCTTCTTGCCACCGTCCAGCACGTTGAAGCTATTGCCGTATTGTTTGAAGGTGAGCGAGTGATAGCGAAACCGCGATTTAAATCTGGGATAGCCTGGGTTTTCTCCTTCTTCAAGGCGTCGAAAAAAGGCGTCAAATGCCAGATCCACCCGTTTGACGACATCCTGGAGCACTTGAGATGGCACCTTGGCCAGTTCTGGGCGCACCTCTTTGCATCCAGGCAGTTCGCTACATTGATCCTCATAGGAGAGGGAGACGTCAGCCATGCGATAGGCGCTTTTGCGTTCATCCAGCGCGGCATTGTACACCTCACAGCACAACCCGAGCCATTCCTCCAGCGTTCGCGTTTGCTTGCGCGTCGGATAAAGCCGGAACAGATACGTTTTGGTCGGCTTTTTGGCCGTTGTTGGCTTCTCTCGCTTAGACATGCTTCTGCTGCTCGCTGTACTGCTTGATGATGCCGAGCTGTGCACCGCCGGTTGTGCCCACAAAATACGAGTTCGTCCACAGGGTTGGCAGTTTCCGTTTGAGCACCGGAAATTCCTGGCGCAGCAAACGAGAAGAACGCCCTTTGATCAATTTCACCAGCCGATGAATGCCAAACTGGGGATCGACACTCACCAGCAAGTGAACATGATCGGGCATGACTTCCAGTTCCTCGACCTCTGCCTGATGTTCCTGGCAAACTTGCCCGATGATTTCTTNCAAGCGGGTTTCGATNGCCTGCACCAGAACCTTCCTCCGATATTTCGGNCACCAAACCACATGGTAGTGGCAAGTGTAGNATACGTTCCGGTTGCTTTTGTAGGTCTNGATCATATGTTCCAGTATACGGCAGCATGCTATCTACTGTCAAGAGCAGACGNTCTTGCGCTCTTGACAGGCATTGCCCCGGTTCCTCCCCAATAAAGGAACGCGCCTTTCATCCCCCTGGCTGAAGCACAGGGGCTTTCAGGCGCGGAGTTCGGTAAGGATTTTTGGGTTTTCTAAAGTTATGCCCGACGATACACAAGAAAAGCGGCTTCGCAAGAAGCCGCTGCTATTATAGTGGGCAATACAGGACTTGAACCTGTGACCTCAGCGATGTCAACGCTGCGCTCTAGCCGCCTGAGCTAATTGCCCGTATCCAAAGAGTAGTATCAGAGTGACCGCACTTCGCGGCTTGGGAAGGTACGCGTCTCAGGGCGCACATGTCAACGTAGCGCTCTAACCAACTGAGCTAATCGCCCTTGAACAACGGTAATGATAGCATTGCCTGCATTGGTTGTCAAGCAAATTTTGGCTAAAAGTGCCTCTCAAACTTTCAGCGAACAATAGGGCGATCACACGTTGGAGCAGCCAAAATTTAACCTCAAGCTTTCAATATGGGCAGATGGTACAATCTATGGTATCATACAGCTACTAATGTTTGTCCCGTTCGCCTGGTTACTTTACGCGGGCCGGACTATCCAATACAATCGACATGAATGCCCGAAGAAGGAAATGTATGAGCCAGGATATAATCAATCAACTTCGAAAATGGATAAGTGAACAAGGACTTGATGCCTTTCTTGTCACACAACCCCAGAATCGCTCATATTTGAGCGGGTGGCTGAACGATGATACTGAGGGTGCTGGCTTGTTACTGGTAGGCTTGAGCGAAAAACTGTTGCTGACCAATCCACTATATAAAGAAGTGGCCGAGAACGAGGCTAGTGGCTGGCGGGTAATCGTCCCTGAAACGCGAGATTATGCCCCTTCAATTGCTGAACTGGCAAAAGAGTATGGTTGGAAAAAGATTGGCTTTGAGTCTTCGGCCATCAGTTATGCAGAATATAAGAAGATTAGCGATGCCAGCATCGAGATCTTCACCCTCCAGCCGTTCGAGGACAGTTATGTAAATCAGTTACGCCTGGTGAAGCAGCCTCATGAACTGGAGCTACTCAAACAAGCTATTGCCATTACTGATGAGACCTTTGCGCATATCTGCGGTTGGATACAACCTGGCATGACAGAAAAAGAAGTGCAGTGGGAAGTCACGCGATACATGGTGGAGTTAGGCGCAGATGACCCTGCCTTTGAAACAATCGTCGCTTCCGGTCCGAATGGCTCCATGCCCCATGCACATGCAGGCCAACGCCGTATCCAACGCGGCGAACTGATAACCATTGATATGGGTGCTCGCTATAAAGGCTATTGCGCAGATATGACGCGCACTATCTGCCTGGGCGAACCTGCCGATCCACGTATGCTCGAGGTCTATTACGCGGTACTCAACGCTATGAAGACATGCGAATCAGGTATTCATGGAGGTATCAAAGGCAAAGATGCTGATGCTTTAGCGCGTAATGCTCTGGAAGATCTTGCGGTCTACTACGTTCACAGCACAGGTCACGGTGTCGGCTTACAGATCCATGAAGCCCCATCACTCTCACCGCGTGCCCCTGAAGATATGCAGCTGCCTGCTGGCTCCGTTGTTACCGTTGAGCCAGGAGTCTACATCCCAGGCTGGGGTGGTATACGTGTCGAAGATTGTATCCTGGTGACCGAAAACGGCTCCGAGGTGTTAACCAAATCGCCTACCAGGTTGGTGATTTCGCAATAGACAAAGGAGATAGTGATATGGTATCTACAGGTGACCTGAAAAAAGGTGTAACCATCGAATTTGAAGGCCAGCCGTGCAGCATTCTTGACTGGCAACATGTTAAAATAGGACGCGGCGGCGCCATTGTGCGTATGAAGCTTCGTAATTTGCGCACCGGCGCGACATTTGATCGAACCTGTGATGCAGGCGAGAAATTTAAACGCATCTACCTGGATCGCAGCACCGTCATCTATCAGTATAAAGATGAGGACCAGTACCATTTCATGGATACTAGTACCTACGATGACATCGTCTTGACCGGCGAACAACTTGGCGATACCAAAAATTATCTGATCGATAACCTGGAACTGGACCTGATCCTCTTAGAAGGAGAGCCCATATCTGTCGAGCCGCCTGAAAAAGTGGTAATGCGAGTTGACTATACTGAGCCGGGTTTCAAAGGCGATACCGCTACAGGTGGAACCAAACCCGCCACTACCGAGACGGGCCTGGTTGTACAGGTGCCTCTCTTTATCTCGACAGGCGATATGATTCGTGTCAATACCACGACGGGCACTTATGTCGAGCGTGCATAGGGTGCAGAAATTCATACTTGGTTGGAGAGACAATCATGGACGGAAAAAGATTCCATCCCCCTATGGAGGCCGATACCGGCAATCTATCACAGGAAAACAATGCTTTCAGCGTAATCAGCATTAAGCAGTTACAGCACCTTATACGCCTGCTCGACAGCAGCGACGTCTCCGAACTCGAGTTGAGGCGTGACGTAGAGGGCACACGTCTCGTTCTGCGCAAGATACAAGCGCCCGAGAGCAGCGATGACCATGTAGAGGCCCAATTCGTGCCTTCCGCAAGTAGCGATGCTCCCGAGGTAGAGCCCGAGGAAACAGAACACAAAGTTGTGGCGCCATTAGTAGGCACTTTTCATATCTGGGTCAAACCTAAGGGTGGAGCTTTAGTTGCAGTGGGTGATCATGTCAAGGCGGGCCAGCTTGTGGGTACCATCGAATCCCTCAACGTACTGAACGAGGTCGAGTCCTCGGTGGCTGGTCGCGTGGTTGAGATATTTGTTCAGGATGGGCAGCCTGTAGAATATGGACAGCTGCTGATGACTATCGATAGCTCTGCAGAGGAATAGAGGGCAGAATGCTATTTTTAGACGCACCATCGATCTTAAGCGTTACGCAGGTCTCTCGCTATTTAAAAGAGGTCCTGGAGACGGACGAGCTTTTACANGATGTGTGGGTCCGGGGCGAGATTTCTGGATGCAGAACCTATTCCTCTGGACATTGTTATTTCACGCTCAAAGATGCCGAGGCACAACTGCCCTGCGTCTTCTTCAGAAATGCCCGTATGCGCTCGGCAGCTCCAGANTTGCGTGATGGCATGGCNATTGCTGCTAATGGCCGTATCTCACTGTATGAACGCGATGGAAAATTACAACTNTATGTCGAAAATGTAGAGCTGATTGGTGAAGGTGCCCTTTTTCTGCGCCTTGAACAACTCAAGACGCGGCTGGCAGCCGAAGGACTTTTCGATGCCTCGAGAAAACGTTCCCTTCCACCCTTTCCTANGGTNGTCGGCATTGTGACTTCACCACAAGCTGCTGCNCTGCGCGATATGCTGCGTGTACTCCGCACCCGGTTCCCTNTAGCACGCGTTATCCTCTCTCCAACCCTTGTGCAGGGNGTAGAGGCTCCGGCAGCTATTGCCGCTGCCCTGGATTTACTAAATGCGCAAGGTGAGGCCGAAGTCGTGATTCTTGGACGCGGTGGAGGCTCGATAGAAGAGTTATGGGCTTTTAATGAAGAGGTCGTCGCGCGCGCTATCGCGCGTTCGCGTATCCCTGTCATCAGCGGTGTTGGNCACGAAACAGATTTCACTATTGCAGATTTCGTTGCAGATTATCGCGCCTCAACGCCAACGGCAGCAGCGGCGGCTGCCGTTCCTGATATTGCCGAATGGCGTGATCAAGTGCTTGAACTCCAGCAGACATTGGCAGAATTCATGGAAGTTTTTCTAAGCGACCAGCGCGAGCAACTGGGGCGAGCTAAGCGTGATCTGCTGCGCCTGGATCCCCAACATCAACTTGAGAGACTTCAACAGCGGCTCGATGATACCTCCGCATTACTGCAAGCACGCATGCAGTATATTCTTTCTCTACACAGCGAACGCCTCAAAGGTATAGCATTGCGTTTGCACTCGCTCAGCCCATTGCTAACCATTGCTCGTGGTTATGCAATTGTGCGCCGGGATAAAGAACAAGCCGTTGTCACCAGCACACAACAGGTAAAACCGGGCGATGAGTTGGTGATCCAGGTGACAGATGGACATATACATGCTACGGTACATCAATAATTTGAGAGCAAGAATCTAAGCTTGCCAAGGAGTGGTATATGGATGTATTATCCTTTGAAGAAGCATTCGCGCAGCTTGAGGCTGCGGTAGCAGCGTTACAAGATGGACAGATGCCTCTTGAACGAGCGCTTCACTATTATGAAGAAGGCATGAAATTGGCTCAGCACTGTAGCGACTTGCTCGAAAAAGCCGAACTACGTGTGCAGCAACTTCGTGTTACTGATGAAGATAGGCTGGCTGTAGAGTCTTTCGAATAAATGTGGGTAAGAACTAGCCGAGCACACGATGAAAACCATCCTTGGTAATCATATCCTGGTAGCTTCCTTCATTGCCTGGGCAGTTGCGCAGCTATCAAAAACAATTTACGAACTATTCCGCTACCGCCAGCTCAGATTAAGCCGCCTGGTATCAGCAGGTGGTATGCCGAGTTCGCACTCAGCCCTGGTGTCGAGCCTGGCAACCGCGACTGGTCGTGTTACAGGTATTGATTCAGCTGCGTTTGCTATTAGCTTAGTGTTGGCTGTCATCGTGATGTATGATGCTGCCGGAGTCCGCCGCGCAGTCAGCATCCAGGCGCGTATCCTCAACCAGATGATCGATGAAGCGTTTCAGGGAAAGCCTTTTGCCGAAAAACGCCTGCGCGAACTCATTGGGCATACACCAACCCAGGTAATCGTTGGCGCAATCGTGGGTGTTGGGATCGCGCTTATCGTAACTATATGAATCAAGAGTTCCTATAGTTTGAATGTTTGAACTTCTAATCAGAGTCTACAAAGTGGCTTGCTATCTGAGTTGCGAATTCCAGAGATTATGGTATACTATCGCAAAGCTGGAATTGTCAGCTCTTCTCCCTCTTCTTAATTCTGTCTTTTAATGTCATTCGCAAGTTAAATCCAAG